>OJQH01000888.1_pt1 | contig 13203 bp, 13 predicted proteins | sample 1601421 | NCBI WGS metagenome assembly OJQH01 (sample SAMN03922503, study PRJEB24848) | human gut metagenome | isolation source: stool sample | host: Homo sapiens | place: Germany | collected 2011-11 | reverse complement strand
CCTCTCTATTCGTCGGCAGCGTCAGATGTGTATAAGAGACAGGGTCATTAGAGGATCGCGCCGATCCGCTTTTTGAGCGATATTATGGTAAGCTCCAGTGTAATACAAAACTTTGCACTCCAGAAGAAGTCTCTGAATTTAAGCGGATCATTCTGGAGGGGATCAATACAAGAAGCAGATTGGAGCTCATTGAAAAAAGCAGCTTGCTCTACAGGCTCGTCTCCCGAGAAGAGGACAAATCAGATGCCGTGTTTGCATGCATTGGCATGTTTTTGACTGTATTGAAGTTCTATGAGCTGGATGTTAAGAAGGCCAAGGAGGACTTTCAGATTCGTACATTATTCGAGCCTCTATCCACATATCATGACAAAAGGGGAGGCGCTATTCCGATGGGACTTGCACACTTGAGGGAAAAATATACGCCGGATACATCGGAGGAAGATTTATCCCCTACAGGAACAAAATATATGCACCATATGCGCCGAGCTGAAACACAAATGCGCGTGGACTGTCCCGATATTTGGGGAATACTACTCGCATCCTATCGAGCAATACTTGGATTTGAAGGGGATCTATGGTACAAAGGATCCCGTATTGATCTGTATATCAAGCCTTTTGTTCTTCGTTATTGGAAGCTTTTAGAAACGATTGCATGACGATTCAACACGCAAAGTAATTCAAGAGTTTTTTAATAACCTGCTGCACTTTTCCAGCTTCATCCGCCCCCCACCAGGCCGCAGCTCCGCGCTGCGGCCTTTCACACATCTCCACACATATTTTCTGCTTTCCCCTTGCGCATTTCCGCCGTTTGCGTTATAATTAAATAGGAAAATAGTCATTTCTCATACCATTTTCTCCAGAGTATGACGAATTACAAAGATTTTTGAGATTCCCTTGCCACCGGCGGGGCGGATAGGAACGAAGCTGCATGTATAAAAGATTTTGGAAACGCTTTATTGATACACTTCTCTCGCTGATTGCTTTCATTATTCTTTCACCTTTACTTCTGATAACCGCACTTGCAGTCAAACTTTCCTCTCCGGGGCCGGTGCTGTTCAAGCAGCAGCGGCTGGGGCTGCACGGAAAGGTCTTTACGATTTATAAATTCCGTTCCATGTCGGACGGAGCAGAGCATACCGGCAGCGGTGTCTACAGCGGGAAGGGCGACCCGCGCGTGACAAAGGTGGGAAAGATTATCCGGGCAACCAGCATTGATGAGCTTCCGCAGTTCATCAATATTATTGTGGGCGATATGGCCATTGTCGGGCCGCGCCCGCCGCTGACCTACCATCCTTGGCCGGTAGACCAGTATAGCGAAGAGCAGTTCCATATGTTTGACGTTCGCCCCGGCATCACCGGCTGGGCGCAGGTACATGGCCGCAAGGGCGTAGAGTGGCACGAGCGTATCAAGATGAACGTCTGGTATACGCAGCACGTCTCCCTTGCGCTGGATATCAAGATCCTTTTCATGACCGTGTTCAAGGTCCTGCGCAACGAGGATAATGTCAATACCGGCGCGACGGTCTGAGAGAGATCAAATGCTGAAACTCATGTATATCACAAATGATCCTGCGGTTGCGAAAATCGCGGCGGATGCAGGCGTTGACCGCATCTTCATCGACATGGAGGTGCTGGGGAAGGCAGAGCGTCAGGGCGGGATGGATACGGTGCAGTCCCACCATACACCGGAGGATATTGCAAAAGTCCGTGCCGCCATCGGCGATCAGGCCGAGATCATGGCGCGCGTCAATCCACTGAATCCCAACTCGCAGACGGAGATCGACGACGCCATCGCAAACGGTGCGGACGTTATTATGCTCCCCATGTGGCGCACGGCGGATGATCTGCGGCAGCTTGTTAGCATGGTGGATGGCCGTGCAAAGGTCATGCCGCTGCTGGAAACCGACACGGCGGCAGACAATCTGCCGGAGGCGCTGGCCATACTGGGCATCGACCAGATGCACATCGGCCTCAATGACCTGCACCTGTGCTATCATCAGAGATTCATGTTCCAGCTCCTGACGGACGGCACGGTGGACAGGCTTTGCGCCGAGCTCCGTGAAGCAAGTATTCCCTATGGCTTTGGCGGCGTGGGCCGCCCCGGCTCGGGGACGCTTCCAGCAGAATATATTATCGGAGAGCACTATCGGCTGGGTTCACAGTATGTAATCCTGTCCCGCAGCTTCTGCAACACGGAGAAGACGACGGACTTGGATGAAATACGGCGCATTTTTACCGAGGGAGTGGCGGATATCCGCCGCGTTGAGCGGGACTGCGCCGCTTGGACACAGGAGCAGTTTGACGAGAATCACCGCAGGGTTTGCTCCTGCGTTGAGAACATTGTGAGAGGTATGAACGCATGAACGTTTTGGTGACCGGCGCGTTTCAACTCAATAGCGGCGAGCGCGAGCAGCTGGAAGCTGCCGGGCACAAGGTCTTCGTTCATGGTGACGAACGCGCCCCGGTAGACAGCCCGGAGCGATACGAGGCGGTCGTGTGCAACGGCCTGTTCCTCTACAATTCCATCGAGCGCTTTACGAGCCTGCGACTCATCCAGCTCACCAGCGCGGGGCTTGACCGTGTGCCGCTGGACGATATCTGGGCCCGCGGCATCGCGCTGCACAACGCTGCGGGCGTGTACAGCGTTCCGATGGCGGAGTTCGCCGTCTGCGGCATTTTGCAGCTATATAAGCAGAGCCGCTTTTTTGCGGCGAATCAGGCGCAGCACAAATGGGAGAAGCATCGCGGCCTGCTGGAGCTTTCCGGCAAGCGCGTGTGCATCCTCGGCTGCGGCGATGTGGGACGTGAGATCGCCAAGCGGCTGAAAGCCTTTGGCTGCCATATCACCGGCGTGAATCGCACCGTGCGGGAGTTGCCGGATTTTGATGAACTCCTGCCGCTGGATAAGCTGGCGGACGCTGCGGCGGCCTGTGATATTCTGGTGTGCTGCATCGCCCTGACGCCGGAGACGCGCGGCATCATGAGCGAGGAAATCTTTGGCCGCCTGCATGATGGCGCGATCTTCGTCAATGTCGCCCGCGGCGCGCTGACAGATGAAGCCGCCCTGACCGCATGGCTGCAAGGCGGCGGCTGCGCAGTGCTGGACGTTTTTGAAGAAGAACCCCTGCCCGAAAGCAGCCCGCTGTGGGATATGGAAAATGTAGTTCTGACCCCGCATAACAGCTTTGTGGGAGACGGAAACCGGGTAAGGCTGTGGGAGACGATTAGCAAATCGCTGGTAGGAGACAGAGTATGAAAGTGTTACTTGTTGCCACCGTACAATCGCATATCTGCCAGTTCCACAAGCCGCTTGTTGCTATGCTGCACGAGCACGGCTGTGAAGTCCATGTGGCAGCGCGGAACAACCTTGCCGAGAAGAACGGCCTGAAGCTGGACTTTGTGGAGCGGGTCTTTGATGTGCCGTTCCAGCGGTCGCCGTTTTCGCCGAAGAATCTCGGAGCCTACAAGCAGCTCAAAAAGATCATTGACGAGGGCAGCTACGACGTTATCCACTGCAATACGCCGGTCGGCGGAGTGCTGGGGCGGCTGGCCGCACGAAAGGCGCGCAAGCACGGCACGAAGGTGTTCTATACCGCTCACGGCTTCCATTTCTACAAGGGCGCACCAAAGAAAAACTGGCTCATCTGGTATCCGGTAGAGAAGTTCATGTGCCGCTATACGGACAAGCTCATTACCATCACCCAGGAGGACTATGACCTCGCCTCGGCAAAGTTTCCAACGCAGGTGGAGCGTATTCACGGTGTCGGCGCAAATTCTGCGAAGTATCGTAAGCTGTCCGAAGCGGAATGTTTGGAGCTGCGTCATGAGCTCGGCTATGCAGATGATGACAAGCTGCTGCTCTGTACCGGCGAATTGCTGCCGAATAAGAACCAGATCACGGCGATTCGCGTGATGAAAGCTCTGATAGATCAGCAGCCGAAGGCAAAGCTGCTGCTGGCGGGAAACGGCCCGACACTGCCGGAATTTCAGGCAGAGGCTGCCGCGCTCGGCTTACAGAATTACGTGGAGTTTCTCGGTTACCGCACAGATTTGGAGCGGTATGCCAATATTGCAGATGTGATCGTGTCTTGCAGTTACCGCGAGGGGCTGCCGATGAACATTGTGGAAGGCATGCTGCTGAGCAAGCCTGTGGCGGCATCCTATAACCGCGGGCACCGCGAACTGATCGTGCCGGACGTGACCGGCTATATGGTGCCCCCAGCGGATGTCGATGCCTTTGCAGAGAAGATTTTGCTGCTCTTGAACGATCCTGTGCTGGCAGACCGCATGGGACATGCCGGATACGAAAAAGCACGAAAATATACAGATAAAAGTGTTGGTGTAGAGCTGAAAGCCATATATTTCTGAGGAGGAAAAAACTATGTTTGCCCCGGATATTTCCGTTATTGTTCCTGTTTACAATACTGAATCATATTTAAAAAAATGCATTGAGAGTATTATAAACCAGACATTTCGGAATATAGAAATAATTTTGGTTGATGATGGAAGTACAGACACTTCTGCTGAGATTTTGGCGGATTATGCTTTGAGGGATAATAGAATCATTGTAATCCACCAAGAGAATCAAGGACTTTCCGCGGCAAGAAATGCCGGTATGCGAAGCGCAAAAGGCGAATATATCATGTTTGTAGATAGTGACGACTGGATAGATGCAAACACATGCGAAAAAGCAATAAGTGCTGCTAGGACTTCTTTTGCGGACATTGTGATGTGGACATATGTACGCGAATATCAATCAAGTAGCAGAATAACGGAAATGTTTGACATGAAGAGCCTTACTTGGAGTGGAGCAAAAAAAAATGTTGTGTTTTGTCAGTTGATGGGGCCGCATGGAGCTAAAATAACTCATCCAGAAAGAATTGACAATCTGTCCGTGGTATGGAACAAACTATATAAAAAGAATAAGGTAATTCGTGAGGAGTTTGTAGATACAAAACTGATAGGTACAGAGGATTTCCTTTTTAATGTCTACGCATTCTATTATGCTGATGTTATCACCTTTATTCCAGAAGTGTTATACCATTATAGGTATGGAAACCCACATTCATTGACACGAGGCTATCCAAAGGACTTTAAGAGAAAGTGGGTCAACCTATTTGAACGAGTAAGTAATTTTGTGGAACAGTGTGCTCTTGATGATGATTTTCGAGCTGCGCTAAGGAACCGAATTTGCTTGAGCTATATCGGCTTGTCTATGCGTGTCATTTCAGCAAGTGATTTAACTGAAAAAGAAAAGAAAAAAGAGTTACAAGCGATTCGTGAACTTTCGACTTATAACAGAGCGTTTAGTGGCTGGAAATTGCAACAATTTCCAATTCATTGGCAAGTTTATTTCTTCTTTGTAAAATATCACCTGTATCTCCCACTTTATTACTTGTGCAGAATAATGTATACGATGCGGTGTAAAAGAATGTTGGTGGTCACTAAGTGAAGTACTCAATTATTATTCCTGTTTACAATGCCGAGGGGACGCTGCGGCGTTGCCTGGATAGCCTTGTAGGACAGCAGTTTTCGAATTATGAGCTGCTGCTCATCAATGACGGCTCCACCGATGGCAGCGATGCTATCTGTCGTGAGTACGCCAGTACATATTCTTGTGTTCGGTATTTTGCAAAAGAAAATGGCGGTGTGTCTTCAGCGCGAAACCTGGGACTTGAGCAAGCGGAAGGTGAATATATCCTGTTTGCGGACAGCGATGACTATGTGTCGGAAGATTACTTTGCCGCGATTGATCAAGCTCTGACTCAGTCCCGTCCTGACCTTTTGCTGTTTGGATACCGCAACTTCGGCGGCTTGTCCACAGAATGGGATACGGGCGAGTTTTATGAAGATGCAGAGACCGGCGTTGCAGAACGGGCCGCTTCCGCCGTGCGGCAGTATCTCTTCAGCTCACTTTGGAGCAAGGCGTTCAAAAGGCAGATTATCGAACGCGGCAATATTCGTTTTGCAGACGATTTGGCAATAGGAGAGGACTTAGCATTTATTTTCAGCTATGCCATGCACATTCGCTCGATCGCGTCCATAAGCGATAAACTGTACAACGTGGATGTCAGCTACGGGAACTCCCTATCCCGCAAGACCCGCTCCTATCTGACGGAGCAGCTGATGGAAGTCAACCGCCGGATGTATGCTGCCTATCGTGTTACAGAGCATTCGCCGGAGGCGGCGCGATATTATGAGGCGGCGCTGTCCTGGATGACCTACCGCAGCGTCTATTCCAGCTGCAAGGAGCTGCTGAAGTTTGACTATTCGGCCAAACAGCGGCGGCAGGAAATCCGGAAGATCTGCAAGCTGTACCGCGCGGAAGAAATTAAACCCGTTGGCTGGAAATGCCGGATCATTGCCATGCCAGTGCAACTGGGATGGAGCTGGACAATAGATCGATTGATATGTAATAAAGCAAAATGAGAGAAATTCGCTATGGAAAAGATCAAAGTGCTTCTGGTCGCCGCGTCGCTTCGCATTGGCGGAGCGGAAAAGGTTGCGGCAGATATAGGCTTTCGCGCTGACCCACAAAGGTACATCGTTCATTACGTTGTGTTCGGCGACGAAATCGGTGCATATGAGCCGGAACTGGAAGCACACGGCTGCAAAATATTCCACCTTCCTCCGCCGTCCAATAGCTACTGTTCTTACCTGAGCGGCTTGAAAAGGCTGATTCGCACATACCACTATGATGTGATCCACGCTCACACCATGTTCAATATCGGCTGGGCCATGCTTGCCGGAAAACTGTATGGTGTGCCTGTGCGCGTCGCTCATGCACACTCAGCATTGGAAGAACACCGCAGCTTGAAAGCGCGCCTGTACGAATCGGCTATGCGGTTTCTGATCCTTACCTGTGCTACCGATTACATCGCCTGCGGTGTGAAGGCCGGACATCGGTTATACGGCAGGAAGGCATTTGAGAAAAAAGGAACCCTGATCCTGAACGGAATTGATACGCAAGGTTTTGCGTTCGATGAACAGCGACGCAATGCGTTCCGAAAAGAGCTTGGCTTGGATAACAAGTTCATCATTGGTCATGCCGGACATCTTGCCGCGGTCAAAAATCAGTCGTTCCTGCTGAGCTTAATGCCGGAAATTCTGAAAAGGCAACCGCAGGCATATCTCCTGTTGCTGGGCGAGGGCGAGGATCGCCCTGTTCTGGAACAGAAAATCCACGAGTTGCACTTGGAAGACCATGTCCGCATGACAGGAAATGTCCGCAATGTGCCGGATTACCTGAACGCGATGGACGTTTTCGCATTCCCGTCGCTTTATGAAGGGATGCCTCTGTCCATTATTGAGGTGCAGTCTAACGGGCTGCCGTGTGTGATATCCGATCAGGTGCCCAAGGACGTATTTCTGACAGACCTGCTCCGACCGCTGCCGCTGAACGATCAATCGGCGTGGGTGGACGCGATCTGCGGTGCGAAACGAGAATCGTCTGAAAAATATGCCGCACAAATGCGGCAGTCCGGATTTGATACAGATACAGCAATGCAAAAAGTCTATGCGATTTATGAGAAAGGGCGGCAATGTGATTAACATTCTTTTCTTCATCGAATCTCTCTCTGGCGGCGGGGCAGAAAAGGTTCTGCGCAATCTGGTGAATGCGATGGATCAGACGAAGTTCTGCATTACCGTACAGACGCTGTATCCAGAGAACGTAGAAAAATATCTCGCACTGGGGATTCGTTACAAGCATTGCTATCCAGCGAAGAATCGCATCAACAAGCTTCGGATGCGTGCCGAAGCGGCGGCTGGGCTAACCTATCCGCTGCACATTAGGGATGATTACGATATCGAGGTTGCCTATCTTGAGAGCGGCTCTACCAAAATCATGGCAGGCTCCACCAACCGACGGGCGCTGAAGTTGGCATGGGTGCATTCTGATCTGCAAAACTGGGCAAATCCGGATGACTTCGCAGCAGCGACAAAAAAGTATTACGCACGCTATGATCTTGCCGTATGTGTTTCTGAAAATGTCCGAAAAAGCTTTGAAAAGCTATATGGCGATACGGTTCCGGCAGTCACGGTGTACAACACGATAGATGACGGCGAGATACTGAGAAAATCTGCTGAGACGCTGTCGCCGGATGTATCCAAGCGAAAGTTGACCATTGCTGCCGTAGGCAGATTATCTGCGCCGAAGCATTTTATCCGCGCGCTGACTGCACACAAGCGCATGCTGGAGGATGGCCTTGACCATGACCTTTGGATTGTCGGCGATGGCGAAGAACGTTCTCTACTGGAAGCGTATATTCAGGAAAACCATTTGGATGCATCGGCAAAACTGCTGGGGTTCCGTGAGAATCCGTATAACCTGATGTATGCAGCCGACATTTTGGTATGCTCATCTATATTTGAAGGCTTCAGCACCTTCGTTACGGAAGGTTTGATTTTAGGAAAGCCCATCGTTACCACTGACGTTTCTGGCATGCATGAACTGCTGAGTGACAGCGAATATGGGCTTATCACTGCGAATGATGATGAAGCATTCTATGAAGGCGTCAAGCGGATGCTCACCGAGCCGAGACTTCTGGAGCACTACGCAGAACAGGCTAAGATTCGTGGCAGAGATTTCAAGTGCGAGAAACTGGCGAAGGATACGGAAGCGTTTTTTGAGAGAGAACTACGGAAGAAACGAGGAAAGTAAATGGGCGTAAGGGTCTATTACTATATGGTCGCAGCGGTGCTGGGCTTTGGCGTCTTGCTCCCGCAGCATGGCAGACAAAAGAAAGTATATATCGCGCTCATGGCTGTTCTACACGCTTTTGTCTGCGGCTGGAGATATATGTACTTGACGGGTGATCTGCGGAAATATGCATGGAACTACTACATGATAACAGAATCCGGTTGGTTCAGCGAAGAGGTGATTGACAATGGTCGGAATTTTGGCTTTGCGTGGTTGACAAAACTGCTGTCGCAGATAACAGATGGGGATTTTCAGATTCTTTTAATTGTAATTGCAGTCGTCACAGAGATTGCCGTTGCGGTTATTATCTATCGCTACTCCCCGGCACCGTGGTTAAGCTATTTGCTATGGGATTGTTTCGGCTTCTACATCTTTGGTTTCAGCGCAATCAAGCAGGCATTAGCCATGGGCTTGTTAATGTTTGCGTTTACCGGCATCATGGAGGAACGCCCGAGAAGATTTTTCTTTTGGACGGTGCTGGCCGGGTGTATTCATACGCCTGCATTTGTTTTCCTGCCAGCTTACTGGTTTGCTAAAAGTAAGTTAAGTATACACAAACTGCTGATCTATATTGCGAGCGCTGGACTTATTTTCTTGTTCCGCACACAAATCGTTACTTTTGTCAGCGAATTTTATTATGAAGAAGCCTCCTATATGGTCAACGACCGACTTGGTGGCCGATTTATAATGATCGTTGCTCTCCTAATTGCAGGAGTTGCGCTTCGGGGCTTCTCAGGTAAGAACTTCTCAAAGCTGTTTAACCTAATGGTTGTTGCCGCAATATTGCAGATGTTCTCAGGATTCGACAATGTGTTCACGCGCCTGACAGACTACTACTTTCAGTTTCTGGTTCTTTACTTGCCTATGATGCTTTACCCAGAACGCGATGAAAGGCTTAATAACGGCTATCAAATTCGGCACTTAGCATTGTCGCATCAACAGCGTATTGCAGCAATATTCTGCGTAGTTCTGCTTGCTGTGGTGTACTACTATACGACAAACTTGAATATCACAATTACCAACGCGATTGACGATTACCTGAACTATCGTTTCAGTTGGGAGGTACCAGTGAAATGATATTCAGTGTTGTTATTCCCTGCTATAACTGCGTGAAAACGCTGGAGGCCACGGTGAACAGCATTCGAGCCTGCGGCCTGACAGACTACGAAATTCTGCTCGTCGATGACGGCGCTTCGGATGGCACAGCAAAACTATGCGACACGCTGTGTGTCCGATATCCGGAACTTCGGTGTGTCCATCAGGAAAATGCAGGTGTTTCCGCTGCACGCAATCGTGGCATCGACGAGGCGCAGGGAGAGTATCTCTGGTTTGTGGATGCAGATGACACGGTAGATGACGGAGCACTGTCTCGCGCGGCGGATACGATTGCCCGGCAACAACCGGATATGCTGCTGTTTGGCATGAGCTTTGACTATTACCATCATGGTAAATTGTACCGAAGGGACGAGCTGATTCCACCTTGTGCAGGGAGCCTGTCATTGGAACAGCTAAAGGAGAGCTTTCAGGAGTTCTATAATTGTAACGCGTTGACGCCCGTCTGGAATAAACTCTATCGGCGAAAACTCCTGTTGAATTCCGGCGTGCGCTTCCACGAAGATATGATTCTGATGGAGGACTTTCTGTTTGTGCTGGAGCTGCTGCCGTATTGCAAGAACATTTACTCTTTGCCGGAGGCAATTTACCGCTACCGTCAGGCAGAGGATGAAAAGGGTGCCTATCGACGATTGCAGAGAATTTCTGATTTGGCCGGGTATATGCAGCCGCTTGAAGCTGGTTTGGACACACTCGGTATTTCCGCGCAAGAAGCCGAGAACCTCTACGAAATGCTATTGCGGCAAAAACTCTATTATGCGCCGCTGTGTCAAATTCGCAGGGTTCTTGCGGAGCAAAAACAAAGTAAATACGCTTTTTTAGAGATGGGAAGCCCGTTGGGAATCTATCTTTGCAATCGAAAAACGCAACTGCGGCATAGAATTGCCGTCGCTGTCAAAAGTAGCTGCCTGTATCAAAAACATAAAACATGAGGTGAGGCTAGCGCAATGATCAGGCGTTTGACATACATTGATACTACACGTGCGATTTTGATCACGTTGGTGGTACTGGGGCATGTTTTGAACTACGCCAATCCGCAGTACAATATCATCCCGTACACCCTAGCGCAGGAATTTATAAACGCCTTTCACATGCCTGCGTTCTTCCTGCTGTCCGGACTGCTGACCGACGGCGAAAAGTGGCGCAGCCGCCCTGTAGGTGCGTATTTTGTCCATAAGGCAAAGACACTTCTGATGCCGTATCTGTTTTTTGAATGCCTTGCTCTCCTCTACAAGCATTTCGTACTGCATTCTGTTTCTTTTGCAGAGGGGCTCCGTCTGATGCTGACCATGCGCTGCAATGTCGGCGCAGACTGGTTTTTGCCTGCAATGTTTCTGGCGTGCGCGCTGTATTATCTGTACATCCGCTTCCCGCGCAAGATTGCTTGGGGCGTGGGCGGTGCAGTGCTGCTGGGGCTTCAATTTTTAATGTCCACATGGGGGGGACATTGGCGAGTACTATTGTTCCGAGGCGTTTTGGGCTTTGTGTTCATGCTGACCGGGAATCTTCTGAAAAAGCCGCTGACGGAATTCAAATGGTGGAAAATTGTCTGCGCCTTCCTGCTGACGGCGGCCACATCGGCGATTTACCTGAAATTCTCGCTGGGAAATAGCCTTTATGATGCTGCTTTGCGTACGCCGGTGCTGTATCTTATCAGCGGCGTGTGCGGACTGTATTTTGTGATGGGCATTGCCCGGTTGATCTCCTGGAAATGGCCAACAAAGATTGGTGAAAATGCGCTTACCATTATGGGAACACATCAACTCGTGCTGTATACCGTTCCGGGAAACAGCAACCCGCTTTGGGTGCTCGGCGTGACCTGCCTGATCGCCGCCGTAGAAGCGGTTCTGATTCTCGCTGTGAACCACGTTTGCCCAGTGCTGGTTGGGAAAAGAAGAAAGGAGCTTTCTGATGCCCGAAACGAAACGGCAAACCGAGTTTGATGTTTTGCGGCTGCTGGCAATACTTGCTGTTATCGCCATGCACGCAGGTGGAAACGCATATTTGAGTAGCAATTTTGATTCCCGGCAGCATTCAATGTTTGTTGCGGCTATTGTGTGGTGCGTTCCAGTGTTTTTCCTGATTTCAGGGCGATTTTTCCTTGACCCTCAAAGATATGTTACGATTAAAAAGATGTGGAATAAACATATACGCCGCATCATTGTGGTGTTTGTTGCCTGGTCAAGTATATATGCTCTATATTACATAAAAAGTGGCGCCTATGATGGGCTCAACATTTGGGGCATATTCACGCAATGGATAGAAGGACCCTATCATTTTTGGTATCTGTATGCGATTATTGGCTTATATGCGTTTACGCCACTACTTAGAAAAATTACAGAAAATGAGAAAGTAATGTTGTATTTTCTTGCACTGTATGCTGTAGCCAACATTATCGGGGAATATCTTGTTTACCTTCCTAAATTGAGCAGTATCTTTTGTGGGATATACGATAAACTTTTGCTTGGCAACGTCGCAGGATATATTGGATATTATGTGCTTGGCTACTGCGTTTTTCACTATAGGAATGCAATAGGCCGAAGAATTGAACTGGCAATCTATATCATAGGAGCAATTTGCCTTGTAGCAACAATTCTGCTTGAAGGGCAAATTTCGCCGGAGCTTCAGGAAGCAGATTTTGTCAAACAGTACCTGAAGCCCAATGTCATTCTGTTTTCAACGGCTATCTATGTATTCTTTGTGAAACGAGTGTCTCAAATTAACTTTTCAGAAAAAGCAGCAAAAGCCTGGGGAAAGCTGACGGAGCTGAGTTTCGGCGTTTACATACTGCATGCGCTTGTAAACGAAATGCTGGCGCTCATTCCTATTGCACAGCCTGTTGCGCATCCATATATCATATTGTTTGCACTCACGGCGGCAATTTATCTTCTCAGCCTTGTACTGACTTGGCTTATCCGGAAAATCCCATTTGTCGGGGAAAAGATTACTTGAGGTGCGAATATGGACATCGACTTTGTCGTTCTGTGGGTGGACGGGAGTGACCCCGTCTGGCAGGCAGAAAAAGCAAAATATCAAGGCAAAACGTTGGACGATAGCAATGCGCCGAACCGTTTTCGTGACTGGGGGCTGATGCCCTACTGGTTTCGCGCAGTGGAGAAATTTGCGCCGTGGGTGCGGAAAATCCACTTTGTCACCTGCGGGCATGTTCCGGCGTTTCTTAATCTGGCGCATCCGAAGTTGCACCATGTGAAGCATGAGGGTTTTCTCCCGCCGGAGGTACTGCCGACCTTCAGCTCTCATGCCATTGAGATGAACCTACACCGCATTCCGGGGCTGGCGGAGCATTTTGTATACTTCAACGACGATATGTTTTTGATTCGCTCGGTTCCGGAGACTGCGTTTTTCCGAGATGGACTGCCATGCACCTA
>OJQH01000879.1_pt1 | contig 13325 bp, 10 predicted proteins | sample 1601421 | NCBI WGS metagenome assembly OJQH01 (sample SAMN03922503, study PRJEB24848) | human gut metagenome | isolation source: stool sample | host: Homo sapiens | place: Germany | collected 2011-11 | reverse complement strand
ATATACGGGAGCAGCGGCTTGCCGTAGGTGCGAAGCCAGGTGAGCATTTTTTCGGCGTCGATAGGCTCGTGGTGATATCCGCCCTCGATGAGCAGGTTTTTCCACTCGACGATATCCCTGAGATGATCGGCGACGCCGTCTACGTCGCGCAGATCGCCCATACGAATGGTCTTTTTCATATATTTGTCCGCATAAACGGGCGCGATTCCCCGGCGGGTCGAGCCGAATTTTTTATCGGAGAGTCTGTCCTCTTCAAGGCAGTCCTGTATCCTGTGATAGGGCATGCAGATAGTTGCGCGGTCGCTGATTTTCAAGTTTTCCGGGGATATCTCTATCCCCTTTTCGCGCAGCCTGCCGATCTCGCCGACGAGGTGCTCGATGTCAATAACCATTCCCGTGCCCATGACATTCACTGTGCCGTCGCGCAGAATGCCGGACGGGAGCAGATTGAGAATAAACGTGCCCTTTTCGTTGACGACGGTGTGACCCGCATTGTTTCCGCCCTGATAGCGCGAAACTATATCAAAATCCTGCGAAAGATAATCGACGATGCGTCCCTTGCCTTCATCGCCCCAGTTGACACCGACTATCGCTGATAACATAATGATTGCTCCTTCTTTCGTTTGACTTGCCGCCATGCGGCGTGATTTCAGTTTTCGCTGTGTTTTGCGCCGTTTTCCGCGCTGAGAATAAGCTCTTCCTCTTCGCGGATGAACATCATGCCGAAGCTTATCAAAAGCAGTCCGCAGGATATCCAGATCGACTTCTCGCCGAGTCTCCCGGTAACAAAGCTGCCGACACCCGCGCCGACGGCAAAGACCAATATGACCGCGAAATATGTAAGCGCCTTTTTGAGTATCGCCTTATCCTTTGTGCGAAAATAGGCGCAGAGAGCCTCAGTGCCGCTTCGCATATTGCCGATGCACATCGTACTGGCATAGGCATGGCCGCGCACCTTATGGAATGTCTGCACCTGAAGCGCGCAGACGAACGAGACGAGCGCATTCGCGAGAGGATCGAGCTTCTGCGGCATGAATCCGACCGCAAACAGCAGAACTATCTCATCGATAAGAATCAGCTGCCGCCAGTGGATTTTCTCGCAGTTTTTGAACCGCATATGCACCACTTCCGCTATCGCGATGCCGATGATAAACGACACAACGGGGATGAGATATTTGATGACCCTGCTTCTGTCCGCGTCGACAAGGGCAGTGCTCATGAGTACGATATTTCCCGTCTGCGCGTTTGCAAAGACCGAGCCGCGGCAGCAATAAGTATAGGCATCCTGAAATCCGCCGGAGAGTATTATGAACACCGCCGCGCGGAATTTGTCAGACATCTGTCCGTGAAATCCGTTTTTGAGCTTCATGCAGACACACGACCCTTGGATTTATCGGCAGTCAGCCTGTCTATGCTGACAAGCTTCGTGCAGAGTGCGAGCACGCGCACCGCGAGAGTTATCTCTTCGACCGTTGCAAACGACGGGGCGAGCCTTATATTTTTATCCTCCGGGTCGAGTCCGTGCGGATAAGTTGCCCCGGCGGGAGTGAACGTAACGCCGCAGTCGCCGCACATCTTCACGACCTTTCCGGCGCAGCCCGGCATGGTGTCAAATGAGAGGAAATACCCGCCCTTTGGCGTTGTCCACTCTGCGATGCCCAGGCCGCCCAGTTCTTCGTCCAGCACTTTATATACCGAATCGAACTTCGGCTTCAAAATGGCGGCGTGCTTTTTCATATGTGCTTTAAGTCCGGCGCTGTTTTTGAAATATCTCGCGTGCATCAGCTGGTTCATCTTATCCGGTCCGATTGTCGCGAATTTCAAAAAGCTCTTTATATCTATCAGATTGGCCGGACTCGCCGCGACCGCCGCAACGCCGCGCCCGGGAAGGTTATCTTGCTCGTGGAGCAAAACTCATAGACCATATCGGCGCTGCCGGCTTTTTCGCATTCCTCGATTATATCCGGTATCTGCGCATTGTCGCCGTCAAAGGCGTGGACGCAGTAGGCATTGTCCCAGAAGATACGGAAATCCTCCGCCGCCGGCTTCAATGCGGCGAAACGTCTGACTGTCTCGTCACTGAACACAATTCCCGTTGGGTTCTGGTATTTCGGCACGCACCAGATACCTTTCACCTTTTCGTCCTTTATCAATTTTTCGACCTCGTCCATATCGGGACCCGTCGGCAGCATCGGCACGGGGGCAAGCTCGAAGCCAAAATGCTCGGTTATTGCAAAATGGCGGTCATATCCGGGGACGGGGCAGAGGAACTTGCGCCCTTCAACCTCCTGCCAAGGCTTCGCGCCGCAGATTCCGTCGGTCATGCCGTGGCTGACTATCTGATACATCATAGTAAGGCTGCTGTTCCCGCCGACAAGCGTATGCGACGAGTGCGTGCCCATCATATGCGCGAGCAGGCGCTTTGCCTCCGGGATTCCGTCAAGTCCGCCGTAGTTGCGGCAATCCTGCCCGCTCTCGGAGTCGAGGATGCTGCGGCTGTCGATAACGTCGAGCATACCGAGCGACAAATCCAGCTGCTCCGCCGACGGCTTTCCGCGCGACAGATCGAGCGTCACGCCGTTTTTCAAAAGTTTTTGGAGCTCTTTCGTAGCTTTCTCTTTTTCTGCTGCCAGCTCTTCGCTGCTTGCTTTCAGATAATTCAAAGTAATTCTTCTTTCCGGGCTTTACTTTTTTTGACGAGTGTATTATAATCCAGTTGCAGACATGTGTAAAATCTATAATACATATATCAACGATATCTAAAACATATATCAGCGGAGGCTTATCATGAACATAAACTACGACTACTACCGAATCTTTTACTTCGTCGCAAAATACGGCAACATCTCTCAAGCCGCGAAGCTGCTTTTGAACAACCAGCCCAATCTGACAAGGACGATAAAGAACCTCGAAAGCGAGCTCGGCTGCCCCCTGTTTTCGCGCACAAACCGCGGCATGCGCCTGACGCCGGAGGGGCAGAAGCTGTATGAGCACATCAAGGTCGCCATCGAGCACATCGAGGCGGGCGAAGAAGAGATAACCGAGAGCAAGAATTTACAGACGGGCACGGTTTTCGTCGCGGCGAGCGAGGTCGCCCTGCGCTGCCTGCTTCTGCCAGTGCTCAAAAAATTTCGCATGCTCTATCCGGGGGTGCGTATACGCATCAGCAACCACTCGACCCCGCAGGCAATAGCCGCGCTCAAGGACGGAACGGCGGATATCGCAATCGTCACGACTCCGACCGTCCGCTCCGCCTCGCTGAGCGAAACCCCGCTTTGCTCCGTGCGCGAGGTGGCGATATGCTCGCCGGCATTCAAAGAGCTGCTCGGCAGAAAGATAAGCCTCGCCGATCTCGGTAACTATCCGCTGATATCTCTCGGCACGAGCACAAAATCATTCGAGTTTTATTCGGCGTTCTTCACCGAGCACGGTCTGCCGTACAGCCCTGACATCGAAGCGGCAACGGCAGATCAGATTCTCCCGATGGCGCAGGCGGATCTCGGAGTCGGTTTCGTGCCCGAGGAGTTCGTAAATCCTTCCGACAACGTGCGGATAATCGACCTCGAAGAAGAGATACCCGAGCGCAGCATCTGCCTTATAAAAAGAAAAGAGCAGCCGCTGAGCGTGGCTGCAAAAGAACTTGAAAGAATGATAATAGAACTGGCGAGCGGAGAGTGAAAAGTGGATAGTGGTGAGTGGCAAGTGAAGAGTGTAGAGTGAAGAGTGAAAAAGTAAAAATCGGCAAATATCTGACGATACTTGCCGATTTTTGGTGCGGATAACAGGGATCGAACCTGCATGGTTGCCCACCGGATCCTAAATCCGGCGCGTCTGCCAATTCCGCCATATCCGCATATGTGCCGTCCGCTGAATGTCTGCGCGGCTTTTGACTGCTATATTATATCAGGGATAATAATTATTTTCAAGTTTTTCGCGTCCGGAGCTACAAAAAATAAAAAAAAGCTTGCTTTTTTGCAAGTTATCTGTTATCATATCATCTGTTACCGAGTAAAGAAGGAGGTGCGACACATGGCAAAATGCGAATATTGCGGTAAGGATGTGTCTTTCGGCATCAAGGTTTCCCATTCTCACAGACGTTCAAACAGAACCTGGAAGCCCAACATTAAAAGGGTCAAGGCTATAGTGAACGGCTCTCCCAAGAGAGTTTATGCATGTACTCGTTGCCTTCGTTCCGGCAAAGTTACACGCGCTGTCTGATGACCGAACAGATATTCACGGCACTGTTTTAAACGGTGCCGTAATTTTTTTGCCTTTTTATATTCACGCTCCGGCATCTTTTTGGGGCGGGCGTAATACTATTATATATTATGCCGTCTTTTCAAACTGCTGACAAAGTTTATGACATAATTGTAAACTTTGGAAAAAGGTATTGATTTTTGGTACAAATGGGTTTAGAATATAAATTAGCACTCGGGGATGTAGAGTGCCAAAAGATTTTTAAGCTTGCATTTTTTATAATTCAGGAGGAATCGATATGAACATTAAACCGCTTGCAGACAGAGTTGTTGTCAAGCCTGTCGAGGTTGAAGAAACTACGAGCAGCGGCATTATCCTCGCCGCTTCCGCACAGGAGAAGCCCCAGGTTGCTGAGGTCGTTGCAGTGGGTCCCGGCGGACTCGTTGACGGCAAGGAAGTTGAGATGTACGTCAAGGTCGGCGACAGAGTCATAACCGGCAAATATTCCGGCACTGAGGTCAAGCTCAACAAAGAGGAATACACCATAGTCCGTCAGAGCGACATTCTCGCTATCGTAGAATAATCGGAGGTAATTCATCATGGCAAAACAGATCATTTACGGCGAGGAAGCCCGCAAGGCTCTCCAGGCCGGTATCGATAAGCTCGCTAACACAGTTAAAATCACGCTCGGCCCCAAGGGCAGAAACGTTGTGCTCGACAAGAAGTACGGCGCTCCCCTCATCACCAACGACGGTGTCACCATCGCCAAGGATGTTGAGCTCGAAGATCCCTTTGAGAACATGGGCGCTCAGCTTATAAAAGAAGTCGCCACAAAGACAAACGATGTCGCCGGCGACGGCACCACCACCGCTACCCTGCTCGCTCAGGCACTCGTCCGCGAGGGCATGAAGAACGTTGTTGCAGGCGCAAACCCGATGGTCATCAAAAAGGGCATCCAGAAGGCTGTTGACGCCGCTATCGAGGCTGTCAAGTCCCACTCTCAGCCTGTTAAGGGCACCGAGGACATCGCGAGAATAGCCACCATTTCCTCCGCTGACGAGGATATCGGCAGAATCATTGCCGATGCTATGGAGAAGGTCACCTCCGACGGCGTTATCACCGTTGAGGAGTCGAAGATTGCACAGACCGAGGCAGAGGTTGTCGAGGGCATGCAGTTCGACAGAGGCTACATCTCCCCCTACATGGTAACCGACACCGACAAGATGGAAGCCGTCATCGACGACGCTCTCATCCTTATCACAGACAAGAAGATCGCAAGCATTCAGGATCTTCTTCCCCTGCTCGAGCAGATCATGCACGCAGGCGGAAAGCTTATCATCATCGCTGAGGACATCGAGGGCGAGGCTCTTTCGACCATCCTTGTCAACAAGCTTCGCGGCGTGTTCACCTGCGTGGGCATCAAGGCTCCCGGCTTCGGCGACAGACGCAAGGAGATGCTCCAGGATATCGCTATCCTCACCGGCGGCAAGGTCATCACCTCCGAGCTCGGTCTTGAGCTCAAGGACACCCAGATTTCCGATCTCGGCCGCGCACGCCAGGTCAAGGTCTCCAAGGAGAACACCATCATTGTTGACGGCGCAGGCGACAAGGACGCTATTAAGTCCAGAGTCAACCAGATCCGCACCCAGATCGAGAACACCGCTTCCGACTATGACAGAGAGAAGCTTCAGGAGCGCCTTGCAAAACTTGCAGGCGGCGTAGCGGTCATCAAGGTCGGCGCTGCGACCGAGACCGAGATGAAGGAAAAGAAGCTGCGCATCGAGGACGCGCTCAATGCGACCCGCGCGGCTGTGGAAGAGGGCATCGTCGCCGGCGGCGGCACTGCCTATGTCAATGCCGTTCCCGCTGTGGAAAAGCTCATCAGCGAGGTCGAGGGCGATGAGAAGACCGGTGTCCAGATCATCGTCAAGGCCCTGCAGGAGCCCATCCGTCAGATCGCGGCCAACGCCGGTATCGACGGCAGCGTCGTTCTTGAGAAGATCAAGACCAGCGGCAAGGTCGGCTACGGTTTCGACGCTTACAAGGAGGTCTACTGCGACATGATCTCCGCCGGTATCGTCGACCCCGCAAAGGTCACGCGCTCCGCGCTGGAGAACGCTGCGTCCGTCAGCTCCATGGTGCTGACCACCGAGGCGCTCGTCGCCGACAAGCCCGAGCCCCCCGCACCGGCCGCTCCCGGCGCCGGCATGGGCGACATGGGCGGCATGTACTAAGAGATAGCCGCTTTTTCCAAAAGGTGATAAGAAAGGCCCGCCTGCGTTTGCAGGCGGGCCTTTTGTTCCCTGCACCGTGCAGGGAGCGCGGCATTGCCGCGTTTGAAGCTGCTATACGATTTGCCTCTGCTCCTATCATCCGCTGTTGCGCAGCCGTTGGCGGCTCTGCTGCCTTACGGATGCGCACACCCCTTGCGGGTGTCGCTCTGCTGATCTTGTAGGAGTACGCAGTAATTTCCGTTTTCCGCCAGTCCCATCAATGCGGCGAGCGCAGCAATGCCGCTATTTCGCACGCAGTCTGCCGCCGAGGTAACGTCACACGCGCCTCACGACAGTAAGGCGCGGTTGCTGTCAGATCACGACTCGCAGGGATTCATGGCGAAGCCATGTACACCGCACCCACACTGCGCAGCGCGTGCAGCCCTTCAAGCTGCAAACCCGCAATGGCGGGGTCAAGGGGCAGGGCCCCTTGCGTTCTCTTGGGGGTCCAAGGGGGATATTCTCTCACGTGAGAGAATATCCCCCTTATCCGCAGCCCCACACGGTGTGGGGAAAAGCCGCAGCCTCTTCGGGCTGCTCCCCCTCCGCGTCATGCGCGTAAAAAGAGAGGACTTCTCTTTCGAGAAGCCCTCTCTTTTTCCTTATTTTCTGCTGTGCAGAAGCAATTATTCCGCTTCCTGCATCGCCTTCGCGGCAGCGACAGCCTTCGCCTGTGCGTCGGCGGAACACTGCTCGTAGCGCACGAAGTGCATCACGAACGAGCCGCGGGACTGGGTCATGGAGCGCAGGTCAATGGCGTAGCTCATCAGCTCTGCCTCGGGGCACTCGGCCTCGATGACCTGCTCGCCGTTGCCGGTCGGGGTCATGCCCATGACGCGGCCGCGGCGCTTGTTGAGATCGCCGAGGATATCGCCCATGTACTGGTCGGGCACCGTGACCTTGAGCTCGCACACCGGCTCGAGCAGGACCGGGGACGCCTCGGGCATGGCTGCCTTGTAGGCGAGGTTCGCCGCGGTCTTGAACGCGATCTCGGACGAGTCGACCGGGTGATAGGAGCCATCGTAAAGGACGGCCTTGAGGTTCACGACGGGATAACCCGCGAGCGGGCCGTGGACGCAGGCCTCGCGCAGACCCTTTTCGACCGCGGGGAAGAAGTTCTTGGGGACGCTGCCGCCGAAGACTTCCTCGGCGAAGACCATCTCTTCGCTCTCCTCGTTGGGCTCGAAGCGGATCCAAACGTCGCCGAACTGGCCGCTGCCGCCGGTCTGCTTCTTATGACGGCCCTGCTTGGAGACCGTCTTGCGGATCTTTTCACGGTAGGGCACGCGCGGCGTGTCGAGCACGACCTCGACGCCGAAACGGCTCTTGAGCTTGTTGACGAGCACGTCGATCTGGATGTCGCCCGCGCCGGAGACGACCATCTGGTGCGTTTCGGCGTTGTTGACGACGCGGAAGGACGGATCTTCCTCGTTCAGGCGGTTGAGGCCCTGGGCCATCTTATCCTCCTGGCCGCGGGTCTTGGGCGCGATGGCGACGCTGTAGCAGGGCTCATCGAACGGGATGGGCTCGATCTTGACGACCTTGCGCGGCTCGCAGAGCGTGTCGCCGGTCTTGACCTTGTCCATCTTGGCGATGGCGCCGATGTCGCCGCAGGTGAGCTCCTTGACCTCGGTATACTTCTTGCCCTTGGGGATGTACAGGCGGCCGAGCTTCTCGGTCTCGCCGGTGCGGGCGTTGACCATGGGCATATCGGGCTTGATGGAGCCGGAGAGCACCTTGACGTAGGAGTACTTGCCGTACTGGTCGGAAATGGTCTTGAAGACGAACGCAGTCGGCAGTGCGCCGGGCGCGACGACGAATTCGGAGGACTCGCCGTCCTCATTCTCGGCCATCAGGGCGCGGGCGTCCTGCGGCTGGGGAAGAAGCTCGACGATGGTATCCATCAGGATGCGCGTGCCCATGCCCTGAATGGCGGAGCCGCACACGACAGGGAAGAGGGACAGGTCCTTGACGCCCTGGCGCAGGCCATGGATCATCTCGGCATAGGTGAAGTCTTCACCGGCGAAGAACTTTTCCATAAATTCCTCGCTCGTCTCGGCGACGGACTCCTTGAGCGCGTCGTAGAGCTCATCGAGCACGGGCTTTTTGTTCTCAGGCACTTCGATCTCGACGCGGCCGCCGCCGGGGCCGAACTCGAATGCGCGCTTATGCAGCACGTCGATGATGCCGATGACCTTCTTGCTCTCGTCCCAGATGGGGGCGACGACGGGGGCGATGTTCTTGCCGAAGCGCTCGCGCAGCGTGTTGAACGCGGCGTTGTAGTCGGAGTTCTCCTCGTCGGTCTTGGAGATGTAGAGCAGACGGGGGAGAGAGTTCTTCTCGCAATATTTCCACGCCTTTTCCGCGCCGACGCTCATGCCGGCCTTGGCCGAGCAGACGATGACGGCAGCGTCGGCAGCCTGAACGGCCTCCGCGACCTCACCGGCGAAGTCGAAGCCGCCGGGCACGTCGAGCACGTTGATCTTGCAGCTGTCGTATTCCACGGGAGCCACGGCCAGAGAAATGGAGATCTGGCGGCGGATCTCTTCGGGATCGTAGTCACAAACGGTATTGCCGTCGGCAATTCTGCCCAGACGGTCCGTGCCGCCGGTGAGATACAGCATGCTCTCAGCGAGGGTGGTCTTGCCGCTGCCGCTGTGGCCAAGCAGCACGATATTGCGGATGTCTTTTGCACTCATAATGGGTCAGTCTCCTTCCGAAAATCGTAAATCCCAAATCGGCTCGCGCCATAAGGTGGGATAATACTCAATGCAGAAATGATATCATGTTTTTCTCGCCATTACAACCATATTTTTCCGCAAATTTTCGTTTTCTTCGTTCGAAGTGTCAATAACGGTCGCTGAGCAGGGCGTCGACCAGCGCGCTGAGCGACCACAAAAGTACGTAAATGAGCAGAGAAAACGGCGTGAGCACGCTGTATGCGCCGACAAAAGTTAAATAAAATGCAAGGAGCGTCGAGGCCGTGGCGGCTAAAAATGCAAGCACCGTGCACCGCTTGGCGGACGCGCAGAGCCGCTTGCTGCCGAGCACGACCTCGGCATACGGCATGAGGCCCTCGCGCATGAGCAGCGCATACGGCCGCCCGCCGCCGCGCTCGGAGAGCGCCAGGCGCGTCGAGAGCTTGGGATAGACCGCGCGCGCGTCGGTGCCGAACTTGCGCTTTAAGAGCGCGGGGGTGATGTTGCCGTCGCGCACGGCGAGCACGGGGGTGATGCGGCTGTGGTGCAGGGCGTGGAGCGCCCAGTCGACATTTTCCGCGGGCATGTACTTCACGGCGAACACCGCGATGAGCGTGCCGTCGACCGAGAGGAACACGCCGGTCTTGAGGCCTAAGTTGCGCGGCAGGTTCACGCCGCGCTTTCTCATAAAGCCCGCCGTGCCGAAGAGCACCGTTTCGCCGTGGATGCGGCCGCCGACGCCGCCCTCTTCGTAAAAGTCGACGTCCTCGACCTGCTCGCGGAAGCCGCCGTCTCTGGCGAGAAGATTGTCAAAAAGGCGGCTCAGGCCGCTTTCGGACGCGTGGGCCATCGTCGCGGCGTAGGAGATGACCTTGCCGCTCTCCTCGCCGAAAACCTTGAGCCCGCCGAGCGTGACCGTTCCGGGCGGGAACAGGTCGCCGTCGGTCAGAATGACGCAGTTGCTCCGGCGGATGGCGTCCGCGCCGGAAAAGCCCGCCACGGCGCTGCCGCTTTTGGCAAGCCGCGCGGCGATGCGCTTGAGCGGCAGCGCGCACACCATCGGAAACGCGAGCAGGTTCGCGCTCGCGAGCATCACCGAGAGGTTCCACGCAAGCAGCGCGTTCTGCTTCGTCTCGAGCGTCGAGAGCACGCCGAACACGACCGCCGCCGCGAGGAAGACCGGCAGCAGCACGCTCTGCCAGCGGGAATACGGGTCGTTCGCGCGCGCGGAATTCGAAAATCCGTCCGGCAGGCCCACGCGCTTGGCCGCGCCCCCTGCCGTCACGGTGACGATATACGGCGCATTGCCGATGGCCGCGATGCGGAACGTGTCATACATGCCGTGCAGACGCAGACTTTCGCCCAACAGCGCGCAGTAGACCGACATCGCCCCCAGCACCGGCAGCGGCAGCGACAGCGCCGCGCGCGCGGGAAGAAAAGCGTAGAGCGCCGTATCGAGCAGCGTGACAAGGCATAGAAGCATCGTCAAAAAGCCCGACGTGACTTTTTCCTGTTTGAGCGAGCGCAGCGCGCCCGCAAAAATGCGCCAGCCGATGGCGCAGACGATGGCCTCGACCGCCAGCAGCGGCAGCGCGCGGATCATCGGATCAGCGGTGTACGCCTCCGGCAGGATGGAAAAATGCTCCAGCACCGCCATGACGCACAGCAAAAGCGTGAAAATACCCGCCCCACGGCGTGCCTTCGTCGCGCCCGAAAGCTGAGCGCGGTAGTCGGAGAGCGTTTCGGTCAGCGGCGGCTCGGGGAGCTCGGGTTCAGGCTCTTCGAACTCTTCTTCCTCGTCCTCTTCCTCCTCCGCGTCGTCGTAGAGCTGCTCGGTGTCGCGCATCTTGCGGCGGGAGAACAAACCGCGGCGCGGCGGCTCCTCCTCGATGATCGTGTCCTCGCGCTCGGAGAGCGCCTCCTGCACGGTCTGGGCCAGGATGTCCTGCAAGCTCATGGACTTGGGCTCGTCGTCCTGCGGCGGTTCTTCTTCGGTTTCCGCGTCCGTTTCCTCTTCCGGTTCGGCTTCTATCGGCTCTTCGGCCTTTTTCGCACCGGGGAAGGGGATGACGGGGATGCGGGCAGTCTCATCCGCCGTTTCATCCACCGTTTTTTTCGCCGCCTCCGCCTTTTTCGGCAGGGGGACGACCTTTGCCGGCGGTTTCTTTTCCGCCGGCGGCTCGGGTTCTTTTTCTTCCGGTTCGGGCGCGGCGGGCGTGCCGCTGCCGTACTCGGCCAGAATGCTCTCGAGCGTGAACTCCGCGTCCTCGTCCATGCTGCGGGCCGTGTTTTTCAGCAGCAGCTCGGAGTCGGCGAGCGTTTCTTCAAATTCAAGGTCTTTGGGGTCCATATCGTTCCTTCTTTACCGTCACTGCCCCAGGCGCTGGCGCACCGCCTCGTAGAGGAGGATGGCCGCCGCCGCGGAGGCGTTGAGCGACGAAATTTTACCCTTCATCGGGATGCTGACGAGGAAGTCGCACTTTTCGCGCACCAGTCTCGTCATGCCGTCGCCCTCGCTGCCGATGACGATGGCCGCGGGGCCCTTGAGGTCCGCGGAGTAGAGGTCGCTCGTGCCCTCGGCCGCCGTGCCGAAGACCCAGACGCCTTCTTTTTGCAGCTGCTCCAAAAGCGCGGGGATGTTCGGCACGCGCGCGACGGGCACATAGCTCACCGCACCCGCGCTCGTCTTGGCGACAATGCTCGTGAGGCCCGCGCTGCGGCGCTTGGGGATGACGACGCCATGCGCGCCCGCGCACTCCGCCGTGCGGATGATCGCGCCGAGGTTATGCGGGTCGGAGATCTCGTCGCAGACGACAATCAAGGGGTTTTCGCCTTTTTCGTGCGCGATGTTCAAAATATCCTCAACACTGACATATTCGCGCACGCTCGTGAGCGCGATGACGCCCTGATGGGCGTGCGTGCGGGACATGAAGTCGAGCTTGCGCTTGTCCGCGTCCACGACGACCACGCCCGCGGCGCGGGCGGTCGAGGCGATGTGGCCGAGCGTCTTATCGGTCTCGCCCTTCTGGATGAAAATTTTGTCGATGGTCGTGCCCGCGCGCAGCGCTTCGATCACGGCGTTGCGGCCCTCGATGATGCCGTCGGCCTCCGCGTCCTGCACGCGCGCGGTCTTTTCCTTGCGTTCCTTATCCATAAAAGAAATTTCTCCTTGTGACAAATTTTTATAGAATACTCCATTGCAACTATAACACAGAACAAGGGCAAGATAAAGAGGGCGCAAAGCAAAAGTTCATCGAAAATTCACCATAGAAAACTTGTGCGATTTTCTTATATATGGTATAGTTGAAATCACTAATTCAAAAAGTGCGCATCTTCGCATTTTTCTGTCTCCCGACAGGAGGAACAACATGGAGCCAAACAACAGAAACAACCGCAATCGCGGCGACAAGAACCGCCGGCGCGGCGGGGGCATGTGGTCGATCGTCCTATGGGCGCTGCTGCTGACGATCGGTGTGAACTACCTCTCCGTCATGCTCGATCAGGCCCGCACCGCCGAGTCTTCGTGCGAGATCGCATACAGCGAGCTTGTCGAACTCGTGGAGGAGGGGAAGGTCAAGTCCATCGAATTCGGCGACACGGTCTTCACCATCACGCCGGTCGACGGCTTTACCTACACGGATGACGACGGCAAGCGCTATGATCAGAACTATACGCTCTTCACCACCATCATTCCCGACGCGACGGAAAATCTGATTACCCTGTGCGATGAGCACGGCGTGACCTACACCAAGCCCTATCAGCCGCCCGTTTCGCCGATCCTCACGTTCATGGTGAGCTATATTCTGCCCACGGTGCTGATGGTCGGCGCGTTCATGCTGCTGATGAACTTCATCACGAAAAAGTCCGGCGGCATGGGCGGGATCGGCGGCATCGGCAATGTCGGCAAGGCCAACGCCAAGGTCTACATGGAAAAATCCACCGGCGTGACGTTCGCGGATGTCGCCGGTCAGGACGAGGCGAAAGAATCGCTCGTCGAGATCATCGACTTTCTGCACAACCCCGAAAAGTACACCGCCATCGGCGCAAAGATCCCCAAGGGAGCGCTGCTCGTCGGCTCTCCCGGTACCGGTAAAACGCTGCTGGCCAAGGCCGTTGCGGGCGAGGCGAAGGTGCCGTTCTTCTCGATCTCCGGCTC
>OJQH01000869.1_pt1 | contig 13504 bp, 10 predicted proteins | sample 1601421 | NCBI WGS metagenome assembly OJQH01 (sample SAMN03922503, study PRJEB24848) | human gut metagenome | isolation source: stool sample | host: Homo sapiens | place: Germany | collected 2011-11 | reverse complement strand
ACGAGATCCTCTCTGGTCTCGTGGGCTCGGAGATGTGTATAAGAGACAGGAAGAGCGATGCCTGCGAAAATCGTCATGGTAGACATGGTAACGATGAACGGCGGAATCTTCAGCTTGGCGACTGCCAGGCCGTTGATCAGGCCGCAGACCAGACCGGTCAGAAGGCCGACCATGATCGGCACGATCAGCGGGAAGTCGCCCGGGTGTGCCGTCGATGCCACCAGGACGGAAACGAGGCTGACGATTGAGCCGACCGACAGATCCATGCCGCCGGCAATGATGACCGCCGTCTGGCCGCAGGCCAGCACGCCGATACAGGCGATCTGCTTCAGAATGTTGAGCAGATTATTTTTTCCGATGAATGTTCCTCCGGTCCGAATGGTCAGGAAGGCCATGATCAGAATCAGAATCAGAATGATACCATACTTGCTGTAAATATCCAGCAGCGTTTTTTTGGTGTTCCGCTCTCGCCGCTTTTCCACTGTTCTTTCCCCTTTCATCCGACGTTCTCCGCATATCGCATGATCTCGTCCTGTGTTGCTCCGTCCCCGGATAAGGTCCCGGTGATCTTACCCTCGAACATGACGACGATGTTGTCGCTCATGCCGATGACCTCCGGAAGCTCCGAGGAAATCATGATGATTGCCTTGCCCTGCTTGGCAAGCTCGCGCATCAGGTGGTAGATTTGCGTTTTTGCACCGATATCGATACCGCGTGTCGGCTCATCCAGAATGATGATATCGGGATCGAGCATCATCCAGCGCGCCAGGACCACCTTCTGCTGATTGCCGCCGGACAGATGGCAGACCTCTTGATTCAGAGAGGCCATTTTAACCTGGAACTTATCCGCACCCTCCTTGCAGGTGCGGTTGATCTTTGCATTGCTCACGGCAATCCCTTTGAGATAGGACTTCAGGTTCGGGATCACCATATTGTGACTGATGCTCAGACCGAGGAACAGGCCGGTCAGCTTGCGGTCCTCCGTGACCATGACCATGCCGCGGTTAATGGCATCTCTGGGGCGGGTGATCTTTACCTGCTCACCCTTCAGCCAGATATCGCCGCTGTCGGCCGGATTATAGCCAAACAGCGCTTCCATGATCTCGGTGCGTCCCGCGCCGACCAGACCGGCAAAGCCCAGAATCTCACCCCGGTGGACTGAGAAGCTGATGTCCTGGAATTTTCCGGCCTTCGTCAGGCCGCGGACCTCCAGCAGCTTTTCGCCGCACTGGGAATCCCGCGGCGGGAAAAACGTGGATATTTCACGTCCCACCATTTTGGAGATCAGCTCCTGCATCGGCATTTCGTTGACCGGCTTGCAGTCGATCGTCATGCCGTCACGCAGGACGGTCATCTCATCAGCCACGGTGTAGATCTCATCCATCTTGTGGGAAATGAAAATAAAGGTGATGCCGTCGCGCTTGAGCCGCTCCACGATGCGGAACAGCGTCTTGCACTCGTCCTCCGTCAGGGAGGAGGTAGGCTCATCCATAATAATCAGCTGCGAGTGATAGGACAGCGCCTTGCAGATTTCAATCATCTGCATTTTTGCAGTGCTCATGCCCCGCAGCGAATCCGTGGGGCGAAGGAAGGTGATCTCAAAGCTGTCCAGCAGCTCCTGCGTCTGCCTGATCAGCTTCTTGCGATCGACGATTCCGGTCTTGCCGATCTTCGGCTCACGCCCGATAAAAATGTTTTCAGCCACGCTCATGTCTGGCACAAGGCACAGCTCCTGAAAGATCATGGAGATGCCCTTTCCCAGTGCCTGATGGACCGTCAGCGTGGATGGCTCAAGGTCTTCTCCGTTGAACCGGATCGTTCCGGAGTCTGCGCGATGCGCGCCGATCAGGATCTTCATCAGTGTCGATTTCCCGGCGCCGTTTTCTCCCATCAGTGCGTGCAGCGTTCCCTTCCTGACCTTCAGATTAACATGATGCAAAACCTGTACACCGGAAAAGCTTTTGCAGATGTTATCCATCTCTAAGATATATTCACTCATACGATTTCTCCCTTATTTTCTTCCGCGGGGAGGACTTTCCCTTCCTCCCCGCGGTAGTGCAGCGAAGCCGTATCAGCTGTTCAGCATTGCATTCAGATCGTCCAGCGTAGCCTGTGCGGTCTCGGGCGTGACCAGAACGCCCTCCGTCACATAGCTCTCCTCCAGCGTTTCGCCGTTCAGATACTTGACGGTGAAGTCGATTGCATCATAGCCGTTCTGATATGCGGGTTGGAAGACCGTACCGTCGAAGTCGCCGTTCAGGATCGCGGTCAGACCTTCCTCGGTGCCGCCGACGCCGATGATGATCGGGCGCTCAACGTTCGCGTTGGCGTAGGCAAGAGAGATGCCGATAGCCATGGCGTCGTTGTTGGAGAGGATGATGTCGATATCGCGGCCGGAGGTGATCCAGTTCTCTGCGATGGCCATGGCGTCGTCGCGGTTCCAGCTGCCGACCTGCTCGTCAACGATTGTTGCGTTTGCGTAGTTCTTCAGCTGCTCCTCGTAGCCCTGGCAGCGCTCCACGGCGTTCTGGTTGTCCAGCTTGCCGGTGACGATGCCGACGTTGATCGTGCCATTCATGTCGCCGCCGTTCTTCTCGAAGATCTCCATGGCGTAGTCGACCTGCATTTTGCCGAAGCCGACGTTGTCAAACAGAATGTTGGTGATGGGAGCGCCGTTGACCTTGGCATGGAAGCAGATCAGCGGGATGCCCGCATCCTTGCAGGCGTTGATGATCTGGTCGCAGCCTGCGCCGTCGACCGGGGTCAGGGCGATTGCGTCAACGTTCTGGGAGATCAGGTTTTCGCACTGCTTGAGCTGGGTGCTGACGTCCTTATTTGCGTTGTACTCGATCAGCTTGACATTGGAATGCTCTGCAGCATAGGCCTGGCAGCCGGCCGTGGCCTCGCTCAGCAGGACCTCCTGGTCCAGATAAAGAACGCCGATGGTATAGGTGTCTTCGCTGGAATCTGTGTTCTTGTCGTCTGCATTGGTGCCGCCCGAGCAGGCAGCCAGTGCAAGGACCATCGCCAGTAACAGGATCATTGCAGTAATCTTTTTCATGGTCTTTCAATACTCCTTTTTGTTTTTGGGTCTGATTGGGTCTGCACAGTGCTTTGGGTTAACGCTTTGGGTCATCCGTATTTGTTTTGGGAAACTCACATTTCCCTTTGACTTTCTCAACAATAGCATGGATTTCCAACGTTGTCAACTTGGAAATTGGAATATTAGGGATTTAAGGGTGGATTTCGTTGGATTAAACAAAAATATCGCGGAATTTTTGTTGATATCCACGAAAAGCCGCATTCCTGAGGCAGAAATCCTCTCTATATCCGGCGAAAATCAGGGGTCACAGAAGAGGTTTCGTCATTTTTTACGACATTTATGGTGAGAAAAGACCTCGATTTCTGCTTGCTTTTTCTGCAAGTATCTGATACTATAGCAACAGAAACAGCGAGAATATCCACATATCCAAGCCCCTTTGCAGAAACGAACCGGTTTGCCTGCTGCACAAAAATCCACAGGTACCAAACGATAAAGGAGAGATTTCTATGCTTCCAATGCAGCGCCGCGAAAAGATCAAGGCAATTCTCCGCGAACAAAAGAGCGTGACCGTTCTGGAATTAATGGAGTATTTCAATGTGACGAACGAGACCATACGGCGTGACCTTCTGGCACTTGAGGAGGAGGGCTTCGTGAGCCGCGTTCATGGCGGAGCATATATCGAGGGCGGAACAACCAATGAGATTAATATTTCCCTGCGCCGCACGACGCACTCGGCGCAGAAGCAGCAGATCGCCGCGGTCTGTGAAAGAATCATCCAGAATGGCGATTCCATCTTCCTGGATTCCTCCACCACGGCGAATTATATTGCCGAAAAGCTGACCAACTACCGTCTGACGGTCCTGACCAATTCCATTCAGATCATCAATACGCTGGCCTCCTTTTCCGGGATCTCCCTGATTATGGTCGGCGGCAACTTCGATAAGAAAAGTCAGTCCTTCTATGGAACGCGGGCTTTGGAATTTGTCAGATCGTACCATGTGGACAAGGCGTTCTTCTCCTGCCGTTCGATTAACTATAAATCCGGCGTAATGGATTCCAATGAAAAGACCTCTGATATCCGTCGGATGATCATCGATCAGTCGGACCGGGCCTATCTCTGCGTGGATTCGTCCAAATTCGGTGCGAATTCCTTTGTCAGCATCTGTAATTTCGATGCACTGACCGGTCTGATCACCGATCATATCCCGTCGGAAGAATGGCGTACCTTCCTTTCCAAATCCGGCCTGAGTACCTATGCCTATGACGAGTTGGACACTGCCGCCCCGCTTGCGTCCCCTGCAGAGGAGCAGCAGGCAGAATAAAAACAGGAATCATGAAAAAGGAGCCGGGCGTATGCATACGCCCGGCTCCCGCTTTTGTTTCTGCCGTGTTGGATCAGTAGAGGAAATCGAACACCATCTTATCATAGGAAGAGGCGCTCATATAATCGCGTATCGTCACATGATCCGGATAATAAAGATAGTACTCCAGCGTCGGCTGATCGGCAAAGGTTTCGTCGACGCAGAGATCGAATGCTTCCTCGCCCTCATGCAGGTTTACGCCGATGGAGCAGCTGAGAATTTCCGGAAGGATCTTCTGCAGGTCATCCATCATCTCGCGGAACCGGCAGACCACGCGCTCCTGCTCCTCCGCCGTTCCCTTCAGCTTCCAGCAAACAATATGTCGCAGCATCGTTTTCACTCCTCCTGCTCCGCGCACTGCAGAGCTGTATTCCTGCTCATTTTATCGTGATATGCTGAAAAAGTCAATCGTGAAATTGGATTTCTGTTGAGAACAGAAACGAATTTCCCCGAATTTCACACTGTAATCCATTTAATTCACTAAATTACACAAAATTATTTTGCGATTATTATTGACTTGTGTGGAATATTGTGTTAATATGGGTTCAACGTCATCCGTAACCGCATTCATTCGTATACGACGATTCCATGCTTCAACCGCTGCGGGAGCAGCACAGATTTCGAGAGGAGTGTTTTTCCGGTGAGTATCCCCAAAATGATGAAAGCAATGACCCTGACTGCCTATGACCACCTCAAGCTTGCAAGTGTTCCGGTTCCCCAGCCCGGCCCCGGCGAGGTCCTTTGCAGGATTAAGTCTGTCGCGATCTGTGGCTCGGATCCCAAGATGATCCATGGCGGCTATGCGTTCACCAACTGGCCCCCCTATTACCCGTTTATCATGGGTCACGAATGGGCCGGTCAGATTGTTGCACTCGGCGAGGGCGTTGAGGATTTCAAGATCGGCGACCGCGTCGCGGGTGAGGCCCATGTCGGCTGCGGCAAGTGCGATAACTGCAAGCGCGGCCATTACACCGTTTGCCTGAACTATGGTCATGACGGCCACGACGGCGGCCTGGATCTCGGCCATCGTCATTACGGCTTCTATTGGCAGGGCGCCAATGCCGAATATAATGTCTATAAGACCAGCGCACTGCACCGGATTCCCGACAACGTGAGCTACGATGTTGCCTCCATGTGCGACTGCGCGGGCGTTGCCTTCCACGGTGTGCAGCTCGCGGGCGTTACGCCCGGCGGCACCAGCGTGGTGTTCGGGCCCGGCCCCATCGGCCTTTGCGCCATGCAGGAGTGCAAGGCGCTCGGCTCCGGCCGCGTGATCATGATCGGCCGCGGCAAGAAGCTGGAAAAGGCACGCGAGCTCGGCGCAGACGTCTGCATCGACTTCGAAAAAGAGGATCCTGTTCAGCGCGTTCTGGAGCTGACCGGCGGCGTCGGCGCGGACGAAGTCATGGAGTGCTCCGGCGCTGCCGACTCTCCCATGAAGGCCTGCAAGCTCGTGCGCAAGACCGGCAGCGTCGCACTGATTGCGACCTACCATGATCCGGACGTCTTGATCCCGGTCAACACGGTCAACTTCAACGAGATCCGCATTGTCGGCTCCAAGGCAAACCCGAACGTCTCCGAGGAAGTGCTGAACTTCTTCTCGACCGGCGCGATCCAGGGCGAAAAGCTGATCACACATACCTTCCCGCTTGAGGAATATGAAAAGGCTGTTGATATCTTCGAGCATAAGAAGGAGAACTCGATCAAGGTCGTGATCCATCCGTAAGCCTTCCGCGTGTGCCGCGCGGCCGGCGCCGCAGAAGCGCCCCGGCAAAAGAAAATGGAAGTCCGGTCCTCCTGAAGGTCTTCAAACCCCCATGTGCCATCCTCCGGCACATGGGGGTTTTGCGCATTGCGCCGCAAGGCGTGGCGCCCTGAGCGCGCAGCGCGAGGAAGTGCCCTTGTTGCAATCTCGCAGTACCAGCCCGCAGCAACAGGAAAGTCCCGGCGAATTCTTGACAGCCTCCCTGAGATTGCCACGGATGGAGATTCCTGCGTCGGACTCACCCCCGGCAATGAAACGGGAAAAAACGCAGGTACTCTGCTTTCACGGAACAGGAGCCTGTATTTGTCTTTTGAATAAGCTGCAGCCGGGACGAAATAACGGAACTGCATAATTTGTTCAAAACAGTGAAGAATCATGAAAAAAATATAAATGATTGGTTGCAAAACTATGAAAATAGTGACCGGGTGTAAAATGAAGTTGGATACCTGAGAAAAAGAAATCCATAGTGACTTCCCGTATGGTAGAATGAAGTTCCCCAACACAAGCGGGGGATGTTTTTTGCCGTTCCGGCAATTCTGTTGTTCCGGGAAATGCGGCCGCCGCCCCTTCCCGGCTGCCCGGCCCGGCATTTGGAAAGGAATGCGGGAACTTTTCCGCACGATTCTTCCCTTTTCCCGGGAAATATGGTATGATAAATTATGATAAATTGGAATCAGGGCAGCACCGCACAATGCCGTGAGAGCCTTCGGTGAAGGCCGAGGGTGCGCTGCCGCCTTAGAATCTGGATCAGGAGCGAAAAAACTATGGACATCCATCTTCTGGAACGTTTGAAGGACATCGTCCGCTCGGCGGGCACGACGGTCCGTTCCGCGCAGGATGCCGCCATGGGCATCCGCGAAAAATCCTCGCATGTCGACCTCGTCACGCTGTATGACCCCATGGTGCAGGAATTCCTGCGCAGCCGCCTGCTGACGCTGCTGCCGGAGGCCGGCTTCCTCGGGGAGGAGGACGCGACGCATGACATCGCGGGCAGGCGCCAGCTGTTCATCGTCGACCCCATCGACGGCACGATGAACTTTATCCGCGGCCTGCACCACAGCGCCATCTCCGTCGCGCTGGCGGTCGACGGCGTCGTGACGCACGCCGTGGTCTACAACCCCTATTACGACGAGATGTTCTCCGCCCAGCGCGGCAAGGGCGCGTGGCTCAACGGCCAGCGCCTGCATGTCACGCAGCACGCCGTCCACGACAGCCTCGTGCTGTTCGGCAGCGCCATCTATTACCGCGAGACCATCCCCGAGACGCTCCGCTTCGTCGAAGCGCTCCTGCCGAACTGCCTCGATTTCCGCCGCGGCGGCTCGGCCGCGCTGGATTGCTGCTATGTGGCCGCGGGCCGGGCGGACCTGTTTTTTGAGTGCAAGCTGTGCCCGTGGGACTATGCCGCGGGAGGCCTGATCGTCACGGAGGCGGGCGGCATCGGCACCCAGCTCGACGGCAGCCCGCTGGCCCTGACGCAGCGCGGCTCCGTTGCCATGGGCAACGCCGTGAATCATCCGGAGCTGCTGGCCGCCGCCCGCCGCATCCGGGAAGGAGGCGACGCATGAAAAAGCGCTGCTTTGCTCTGCTGCTGGCCCTGTCGCTGCTGACGGGCTGCAGCCCCCTGTTTGACCTCTATTCCGCCGCGCGCGGCGAATATACCCGCCCGGATTATTCGGACGGCGCGATCTCGTACCGCGATTTTCAGCGGCCGTATCAGCCCCGCGTGAAATACACGGCCGAGCCGGACATCGAATACGTCCGCCCGGACGTCGACAGCCTTTGCAGCACGCTCAAGTCCATCGGCGCATCCGCGACCGGCGGCAAGGCCGCTGCGGCCGACATCATCAATCAGTTCGACGCGGCCTATGACGACTATGTGCTCTTCAACACCATGGGCGAGCTTGCCTACCTGCGCTACACCCGCGACCTGAGCGACAGCTACTACGAGGCGGAGTACACCTGGTGCACGGACCAGACGACGCGCGTGGAAAAGGCCATGGAGGACTGCTACACGACCATGGCCAAAAGCAGCCTGCGCAGCGCGCTCGAGGAGCAGTATTTCGGCGAGGACTTCTTTGCGTCCTACGACTCGGACGGCGTGTATTCCGACGCCCGGACCGTCGCCCTCCTGCAGCAGGAATCCGAGCTGCAGGCGCAGTATGTCGCCCTGCAGAACGACCCGGCGATCGAGTGGAACGGCAGCACGCGCTCCGTCTCGGAGCTGCTGGAAAACGCTGTGACGGCCGACCTCTATTACGAGGTCCTCGGTGCGTATTACGACGCCTACGGCGCGCAGGCGGGCGAAATTTACATCAAGCTCATCCAGACGCGCCGGGAGCTTGCCGGGCGGCTGGGCTACGGCAGCTACGCCGACTATGCCTATGACGCGCTCTATTACCGCGACTACACCCCGGCGCAGGCCGAGCGCTATATCGAGCGCGTGCGCACGGAGCTGGCCCCCGTCTACACGGAGGCGGCCGAGCCGATGCAGCTTTCCGCCCTTTCCGCCGACGAGACGATGCAGCACCTGCATGAGGCGGCCGACACGCTCGGCGGCGAGGTGCAGACGGCCATGGGCTTCCTTGATGCCTACGAGCTTTATGACATCACGAGCTCCGCGAATAAAATGCCCGGCTCGTACACAACGTACCTTGAGTCCTACGAGATGCCCTACATCTATATCTCGCCCGAGGGGACGCTGGCGGACCTGCTGACGGCCGCGCATGAGTTCGGCCACTTTGTCGACGGCTATGTGAACTGCAACCAGACGTTCTCCATCGACTGCTCCGAGGTCTTCTCGCAGGCGCTGGAATATCTGACGCTCGGCAGCACGTCGCTGGGCTTCGCCCGCGCGGCAGAGCTGCGGCAGTACAAGCTCTATGACTCGCTCGAGACCTTCCTCACGCAGGCGTGCTACTATGCCTTTGAGTGCAAGGCCTATGCCCTGCCGGACAGTGAGCTGACGGTCGAGAAGCTCAATGAGCTGTTTGCGGAATGCTGCGTGGACTTCGGCCTGTTTGACGAGGCGTCGGCGGAGCAGGCCGCGCGCAGCTGGATCGACGTGCAGCACTTTTTCTCCGCGCCGTACTATGTCATCAGCTACTGCGTCTCGAACGACGCTGCCCTTCAAATTTACCAGCTGGAGCAGGAAACGCCCGGCGCGGGTCTGAAAGCCTTCAGCGACCTGCTGTATGCCGCGCCGGAGTCGACGTTCCTCGCCATGCTGCAGGACGGGAGCCTGACCTCGCCGTTTGACGAGAGCCGGATGCAGGACCTGGCGGCATATTTTAAGGAAGCGCTGTAATTTATAAATTTTTGCGCGGACATCGATAGCGCGCTGTAGGGGCGGGGACAGCCGGGCCCGGCTGCGCACTGCCGAGCGAAACAGGCCTCCGTTAAAATGGTAACCGCTCCCGAATTGTCATTGCAAGGCGCGAAACGCCCTTGGCGCTCCCTCTGGGAGAGCTGTCACCGAAGGTGACTGAGAGGGCATTGCAGGCGCTGCCGATAGGTTCCGGCCATCGCTAAAATGGCACGCACCTCCGACTTGTCATTCCGAGGAGCGAAGCGACGTGGGAATCTCAAGCAGGCACTTACGATTTCGCCGAAGGCTTCCCTGTGTTCTGAGTGCGTACCGCGAGATTGCCACGCCTTGCTCCGCAAGGCTCGCAATGACAAGCTAGCAAGCGCCTCCCTTCCGTGTCATGGCAAGGCGCGAAGCGCCGCATTTTTCGAAAGGATCACATCATGTCTGATATCATCGCTGCCATCGCAACAGGGCGCGCGCCCTGCGCCATCGGCATTCTCCGCCTGTCCGGGCCCGGCTGCGCCGCGCTGACGGGCCGCGTTTTCACCCCGAAGCAGCCGTTTGCGGACGCGCCGGACCGCCGTCTCGTCCTCGGCCTGCTGCACGACCGGCAGGGGCGCGTCATTGACGAGTGCCTCGGCGTCGTGTGCCGCGCGCCGCACAGCTACACCGGCGAGGAGACCGTTGAGCTGCAGTGCCACGGCTCGCCCGCCATGCTGGCCGCCGGGCTGGAGGCACTGCTGGCCGCCGGAGCGCGGCAGGCGGGACCCGGCGAATTCACGCGCCGGGCCTTCCTGAACGGCAAGCTCGACCTGACGCAGGCCGAGGCCGTCGTCGACCTCATCGACGCCGAGACGGCAGACGCCGCCGCGAACGCCGCAGGGCAGCTCGGCGGGGCGCTCAAGCGCGCCATCGAGCCGGTCTATGACGGGCTGACGGACCTGTGCAGCCATTTCCACGCCGTGCTCGACTATCCGGACGAGGACATCGAGGACTTCGGCGCGGCGGAGCTGAGCGGAGCGCTGGACCGCGCGGGCGCGGCGCTGCAAGAGCTGCTTGCGACCTACGAAAAGGGCCGCCACCTGCGGCAGGGCGTGCGCGCCGTGCTGCTCGGCAAGCCGAATGCGGGCAAATCGTCGCTGCTGAACCGGCTGGCGGGCTATGACCGCGTCATCGTCACGGACATCGCCGGGACGACGCGCGACACCGTCGAGGAGCCGGTGCGCGTCGGCCGCGTGCTGCTGCGCCTGACAGACACGGCCGGCATCCGCGAGGCCGGGGACGCCATCGAGGCCCTCGGCGTGGCCCGCTCGGAGCAGGCCGCGCGCGAAGCGGAGCTGGCCCTGTTCGTCTGCGACGCCTCGCAGCCCCTGACGGACGAGGACCGCCGCGCCATCGAAGCGGCCAAATGCGCCCCGCGCAGTCTGGCCCTGTGCAACAAATCAGACCTGCCCGCCGCCGTCTCGCCGGACGAGCTGCCGTTCGACACCGTTCTGACCGTCTCGGCCCGCACGGGCGCAGGGCTGGACGCCCTGCCAGCCCTGCTCGAGGGCTGGTTCCTCGGCGAAAACGCCTGTGACGGCTCCCTCCTGACCAACCCGCGCCAGTTCGGCGCGCTCGACCGCGCCTCCCGCGCCATCGAACGGGCGAAAACCGGCCTCAGCCTCGGCGTCACGCCGGACGCCGTTCTGACGGACGTGGAGGAGGCCATGGCCGCCCTCGGTGAGGTCACGGGGCGAACGGTCCGCGAGGATATCACAAATCGCATCTTTGAGCGATTCTGTGTCGGAAAGTGAGCGAATATGAAAGAAAAGATCGAGGAAATTTCCCTCTCCATGGAGCGCGGGCACCGGCGCGTCCTGCGGGTGCTCGGCGTGCTGCTCGCCATCGGCCTGTTTGTCCTGCTGTGGAAATGGCGCGGCCTTGCCGCGATGGAGCCGATCGTCGAAGGCGGCATGGGCCGATGGACGCGCGCTGTCCTGGAGAGCATTGTCATCACGCTCGCGGCGCAGTGGGTGCTCTGCCTGCTGCCGTGGCCGCTGCTGGCCCTGTTCGGCCGAAGGAGGCCGTTCTGCTCCGTGTTTTCCCTGCGGCCGTGCGTCGGCTCGAAGGCGGAGCTGAGCCGCGCCGCGATGATCGCCGTGCGGCTGCTCCCGCCCTTGCTCGTGGGCGCGGCGCTGTGGTTCACGCTCGCGCGCGTGCCGCTCGTGTGGTTCTGGCCCGTGGCGATGGCAAGCGCCGGCTGCACCGTCGCGGCGCTTGGCATGGTGTATGACGCCGTGCGCGTGCTGCAGGTCCCCGGCCGGGCAACGTTTTGCGACCTAGGCATTGTTATTCAGGTTTACCGGGAGGTATCGTAATATGCTGCAAACCCTGTTGGATTCCTGCGCAGCGCTCGGTGTGCCGCTGACGGCGGCGCAGGCGGAGCAGCTGTGCGACTTCGGCGCGCGCCTGCTCGAGCAGAACCGCGTTATGAATCTGACGGCCATCACGGAGCCGCAGGCCGTGGCAAGGCTGCACTTTGCCGACTGCCTCGCGCTGCTGCGCATCGTGCCGTTTTCAGGCAAGCGCGTCATCGACGTCGGCTGCGGGGCGGGCTTCCCCGGCGTGCCGCTGAAGCTCGGCGAGCCGAGCCTCGACCTGACGCTGCTCGACAGCCTCGGCAAGCGCGTGACGTGGCTGGAGGCGACACTGCGGGACATGGGCGTCACGGCGCAGTGCGTCTGTGCCCGCGCGGAGGACTATGCCGCCAGGGCGCGCGAGCAATATGACATCGCGACGTCCCGCGCGGTGGCACGGCTGAACATTCTGGCGGAGCTCTGCCTGCCGTTCGTGAAGCCGGGCGGGTATTTCCTCGCCATGAAGGCCGCCGCTGCGGCCGAGGAGCTGGAGGAGGCGAAGCGCGGCATCGCAAGGCTGGGCGGCCGCGTGGAAAAAACGGAGACATACGACATCGACGGCGCGCCGCGCTGCGTCATCGTCATCCGCAAGGAGCGCCCGACGCCCCCGGCCTACCCCCGCCGCTATGCAAAGATCAAGCAGTCACCGCTGTGATTTGAAAGAAAGATGAGCGTAAATGAGCTATTTTGCAGGAAATTATGACATTGCCGTCATCGGCGCGGGCCACGCCGGGATCGAGGCCGGTCTCGCGGCCGCGCGGCTGGGGCTGCAAGCCGTCGTGTTCACGATCAATCTGGACGCCGTGGGCAACATGCCCTGCAACCCGGCCATCGGCGGCACGGGCAAGGGCCACCTGGTCCGGGAGCTGGACGCCCTGGGGGGCGAGATGGCCCGCGCGGCGGACGAAGCCTGCATCCAGTACCGGATGCTGAACCTCGGCAAGGGCCCGGCGGTGCACTCGCTGCGCGCGCAGGCCGACCGCCGGCGCTATCAGGAGGTAATGAAGCGCACGCTGGAGCGGCAGGAGCACCTGCGGCTCATCCAGGCCGAGGTCGTGGACATAGGCGTCGAAAATGGGCGCGTCGTCTCGGTGACGACGCACACGGGCGCCGTGTGGCGCTGCCGCGCGGCCGTCGTGGCCACCGGCACCTTCCTCCGGGGCCGCACCATCGTGGGCGAGGTGCTGCGCGATTCGGGGCCGGACGGGCTCGCGCCCTCGGGACCGCTCTCAGACCGCCTGCGGGGCCTCGGTCTCTCGCTGCGCCGCTTTAAGACGGGTACGCCCCCGAGGATAAACGCCCGCAGCGTGGACTTTTCCAAAATGCAGCTCCAGCCCGGGGACGAGGACGCCCAGCCCTTCTCCTTCCAGACAGACCGCCCCCCGGAAAACCGGGCGGTGTGCTGGCTCACCTACACCAACGGGGCTACCCACGCCGTCATCCGGGCCAATCTGGACCGCTCCCCCCTGTACGATGGCACCATCGAGGGGGTAGGGCCCCGGTACTGCCCCTCCATCGAGACCAAGGTGGTCCGCTTCCCGGATAAGGAGCGCCACCAGCTCTTCGTGGAGCCCATGGGGCTGGACACGGAGGAGCTGTACATCCAGGGGTTCTCCTCCTCTCTGCCTG
>OJQH01000853.1_pt1 | contig 13613 bp, 8 predicted proteins | sample 1601421 | NCBI WGS metagenome assembly OJQH01 (sample SAMN03922503, study PRJEB24848) | human gut metagenome | isolation source: stool sample | host: Homo sapiens | place: Germany | collected 2011-11 | reverse complement strand
CGAGCGGGAAGGCGTGCGTCAGACCGCGCACCTCGAGAAGCGGCTCAGCCATGGCGCTCGCCTCCGATCGGCGGCGTGATGTGCGGGGCCCGGGGGTCGAGCAGCCACGTCGCGGCAAAATGGGTGTCGGAAATGCGGAACATCGGCGGCTCCTCCTCATAGTCGATGGCAAGGGCATATTCATTGCGGCAGGCGAAGGAGTCGCCCTTCGGCGGGTCGATCAGCGTGGGCGGCATGCCGGGAATGGTATGCAGCCGCGGCTTCCCGCGGGACAGCGCCGGGAGCGACTGCAGCAGGCCCCAGGTGTAGGGGTGGCGCGGATCATAGAAAATATCCTCCGCCGTGCCGAGCTCCACGATCTTCCCGGCGTACATGACGGCCACACGATCCGCCACGCGCGCCACGGCGCCGAGATCGTGGGTGACGAAAACGGTCGCCGTGCCGAGCTTCTGCTGAATTTCGCGCAGCAGATCGAGAATCTGGGCCTGAATGGTCACGTCCAGCGCGGTCGTCGGCTCGTCGGCAAACAGGATCGACGGGTCGCCCGCCAGCGCAATGGCCAGCACGACGCGCTGGCGCATGCCGCCGGAAAAGTGGTGCGGATACAGGCCACGCCGCTCCTCCGGCCGGTCGATGCCGACAAGGCGCATCAGCTCGAGCACGCGCTGCTCCAGAGCCGCGCCGCGCAGGCGGGGCGCATGAACACGGACAGCGGCCGCCAGCTGCGCGCCGACGGTCATGCTGGGGTTCAGCGCAGTCATCGGGTCCTGAAATACCATGGAAAACAATGAGCCGCGAAGCTTCTGCAGCTCGCGTTCCCGCAGCTGCGTGATATCACGGCCATTTACCGCGATCGTGCCGCTCTTGCGCCGCGCGCTCGGCGGCAGCAGGTGCAGGATGCTCTTACACAGCACGCTTTTGCCGCAGCCGGATTCGCCCACGATGGCGAGGACCTCACCCGCGCGCAGCGAAAAGCTGACGTTGCGCACGGCCTGGACCTCTCCCGCCGGGGTGAAAAAGCTGACGGACAGATTTTTTACTTCCAGTAGCTCTGCCATAGGATCACCTGTCAAAACGTACATGCGGGAGGCCCGGTTCTGCGAGCCTCCCGATGCTTTTTTCCGTTGTTATTTCTCGATCGTCCATTCCTGAACATTCCAGAAAATGCCGACGCCGTGGTGGCCGAGTACGGTATCCGCCGCGATGCCCTGCAGACCGTCGACGGCGACATAGTTCGCGTCGATGTAGCAGATGAAGGCATAGGCGGGATCGGCGGCCAGCGCCTCCTGGAACTTGGCGTAATACTGGCGGCGCTGCTCCGGGTCGGAGGTCTCGCGGGCCAGCTTCAGGTAGCTGTCCACGGCGGCATTGGAGTAGCCGGAGTAGTTTGCGCCCTTGTCCGTGCCGAAGACCTTATAGGTGTGGTCGTCGGCGTCGAACGGGCTGCCCCAGCCAATGAGGCAGGCCATCTGTCCGCCCCAGTCCATCTGTGCGGGAATGTCGACCGTGCAGTTGATGCCGATATCGCGCAGCTGCTGTGCGGCAGCCTGTGCAATGTCGATGCGGTCCTGCTCACCGGCCATGACGCTGATGACAAAGCCGATCTCCTTGCCGTTTCGTTCGTAGAAGCCGTTTTCACTCATCGTGCAGCCTGCGTCCTCCAGAATGGTCTTTGCCTTTTCCGGGTCATAGTCGTAGTGCTCTACATTGGAGTCGTTATAAATGTTGCGCTGCAGGGGACCGTAGGCGGCCATGCCCTGCCCGAGCAGAACGGAGTCGATGATGGCCTGCCGGTCTATGCCGTAGCAGATGGCGGGAATGAGGTCACGGTTCTCCGTCCAGTAGTCGTTCCAGAAGTTGAAGAGAATGCCGCGGTAGTCTGCCGTCGTCATGTCATAGCAGGTATAGCCCTCCTTGTCCGTAAAGTCTTTTGCGTTTTTCGGATCGAGCAGGGCCAGATCGATCTCGCCGGACTTCAGCTGCAGAGCCTGTGCATTGTCGTCCGTGACGATCTTGAAGATGATGCGGTCGATCTTCGGCGCACCGAGGTAATAATCCTCATTTTTGACCAGCACGATGGACTGTCCGGCGTCCCAGCTCTCCAATTTATATGGGCCGGTGCCGACCGGATGGCGGAAGAAATCCGATTCCTGCATGTTCTCGTTCTGCAGCAGGTGCTGCGGCAGAATGGCCATGGTCATATAGTCAAGAAAGGCCACGTTCGGTGCGGACAGGCGGAAGACGACGGTCTTGTCGTCGGGAACGGTGATCTCCTCCACGTCTTCGAAGTTCGGCGCGTTCTCCGAGCCGTTTTCGGGGTCCATGATGGCTTCGATCGTGAACTTTACGTCCTCGGCCGTGAACGGCTCGCCGTCATGCCACTTCACGCCGTCGCGCAGGTGGAAGGTGTAGGTGCAGGCGTTCTCGTCGTATTCCCACGATTCAGCCAGACCGGCAACGACCTCGTTGCTGCCGTTGTGGGCGGTCAGACCGCTGAAGAGCAGCACGTTGATCTCGCCGTGCTCATCCATGGCGGGGTTGATGCGGGTGTAGTCGCCGCTGCCGTAGACGAGCGTTGTTCCTTCGTCTTCGGTCACTGCCGGGGTTTTGCTGCATGCGGCCAGCGCCAGAAGGGCACTCAGCACCAGCAGCAGTGCAAGAATTCGTTTCATTGGGGGTGGTCCTCCTGTCATTTCGGGCCCTTTCGCCCGTTCTCGTGATGCATTTTAGCATACGAAATTCGGTTCCGGAAGCTCCCCCGGGGGATATTTGATAAAAAAAGATCGAAAAAATAGTGACGGTTTTGTCTTGTGAAAAAGTGGCCATAGCCGCTTTGACCTATGTTCGGAAACAAAACCGGACTGGCATCTACCGGATCTGGTCCACACCGGGACGATCCGCCAGCACCTGACGCACCTGACGCCGCCGCAGAAATACCGTCAGCCAGCACACCGCCATGGTGATCAGACCGCAGACGGTCATGCAGAGACGGTAATCCAGCACCTCTCCCAGTGCGCCGATGGCCAGAGAGAGCGCCGCTCCCGCCGCTGTGCAGAGCATGGACTCATAGGCATTGAGCCGGGCACGCAGCCGGTCGGGGATATAGCGCTGGACTGCCGCCTGACGGATGGTGGCGCTTTGAATGCCCAGAAAGCCGCAGATCGCCCGATTCACCAGCATCAGGGGATATGGCAGCCACAGCAGGCAGGTGTCCATCAACTCATAGGTCTGATATACACCGAACAGAAAGCCAAAGCGTTTTTTCTCCGGGAGAGAGTAGCGGTAGCGGACGGCTCCGCCGATGGTGCGCCCGGCAAATTCCGCAACGGAGAAAAAGGAATACATGGCGGTAGTGAAGCCCGGCGCCGTGCGGAAAAAGGCGATGAGCAAGGGAGAATAGCCCGAGGCCATGCCGTTGGTAACGGACATGTACGCATAGAGCCCGTGCAGGCCGTGCTCCTGCCGCAGATAGGCGGCTGCTTCCCGGACATCCCGCCACCATGTTTTCAGTGACAGCAGCGGCTCCTGATCCCGGCGGCTTTCCTGCACGCGAATGCGACTTTCCAGGAAGGCCGCCAGTACCGAAAGCGCGGCCTGTATCAGCAGCAGCCGTCCCACGCCCAGCTTATCGTACAGCACCGCCGCCAGCGGCATCATCAGAACCTTCAAAATGGGATAGAGCATGGCTGAGACGGTGTAGGCCCGCTCTTCCTGCCCCTTCGGCAACAGCAGGGGATAAAAGCTGTTATAGGCCAGCTCGTCGAAGGCCCCGAGGCACGACACGAGCAGGGAAAAGGCCAGATAAGCAATATAGGAAAAGGAACTGTGCAACAGAAACAGTCCTGCCCCGGCGTAGCACACGCCGTTGAGCAGGTCGCCCCACACCAGAAAAGGCTTACGCGGCAGACGATCCATCATGGGAGCGACGACCAGCGGCAGCAGCACCATCGGGATCAGCTGGATGGCGACCACCAGCGCCGCTGCCAGCGTGCTGCCGGTTTCGTCAAAGACCAGAAACGATAGGGCAAACTGACTGATGATGCCGCCTGCTGCGCCCAGTGCTGTGGCGGCAGTAATGCGGGTAAATTCCCGCGTCCAGAGTGTTTGTTTCATAGTGTTCACCTCGTGGTTATAATTATCGCACAGATCCTTACAAAAGGAAAGCATGTCATTATGGGAAAATTGTTCCCAGAATGACACGCTTAGATTGGCAAAAACACTATATTATAGGAAACTCCTCCAGCAGGCGGCAAGCTTGGCGGTACTGGCGGTTCGCCTTGTACCATGCCAGCACCCACTGCAGGTGGAACCGGGTGAAGCCCATGGGGTATGTCTCCTGCAGCTGCCGGAAGCAATCCAGCAGCTGAGCGCCGTAGGCGCTGTCGTGAAGGTAATCCGCATGCTCCAGCCGATAGCGTACCAGCGCCAGCATCTGCCGCTCTGTCTCGCCGGCGGCCAGAGACTCTGCCTGTTGGACGGCTGCCAATGCCTGCTCCCGGTGCCCTAACTGTTCATGGCAGATGGCGAGCTTGTGCAGGTCCAGAAAGCTGGGATGCGGGAGGCTGGAAAAGTAGGGCAGGGCTTTTTCCGGCTGGCCGAGCTGCAGCTGCGTGGCAGCGGTATTGTAGCGGAGGGATGCCAGACTGTCCGTGTCGCCAAGAGCCTCTGCCAGATGCTCCGCTACAGAAAAATGGGTCATCATTTCCTCCATGCGGCCCAGATCTGAGTAGCAGTTTCCTATAAGAATACGGCAGGAAAGCATCATGTGGGGATAACCTGCGTCTGCCGCCGAGCGGTAGGCGTCTCGCAGCACCTCGATGGCGGTTGTATACGCCCCCTTTGTGTAGAGGGCTTTCCCGTGGAGCGAGGACAGCAGCGGCAGCGGTTCCAGCCGCGCGGCCTCGTCCCACCGCTCCTGCAGAGCACGCTGCAGAGCCAGCTGCCGGGTGGAGAGAAACGGCTCCCATTCCTCCGGCAGGGGCTGCATGGTATCTGTGTAAAAGGCAGCCAGCAACAGGATGTCCGCCGCCAGCGGACTGCAGGCAAGTCTCTCCTGCTGGGGCAGCACCAGCTGCTCATAGCGAAGGAAAAAGCCAGGACTGCCGGAAAGCAGGGCGTTCCAGCAGGGCTTCAGATCCTCCGGCTCCGGTATCCAGACAAGGCCCAGACGACGAAGCAGAAGCTCCGTCACCTCCGGAGAGGGCTCTGCCTTGCCCTGCTCGATCTTGGATAGGTAGGAGGGAGTGCAGATGCCCAGGCACAGGCCGTCCTGACTCCAGTCCCGCCGGAGACGGGCCTGGCGAATCAGCAGCCCGGCGATTCTGGCGCCCCTCATCCGATGAGACCCCGCAGAATGCATGCAGCCGAATGGAGGGCAAAGAGTCTGCGCCCGATGTTGGCAGCAGGACCAGTCTGTCCGATTGTTCCTTTTTTCATTTTTGCTTCCTCCAGAAAATCAAATTGCGGATCGTCTCAACCGGAACACCGCTTAGCCCCTCCCGCGTCATACTTCTGGGCTTCTACACGCGGAGCCCCGTACTCCGGAAGGAATACGGGGCCAATACGGTTCTGTCAGAGATCGAAATAGCGGTCGAACTCCGCTGGGTGCGGGATGCGGCTGATCTCCTGCGCGTCGGCGCGGAGCGTTTTGACGAGCGTCTCGAGCAGCGGCATCGGGAACACGCCGCCGCGCGTGAGATAGTCGTGATCCGCTTCCAGCGCGTCGAGCGCTTCGTCGAGGCTGGCGGGCAGGTGGCCGAGGCGCTTGCGCTCGTCTGCCGGGAGGTCGAAGAGATTGAAGTCAAACGGCCCCCAGCCACGTCCTGCCGGATCGATCTCGTGCTCAATACCGTCGAGGCCTGCCATCAGAATGGCAGCGTAGGCAAAGTACGGGTTGCACATCGCGTCCGGGTTGCGGAGCTCGAAGCGTTTCTTGTCCGGCGATTTAACATAGGCCGGGATGCGCACGACGGCGCTGCGGTTCGCCATGGCATAGCCGATGGTGACAGGGGCCTCGAAGCCGGGGATGAGGCGCTTGTAGGAATTCGTGCTGGGGTTCGTGATGGCGCAGAGGCTGCGGGCGTGCGTCAGCAGGCCGCCGATGAAGTGCATGGCCGTGCGGCTGAGCTGGCCATAGCCATCCGGATCGTAGAACACGGGCTGACCGTTCTTGCGCAGGAGCATGTGTACGTGCATGCCGTTGCCGGCCTCGCCGTAGATGGGCTTCGGCATCAGTGTGGCCGTCATGCCGTTCGCGGCGGCCGTATTGCGGATGACGTATTTCGCGGCCATCGTGGCGTCTGCCAGACGGGTCATCTCGCCCAGCTCGACCTCGATCTCCAACTGGCCGGAGCCGCCGACCTCATGGTGGTGATACTTGACGTCCACGCCCCACTTGGCAAGCTCGAGACAGATCTGGTTGCGCAGGTCAAACGTGCGGTCGCCGGGCAGATCGGCGTGGTAGCCATCATGCGGGCCGGTGTGAAAGCCGTTGTTCGGGAATTCCCCGGCGGACCAGACGGACTCGCTGCACTGCAGGCGGTAGCCGACGGCATCCGGGCGCAGGGTGCGCGTCATGCCGTCAAAGACATGGAATTCATACTCTGGTCCGATGATCATCTCGTCCGCGACGCCGAGAGCCTGCATGTGGGCGATGGCGCTCTTGGCGACATTGCGCGGATACTGGTCGAACGGGCGGTTTGCCGGATGGTCGATGACCATGACATCGCCGATCATCGTGAGCGTCGGCGCCTTGACGAACGGGTCGACGACCGCCGTCGTGATGTCCGGCAGGAAGACCATGTCACTGCGCTCAACCTGGGCATAGCCGTAGTTCGAGCCGTCGAAGCCGATGCCGTGCGTCATGATGTCCTCGTTGAAGCGGGCTGCGGGGATGGACAGGTGCTTCCACCTGCCGCGAAGGTCGATCATCTTGAAATCGAGAAATGCGATGCCGTTCTGGCGGATAAAATCCTGGATCTGCTGTACATTCTGAAACATGAAGGTTCCTCCTGCTCACATAATTTCCGCGGGGATAGTCCGAACTCGGAAAGACTGCGATTGGTAAAAATGACGGAGATTCTGGACTTGTGCTCGTCTGCATTATAGTAAATTCACGAAGGAAAAGCAAGCCCATTCCGGGCCCTGTGAAAAATTTTGTATATCGCTATGAATATACACGGACGAATGTCCGCGGGCGGTGTAATTTGCGGAAAAACCTTGACACCGCAGACCCTTGATGGTAATATAATACCAATAATATAGGCGTTGTGACCGGGAAGAGTAGCCGGGCCGTCTGCCGCAGAGAGCGTCCGTCATTGGCTGAGAGCGGGCGCGGCGGACTCCGTGCGAAGCGTGCGCCCGTGAGCGCCGGGGAGACCCCGTTGGCCGCGTCAAGGCCGGAGCAAGAAATCAGAGTGGAACCGCGAGCACTGCCCGCCTCTGGAGCAATCCGAGGCTGGCAGTTTTTTGTTTGGAGGCGAAAGAATGCGGTTAAAAGAAACCATAGAGGCATACCGCCGCAACGATCCCGCAGCGCGCAGCGGCTGGGAGGTCTTCTGGTTATATAACGGCCTGCACGCCACGATGTATTACCGCGTGGCGCACTGGCTCTATGAACACCGGCTGCGATTCCTTGGCCGTTGGGTCTCGCAGTTTGCGCGGCGGCGCACGGGCATCGAGATCCATCCTGCTGCGAAGATCGGCAGGCGGCTCGTCATTGACCACGGCACCGGCATTGTCATCGGCGCGACAACGGAGATCGGCGACGACTGCCTGCTCTATCAGAACGTCACGCTCGGCGGCACGGGCATGACGAGCGACAAGCGCCACCCGACGCTCGGCAACAACGTCATGGTCGGCAGCGGCGCGAAGGTGCTCGGTCCGTTCAAGGTCGGCGACAACGCCCGCATTGCAGCAAATTCCGTTGTGCTGCACGAGGTGCCGCCGGACTCCACCGTTGTCGGTGTGCCCGGCCGCGTCGTCCGGCGCAACGGCGAAAAACTCGACCATATCCACACGCCAGACCCTGTCCGGCTGGAGCTGGACGCCCTGTATGCGCGTATCGAAAAATTAGAGGAAAAACTGAAACAGGAGGACCAAGATGTATCTCTATAATTCCCTGAGCCATAAGAAGGAGCTCTTTACCCCCATCGACCCGAAGCTAGTCAAAATGTATACCTGCGGCCCGACGGTCTATCACTTCGCCCACATCGGCAACCTGCGCAGCTATATTATGGAGGACGTGCTTGAGAAGAGTCTGCGCTACATGGGCTATCCCGTCAAGCGCGTGATGAACATCACGGACGTCGGCCATCTGGCCTCGGATGCCGATACCGGCGAGGACAAGATGCTCAAGGGTGCGCGCCGCGAGCATAAGACCGTCATGGAGATCGCAAAGTTCTATACCGATGCGTTCTTCGCTGACTGTGCCAAGCTGAACATCAAGCGGCCGGACGTCGTGGAGCCTGCCACGCACTGCATCCCGGAATACATCCACATGGTGCAGACCCTGCTGGACAAGGGCTATGCCTATCTTGCGGGCGGCAATGTCTATTTTGACACGTCCAAGCTGGAAAAATACTATGTCTTCAACGACCATAAGGAAGAAGACCTTGCCGTCGGCGTGCGCGAGGGCGTCGAGGAGGATTCCAACAAGCGCAATCAGAATGACTTCGTTCTCTGGTTCACGAAGTCCAAGTTCGAGGATCAGGCCCTGAAGTGGGACTCCCCGTGGGGTGTCGGCTATCCCGGCTGGCACATCGAGTGCTCGTGCATCAGCATCAAGCACCTCGGTGAATATCTGGATATCCACTGCGGCGGCATCGACAATGCCTTCCCGCATCACACGAACGAGATCGCCCAGTCCGAGGCCTTCCTCGGCCACAAGTGGTGCAATTACTGGTTCCATGTCCATCACCTGAACACGGAGTCCGGCAAGATGTCCAAGTCGAAGGGCGAGTTCCTCACGGTGTCCCTGCTGGAGGAGAAGGGCTACGATCCCATCGCCTACCGCCTGTTCTGCCTGCAGAGCCATTATCGCCGCAACCTTGTGTTCTCGTGGGAGAACCTCGACAATGCGGCGCAGACCTACGAAAAGCTCATCGCCCGCATCGCGGCCCTGCGCCCGGAGGACGGCGCGGTCGATGCGGAAGCCTTCGAGGCGCTGAAGGAGCGCTTCCTCGGCGCGCTGAACGCCGACCTCAACACGTCGCTTGCCGTGACGGCCGTCTATGATGTGCTGAAGGCAAAGACGAACGATGCCACGAAGCTCGCAGCCCTTGCCAGCTTCGACGAGGTGCTCGGCCTGAACCTGCTCTCCGCGGCAGAGAAGGCACGCAGCGCCCAGCCGGAGGAGGAGCACGACCCGGAGATCGACGCGCTCGTCGCCGCCCGTACCGAAGCAAAGCGCGCGAAGAACTGGCCGGAGGCCGACCGCATCCGCGATGAGCTGAAGGCACGCGGCATCGAGGTCATCGATACGCCGCAGGGCGCAAAGTGGAAGCGCATCTGATCGAAGGAGATACCATATGAAGCTGATGATCCTGGACGGGAACAGCGTCATCAACCGCGCGTTTTACGGCGTGCGGCCGCTGACAACCCGTGACGGACTTTATACCAATGCGATCTACGGCTTTCTGAATATTCTGGAAAAGGAGCGCAGCGAGGAAAAACCGGACGCGCTGTGCGTGGCCTTTGACCTGCACGCGCCGACGTTCCGCCATCTGCGCTATGACGGCTACAAGGCTACGCGCCACCCCATGCCGGAGGAGCTTGCCATGCAGATGCCGGTCATGAAGCAGGTGCTCGCCGCGATGAACATCCCGGTCTATGCCTGCGAGGGCTGGGAGGCGGACGATGTGCTCGGCACGGTCGGCCGTCTGTGCGAGGAGGCCGGGTGGGACTGCGTTATCCTGACGGGAGACCGCGACAGCCTGCAGCTCGTCGACGAGCACGTCTCTGTGCGCCTGGTGCGCACGCAGGGCGGGCAGACGCGGACGGAGCGCTATACGCCGGACGTCTTCCGCGCGGAATACGGGCTGGAGCCGAAGCGCCTCATCGATCTGAAGGCTCTTATGGGCGACAGCTCGGACAATATCCCGGGTGTAGCGGGCGTCGGGCCAAAGACGGCAAACGACCTGCTGAAGCGCTTCGGTACGCTCGACGGCGTCTATGCCAATCTTTCCCGGGAAAACATGAAGGGAAAGCTGTTTGATAAGCTCGAAAACGGCCGCGAGTCGGCCTATCTTTCCTATGAGCTGGCGACGATCCGCTGCGATGCGCCCATCGACTTCACGCCGGAGAACAATCTCATCCGGCCGCCGAAGCGCCGGGCGCTGTACGATCTGTTCACCACGCTGGAATTCCAGCGCCTCATTGAGCGCTACGGCCTGCGCAGCGCCGCTTTGGAGCAGGACGAGTCGGAGGAACCGGCGCAGCCCGTGACAGGCTCCTGCACGCTTCTGGACGTGCAGACCCCGGAGCAGGCGCAGCCGCTGTTATCAGGCGTGACGCTCAGCATTGCTGCCGCGGACGATCTCTCTATGCTCGTGGCCGCGCCGCACATGGACGGCCCGGACCAGACGGCCTATGTGCTGCGCCGCGAAACGCTCGGAACGGACTTCGTGCCGCTGCTGCAGCGCCTGTTTGCGGCGGACGTGCCGAAGACCGTGCACGACAGCAAGCCGCTGCTGCGTGCGCTGCTGGCTCTCGGCGTGGAGCCTGCGGGGATCGTGTTCGACACGGCTGTGGCGGCCTATCTGCTCGATGCGACGCGCGGGGCATACGCCCTGCCGCAGCTCGCGCAGGACTATCTGCACATCCCGCCTGCGGACGAGGCCTCGCTCCCGCAGGAAAGCGTCCTTGCCATCCGGACGGCCTGCATCGACGGCCTGACGGAGGAGCTCGGCAAGCGCCTGCGCGAGCAGGGCATGCAGCCGCTGTTCGAGAACATCGAGCTGCCGCTGTGCCCGGTGCTGGCGCAGATGGAGCACGACGGCATCCTCGTCGACGCGCAGGCCCTGCATGACTTCGGCGAGATGCTCTCCGAGCGCATCGACGCCTGCGAGAGCCTGATCTTCGGCTATGCCGGAGAGACGTTTAACCTCAATTCCACGCGCCAGCTCGGCGTGTTCCTGTTTGAAACGCTCGGCCTGCCGCCCGTCAAAAAGACGAAGAGCGGCTATTCCACGAATGCCGAGGTACTGGAAAAGCTCCGTGACCGCCATCCGGCCGTGCAGGCCATCATGGACTACCGCATGCTCACGAAGCTGAAGTCCACCTATGCCGACGGCCTGCAGAAGGTCATCGGGCCGGACGGCCGCATCCGCACGACGTTTCAGAACACGGTCACGGCGACGGGCCGCCTGTCCTCGAGCGACCCGAACCTACAGAACATCCCGACGCGCTCTGAGCTGGGTCGTACCGTCAAGACGGCGTTTTCGGCGGGCGAGGGCAGCGTCTTTTTGGCTGTGGACTACTCGCAGATCGAGTTGCGCCTACTCGCGCATCTTTCGGGTGATGAACATCTGGTACGTGCCTTTAACGAGGGTGAGGACTTCCATGCCGAGACGGCCGCGCGCGTGTTTGGCGTTCCCGTGTCCGAGGTAACGCCCGATCTGCGCAGCCGCGCCAAGGCCGTGAACTTTGGCATCGTGTACGGTCAGCAGGCGTACGGCCTGTCGCAGTCGCTGCACATCTCGATGGCCGAGGCGCGCGACATGATCGACCGCTACTACGAGGCCTACCCAGGTGTGCGCACGTTCCTCGACAATGTGGTGGCGCGTGCCAAGCAGACGGGCTATGCCGAGACCATGTACGGACGCCGTCGTCATATTCCGGAGCTCAAGGCCAAAAACCCGCAGCTCCGCGGCTTTGGCGAGCGCACGGCTATGAACCATCCCATGCAGGGTACCGCGGCGGACATCATCAAGATTGCCATGGCCCGCGTAAGCCGCCGCCTGGAAGAAGAGGGCTTTGCCGCCCACATGATCCTGCAGGTACACGACGAACTGGACTTTGAGTGCCCCATCGACGAAGTCGAGCGCCTGACCGCCATGGTCCGCGACGTCATGGAACACGTAGTAGACCTCCGCGTCCCCCTAATCGCCGAAGCCAGCACCGGCATAACCTGGGCCGACGCTAAATAAGGGCGTACCAACAACCCCAAAGTAACCAAAAGCAGAAGGGGGCTCCTTGCCAACAAGGAGCCCCCTTCATTCCAAAAAAATCAGCCAAGTATCTAGACGCCAAGACGCCATCTTGGCGGCAGGTAAGTAAACCTAGGGCCTGGCCGGGCGGCACGGGTTAACTTTTCGTAGATTCCGCACGCAAAGAAAGCCACTTAATGTGGCTTTCGTCTTGCGCAGGACCTGACCGAGCGAAAAGTTAACCCGTGCCGCCCGGCCAGGCCCGATGGGACGGCTACCGAGCCGCCAAAATGGCGTCGATGAGCGTCAGTACGCCCCCGTCGTTGTTGCTCGGAATGCGCCATTTGGCATGCGCGTTCATGTGCTCCTCGGCATTGTCAACGATAAAGCTGTGACCGACGCGCTCCAGCATGGGGATGTCGTTGTACGTATCGCCCACGGCGGCAGCATCGGCAATATCGATGCCCAGGTGCTCGCACAGGTGCGCGACGCCAGCGCCCTTGTCGACGCCCAGGTTCATAAAGTCGATCCACTCGCGGCCAGCATTGGTGACGTAGAGTCGGTCCGAGTATGCCGGGCTGTAGTCCTCGCGAAACGCCGGCTCGGCGTCGTAGTCGGGGAAGAAGATCGAAATCTTGTTGGATTCGACGTCAAGGCCCTCAAAGGTATCGACGTAGTTGATCGTGTTGTAGTACACGCTGATTTCGTCGTGGTACTGATGGTCGCGGGCGAGCACATAGAACTCGTCGTAGCAGCACAGCACGGGGACGGCGCGCGAATCCTCCGAGGCGCGGCTCAAGACCTGCTGATACAGTTCAACGTCGATATTGCTCTTATAGATATAGCTGCCGCGATAGATCACGCACGCTCCGTTGTCGGGACAAAAGGCGAGGCGGTTCTTGATGCCCTCGAACATCTCCTCGAGCTTGGGGGCGGGACGTCCGCTGGCGGGGCAGAATACGATGCCGGCTTCGGCGAGCTTGTCCAGGCGTTCGTCAAGGCCTTGTGGCAGCACGCGCTCGTCGGTCAGAAGCGTCTTGTCCATGTCGACGGCGATGAGCTTAATGTTTCCGATATTGGCGTCCGATTCGTAAGTTTGCATAAAAGCGTGCCTTTCGTTTCGAAATTGTTTCAGACGTTATAACCATCAACTCGTAGTCAGGCGTATTTTCGCAGGATTGGCGCACGTCTGCATCATCATTCACAAAGTAATGAAAAAACTTTTCAGAAATTTGAAGTTGTCGCTTGTGCCGCGGGCACTTTAGCGTAATATAGCGACCATCGAAAACGGAGCCGGAAAAACAACCACTTACCGAGGAAATGGTACCGTTTACGATATTAGAATTGCGCCCGGCGATAGGTGAAAGGAGGGGCAGATGCAGTTCGTAAAGATCATCACTACTGCAGACAATGCCATCCGACGCCAGCGCGCAATTTCCCGACGACGATAACAATCGTCTCTGTCCG
>OJQH01000842.1_pt1 | contig 13762 bp, 8 predicted proteins | sample 1601421 | NCBI WGS metagenome assembly OJQH01 (sample SAMN03922503, study PRJEB24848) | human gut metagenome | isolation source: stool sample | host: Homo sapiens | place: Germany | collected 2011-11 | reverse complement strand
CTCTGGCCTTCCGGGTCGGAGCCGAACGCTCTATCCAGCTGAGCTACGATCGCACATATTTATTTCATCGGTGTAAAGTAGTATAGCACAGCCACACAAAAAAATCAAATATGAAATGTCGATGCTATCTTGCAAAAGCCGCAGCGGCCCATATAATAGAGGTGTGCCCCGGTGTGCGCGGGCACGGTTTAGGTTAAAGGATAAAAAGAGAACATGAAATCAAATACCAAAACACTGACCGAAGGCCCTCTGGCCAAACAGATCTTTCTGGTCAGTCTGCCGCTGGCGCTTTCCAACCTGCTGCAGGTGCTGTTCAATATGTCGGACGTGGCCGTGGTAGGCCGGTTTGCAGGCTCTACAGCGCTGGGCGCGGTGGGTTCCACCAGCATCCTCGTCAGCCTGTTCACCGGCTTCCTGATCGGCCTGAGCGGCGGCATCAACGTGCTGGTGGCCCGCTTCTACGGTGCACGGCACGAGCACGATGTGGAAAAGACTGTCCACTCCGCCGCCATCGTCAGCCTGATCGCGGGTGTGGTGCTGCTGTTCGTCGGCCTGCTGGGTTCCCCCTTCATGCTGCGGCTGCTGAACACCAAGGACGACCTGCTGCCCGGTGCCATCCTGTACCTGCGGGTGTACTTCCTTGGTATGCCCGCTCTGGCCTTGTACAACTTCGGCAACGCTGTGTTCAGCGCCATCGGCGACACCAAAAAGCCGCTGATGTACCTGTCCATTGCGGGCGCACTGAACATTGCACTGAACCTGTTCTTTGTCATCGTGTGCCAGTTAAGCGTCATGGGCGTGGCGCTGGCCAGTGCCATTTCGCAGTGCACCTCTGCCGGGCTGATCCTGCACGCTTTGACCAAAGTGCAGGACTGCTACGTGCTGGACACCAAAAAGCTGCATCTGGACCCCGCCACAACAAAGAGCATTCTGGGCCTTGGTCTTCCGTCCGGTTTCCAGAATGCCATTTTCGCCATTGCAAACCTGTTCATTCAGGCAGGGGTCAACTCCTTCGACTCTCTCATGGTCAAGGGCAACAGCGCCGCCGCCAATGCCGATGCCATGATCTACGACTGCATGGCCGCATTCTATATGGCCTGTGCAAGCTTTATGAGCCAGAACTACGGCGCTGGCAAGCCGGACCGCGTAAAGAAGAGTTATTTCATCAGTCTGGCCTACTCCTTTGGTGTGGGCCTGATCCTGGGCGGAAGCCTGTTCCTCTTTGGCCGCACCTTCCTTGCCCTGTTCACCACCGAGAGCGCCGTCATTGATGCCGGCATGAAGCGCGTGGGCGTGATGGGCTTTGCCTACTGCATCTCCGCCTTTATGGATTGCACCATCGCCGCTTCCCGCGGACTTGGCAAGACGGTGGTGCCCACCATTATTGTGGTAATGGGTTCCTGCGTATTCCGGGTGATCTGGGTATACACCATCTTCGCGCACTTTCACACCATTCCCTCGCTGTACGCACTGTACCCCTGCAGCTGGGCGCTGACCGCCCTTGCCGAGATCGTGTACTTCGCACACTGCTATAAGGAATCGATGAGGATTTTTGAGCAGCCAAAAGCTGCCGCATAAAGCACAAAAGCTCCTGTCTGAATGGGCAGGAGCTTTTGTGTTACTGAACTTTTACTTCACCGGCCAGAACGCGCTTGTAATCCTCATAGTTGCGGGCCAGCAGGGCGGGGGTATCCAGACCATATGGGCACTTGGCCTTGCACCGGTTGCAGTGCAGGCAGCCCTCGATCTTTTTCATTTTGGCCTGACCCGCCGGGCTCAGGTGCTCGGCCGAGGGCGAGCGCCGCAGCAGCAGGCTCATGCGGGCGCAGTTGTTGATCTCGATGCCTGCCGGGCAGGGCATACAATAGCCGCAGCCGCGGCAGAACTCGCCGCACAGCTCGGCACGATCCCCCTCAATGACGGCACGGATGTCGTCGGTCATGCGCGGCGGGTTGTCGATATAGGAGAGGAACTCGTCCAGTTCCCTTTCACGCTGCACGCCCCAGATGGGCAGAACTCCATCGAACTGCGCCTCAAAGGCATAGGCTGCGGCGCTGTTGGTGATCAGTCCACCGGACAGGCCCTTCATGGCGATAAAGCCCATATTTGCCGCCTTGCACTTGTTCACCAATTCCAGCTCCTGCTCACCGGAGATATAGCTGAACGGGAACTGCAGCGTCTCGTAAAGACCGGACTCGATGATCTCCTCTGCCACGCTCATGCGGTGGTTCGTGATACCGATGTGGCGGATTTTTCCCTGTGCTTTTGCTTCCAGCATCGCCTCATACAGGCCGGTTCCATCTCCCGGCTTAGGACAGAAGGACGGATTGTGGAACTGATAGATATCGATGTAATCCGTCTTCAAAAGGGAAAGGCTTGTCTCCAGATCCTTCCAGAAACCCTCCACATCCTTTGCCATCGTCTTCGTAGAGATAAAGACCTTCTCACGCATTCCCTCAAACGCTGCGCCTAATTTTTCCTCGCTGTCGCTGTAGGCACGCGCGGTATCAAAAAAGCGGATGCCTCCGTCATACGCTTTGCGCAGCAGATAAACAGCGTCTTCTTTCGTGACACGCTGTACCGGCAACGCGCCGAAGCCGTTCTTGTTTACACAGATTCCTGTGCTTCCCAGTGTTACCATGGACATACTTATGTTCCTCCTTTTTCGCTTTCATTGTTTCAACTCACAGTCGGTATTTCACGGAGTCTGACATGTCGAAAATAGTTCGACTGTGACTTGCCTCATGTCAGTGGAGGATACCGATTTCTCTCCGCCCGCCACTGCCGTTATGTTTCTTTTAGCAATTCATCCCACCGCTTCAGAAACGGGGGACTTCTTGTCTACTGGTGTTAAAATCCGTTATTTCTATAGTATCACACTTTCTGTCAGACGGCAAACGCGATTTAAAGAGGCAGGCACAAAGGGAAATACTTTCCTTTTATGTCTGCCTCTGAATATCATTTTTTATTTTACTTCTTTATAAAAGTTTACGCAGTCCGACGGATCATAATAGATTTTATTATCCGCAAGCAGCGTGGAAACACCGTTCTGTACTTCGATGATGCTGACCGCACAGTTGTACGGCACGCCGCCGTGCCAGAAGTCATTCTTGTCTTCATAGACATTGCGCAGCAGCGCGCGCATGCAGCAGCCGTGGGTGGCGATCAGGATCGTCTTGTCCTGGAGCTCCGGTTTTGCAGTCAGCTCATGATAGAACGCTTCTGCCCGGTCGCAGACCTCCTGGATCGTCTCTCCGTCTCCCGCCGGGCGGAAGTGGAACGGATCTCTGTAAAAATCGTTGAAGTGTTCAGACGGAATCTCAAAATTGTTTGCCCGGCATCCAAGCCCTTCCCAGGAGCCAAAGGAAAGCTCCATCAGGCGGTCGTCGGTCGTAAGCGGCACATTTCTGCCCGCAAGGACGAGCTCTGCCGTGTGCTTTGCGCGGCGCAGTGGACTGGAAATTCCAAGGTCAAACGGGATATTTTTCAGTCCTTCCGCCGTCACTTTCGCCAGACGGACACCGTTCTCATTCAGCTCGGTGTCCGACTGGCCCTGCAGTCTGCCTTCTACGTTCCACGCAGTTTCACCGTGGCGTATGATATAAAGTTTCATAAAAATCAGCCTCTCAGTTCGATGTTGAACTCATTCTGCAGTTTCTTGCAGATCTTCTCGACAAATTTCTGTACTTTTTCGAAGTCAAATGCTTCTTCCTTCGGTGCAAAGGTGACGGTGAACGCCATGCTCTTCTTGCCTTCCGGAATCTGGCCGCCCTCGTAAACATCGAACAGACGGATCTCTTTTACGTATTTGTTTGCCTCGCGGATACAGTTCTCTACATCGCCGCAGCTGATGTTTTTGTCCATGACAAATGCCAGGTCACGTTTCTCCTCCTGGAATTTGGAGATCGGCTGGAAGGTGCGTTTTTTGCCGTACCATCTGGAGAGCTCTTTTAAGTCAAGCTCCATGATGTAAGCGGAAGTACGCATGCTCAGCTCGTTCTGGATATCGTATGCTGCTTTTCCGAAGTATCCGATTTCTGTACCCTCGCAGAGTACTTTCACTGCCTGATACGGATGCAGGAAGGATTTCTGAACCGGCTCGTAGGTGAACTCAATGTCCATACTCTCGGCGATGGTGTTGGCGATGCCCTTCATCGTGAAGAAGCTCTCGTTGTTTCCGAAGGTTCCGACGCAGAGAACTTTTCTCTCATCCGGGTAGGATGTCAGCGGCAGGGACTCCGGAATGTAGATGCTTGCTACCTCGAACAGTCTTCCTTCAAGGGTGCCCTGTTTCTCATTTCTGGAAATGGCATTCAGCATGGAAGCTGCCAGTGTGGTACGCATCAGGGACAAATCCTGGTTGATCGGGTTGATGATCTCGATGGCATTTCTCTCTTTTGCATCTGCCGGCAGTTTCAAAAGATCCAGATCTGCAGGGGAGAAGAAGGAGTAATGCATGCACTCGTAGATACCCATGGTGCATAAGGTATTCTTCAGTGCCAGCTCGCCTTTCTGCTCTTCATTGTAGCCGCCCATCGTTACCTGTGCAGCGGAAAGGAAGGTATCAGTTACGTGATCGTAGCCGTACATACGGATGACTTCCTCTGCCACGTCCGGATAGCGCTCGACATCGTTCTCTCCCTCCGGCAGCATATCCTCACGGTAAGCCGGAACCTGGATGGTCAGCTCATCGCCGTTGATTTCCGGTGCAAAGTTCAGGTTTTTCATAATGCGGAGAATCTCTGCTTCCGGAACTTCGATACCGAGTACGCCGTTTACTTTGCTGACACTGACGGTCATCGGAGTCGGATCGATGGAGTTTCCGGTGTTCACATCGAAATGGGTACGGGAAACTTTACCGCAGCCAAGCTCTTCCATCAGATGCAGGGCACGTTTCATACCAAGTACGGTTGAATACTCGTCCACACCTTTCTCATATCTTGCACTGGCATCCGTCGCTTTTCCAAGCGCACGGGCTGTCTTTCTGACGTTGTCGCGTGCGAATTTTGCGGACTCAAACATAACAGCCTCTGTCGTGTCGCGGATCTCGGAGTTTAAGCCTCCCATGACACCGGCAAGTGCAACCGGTTTTACGCCGTCGCAGATCACGAGGTTGTTCTCATTCATTGTGTATTCCTGCTCATCGAGGGTCACAATCTTTTCATTTTCTTTTGCTCTTCTGACACAGATTTCATTGTCTTCCAGATAAGAGCAGTCAAAGGCATGCATCGGCTGACCGATCTCTTTTAAGACGTAGTTTGTGATATCAACCACGTTGGAGATCGCGGACATGCCGACGAGTGCCAGACGGCGTTTCATCCAGGCCGGGGACTCCCCGATTTTTACGTCATATACGTAATGAGCGCTGTAACGCGGGCAGAGTTCCGGAGCTTCCACGCGGACAGAGAAGCCTTCTTTTTCCACATCCGTCTCGGTGTAATCGGTTGCCGGCATTTTTAAAGGTTTTTCCAGCATCGCCGATACTTCTCTTGCGATACCGAGGATACTCTGGCAGTCCGGTCTGTTTGCAGTCAGGGAGATATCAAAGATCCAGTCGTCAAGACCTGTCAGCTCTTTGACATCTGCGCCAAGCTCGGCATCTTCCGGCAGAACAAGCAGTCCGTTGTAGCCTGCGCCCGGGTACAGATCCTCGGTAAGGCCGAGCTCCACGCCGGAGCAGAGCATTCCGCAGGACTCATATCCTCTTAATTTTCCTTTTTTGATGGTCATAACACCCTCGATGGTCTTATGATCTTTTGCTGTTGCATAAACAGAAGCGCCAGGAAGGGCAACCGGGAATTTTCCGCCGGTGCGCACGTTGTCTGCGCCGCAGCAGATCTGCATGGTGCCGTGTTCTCCTGCATTTACCTGGCACACATGAAGATGGGTCTCCGGGATCGGCTCGCAGCTCTCCACCAGACCGACAACAACATTGCTGATGTCTTTTCCCACCTGATAACGCTCTTCTACTTCAAAACCGCCGTCGAACAGTTTTTTCTCCAGTTCTTCCGGGGTAACATCAATATCTACATATTCTTTCAGCCAACTTAACGGTACTAACATATTAAACCTCCAAATTCAAACTGTTTCGTCTTTATTTCTCGTTAATCTGATTTAAAACCCGCAGATCGGAACCGAATAACAGTTTGATGTTGTTGATTCCGTATTTCAGCATGGCGATACGCTCCAGGCCGATACCAAAAGCGAAGCCGCTGTACTCTTCTGAATCAATGCCGCAGTTCTCCAGCACGCGTTTGTTTACGATACCTGCTCCAAGGACCTCGATCCAGCCGGTTCCCTTGCAGAGGCTGCATCCTTTTCCGCCGCAGGCGAAGCAGCTGCAGTCTACCTCAACGGACGGCTCCGTGAACGGGAAGTAAGACGGACGGAGACGGGTTGTGGTTCCCTCGCCGTAGATCTTCTGTACGAGTACGTCAAGCATTCCTTTCAGGTCGCAGAGGGTGATGTTTTTGTCGACAACGAGTCCCTCCATCTGATGGAACATCGGAGAATGGGTTGCGTCGTCATCAGACCGAAAAACACGTCCCGGGGAAAGGATCTTGATCGGCGGCTTTTTGTTTTCCATGACATGAATCTGGCCTGCCGATGTCTGGGTACGAAGCAGGAATTCCGGGGAGAGATAGAAGGTATCCTGCATATCTCTTGCCGGGTGATCCTGTGGTGTATTCAGTGCAGTAAAGTTGTAGTAATCGGTCTCGATTTCTCTTCCCTCGTATACCTCAAAGCCCATGCCTGCAAAGATGTCGATGAGCTGTTTGCGGATCAGGGTAACCGGATGAAGGTTTCCGATCGCTGTCTCTTCTGCCGGAAGGGTCAGGTCGATTTTCTCGGACTCATATTTCTTCTGCAGCTCGCGCTCTTTCATCTCCTCTTCCACTTTCTGGAAACGGCCAAGCGCCCACTCTTTTAACTCATTGACGGATTTACCGTAGTTTGCGCGCTCTTCCGGGGCAATGTTTTTCATTTCTTTCATCAACCCGCTGATCTTACTTTTCTTTCCTTCCAGATACTCGCTCTTAAATTCATACAGTTCTTTGGAGCTTTTCAGCTCTTCCAGTCCATTTTCAATCTTCTGTTTTAATTCAGACAGATGGCCGGTTAATACACTTTTTTCCTGCATTTGACTCTCCTACTTTCTTTTTCTTGCTTGTTTGATGGTAAATGTGAAAAACAGTCAGATACCCCGCTGCAAACAGCGGAGCATCTGATTTTCGTGGCAGTCGCCAAATATCCATGCAAGCATGGCTGCCTGGCTCGTTGCTCACAAAAAAAGACCCCGCCCCACAAAGGGACGAGATCTGAAATTTCGCGGTACCACCCTGATTTCTGCAGATACTTCCTGCAGACACTCATAACCGGTGCTGTAACGTACACCAAACGTCTGTCCCTACTTGCATTTCCAGTATCCTGCTATGCGTTCCGGACATCTGCTCCAATGCGAAATTTGAAATATTCCTGAACCTGAAGGAGCTTGCAGCCGATGACTCCCTCTCTCTGGCGGAAAAAATATTTCTCTAAACATCTTCACAGCATTTTTCCTGTTAGATTATCTATAAAACTTTCATAAACAATGTTTATTGTACCGTCTTGACCCCCGGATGTCAAGCCATTATTTTCCCGCTTCTTTATTTGTCTCTTTATTTTCCATAAAATGCTCGATCGCCGCGTTCTGCAGTTTCCGCAGTTTATCCTCAAAATACGCGTTGATCTCCGCGCCGATCAGAAGGATCCACATGCAGAAATACATCCAGATCATGATAAACACGATCATCGTCAGACTGCCGTACATATTGGACGCTGCAAGCGCGATGTCGAGATACATGGAAAATGCAAGGGAAAAAATAGACCAGGCAAGGGATGAGATCAGTGCGCCCGGGCACTGGCTCTTAAAGCTCGCCTTCCGGTTCGGAATGCATTTATACAGCACCAGGAACAGAACCGCCAGCACGCCTGTCGTAATCAGGGTACGCATGCCCATGATAGAGGATGTCACGCGCGCCACCATCGGCAGATGTTCCGTCAGCTTATTCTGAATGCGGGTTCCGAAGACCAGAAGCACCAGACTGGTGAGGAATGCAGCGGCAAATATCAAGGTATATGCCATGCCCCGCAGCCGGTTGATGATGTAATTACGTGTCTCTGTTACGTGATAAATGCTGTTCAGCCCGTTTGTCAGCGCCGCAATGCCCTTTCCCGCCGACCACAGCGTTGTGATGATCGTAATCGGCATATAGGCAACGGACTGATAAAAGATCTCATTTACAATACCGCCCACGTAGCTCTGGAACTCCGTGGGCAGCATATTGATCAGAACGCTGTAAACATCGTCGCGTGTCAGCGGCGTATATTTTACAAGCGTAACAACCAGAAGAACAAACGGAATAAAGGAAAGAAGAATGAAATACGCGCTCTGCGCTGCATAAGCACCGACATGATCCTCATTCAGGCGCTTCATAAAACCGCGGATTGTTTTTATCATCTGGCAAAACCGCCTTTTCTTTGTTTTCGTGAATCTATCCCATTATTGCACACATCTTGTATTGCAGGATAGCCTACAAAGCATATCATACTTTTCTTTCCTTCGCAAGGGATTTCAATCCCATTTGCGGTAATACCATGCGTAACCGCGGGCTGGAACCGGAACACCGCGCAGAACGCGTTTTTCGCCGGTAAACAGATCCTTCCAGGTGAACTCTCCCATATCGATCCATGCGGTACGGTCCTCGTTGCTGAAGTTGAAGATTCCCGTCACCATCTCATTGCCGGATTTTCTGCAGACGCAGAGAAGTGCGGTATCGTACGTTTCCTCGGTCCAGACATCCGCCTCCCCATCAAACGGACGATATTTGAATTTGAGCTCTTCCATCTTCTTCATCGAAGCAAAAATCCGATTCTGTACCGTTCCTTTTTTATCCTTCTCCGGTTCCAGATCCCAGCGGAAGTGGCCGCGGTGAATATAACGGCTGTCGGATCTGCGGTCGTAGTCCTCGCTCTCCTTGTAGGAGTAATCGTTGACCTGGCCGATCTCGTCACCGCTGTAGATGACCGGAATACCGGACTGGATGAAGAGGTATGCATTCAGCATTTCGATTCTCTGGATAGCCTGTGCCGTCTTCTCTTCATTCTGCTCAAAGCCTGCCGCCTCAAGACCGCAGAGAGAAGCCGTCGTTCCGCAGAGACGCGCATCCTGCAGAACAGGATCGTCGTTGTAGAGCTCTCCTCTTGCGTCGCTTCCCTCCACATAGCCGCGGAAGTAATCATTCAGATATTTTTTATGCGGTGCCTCGGCGATGCCGAACTGTTTCAGCCATTCGTAATCGAGACCCCAGCCGATATCATCGTGGCATCTCAGATAGTTCAGGAAGACATAGTCCTTCGGCAGTCTCGTCACAATATCCATCTGATGTTTCAGCAGGCGGGTATCTGCCGTTGCAATGGTGTGCCAGGTGGATGCCATCGTCGTTACGTTGTACAGCATATGGCACTCCGGTTTTTCCAGAGTTCCGAAGTACGGAACAACCTTTTCCGGCTCCATGACAACCTCGCCGAGCAGCAGAACGCCAGGGCAGACGATCTCGGTGATCATACGCATCATGCGGACAATGGTATGTACCTGCGGCAGGTTACGGCAGGTGGTGCCGAGCTGTTTCCAGATGTATGGAACGGCATCGATGCGGACGATATCGATTCCCTGGTTGACGAGATAGAGCATGTTGTTGACCATCTCATTGAAGACAACCGGGTTCGCATAGTTCAGATCCCACTGGTATGGGTAGAATGTTGTCATGACAAATTTGTGACAGTCCTCTCTCCAGGTAAAGTTGCCCGGTGCCGTTGTCGGGAATACCTGCGGGCAGGTTTTCTCATATTCGGACGGAATGTCGTAGTTATCGAAAAAGAAGTAACGGTCCTGATACTCTTTTTCTCCGGCAAGTGCACGTTTGGCCCACTCATGATCCTCGGAAGTGTGGTTCATAACGAAATCCATGCAGAGACTCATGCCCTGGTCGTGGCATTTTTCAGAGAGTGCAGCCAGATCCTCCATCGTTCCAAGGGACGGCTGTACGGTACGGTAATCGGCAACGGCATAGCCGCCGTCACTCTTTCCTTTCGGAGTGGCAAGGAACGGCATCAGGTGCAGATAATTCACGTTGCACGCTTTTAAGTAATCCAACTTCTCCTCAAGGCCGCTGATGTTGTCTGCGAATGCATCGATGTACAGCATCATGCCGAGCATTTTCTGGCTCTTATACCAGTTCTTCTGTTTTTCTCTCTTACGGTCGAGTGCTTTCCATTTTTTATTCCGCTCTTTGTACCACTGCTCCATGCTCGCACAGAGCTCTTCAAATCTTCCCTGTCCGTTTGGATACAGCTCGCAGTAGAGCCATTTCAGCTCATCATAGTGTTTCTCGAGTCTTCTCTGATATTCCACTGTCATGTTGTTCGTTCTCCTTTATCTTATTCTTTATCCTGTCACAGCGTTCCGGCAACGGAAAATCTGTGTTACGTTTCTTTCACTTGCAGTATACCGTTGCCGCAATTATATGTCAACCGTTTACATACTGTATTTTTCAACAAATTTCAGCCTTTTTCTTTGTCTTTTTTTACCATTTTCTGTCTATCGTTTACTTTCTGGAACAGAAAAAGACTCCGCAGCTTATTTTTTCCGCGGAGTCTCTCTCTTTTTTTCTGTTTCACGCCGAACCACGCACCACAAGGCTCACCGGCATGGTCGTCACATTCGGCACCATCTCTCCCTTTCTTCTCCGGTCGATATACGCAATGGAAAGCTCCGACATTTCCTCAATCGGCTGATGGATCGTCGTGATGGAAGGCGTGGTAATCCCGGCGATCACAGTGTCATCAAACCCGACAACTTTAATATCCTCCGGCACCCGTTTTCCCATGGCGTAAAGGCGCTGGAGTACCTGTGCGGCAATCAGGTCACTGCTTGCAAAAATGCCGTCCGTCTCCGGGTGCTCCAGAAGGCCCTTTTCAATATAGGATTCATAGTGCATGGAGCCGTAGCTTAAGCGGTCACTCAAAAGAACTTCCCCTTCAATCCCCCGCTCCCGGCAGACGCGCAGGAATCCATCCGCACGCCGGTCCGCCGGCATATCTCTTCCGACGATTCCGCCGAAATGAAGCAGATGGCGGCAGCCGCAGTCCGCAAGATGCGATGCTGCAAGCGCTCCTCCCTGCTCGTTGTCACACTGGATCGTAATGGCCTCCGTATTTTCCTCTCTCTCGAAATTGACGATCGGAATTTTCAGATCATGAAACTTTTCAATCTGCACATCGCGGCTTGCCATCACAACGCCGGTTACACGGTTGGAGATGAACATATCGAGATATTCGGTTTCTTTCTCCGGCTGATCTTTCGAGTTGCAGAGCAGAATCTTGTAGCCCCGCTTTGCCGCCGCGCTCTCGAGTGCACTGATCATTCTACTGAAAAACGGGTGCGAGATGTGCGGAACGATAACCCCGATCGTATTGGAATGCGCTTTTGCCAGGGAACGCGCCAGCTCATTCGGCTGGTAATTCATCTCCTGCATCGCCTGCGTTACTTTTTTTCTTGTCTCTTCACTGATGTATCCGCGGTTGTTGATCACGCGGGAAACCGTCGTCGCCGTAACGCCGGCGCGTGCCGCTATGTCCTTGATTGTCGCCATGTTTCTCTCCTCGTCATTTTCTAACTGTTTTTCGCTTTCGCCCATTATAGCACAAAAAATCTGTTTTCGGTGATTTTTTTAAAAAAGGGAACGGCAGTCGCCGATTTCGATGTTCTGGTAAAAATAGCGGAGAATCTCCTCATACGATTTTCCCTGCTCTGCCAGATGTTTCGCACCGTTCTGTGACATGCCGACGCCGTGGCCGTAGCCGCCGCCGTAAAATGTAAAGGAGACAGCCGTTTCCCCTTCTTTTTCCGGAACCACGATAAAGCAGGCACTCGGAAGCAGCTCCATCTCACAGCTTACAGTTCCGTCATTTTTCTGAATCGGCCAGCCTTTCGCCGAGAGGAACTTTCGGATCTGATACTCTCCCTCGATTTCCATGGATCCTTTTTCCCCCTCGATACGGACGGTTTCTGCCGCACCTCCCTCTGACCGCCGCCGCACCTCAATCCCCGTGATCTCCCCGATTTTCTGATCCGCTGCCCGTTCTGACAGCACATCCGCCGGAATCGTCACCTGCCAGCGGTACCAGCCGTCCTCCACTTCCAGACTTGTGCTGTCCCTTTTGGTGATAAACGATGCAAACGCCTCCTCCGTCTCCGGTTCCTGCTTCTCCCCGCCTACCGTCACGCTCTTCAGATATTCTGCCGTCTCCGCCGTATTCCACACTTCATCCGTACTCGTCTTCCCGCAGGAGGTTGAGAAAAAATACGCCTGAATTGGTTCCCCGCCGCAGGTGATGATTTTTCCTTCTGTCTCCGCCACCGCAGCGTCTGTCTCCGGCTGCGCTTCCATATTGTGGTAGACCTGGCTTTCCACGCTGTCGTCTACATCCGCGTGGTAGTTCTCCCACGTTTTTTCACGAATTCTGGCACACGCATACGTTCTCGCACAGACCGCCTGTGCTTTTAATGCCTCCTTTTCATAGGAGGACGGCATCTCACTCGGCACGACATACCGAAGATACATTTCCAGATCAAGTTCATTTACAACGAGAAGTCCCTCTTCGCTTTTATAGATGACAAAACTTCCCGGATAAACCGTCTCGTCCTCCGGCTTTCCCGTCAGGGAAACCGCCGTTCCCGCCGTCTCATCGGCCGGCACCACATGCACAACTTCCCCGCATTCCTGTTCCGTCACACAGATCGTCTCCTGCGGGGAAGCTATGTATGCGCCGTCGTTCATGGAAAGACTTGCGTTTCCACGCAGGGACACCTGTTTCTGTGCGTATCCCAGCTTTCCGCAGTCCGTCAGAAGGACACGGATCTGCACCGGTCCGGCTGCCGTTGTTTCTTTTTGTTCTTCCTTTTTACTGTTCAGAAAAGCCGCGTTTTCCTGTTCCATGTTCTGTATCGTCTCCTCCTGCTTTTTGCCTTCCATCGTCTCCGTCCTGCTTTCTGCTGTCGCTGTCTCTTCCGGCGCATCCAGACGGCGCTTCACAACAAACAATAACAGCAGCAGGAGAATCCCCACTCCTAACAGTATCAGTTCCAATTTATCATTTTTTCTCTTCATATCTCATTCTATGCACACGGCTTTTTGTCTGATTCCTTTTCTTTTTGCGATTTTTCCTTGACAAATACCGCCCTATGGTATATAGTACGGTTGTGTATAAATTTCATATCAACATCCAGAGTGCATCAAAAGAAGATCCGTCTTTTGGTGAGAGAGGGAATTCAGGTGAGATTCCTGGGCGATCCGGTCACTGTAATCAGGGAGTGAAGCATAACAAATCCATTGTATGTCCGCAACATATGAGAAGGAATGTGGAACGATGATCTGTAAGTCAGGAAACCTGCTCTGTATGCATAGGGTTGATGCTTCCGATGAAAGCTTCCATTCAAAGACTATTATGGGATATGGAATGTCTGAAAATTTTCGATTAGATTTTTAGAAACCTTCGAGCGAGATTTATGCATTGCATTAAACGGCCGGGTAAACCGTTTCAGATTCTGGTTTCGCCTGTTCTTAGTCAGGCGCCATCCTCCGCTTAAAGGTGTCTGCTATTCCGCTTGCAGGTTGATTCAGATGGCGAAGCGGTTACCCACCTCTGAAAAGAATATGAC
>OJQH01000840.1_pt1 | contig 13781 bp, 9 predicted proteins | sample 1601421 | NCBI WGS metagenome assembly OJQH01 (sample SAMN03922503, study PRJEB24848) | human gut metagenome | isolation source: stool sample | host: Homo sapiens | place: Germany | collected 2011-11 | reverse complement strand
ACCTGCAGCGCATCCAGGACGGCTCCTTCGCCAAGGAGTTCATCGACGATCAGGATGCCGGCGCCCCGCACTTCAAGGAACTGCAGGAGAAGTACTCCAACGAGCGCATCGAGACCGTCGGCCCGAAGCTGCGCGCCATGTTCTCCTGGAACAAGGATGGCGTCAAGGATGCCGACGAGGCCAACTCCTTCACCGGCAAGATCGCCCGCGCCCAGGTTCAGTGATTCTTCCTTGGCTCCCCTCGGGTGAGGTGCGCACGAACAGCGAGCCGGCAATCGCAGCCTTCAGGCTGTCCGTGTTGCAGTACGCTGGCGCGTAAGCGCCTGAGGGTGGTCCCCAGTGCATACCAAAAGGCCGCCGCTCCGATTCATTCGGAACGGCGGCCTTTCGCTTATTCCAAGGGATCTACTTGATAACCCACGCAGAAGTGTCGGTGGGGAGCTGGCCTTCGGGGGTCAGCGGGCCGGACGCCAGCACCACGGAGCCATCGGGCAGCGCGACCGGGGCATTGCCGAAGTTGGTGATTGAGGTGAACACCCGCCCGCCAACCGCCGCGCGGGTGTACGCCACCACATCGTCGCCCATGTCCACCTGCTCGGCCGTGGTGTCGCGCGTGGCGGTCAGCGACTCCTGGCGAATCGCCAGTGCGGCGCGATACAGCGCGAGCATCGAGTCCGGGTCGGCTTGCTCCACGTCCACCGCGTAATCCTTGAACCACAGCGGCTGCGGCAGGTGCGGGTCGGCGGCCGGCGTCACGCCATCGGCGCGAACCGCAGGGGAGAAGCCGAAGGAAGCGCCCGTGCCGAACTGGCCGGCGGCGCACAGCGGCACATGGTTTTCGCCGGTACCGTCATCGGCCGGAGCCGGACGGCTGAAATCGGCCAAGGCCGGCTCATCGGCGGCGGTCCACGGCAGCGGCACGCGGCAGCCGTCGCGGCCCTTGTCCATCGTGTTGCGGGTGGTGTGGAAGGCGGTCGGATCCTCCAAGTGATCCCACGGAATATCGGCCACCTCAAACAGGCCCAGTTCCTCGCCCTGATAGATGTATGCGGCACCGGGCAGGCCGAGCTCCATCAGCGCGGCGGCACGGGCACGGCGGGTGCCGAGTTCGCGGTTCTCCGGGTAGGTGGTGCCGTCGCGCAGCAGCCAGTCGTGTGGCAGCTGGTGATACGGCGCGCCCTTGACCTGCGGCAGACCATAGCGGGAGGGGCTGCGCGGCACGTCATGATTGTTCATGACCCACGTGGTGGTGGAGCCGCCGGTTTCGGCCGCCGCCTTGAGCCCGGCGGCGATGGCCTTGCGGAACTCGTCGGCATACCAGTTGGCCTGCGCGAAGTCGAAGTTGAAGGACTGGCCCAGCTCGTCCATCGAAGCGTACAGGTGCTGGTGCTCGGGCACCACCCACGCCTCGGCCACGGCGAAGCGCGGCGGAGTGTATTCGTTGAACACCTTGCGCCATTCGCGGTAGATGTCGTGCACCTCGCGGCGGTCGAACAGCGGGTGGCTGAAGTCGTGGTTCAGCACGCCGACCACGCTGTATTCGCGGCCGAGCTCCTCCAGCGGCTTGGATTCAAGGTCTTTGGCCAGGCCGTGCGCTACGTCGATGCGGAAGCCGTCGGTGCCGTGGTCGGACCAGAAGCGCAGGGTCTTTTTGAACTCCTCGTGGATGTCCGGATTCTTCCAGTTGACGTCCGGCTGCGCCTTGTCGAACAGATGCAGGTACCACTGGCCGTCGGGCACGCGCGCCCAGGCCGGGCCGCCGAAGAAGGACTGCCAGTCGTTCGGCGGCAGTTCGCCGTGCTCGCCGCGGCCGTCACGGAAGATATAGCGATCGCGTGCGGGGGAGCCAGGTTCGGAGGCGAGGGCTTCCTTGAAGAACACGTGCTTGTCGGCGGTGTGGTTGGGCACGATGTCCACGATCACTTTGATGCCGGCCTCGTGCGCGGCCTCGGCCATCGCGTCGAAGTCGTCCATGGTGCCCAGTCGCGGGTCGACGTTGCGGTAGTCGATCACGTCGTAGCCGCCGTCCGCCAGATCCGAGGGGTAGAACGGGGAGAGCCAGATCGCGTCGACGCCGAGGCTCTTCAGGTAGTCCATCTTCTCGGTGACGCCGGCGATGTCGCCGAGTCCGTCGCCGTTGACGTCCTTGAAGCTGCGCGGGTAGATCTGGTAGACGACGGCCTGCTTCCACCAGTCGTCATTGAGGTTGTTGGCGGTCATGCCGATTCCTTCCTGTTCCGGGTGCGTTGTGGTTGGGTTGTTCCGGTTGTGCTCGAACTGCTGTGTGAAGACCCAACCGTTGTATTGATGATGACAACGATATCATGTGGATTACGCATGCAAAAGTCGATTTATCGGCGTTTTGCGATGGTAACGTAGTCACGCCTGCGCGGACGCTGCTGTTGCGGCAGGCGGCGCGGTGGTTTCGCGCAGTATCAGCGGAGTGTCCGGCCGTACGAATGCCGGTTCGATTGACTTGCCCGCAATGGCATCCAATACCATGTGCCCGGCGGCCACGCCCATTGCGAACGGGTCCTGATGCAGTGTGGTCAGTCCCACGGCGGCGGACAGGGTGGAATCGTCGAAGCCGATGATGGAGATGTCCTGAGGTACCCGCCGCCCGTATTGACGCAGGCGATACAGCACGGGCGCGGCCATTTCATCATCCTCAAAACAGAAGGCGGTGATGCTGGGGGAGGCGTTCAGTACGGCGTTCAATGCCGCGTTGCTTTCGCCAAGACCGCGTTGAATGCTCAGAGGCGTTAGCTCGATCCCCGGATGGGCGGCAGCGGCATCAATGACGCCCTGCAGGCGAGCCTCGGCACTGTAGCGCATATTGGTTTCGGTCGGTGCGCTGCCGACGAATGCGATATGCCGGTGGCCGAGTGCAATCAGGTGCTCGATGGCCGAACGTGTGGCGGCGTAATCGTCAATGCTCACGCCTGCGTCGAACCCATCGGTGGAGGGAATGTTGATGCCGACAATCGGCACGCGCATATGCTTCAGTCGCTCCACTTCAGCCGGCTCAATGTCGAAGGAGCTGACAATCACCGCATCCGCATTGCGTCGCACGGGCAAATCCGCAAAGAAGTCATGGCGCTCGGCGGCGTTGCGCATGGGGTAGGGCACAGTGTCGTAGCCGGAGGGGCGCAGCGCCGAGTCAAGGCCGGCGAAGATGTTTGCATTGAACCAGGTGGTGATGGTCTCGCTGGCCAGCAGCGCAATGCGGAACGACTGGCCGGACTTCAGTGCGGCGGCCGAGCGAGAGACGGAGTAGTCGAGCTTTTCGGCCGCGGTCATCACTCGGTCTCGAGTCTCTGGAAGCACTAGATCCGGCTTGGCGAAGGTTCGGGACACCGTGGATACGGAAACGCCGGCCTCGCGGGCCACCGCTTGAATGCTTGCCTTGGTCATATGCCGTCGCTCCTTCGCCGTCGCGAACAATCATTGTCATGACAACGATAACATGCCCATAACAAGTCGTCGTCTTCGGCTATCTCGATTACGAGGGGCTGATTTAGACCAATTTCCCATTGCCGGAATCGATCACCGCTTCTCTCGGCGCATCACGGCGGACAGGGACTGCACGCGCGGCAGGTCGAAGACCTCGTCGGTGTGCACTACGTGCCCTTCGCCATCTGCCAGCGGCACGCGCCAGTTCGAATACTCTCTGGAAGTGCCCGGCTGATTCTGGGAGCGGCATTCGCCCACGCCGTCCACCAGCGCTGCCTGCAGCAGCAGCGACGGCGTATCGGTGAGCATGGCGTGCATCGCTTCCACGATTTCCTGCACATGGCCTTCCACATCATCCGCCACGGTCTGCGAGATATAGCCGTTCTCCACCAGACGGTTCATCATGGCCGTGCGCTCGGCCATCGCCGAGGCGGCGAATGCCTCCACCGGCTCGCTCAGGAGAAGCAGCTCCTCGCGCAGCTTGACGTGTGCGAAGTTCAGGTAGCCGGCGGTGGGTGGCAGATCGTGCGTGGTCACCGAGGCCAATGCCTGTTTGCGATAGTCCTTGGGTGCGCGGTACGGGTCGCCGGCGTTCGGCGAATCGTCCACGCGGTTGAACCATTCCACGTCAGTGCCGAGCACGCCGTGATCGGCCAGAATGCGGCGCACGTAATCCGGTACGGTGCCCAGATCCTCGCCAACCACCATGCCTCCGGCGCGCGTGGCCTCGATGGCCAGTACTCCCAACATCGCCTCGTGGTTGTACGTCACGTATGCGCCGTTGCGGGCACCGAGCCCCTGCGGAATCCACCACAGGCGGAACAAGCCCAGCACATGGTCGATGCGCACCGCGCCCGCGTGCTCGTACATCGAATGCACCATCTCGCGGTACACCTGGTAGCCGGTGGCCTCCAGGTAGCGCGGGTTGAACGGTGGCTGGCCCCAATCCTGGCCCTGCTGGTTATAGAAGTCCGGCGGGCAGCCGACCGTGACGCCACCTGAGGCGAAGCGTTCCGGATTGGCCCAGGCATCCGCGCCGAGCCCGTGCACGCCCACGGCCATGTCCTGCATCAGCCCCAGCGTCATGCCGTGGTCCAGCGCCTCCTGCTGCGCGGCGTTCACCTGCTCGGCAGCGATCCACTGCAGCCAGCGGTTGAACTCGAACAGGTCGTGGTGCTCCTCGACGAGCTGGCGCACGGCCGGGTCGTCGATGGTCTTCTCGAAGAACCAACGGTTCTCGCCCCACGGCGCGCCCCATACCTCGAAGCACAGGCACCATGTGGCGAAGGAATCGAGGTCCGGGCCGGCGGTGGTCTTGAAATGCTCGAATTCGAGCTCGCGCTTGTTGTTGCGGCCCGCTTCGAAGATCAGGCGCAGCGCCGGGCGCTTGGCCTCCCACGCCGCGTTGATGTCCATCGGGGTCGATTCGTCGTTGCGCGCGGCCACCGAATCATGCAGCGCATCCACCTGCGCGCGCACGTCGGCCGGCAGTGTGGCATATTCGGGGATATCCTGCGGCCGGATGTACGTCACGTTGAGGAATCGGCGCGATTCCGGTAGATACGGCGATGGCTCAAGCGGCGGAATCGGCGCGCCGGCGTGAATCGGATTGATGAGCATGAAGTCGGCCTTGGACTTCTCGGCGGCATCTGCCAAAAGACGCTTCAGATCGCCGTAATCGCCGATGCCCCACGATTCGCGGGACCGCACGGAATACATCTGCGTCATCCAGCCCCACCGCTGGTGCTCGGCGACCGCCTCCGGCACGGGAATGCGCGCGGGGGCGGCGATGATGGCCGCCTTGCCCTCGCGCCCGTCAACCGTGACGGTCAGCGTGTGGTAACCCATCGGCAGGTCGGGTGCGATGGTCAAGTCCGGCTTGCCGGAATTGAGGTTCGGCAGCAGGGCAAAGTGGCCAAACGCGGTGCCGTCCTCCAGTTCGATGGAGGCGGTGATGTCCGCGTCCGACGAGCAGTTCAGGGTGATGCCGGTCGGTTTGCCGGTGGTGGCGACGATGGTGGAGGGGAGCAAACGTTTGCTGTTTTCCACCTCAAGTTGGGTCATGGAGCGTACGATGGCCTCGTCGCTGGATGCGTCCACGTCGAGGGCCTTGAGTACGGCGACCAAGGCCGCGTCGCTGATTTCGGTGTAGGTGCCGAGCTGGTTGATGAATGAGGTGGCAAGTCCGCAGGCTTTGGCGAGCTTGATGAGCGGGCGGGCGAGTCGTTCCGTGCTTTCCGCGCGCTGCGGGGCACCGGAAGCGGCGTTGTTGGTGGTGTCTGCGATGGTGCCGGTGCTGGTTGCTGCGTCGTTGCCGTATGCGTCGGTCATGATGACTCCTTGCTTGCAAATCGGGTACTGCTAGTCGTTTGCATTGCTGTTCGAGGGCCGCTCTGCGTTGAGGTTCCGGCAACCTGACAGACCAATGTTCGAGCTGTTCTGCCTCTACCGTAACTCATATTGACAACGATTGCAATACATTCGGTGAGTTGGACGAGGCTAGAGGTGTTGGTGTTTGTCGTGATGGCCCGTTGACTATCCCCAGTCGACTTTGCCGACAGCCTCGCCGGCGGAGGTGAGGTCGAACGGGTTTAACCAAACACGACGAACGATTGCGGGGAGAGCGTCAGCTGCCCGCCGCTCACGGCCGGTTCACCAAGACTGAGCAGCACGTCGGCGTCGGAAGAGAGCTCGTCCGGCAGGTATTCCGTGAGGAATGAGGCGATTGAGGCACCTGAATCGGCGTTGAAATAACTGGAATCGCCTTCGTGCTCCATAGGCGTGTCGGTATTGCGCAGCAACAGGTTGTAGCCGTTCGGGTGGCCGTCCCGGCGCCAGTCGAGGTAGAGGTCCATGTCGAAGCCGGCCTGCATCGATTCGTTCGGATGGCCTGGACGCCATCGGCGGACCGACCTGGGTGGATTCCGATAAGGCGGCCGTATGGGTGACCAACTGGGACACCGAGCGCAACGGCTCCTCGCTCACCACCCGTGACGGCACCAGCTACCTGCTCGCCAACGCCTTCATGCTCGCCTACGATTACGGCCAGCCGCACATCTTCTCCGGCTACTACTACGCCGGCGTCGACGACGGCGCTCCCGGCGCCACCCGCACCTCCGTGCCGGACATGACCTGTCCGACCGACGGCATCGAAACCGCCGGCACCTGGCACTGCGCGCAACGCTGGACCGCCATCCGCGGCATGATCGGCTTCCGCAACGCCGTGGCCGGCACCTTCACCGCCACCGTGGCCAAGGGCTCGGCCGTCGCCCTATACGCCGGCGCGACGCCCGCAAACTGGGCCGGCACCCGGAAATACGATCCGTCCGATCCCGCCTGGTTCACCGGCGAAACACCGCATAAGGGCGATGACACCGCCGCCAAGTCCGCCGATTCCGCAGCGTCCGCCAAGTCAGGCGACGCCAAGTCCGGAAAGGCAACGTCCGATGCCATCCGCCGCGCCGCAACGCTCGCCGCCATCCTCCTGCCCGTCATCGTCGGCGTCACGTTCATGGCGATAGCTCGCAGGAACGGCAAAGCCCAGTCCGACAACAGCGGCCCGAATAACGACTGATTCGGCCCCGCTCAGCCGCGCACCCGCGGCGCGGCGGTGGAGTCGCGTACCAGCAGTTGCACGGGGAAGATCTCGTGCGGCTGGTCCAGGGTGCGCCCCTCGATAAGGTCCAGGGCCTTGCGCGCGGCGGCGACGGCCATGTCGTACGGCTTCTGGCGCACGGTGGTCAGCCCCACCTCGCCCGAGAACGTGCTGTTGTCGAATCCGGTGACGGACAGGTCGGTCGGAATCGCCATGCCGCATTGGCGCAGGCGGAAGAACAGCGGAATCGCCAGCGAATCCTGATGGAAGCACAGGGCAGTCGGGGCGTCGTCGCGCGCGAGCAGCGCGGTGAGGGCGGCGTCGACCGGATCGTCGCCGGCCTGCATGTCCATCGTCTGGCCGGTCACGCCGTCCAGTTCGCTGCACGCCTCCAGGAATCCGGTGACGCGGTTGTGCGAGCTGAAGCCCATCGTGGCATCGAACGTCTCGTACAAATACAACAGGTTGCGGTGGCCGAGCGTGGTCAGATGGCGCACGATCAGCCGGATGCCGGCCTTGTCGTCGATGCCCACGGAGGCGGTGAACCCCTGCGAGGCCGTGTTGATGCCGATGAGCGGGATCCGCGTGGTGTTGAGTCGCCTGATTTCGGCCGGGGTGATGGCGAACGACGAGACGATGACCGCGTCCGCGTTGCCGCGCACCGGCAGTTCGTCGAAGAACTCCTCGCGCGCGCCCGCGTCGCCGATCGGTTGGATGACCAGATCGTAGCCGGCCGATCGCAGCACTTCGTTGAGGCCTTCGATGATGCGCGAGGTGAACCAGTCGAGCTTGCTGCTGCCCACCAGCAGCGCCACGCGGTGGGAGCGGCCCGATTTGAGGATGCCGGCCATGCGGGATACCGAGAAGTCGAGTTGTTGGGCGGCCTCCATCACCTTGGCGCGCGTTTTGGCGGAGACCATGTCAGGGCGGGAGAACGCGCGGGAGACCGTGGCGGTGGAGACGCCTGCTTGCCTGGCGACGTCCTCGATGCTGGCTTTCATGGCCCCTCCCGGTTTTTCAAAGTTGACGGTGTGACAAACTTCTCTTCATTGTAAATCATTGCAGTACGTTTTACGACAGCCATAATGCAAGGGGTTGCGATATTGCGACACGCCGAAAATGTAGACCAATATGGTCTCAAAAGCTTTGGAATGTAACGGGTTGCAAATGTAACGGTTTGCATAGCTGAGAAAGCTGGGTTGCTGAACTAGTTCGACACCCGTATACTGAACCGTGTTCACTTAGAGCTTACGAGGAAATAAGGGAGATGATGAAGATCAAGAAATCCCTCGCCGCGCTGACTGCAACCGTGAGCATTATGGCACTTGCAACCGGTTGCAGTTCGAGCGGTTCGTCAGGCGTCGTCGACACCCAGGCCGACAAGGGCCTGGCCGTCATGGGCGACACATCACCTACGACCCCAACCACTTGGTCAACGACGGCCAGCCCATCGAACTGGGCTACTGGTCCTGGGGCGACGAAAGCACTGACCCGGTGATCTCCATGCTCCGCGAGTACGAGAAGATCCACCCGAACGTCACCTTCAAGATCTCGCAGGTGGCTTGGAGCGACTACTGGGTCAAGACCCCGCTCTCGCTCAAGGGCAACAAGAACGCCCCGTGCTGTTCAACGTCCACAACTCCGAGGATGCCCTGCTCCGCCCGCACGCCGTCCGCCTCGACGGCGCCAGCGACTGGCGCATCTTCCACCAGGTGGTGCTGCCGATGAGCCGCAATTCCATCGCCGCGCTCGCCATCTTCACCTTCCTGTGGAACTGGGAGGACTACCTCTGGCCGTTCCTCATGATCACCGATGACGACAAGCAGCTGTTGTCGGTGGGCCTCAAGATGTTCTCCGGCCAGTACGGCACCGATTACGGCGGACTGTTCGCCGCCACCTCCGTGACCATCATCCCGGTGGTCATCGTCTACCTGGTGTTCCAGAAGCAGTTCATCGCCGGCATCGCCACCGGCTCTGGCAAGTAAACCCGGCCGGTTTCGGCCGAATCCGAACCGCGCCGCAGTCTCCCACCAGTCCCGGGGAGCCGCGGCCGCATCACTCGTATCATCGTGAATAACCGTACAGAAGGGGTAACCATGGCACAGTCACCACAACTCAAGCAGTCGTCTCCGACCTCGCCCGATCCGCAGGACTTCCGCCTCGACGCCACGCCGGCCATGCGCGCCGACAATGTGGTGTCCGGCGAGCACTGGCGCATCGGACTCATCACCGATTCGCTCGTGCGATTCGAATGGTCCGATTCCGGCGTATTCGAGAACCGCCCGACCCAGACCGTCCTGAACCGCGATTTCGGTAGCCCAGTCGAACGCCGCGTCACCGAGCGTGACGGCCGCGTCATCATCGACACCGCGGCTCTGACCATCGTCTACGACCAGCAGCCGTTCAGCAAGGAAGGCCTGAGCGTGGTCGTCAAAGGCGTGGCCGACACCCAGTTCAACACCTGGCATTACGGCGACGCCCAGCGCGGCAACCTCAAAGGCACCGCCCGCACGCTGGACGAGGCGGACGGCGCCATCGAGCTTGACAACGGCGTGATCTCGCGCGACGGCTGGGCCGTCATCGACGATTCCGCCGCCAACATCATCATCGAAACCGACACGGTGAACGGCAAGGCGAACCCGTTCGGCACCTGGGTATCCCCGCGCGCCACCGCCGAAACGGACTTGTACTTCTTCGGCTATGGCCACCGCTACATCGAGGCCGTACGCGACTTCTATCGCCTGACCGGCCCCACGCCGCTCCTGCCGCGCTTCGCCATGGGCAACTGGTGGAGCCGCTACTACCGGTACACGCAGGACGGCTATCTGGCCCTGATGGACCGCTTCAAGCGCGAGGGCATCCCGTTCACCACCTCCGTGATCGACATGGACTGGCATCGCGTGGACGACGTGGACCCGAAGTACGGTTCCGGCTGGACCGGCTACTCGTGGAACCGCGAACTGTTCCCCGACCCGCCGGCCTTCCTCGCCGACCTGCACCGGCGCGGCCTGCGCACCACACTGAACGTCCACCCGCGCGACGGCGTGCGCGCGTTCGAGGACGCCTACCCCGAAGTCGCCAAGCGCGTCGGCATCGACCCGGCCACCGAGGAGAACGTGGAATTCGACCTCACCAACCCGGACTTCGTGGACGCCTATTTCGACATGCACCACCGCATGGAGGCCGAAGGCGTCGACTTCTGGTGGCTGGACTGGCAGCAGGGCGGCGTGACCCGCCAGAAGGGTCTCGCCCCGCTGTGGATGCTCAACCACATGCACTACCTCGACTCAGGGCGCGGCGGCAACTGGCCGCTCACCTTCTCCCGGTACGCCGGCCCCGGCTCCCACCGCTACCCGGTCGGCTTCTCCGGAGACACGATCGTGACCTGGGAATCGCTCGCCTTCCAGCCGCAGTTCACCGCCACCGCTTCCAACATCGGGTATGGCTGGTGGAGCCACGACATCGGCGGCCACATGTTCGGCTACCGCAACGAAGAGCTGGAGGCCCGCTGGTACCAGCTCGGCGCGTTCAGCCCGATCAACCGACTGCATTCGTCCAACTCGCCGTTCTCCGGCAAGGAGCCGTGGAACTTCAACCGTGACGTGAGCGCCGCGATGGTGGACGCGCTGCGTCTGCGCCACGCGATGATGCCGTACTTGTACACCATGAACTACCGTGCCGCCGAAGCCGGCCGTCCGCTGGTCGAGCCGATGTACTGGCAGAACCCGGATACGCCGGACGCCTACGAGGTGCCGGACGAGTTCCGCTTCGGCACCGAGCTCGTGGTCGCGCCGATCGTCTCCCCGGACGATGCCGCCGCCTGCCGCGGCCGCGCCGACGCCTGGCTGCCGCAGGGGGAGTGGTTCGACTTCTTCGACGGCCGCCGATACGTCTCATCCGACGCCGCCGGCCGCCGACTGGAGGTCTGGCGCTCGCTCGACCGCACGCCGGTGTTCGCCAAGGCCGGCGCGATCGTGCCGTTGCAGGACGTCGCGGAATCCGGCGAAGCGGTCAACTCTATCGCCAACCCGCAGGCCCTGCGCGTGCTGGTGTTCCCTGGTGCCGACGGCTCGTTCGTCATGCGCGAGGATCGCGGCACGTGGGGCGCCACCAGCGCCGACACCGCGATAGCGTTCACGTGGGGCGGGGCCGATGCGTCGCCCAGCGCCTTCACCGTCGCGCCGGTTACCGGCGATACGTCCGCCGTACCCGAGTCGCGCGACTGGACGGTCGTGTTCCGCGGTGTCGCGCCGGTCGATGCGGCCAGCGGCGTGCGTGCATGGTCCGGCGAGGCTCCGGTCGAGGCAACGGTGGCGTACGACGAGGCGACCATGAGCCTGACCGTGTCCGTCACCGGCATCAGCTCGGCTGCCAGTCTGCGCATCGAGATTCCCGGCGGTCTGCGCATCGCCGACAATCCGGTCGAATCGGACGCGATGGACCTACTGCTGCACGCCCAGATGCTCTACCGCACCAAGGAGCTCGCGCTGCAGGCGGTCCACAAGCTCGGCATCGGCGCGATCGGCGCCCTGCGCACCATGAACCGTGGTCCGCGCTACGCCAACGATTTCTGGATCACCGACATGCCCGATGCGGTGGCCGGCGCGCTCGAAGAAATTCTGCTGCGCAGCTGAGCCCGGTTGCAGTTTTCTGCAACATCCGGGTGCGCCCCGGTATGCGGCGATAAGTTCGGCATGGTTGCCGAAGGGCGTGGCATACCGGGTGCAGTGCGTGGGATGGCCTTCGCGATTGCACTCATCGTGCGGTCAGTGGAAAGGAACTTTTCATGCACAAGGTGAAACAGCACAAGGGCGTCGCGGTGGCCGCCGCAGTCTGCGCGGTTGCGATGGCGGCCTCGCTCGCGACCCACGCCGGCGCGGCCGGGGACCGGCGTTATTGACTGGCTGGCGTTATCGAGTGATTGGCGGTATCAATTAGCCGGCGTTATTGATGAGCCGGTGTTGTCGATTAGCCAGCGTTATCGACCGGCACTGAAGCATGCAGTACCCACTGCCCGCGTTTCTCCCGCACATCCCAATCCCCGTGCGCATGCAGCACACGCTCCCGATAGTACGCAAGCCCGGAATGCCGCCCCCTCAAACGTCGCGTCACCTTGACGCGGACGGTCCGTCACATCAATGGTGACGCGGTCCTGAGCGGCGGAAACCAGCACCACGTAACGCTGCGTCGAATCGGCATACCTGGCGATATTGCCAAACAATTCCCGCAGAAAATCGGCGACAAACACTGTGTCTGAGTTATTCAGCGCATCGATGCCCCCAGCGACAATAACGTCGCCGACACACCCCATGCGCCGCAATCGCGCGCCGCCGCTGGCAAGTCTGATGGCAAGGCTGATGGCGCGCCCCAGTCACCCCTTGCAGTTTTCTGTATAAGTGGATTTTGGCTCCAAACGCACCACTCCGTCATCGCCGTCAGTCACTCCCACAAAAAACTTGAGCCAAACATACTCAACTTTTTGTGTTGAAATTGGGAATAGAACTTGCCAAATGGAAGTTGAGTGATGTAGGCTCAAGTTTGGAAGGTCCAAGAGACGACCAATCGGAACTTGGGCAAAGAACGTAAGAACAAACGAGTAATTAAGGAGCACACATTATGGCACGTGCAGTTGGTATCGATCTGGGAACCACGAATTCCTGCATCGCAACTCTTGAAGGTGGCGAGCCCACCGTTATCGTCAACGCTGAAGGCGCGCGCACCACGCCGTCTGTGGTGGCCTTCTCCAAGTCCGGCGAGATCCTCGTCGGCGAAGTGGCCAAGCGTCAGGCCGTGACCAACGTTGACCGCACTATTTCTTCCGTCAAGCGCCACATGGGCTCCGACTGGACCGTCGACATCGACGGCAAGAAGTGGACCCCGCAGGAGATTTCCGCGCAGATCCTGATGAAGCTGAAGAGGGATGCTGAGGCCTACCTCGGCGAGCCCGTCACCGACGCCGTCATCACCTGCCCGGCATACTTCAACGATGCCCAGCGTCAGGCCACCAAGGACGCCGGCAAGATCGCCGGCCTGAACGTCCTGCGTATCATCAACGAGCCGACCGCAGCCGCTCTGGCCTACGGCCTTGAGAAGGGCAAGGAAGACGAGCGCATCCTGGTCTTCGACCTCGGCGGCGGCACCTTCGATGTCTCCCTGCTGGAGATTGGCAAGGATGACGACGGCTTCTCCACCATTCAGGTTCAGGCCACCAACGGCGACAACCACCTCGGTGGTGACGACTGGGATCAGAAGATCATCGATTGGCTGGTTTCCGAAGTCAAGAACAAGTACGGCGTCGACCTGTCCAAGGACAAGATCGCGCTGCAGCGTCTGAAGGAAGCCGCTGAGCAGGCGAAGAAGGAGCTCTCCTCCTCCACCTCCACCAGCATCTCCATGCAGTACCTGGCCATGACCCCTGACGGCACCCCGGTGCACCTGGATGAGACTCTGACCCGTGCGCACTTCGAGGAAATGACCTCCGACCTGCTGGGTCGCTGCCGCACGCCGTTCAACAACGTGCTGCACGACGCCGGCATCTCCGTGAGCGACATCGACCACGTGGTGCTCGTCGGTGGTTCCACTCGTATGCCCGCCGTCAAGGAACTCGTCAAGGAGCTCACCGGTGGTAAGGAAGCGAACCAGTCCGTGAACCCGGATGAGGTTGTGGCTGTCGGTGCCGCCGTGCAGTCCGGCGTCATCAAGGGCGACCGTAAGGACGTCCTGCTTATCGACG
>OJQH01000814.1_pt1 | contig 14029 bp, 10 predicted proteins | sample 1601421 | NCBI WGS metagenome assembly OJQH01 (sample SAMN03922503, study PRJEB24848) | human gut metagenome | isolation source: stool sample | host: Homo sapiens | place: Germany | collected 2011-11 | reverse complement strand
GCCGAGTTATTATCGATGCATTAAAATTATTTTTAATTTTTATAAGATGCTTCTTATGATAATAATTGAAGAAAGCAGAATGAAATTTCTTGTAAGATTCAGGGTTTAGATTTTGACTAAAAAAACGATATGCGTTAAAAATTTCTTTGAATACAAAATCTAAGGCAGGCTTACCTGATGTCGCTTTTCCAAAATAAGCATTACAATCATCGCATATATCAAAACCTATTTCATTTCCTCCAAGACTACGTGGTAGAACATGAGGCTTATTTTCAAATGAAACTTCCGGTTCTTTCTTTTCACACCAAATACATTGTCCTGTTTTTATATATTTCATAGGCTTTTGTAAAAAACTAAACTCTTCAATATACAAAGTTTACAAAAATCATCTTGAATTACAAAGCTTTTCCATGATATATTTTACCTGTTACTCATATTTCCGTTTTCTGTTCTTATCTGTTTATACATGGCGCTATCATTTAATTAAAAACAGTTACTATTTTGTTACTTAAATAAGAACATATATTGCGTATATAACTGATTATTAGTATATTATATGATACATATTAAGTATGAGCCTAATACCCCTGCTGACTGACGTCGCAGGGAGAAGTGTCCAAGCAAGCAGCAAGCTGGGACACGGGGAATTGTCCGAAACAACACGAAAACAGTATGGCAAATGCAAAACAGGTTCTCGATGTTCAGGTATCGAAAGGGATCACCGCCGCCCAAGGCAACGAACACCTGCGTAATCGCAGCGAAGAGGCGGAGAAGTACGCCATGAGCAAGGGCAACTACGACCCCACCCGCAAACATCTGAACTTCGAGATTGTGCCCGGAGGCAAGGTTCGCCCCATCGACACGAGCCGCAATATCCCGGAACGGATAGCGGACATATTGGGCCGTCGCGGGATCAAAGACCCCAACGAGGGATTGGTTGAACCGAAATACCGCACGGTGGTAAACATCATTTTCGGCGGTTCGCGGAAGCGGATGCACGAACTCGCTTTCGGCACGCAGAAGGTGGATTTTGAAAAAGGTGCGGACAATACCCGCATCAAAAGGAAGAGCGACATCGAACGTTGGGCGAAGGATGTCTATGCATTCGTTTGCGGCAGATACGGCGAGCAGAATATAGCCGCCTTCATTGTACACCTCGACGAATTAAATCCGCACGTGCATTGTACGCTTCTGCCAATCAAAGACGGGAGGTTTGCGTACAAGGAGATATTCGCCGGAAAGGACAAGTTCGAATATAGCGCGAGGATGAAACAGCTCCATACGGACTTTTTCGCCGAGGTCAACACGAAGTGGGGAATGGAGAGAGGCCGGAGCGTCGCCGAGACCGGCGCACGGCACAGGACGACGGAAGAATACCGCCGTATGCTCTCGGAAGAATGTACCACCATTGAGCAACAGATTGGCCGACATCAGGAAGTCCTGTCCGCCCTCCATTCGGACATTCGGCTGGCAGAGCGCAGAGTCAAAGGTTTGACCTCGATGGTGGAAAACTTGAAAAGGGAGAAGAGCGAAAAAGAGGCTCAACTGTCGGCACTCGAAAATGATATGGATACCCGGAAAGGTGATGCTTTGACCCTATCTGCCGAGAAAGAAAAACTTGAAAAAGAACTGGCCGCTATCCAAGGGAAACTGGCAGACAAACAGGAGAAGCTACAAACCGCCGACCGACAGCTTTCCGACCTCAAGGCAAACATGGATGCCATTGAGGAACGCACGGAACAGCTCAAGGAGGAAGCCTACGAATACTCCCGTGATGTCCACTCCAAAGTGGACAGCCTACTCAAGGACGTCATGCTGGAAAATATGGTCGATGAGTGGAGGGAACTGTCGGCGCGGATGAAGCCTTCCGAACGGCAACTTTTCGACGACACACTCGTGCGTTCCGTGGCGGAACGGGGAGCGGAAGTCATGCGCTGCGCCACGATGCTCTTTCTCGGTATGGTCGATGATGCCACTACGTTTGCCGAAACACGTGGCGGAGGAGGTGGCGGAAGCGACCTCAAATGGGGACGTGATGAAGACGAGGACAACCGGGCATGGGCGCTTCGCTGCATGAGGATGGCGAGCCGCATGATGCGCCCTTCCATCGGCAAGAAGCCCAAGCGTTGAATGGCAAGGTTTATAATAAAGAATCAGATAAACAACAAATTAAGGATATAAGAATATGACGAAAAATATCATTTTCATTATTGCGGCGCTTTGTTCGCTGCAAGCCCGTGCGGATGTACAACCCGCGGAAAGGGATACTGTACACCGCACGTACCGTTACGATGACACAGAACTGCTGCAGCCGTTACAGCCCTTATACCTTGACGGAGTGGTCGTTCCGGCACGGGGAAACGGCAATTGGTTTGTCAGTATCGCCGGAGGTGCGACAGCCTTTCTCGGCACGCCGCTCGGTTGCGAAGACCTGTTCGGGAGGTTGAAACCCTCGTACAGCCTTGCCCTCGGCAAGTGGTTTACCCCGTGGGTAGGTGCACGCATAAATTACAACGGGTTGCAGTTCAAGGACGGCACGCTGGCCGTGCAGGAGTACCATTATCTCCATGCGGATCTGCTGTGGAATGTGCTTGGCGGCAGCTATGTCCGGCAGAAACTGGTGCGCTGGCATCTGGCACCCTTTGCGGGTATCGGACTGCTGCACCATGCGACCAACGGGCATAACCCGTTTGCAATCTCCTACGGCATACAAGGGCAGTATCGCATTTCCAAAAGGGTAAGCGCCCTCATGGAACTCTCCGGTACGACCACCTTCCAAGACTTCGACGGGTATGGCAAGGCGAATCGGTTAGGCGACCACATGCTTTCACTCACTGCCGGATTCTCTTTCCATATCGGCAAGGTCGGCTGGAAACGGGCCATAGACCCAAGCCCCTATATCCGCCGCGACCGGCAGCTCGTCGATTATATCAATGTACTGTCGGAACAGAACAGCCGCTACGCGGGACAGCATGACAAGGATAGCCGGACGCTGGCCGAGCTGAAGAAGATACTGGAAATCGAAGGATTGCTCGACACGTACAGCCATTTCTTCGATGATGACGATGCTATCGAGCGCAAAGGTTATCCGAGGAACAATTACAGCGGGCTGAACTCCCTGCGGGCAAGGTTGAAGAACAAGCATTGGAACGGAAAATCACCATTGGAAGGACAAGCCCCGAATGGGAATGGCCGGACAGACAGCCTGCAGCATAGGCAGGACAGCGTGTTTGACCTCGGAACAGGACAGTTCAAGAATCTTCCCGACAGCACCTTGGCAGACTACGCCGTGCTGATGCAGTCCGGACGGGAATGCATCGGTGCTCCCATCTTCTTTTTCTTCGAACTCGGCACGTCGCACCTGACAGACCCCTCCCAATTGGTCAATCTCGACGAACTGGCACGGGTGGCAAAGAAATACGGTCTGAAAGTTAAAGTCACGGGAGCGGCCGATAGTGCGACCGGAACAGTCGGTATCAACAATGCCTTGAGTGCTTCGAGAGCCGACTATATCGCCTCGGAGCTGAACAAGCGGGGTTTGTCGCCCGACAGGATGACCAAGACCGGCGAAGGTGGCATTTCCGATTACGCCCCCACGGAAGCCAACCGACATACAAGGGTGGAACTGTTCTTCGGCAAATGTGAAGAAAACGAATGTTCGTCCGTAAACAGGTAGAAAGCAAGAGAGTACCGATGATAAATATCGGTACTCTCTTTATTTGTTATGTGCTGTATCCCGGATTCTTTAAGCAGACCGTATCAGTTGTCCGGATTGAAATTCTTGTCGTAATCCAAAAGGAACTTTGCCAGTACAGGGTTGTTGTGGTCCACTTTCAACTTGCCGGTGTCCAGACGGCGAATTGCCTTTCTGTCTTCTTCCGTTAACTCGAAATCGAGATACAAGATAAAAGAAACGGTTCTGTCCCGATGATAGGAACGGAGCCGTTTCTTTTATCGACTGGCTTACTATGTTATTGTTCGTCTTTCACGCCGCGTACATACCCGCCGTCGGCATCTGAACTGGTCGCACCGATGGAGTGGTCTTGGGCATTGAAACGGAAACCGCCGTTCTTGCCTGAAATGGAGCCGTCTCCGTCATAAGTTCCGCGGCTGAAGCTGGTATAGGTCATGTACATGGCTTTGCTCTCATGTCTGTAAAGAAGCCATCGACCCTCATACGTTTGCCATGCGTCATCGGGTAAGCGGGTACCCATGATAAGCAGCTCGCGCAAGTTGGGCACGCGATAGCCGCTCGGTGTAATAGAAGCGGTCTGATACCATCTCCAATCCTGAACGCCTTCCCAACTCCAACGATTTAGTGCATTCACATCTATGCTCGGTGTAGGATAGTCTGCGTCATTTGCCGCTACCCGGAACTTGGCATACGGTCGGTTATAAGGCGACAGGTCATTATGCGTGGGCAACGAACTGGCTTCATAGCTTAGGCGGCGTGCCTTCTCGCTAAGGTTGGAGACATCAATCAGGTAGGTACCGTCGGGTTCGGCCTGTGTCACTTTGGGAATGAGTGGTGTGGGTTCAACATTCGGATCGTCAAGACCGATACCGAGGTTGCGTATGCAACGGTAGGCATATTGTCCGCCCACGGTGTTGTGCGAGCCGTCGTAGTTACCCAATGCGGCACATTCTTCTGCCCACAACACCCACGAATGGTCGCCGTCAGCGGAACTACTGGTATAGTGCCAATAGGTCTGGTAATCCCTGTCCGCGGGATTTTGGGGATAGAGGCGCGAAGCGTCGTCCAGCGCATATTCGCCGATATAGAGATCCACGAGCTGGTCGATGGCGGCCAGATACCAGCGTATTTCGTTAGGCTGCACGATGTTGTCGCCGTTCAGGTCGCGGTTACGCAACAGCACAGCGTGCAGGGCGTCTTGGTGGTCATCGGTCAGACCGTAGTGCTCGGAGGGGTTGAGCACCTCCGTCCAATGCAGGGATCTGTTGGATACATAGTTTTCGCCCAGAATACAACGTATGGTATTGAGCCGGCCGTTGCTGGAGGAAGTACTGTTTCTCACGTCACCTTCCTTCCAACGCGTGCCCTCCATGCGGCTTTCAAGCCCCCATGCGGTGGACAATTCATTCTCGCTCTTTTTCACGTTGTACACCGTGCGTATGGACTTCTGCTTGAAAGTCTGTATGGCTTCCACCACGCTCGACGCGCCATCGGGACTGTAATGCGAGTTGTCTCCGTTGATAAAATAGAGCAGGCGGTCTTCGGCCTCCACGTATCGGCGCCACTGCGACAAAAGCGGGGTATTGTCCTCGTCTGTATTGGGGTCATCCGGCTCGCGCACGTACACGTACTCGTCGATGAAAGCGGTAACGGTAACCGTACCGGTGGTCTTTCCTTCCTCGTACTCCTGCTTCAGGCGTTGCAGCAACTGGTGTACGTCGAGTAGGCGGGCGTCAGAATGGCCCGCATGTCCGTCATACCCCGAAGGTTGGTTCTTTCCGCCCTTGTAGTTCTGGTCACCGGGGTATTTCACGAACAGCTCGTCGTCTTGGCCATAGTCCTCGTTGATGGCGAACTTGATCCACTTGTAGTCATGGATACCTGTACTTTCCGGACTGTCCGTTTCGCCGAAACCGCCCGCATAGATGGCCTTGTCGAAAGCTGTCTGCACGCCCCATGTCATGGTTGGAACCATGCTTCGGTTTATCGTAATGAGCTCGCGGTCGTAGTGTGCATCCAGCTCGTACAGCCCATCTTGACTGAATATCACGTTGCCTTCGTAGCCGGGCCTCTGTTCGTTCTCCTCCCCATCGGACTCCACTTCAAGCCGTATATCGTTGATACCACGCAGGGTGACGGTGTAGATGTAGCGGGTATTGCGGCGGGTGTCGTAGTCGTTGGGGTTGCCGTCGGCGTAGCCCAGATGTACGGTGAAGGTCACGTCGGCATTGACGGTATTGCCTTTGTCATCCTTATAGGACAGTGTGCCGGACATTTCCACGTAGGTGGCGTTGGCGGGGGCGTAGGCAAAGTCGCCGTTCTCGAACTGCTGACCGGGTTTGTCCGTATAGTCGCCCGTGTTTTTGTGTTCGCGTTCCTCGCGTAGGGCGTACTGTTCCGCAGCGCTAAGCCCTTCGCCGGAGATGGCCTGTTTGGGAGTCTTGCGGTTTTCCGGCATGTAGAACACGAAGCCACCGGAAGTGTAGAGGTAATTGTCATCCCGCTCGGTAGTCTCGAAAGGCATCTCCTCGGTTGTGAAGTAGGTGCAACCGTCACCATCGGCATCGCCTGTCCCGTGGGGCAGCAGCAACGACTGGGCCGGCACGTTCACCACCCGCCAGCCGCGCGGACGGAAGTCAAGTGCCGTCCAGTTCTTATCGGAGGGTTTCTCGGTTTTCACCACGAACTCCACCCTCGCGTCCGTCCGCTCGGGCCGCAGCGTACACTCCAGCGAGGCGGGACCGCTTTCCGTACCGGGAATGTTGACAAGGTTGCTCGTGGAATTTTTATCATCGTAAGCATAGCCTGTCATCATGAACTGCGTGGAGCGTTCCACGGTATGCTCGTCCATCTTCATTACGAAGGCTTCGAGGTCTGACCGCGATGTTATAGACTCCATGTCCGATTTTTTGACATCATAGCCGGAACTTACGGATTCAGTAGATAGATTGGCGATGCAGACTATCTGTACCTTGTTCAGAGAGGTGGTCTCTATCATGACGGAACCTTTGCTGTAGTCTCCGTTATAGCTGATGTCGTCAGTAAAGAAATTGCGGTAATGCACCTCCCCGGCGGGGTTGAAGATGAACACGTAGAGGTTGTTCACACGGTTCTCGTAGGTAGCGTCCTGCGCGGCACGGGTCTCCACGCAGCTCTTCTCGGACCGGAAGTCCAGCATTACACGTGCGGGAAGCCCCTCTGCCACGCGGGCACGCTCCTCGAACAACGGGTCCTCGGTACACGAGTACAGTCCTACCGCCAGCAGCATGGCCGCCAGCAAGGTCAATATGTTTTTATGTCTTGTTCTCATAACTCAAATGACATGCAGTTTCGTTTAATTGAACGGGGGAACGGTTATCTCTTCCGTATCCCAGTCCTTTACTTCAAATTTTAGCGTGAGGTTGGCCTCCGAACTGAGTGTGGCGTGTATGTTCACTTGCTTGTTACGGGCGATAGAGTTCAGAGCGCCGCCGTATTCGTTGATGAAAGGTATGGCGTCATAGGGAGCTGTACTTGTGGTGAAACCGATGGTATATGGCGAGTTCTTGCTTGCATCCGTCCATGCGTATGAGGGATAGATGTAAAGGGCCAGCGTCTTGCTGCCGTAACCTCCGATTTCGACAGAGAGGCTCTCGTAGTTTTGAACATCATACTCCGTGTCGTCGGGAACGTCAAGGGTCTGCTCGCGGAACAGGTAGAGCCGGTCGCCGAAGAACTCGCCGAAAGTCATGGAAGTGATGGTAATCGGGTGGCTCAGCGTGTTGTTCATAATGACGTTGAGCTTGGCCACGGAGCGCTCCAGTTCCACTTCGATGGTCTGCGGCGTGCCGTCGGATGGAATTATCTGCACATCGCGATGCCAGCTCATGGGTAGGCCGTGTTGTGCGATTTCCTGCTCCGTAAAGCGTTTTGGGAAGTGCGTGCGGTGTTCATCCATCACCAAAGCTTTTTTGGTGTTGCCGACCTGCACGAGGTTGTCCTCGAAGTCTGCCATGTCGGAATAGTCCTTGCCGAGGGCGGCCTCGTTGGCCACGGCATAGATGTCCACAGTACCTACCGGCACACCCTCGATGGTGACACTGCCGCCGGAGAGGTCGGCTTCCTTGAACTGTTTGTTGATGACAGGTTTGTCCTGCGAGAATACCAATATGCGCAAGGTGTTTATCTTCTCTTCAGCGGCCTTGTACTCCTCGTCCGTGGTGTGCGTGGAACGTATATCGGCCATTGGTACGTGCAGGGTAACGGAGGCTGTGCGTCCGTCGGGTATCCATTCGTCCACTCGGTCCGTGCAGCCGGCCAACAGGCTGGCAGCCCATGCGAGGGCGGCTGGCAGAAGCAGGGAGAAAGGATGCGGTAAATATCGTTTTATATATGCTTTCATACACCGTATGTATTGTTGTCTATAAATTTCTCATTTTATTGCCATGACACGGAGGTGTCCTGTTCATCCCAGTCGAGAACCTTCACGTTGATTGCGAGCGAAGCGGCCGAAACGGTCAGGGTGTAGGCATATTGGCTGCCTGCATCCCATTGTTTCGCATTCCCGCCAGAGAGGTTGACCGTGGAATTCCGGTCGGCGGTCTCGCCCTCGAAACGGTAGCTCACGGCGATTTCGGTACCAGTCAGGTCGGTGTGCGGGAGTAACAGCACGTCGCCCAGCATGTTGCGGGTCTCGCCGGCTGTGATGGAAATATCCTTTGCGGCCAACAGGGCATCGCTGTCGTTTGTCTTGGCGGTGTTGCTCCACGAGCTTCCACCGGAGGCATTCCAAGTAAGGTCGCCTTTGTAAGTCACGCCGTTCACTTTGAAGGAAGTAACCGTTACACCGCGCCCCACGGCCCTGATATTGAAGGCCAGCCTTGTGAGCCGATGGGAGAATTTGAAGCTGACAGATTCGGGGGCTTTGTCTGCCTCGATTACTATATTTGTTCGTTCCGCCGTCATCAGGTCGTGCCCTTTCGTGGCGACGAAGTTCTTGACGGTAAAGGTGCCGTCCGTGCAGGCGACGGACACGGCATCGCCCAGCGTTCCGGTGGACGGATAGAGGGCGTAGAAGTCGTAGGTGTTGCCCGACTGCCAGTACAGCAGGCCGCCTCCGTAGGTCCAGCCTGTACCGGAACCGTAGGTCACGGTCGTGTTGTCGAATATCTGCACGTCGTTGTCCGTGCCGCTGGTGTGGCGGTAGCTGCCCCACACGCTGAACGACTGGCCGTCGGTGTTCAGGTCGTCCGCACTCCCGATGGCGGAGCGTGTCAGCGTGGGTAGCGAAAAACGTATCGCCCCGCTGTCTCCGGCTGTCTCCATGTCCTGCACCACGCTTTCCGTGCAGGAAGCCGCTGACAACAGCACCGTCGCCAGCAGGGGCAGGATTCCGAGGGTGTTCTTTCTTCTGTTCATATATCTCATCATATAAAGGTTATTCCGTTCTTGCAGGAAAGCTGCATGTGTGCGGTCTGTCCTGTATCATTGTGGCCGGGAAGGGAACATTCAACCCCGCCCGGCCTGTATTCTTCGGTCCGATTGGCCTAACCGGCCGAGCTGCGTATCTCGTTTCGCTGAGTTAAGTTTCTCGTCATGGTGAGTTGCTCAACTCGCCGCGCTGAGTTGCTCAACTCACGGAAGTGGGTCGCGCAACTCACGGAAACGGATTGGCTGGTACGGTAAGCGTTTAGTTCTTTTTATCAGTCAAATTAAGGTCATCACCCGGCGTAGTATCTTTCCACTTATCTACGGTTACATCAAACTTGATAGGCTTGGCGTTCGGGTCGGTGTTGATGTCTTCCATCTTCAGCTCTGCCGTGTAGTTGTAGTAGTACCCGGCTGTCCATGTGTTCCTCTGCAAGCTGGTTTCGCTGTTGCTCGGATTGTAGCTCAATGTGGCACTGAAATCCTGCTGTCCTATCGTTTCTTGGGCAGCGTTCTTTACCACTGCGGTGAATTGGACGCTCAACGTGCCGCAGGTCTGCGGAATAACGAACAGCGGTGCGCATGTCTGGCTGAAGTATCCCTGTTCGTTGGCAACGTCGGCAGTCACGTCGGTGATGTTGTCGAAAGTGTATGTGCCCGTAGTGTTTGAGAGCTGGTCAGTACTCCACGTGATTGTGCCTTCGTTGGCCTTGTGGTACGTTCCCGTGGACTTGGTCGTTGCGCTCTCTATCCGTAGGTTGTTCACAGCCACGGTGTAGGTGTTGGCCATCTTGGTCTTGAACGTGAAGGTCAGCTTGGACAGCATGTGCCGGAACGTCATGCTTACTTTCGGGGCTTCGCCCGACGCTGTGCCGTCCCATGTGTAGTTGGACTCGTTGCCCATTGCGGCTACGAGGTCGTTCTTCCCGTCCGTGCTGTACGCCGTGAAAGTCAGCAGGCCGGAGGTCGATCCTCCGCTCTGCGAGCCCGCATCGTAGCTGACAATCGACTTGTTAAGCTGGCTTTCCCCGTTGGCATAGCCCGCAAAGCGGAATTCCTTGTTTTTTTCCCAGTAGTAGGTGTTTATGGGTAGCCATTCGTTGTCGCCTGCTTTGCTCACCTGCACGTTGGTAAAGGCGTCTGCCCAGTTCTGGTCGCCTGTGCCTTTGTTCTGTGCGAATACCCAGAACTTCTGGAAATTTTGTGATGTGACATCACCGGAACGGGTGGTCTTGTCCACAAAAGTTGTAAACTCGATGGGCTGGTTGGCGTATTCGGCCACGTCCATCACTTCCTGATTGCTACAGCCGGAGAACACCGCTGCGGCGACTCCCAGCAAAAATAAACTCTTTTTCATGATGCAAAAGCTTAAATTAAAAATACATTATTGTTTGGTTAATCATTTAGTTATCAATACATCTGTTTTATACAGGTCACCCTTCTTACAATGGCAGGGGGATGTCGATGTAATCGCCCCATCCCTCCACGTCGATGTCGAAACCGCTGTCGAAGCCTGCCGCACCTTCCTCGTCGGTGATGACAAGGCCGTCGGAGACGATAATCACGCCGCCACGGGGCTGGGCCTTCACTTGGTCCGTCACATCGAACTCGAAGGTCTTCATCGCGCCGTTGTGCAGACGCACTTCGAGATTGAGGTGGTAGGAGCGTTCCGTGGTGCGGGTGCCGTCGCCGTAGTGGTCGCCGGGGTAGTCGGGAATGCCGAAGGATTTCACTGTGGCCTCCGGACCGTAGTCACGCAGGGTACAGTCGAACATCACGGTAGCCGCTTCCGGTCCGGTGTGTCCGTCGTTCAGATAGACGCTCTCGGCCATGCCTGCCAATGCTCCGCGTGCGAGGGCCACGTACTGAAACCCCTGTTGGAACTCGTAGCGCACGAGGTAGGTATAGGTGAGCGGCTGCAAACGCACGGGCAGACCGACAGTCTCCTGCGTGGGCAGGGCCTCGTAGCTGCCTATGTATGCGCCGTAAAGCATGTCGGGCTGGTTCACGGTACGTTCCCCCGCGTGCAGGGCTTCGAAAGCCCCCCGCGTCAGGCTACGGGTGGTGGCACTTGCGGAAGCCAGTGCGGCGATGTCGTTGAAGACGATGTATTCCGTGTCATTGTTGTAGAACAACAGGTCGTGCGTACCTTCGTTCATATAAAGACGGCCTCCTTCGGGCGACAGGTTGCCCTCGTTCTCGGCGGTGCCGCCGGTATAGATGCGTGCACGGATGCCGGTGGGCACGTCGGGGCGAAGGTCGTCATAGCGTTGGGGCCATGCAGGGTTCCACACGGACTGCCAGTCGGTCTGGTAGCTGCGTTCCCATTCCTGCTCCCACGTGGCGGTGAGGTTTACCTGAACGGAGAAAGCATGGTCGGGGTGGTCGTAACAGAGATCCTTTCGGCAACCGCCCAACAACAGAAGCGTGGCGGCGTATAATGCCATATATAGCGGTGTGCGTCTCATCGTGCGCCTCCTTTCTTCTTATCCGTGTCCCACAAACGCCAAACGAGCGTCAGTTTCAACTTCAGCGGCCCGAAGTAGTCCAGCTTGCTGGTCTGCCGATAGACGTAATGTGTGCCGCCCAGATAAGGTATCGGGTCGTACACCTCATACTTGCTGTGCATGTACCCCACGCCGATACCGGCTTCTAAGGAGAGCCGCCGTCCGATGGGGAACATGTAGCCGTAGCTGACTCCGACCATTTCGGCTTCGCCCTGATAGCCCTCCTTGCCGTTTTCGAGGTCGTACCACGTGAAGCCTCCGAACACGCCGAGGTAGTGGCCGTGCCACGGGCTGCCTTGCTTTTGCCCGAACCACCAGCGTCCCTCCGGGCTGATTGTTGCCACTTGATAATACCTGTGCTTGCCGTCGTTCTTCCACCATGCCATCTCGCCTTCAAGGTTCACCGTCCAGCGGTCGGCGATGCGGTACTCTACTTCGAGCGAGGGCATCAGTATCGCATCGTAAAGCAGGTTGGTCTTGATGGCCAGTCGCTGCACCATCGCTCTCTGAGGTTGCACGGTCGCTTCCTGCCGCACCGTTGCTGGTTCGGAGGTCGTTTCCGCCACGCTATCGGGTTGCAGGACCGGTTCCGGTTCTTTCACTTCCGACTCTTTTTGGGGAATGACTTTTACAGGCGGTTCGGGTTTCCGGTAGCAGACCACCGAAAGGCTGGAGCGTAAATCTGGGAAGAAGTTCTTCAGCATGTAGGTGTACGGCATACCGCCGCGCAGGTCCATGAGCTGCTTTTTTCGTCCGTCCACTACGCGACCCGCCTTGTCGAACACCCATACCGGTGTATGGTCGAGGATGTGCAATACCTCTTTTTTATAGAGCATATCCGATGCGGCGACCATCCGGCGCAACATATCCCATGCGATGCCCTCGCCATGTATACAGACCAAGTTGTCGGGAATTTCGGCGTGGCGCACGAGATAGGTTTTCAGGGAATCGGCCCTGCGATCTGACAACACCTCGTTGAGATGGTTCACACCTTCGGGCGATGACCACGAACGTACCACAACGCCTTCAAGTCGGTTCGCCCCGTATTCTTCGCGTAGAATGCGGATAAAACGCTCCAATTCCGCGCGATTATCCCTGAAGAGCACGTCCACTTCTCTGTGGCCCTGCCGGTAATAGATACGGACCGAGTCCAACTCTTGTGCATGAACATACCCGCCGCAGAACAAGAGAAATAATAACAGTATTCGTTTCATTGTCATAGTCTATGCCTATTTATATATCAGCTATTTATTCAATTCTCTCGTGCCATGCCTTTTCATTTAAAGGCAAAAAAACACCAAACCAACAAATAATCAGCCTGATAACTGTCTGTTATGCCGATTTATTTGTTCATTAAAAAAGCTATCGAAAAAAGGTCGTATTATTCGGACACTCCGGGAAAATTCGCCCTACTCAAAGAGCTGAAACGCAATTTTTTGCAGATTTTTGTTGTGGATAGCTCATGTTTTTGTAATTTTGTGGCTGAAAACGAACGATTTAACCAACGATTTAACCAACGTAAAATCATACCGTCCGTTTTTGTGACATTCCTTTTCGTCTTATCTCTTTTTCTTTCATGGCTTTATCTATTTCTTTATAGCGGCTGCGGAATTTCAGAAATGTATCTCGCGAGATGTTGAAACGCCTACATATATCGGCAATCGTGCAGTCCCGTTTCAACATGCCGACGACGACTTTCCGGTTTTCGATCAGCACATTCATTTTCGTGTAGCTGCCTTTTTTTCGTCCGAGGACGACACCCTCGGCTTTCCGCAGGGCGAGCGCCTCTTTGGTGCGCATCGAAATTAGATTGCGTTCAATCTCCGCTACCAAGCCGAAAGCGAAGCAGAGCACCTTGCTGTTGATGGAGTTGTCAAACGAATACCCCTCCTTGGTCGTGTAAAGGTTGATTCCTTTCTCCAGACATTTGCCCATGATGGCCATGAGGTCCGTTAGCGTGCGGCTTAGACGCGATATTTCTGTGACAATCAGCGTGTCGCCATGCTTCATGCGCCGTATCAGCCCTCCTAATTTGCGGTCGCACTCCTTCTTCTTGCCGCTGGCGACCTCCGTTACCCATTGGCTGACGGAAAGATTTCTACTGTCGGCGAAACGCCGGATCTCGTCTTGCTGGTTAGCCGGATTCTGTTTGCCCGTACTGACCCTTAAATAACCTATTATCATAGTCCTTAATTATTTTACGGGAGCGACATTGCTCCCGTCCGGTATAAATAAGGCATGATGGTTCGATATGAAAGGATTTTGTATATAATTGTAGGCGTAACATCTTATTTTACAATTATTTTATATCTTTCCGCTATACCCTTTTCCCTTTTCTTCCCGTTAACATTCTCTCGCCGGTTGGATTTTTCCATGCAAAGGTACAGCAGTCGTCCGGCGTCAAGCACCGCCATGCTAACGG
>OJQH01000807.1_pt1 | contig 14146 bp, 7 predicted proteins | sample 1601421 | NCBI WGS metagenome assembly OJQH01 (sample SAMN03922503, study PRJEB24848) | human gut metagenome | isolation source: stool sample | host: Homo sapiens | place: Germany | collected 2011-11 | reverse complement strand
TCACCCGATATCCTCCCGTATGCCCTCCGAATTCCGGAGCATAAGCAGACTGAACAGTTGCAATTCCGGTCTGATATTCTCCTGTCCGGTTCACATACACCTGATACTCTATGACATAAGTTCCTTTTCTCATCTGATCGATAAAGAACTGAGTCGAAGCATCTTTGGTAGCCTGATAATATCCCAGCCCGTTGCTCCAACGGAAGCCCGAAACTGCCTGTAACGGTTCCATACAAGCTGCACGGTCATCCTTAATCTGAACAAAATCCATATCACGGTCAGCCTTTACAGTCAGGCGAACGGTAATCTTATCGCCAACCTTTAACGGAGCAGATTCATTCAAAGCCTCATCTCCTTTATATAATTGACGGCTGACAGACAATCCGTTTCCCTGCTCACCTATTTGATCCATACTTTCCAGATATTGGGCATAAACGGCTCCCCAACCCATTCCGGTTCCTTCTTTATCCACCCTTACTTTCTTTATATTCATCACATCACCGATCACCGTCTTCTTGATATAACCGATGGCATCATCTACCGGAGTCCGGATCATTTCTTTACCTAAAGTAATCTCTACTCCTCCTGTATTTGCCAATAAATCCGAAGCCCCTGTAGCCATCAATGCATACACTGCATCAGCCGTTGCAATCAGCGTTTCCCAAGTCTGTGTCTGTTTCTGCTTCAACAGCCAGCGTTTCATTTCATCGATCGCTTTCGTATCTTTTGTTATACGCTGTATAGCTTCCATAGCAGCCACTTCAGTCGGAATTTTATAACTGAACCATGAATATCGGGCTTTAGGAGTATCAAAGTAACGTCCCATTTCATCCGTCACAACAGAATACTCCATCAATGACTGCATAAACAGCTTGGCTTCTGCCACCTTACCGGCTTGCTGCAAGATGATAGCTCCCAACGCCTTTCCATAAATCGTCAGTTCTTTTCCCTCACCGGATAACTTGTCTATGAAATACTGGTTCACCTTTTTATCAACCGGAGCCTTGCCATCCAAAACGCAGATATACAAATACCTGAGAACCTGCTCTGACGGACGGAGGCCGACGGCTCCTTTCTTTTCAGCTTCTTTCATTGACTTATACTCTTCGGCTGCCTGCTTGCCTAAATACTCGAACCCTTTTTGAATCATAGGCTGCATCCGGCTGTCAGCATCCTGATGAGTCAATGCATTCAGCCGGACCAGCATTTCCATTACCTGAGTGGTTACATAGCGGCTGCCTTGCATACCTTTATACCAACTCCATGCGCCATCGGCATTTTGCAATTCTCCCAGTTTCTCTACAGAAACAGCCAGTTGGCTATTCATTGTATTCAGGTCAAACAAAGTGGCGATACGCTGTTTTTGTTCGGCTTCATTGGTAGCTTCTGTCAGCCAAGGAGTTTCAGCCAACAGTATATTTTTCAGTTCCTGATTCTTTTGCAGATTGCTCATAAAAGTCTCCTTCGTGCCACTTTGAGCCTTCCAGCTATCAAAGATTTGCTTGATACGGGGATTTTCTTTGACTATACATGCAGCCAATGAATGGGCATAATAAGCGGTAGCCCAAGAAAGAGCATCTTCATTCTGAGGATTAGCCACTACAGGCAAAGCCTGCACGGCATACCAAGCCGGATGGGCAGTAAATTCTACGGTCAACCGTTGTTCGGAAGCCGTTTTGCTATGCTTGTTAAACAGGTTTTCCAAAGAGAAAATATGCGCACCTTCCCCATTCACGTTCAGAGGAACGGTTTCCGTCACCCACTGTTTGTCTGTCAGAACGGGGATGTAACGCTGTTCTCCATCACTGAAGGTATCTCCATCCGCTACCATCCGGCATGCCATTACCGCATATTTGTCACCCACTTCAAAAGTAAAGTTCACATGCCCGGTTTCTCCTCCCTTCACATCAAACTTCTGTTTTTGTGAATAGAATACCTTTTCTGTTTCCGGATTAAACAATTCCATGCGGACAGTCCCTTTCACTCCCTTGTCCGACAGGTTCATCAGTGAAGCGGCAATATTCGCTTTATCTCCCACGCGGACAAAGCGGGGCATATTAGGCTGAAGCATAAACTCCTTGCTGGCAGTAGCGGTAGCTTCTATCTTTCCATAATCCACATTCCGGGTATGTGCCAAGCCCATAAACTTCCATCGGGTAAGGCTTTCGGGCAGTACAAAGGAAATACTGACTTCACCTTTTTCATTGGTGCGGAGCTGTGGATAAAAGAATGCCGTTTCCGCAAAGTTTTCACGTATCTGTATATCACCCGTTTCTGCCAGTTCTTCAGAACTGCCCATTTCTACCTTTTCCTGTGCAGATGTTTCTACCATTTCTTCCTGGAGCACCATATCAGTAACAGCCTCCTGGTTCATCACAGCATTTGCGGCACTCCTGCCTCTAATCTTCAAAGCTCCTGCAAGAGTGGCACGAGGACTGCCTCCGTAACCTACCACCATAGCCTCCATTCTTCCTGTAGATGGAATGATCAATTCACTATATTCCAAAGGAACCGCACGGAGCCTCTTCAACGGGAAATCAACATACAAATAAGCATTCCGCATATAGGATGTATTCCAATAAGTCAAAGGAACCACATAATGAAAGTCCACTCCAAAGTCCAACTTATGTGCACTATAGATTTTATCCAGAGAAGCATCATACATAGTAGCCAGCATTTCAGCCTCAGCCGGGCTTCCATCCGGATAAAGTACCGTCAGTTTCCATTCCTCTTGCTGTCCAGGACGGAGTTTGTCACGGAACGTAGTCCATTTCAGCTGCAACTTCTTTTCAGGGGCCGGTTTCATAATCCGTGCATTATGACTGTAAAGTCTGCCATCTTTCACAAATGCCATACTTACCAGAATGCCGTCACCATATTCCTTCTTATAAGGGAAGCGGAAACTGACCACCGAGTCCGAAAGCTCTATACGTTTGCTTTCCAAGCGCTTATTTCCTGCAAATACATCATAAAGCAGATAGACATTCTTTTCGCTGCTACCTATATATACAGTAGCCGGAGATGCTGCATCAAATTCCAGACCATCCTGATAGAACCAATCCGTTATCACGAAAGGCGGACGCTTGTCGTTCAATGAAAACAGAAGGAAATTCTTAGATGCCGTACACTCTCTGCCCTGCGTATCCTTAGCCGAGAGCTTCAAACGATAATTGCCGGAAGGCAGGGCATAAATAGCCTCAGGAACAAAACTCTTGTTGGCTTCCACCGTACCGGTCAATACCTTTCTGCCTTCTTTTTCCTGACCGTCTTTCTGCTCCTCCATCTCGACTACCTGATAAGTAACCGGAGTATCTACCGGCTCACCCGAAAGATTCATGGCTGTCAGTTTTATTTCCAGCTTCTTTTCTTTCACCAAATTATCGGGCAGATTATCCATATTCAGCACCATTGAAGTACTTCCTAAAGGCAATGACAAATTAGCTTGCTGTGTCTCACCTGCACCATCCGTCACATCCGCCTGTATGTTGTACGTATAATACCACAACGGAGATTCTCTCCTGTCCGAGTCTATTTCAAAATGCACCGGAACGCTGAACTTACCATCCGCATCGGTCATTGCCTCTCCCTCCCAACGGGCTGAACCTCTGCCCATAAACCGCCAGACCCAGGCATAGGAACGAGATATATTATAGTGTACCCTGGCATTCTGCACAGGCGCACCGGCAAAAGTCTTTGCCATACCCACCACTTCTATAGAGTCACCCACTTGATACTCCACTTTCACGGGCTCAAACGTGACATCAAAGGTGGGACGTTTATATTCTTCTACCTTAAAACTGACAGAAGTATCGGCCGCACGCAAGCTAAAATAACCGGTCAGGCAAGGAGAGGGCAAAACAAACTGTCCGCTGAACGAGCCAAAACCATTCGTCCGTACTTCCACTTTTCCTGTTTCATTATTATTCGCATCATATAGGGATACCGTATATTTTTTATCCGCAAGCACACGCGTAGAATCCTTTTCCATTTCATAAGCCAAGCCGGATACATATACGGTTTGACCGGGACGGTAAATGGAGCGGTCGGTAAATAATTGCAAAACTTCTTTCCTCTTGCTCTCTTTATAGTAATAATCGTTTTTCCAAAGATTCAAGATGGGCATCGCATTATCAGCCGCCGTATGTGCATTATACCAGTATTTGTTACTATTCAGGAAATCCAGTTTCAAAGTACCCTGTTTATCCGCCTGGTAGGTCTGTTGGGGAGAATAACCTCCTCCCTTCTCCGTATAAATGGTTACTTCCGCCTCAGAAACAGGCTGTCCGCTCACTGCATCTACCACCACCAGTTCCAACGTACCATCCGGCAGAGGACGATAAATGGTCTTTAAAGCGGTGACATTCATTAATGTTCCGTCCGAAACGCCCTTCTTCCCATCGGGCACTGCCTTTAAGAAATAAATTCCCGCTTGAGGAGCCTGTATGGTCAGGGTGGTATCGACATTCAAATAATCTGTAGTAGGTTTCAAAGAAAAATGCTCCTCGCGTTGCAAACGGGCATATTTACTTTCAAAATGGGTGGTTCTGTTCTGCAATACGGCAGAGGTTACGGGTAAATTCACCTTATATAACTGCAAGGTGATGCCGGTAAGGTTTTTATAATTTACTTTCACCGACTGCTGTTCACCCGGATAGGCCGTAGCTATTTCCAGTGAAAGGCTTGCATTCAGAATTTCCTTTTCTATATTCTTCAGTTGGTTGATACCTTCGTAACGGGGGTATCCGGCTATTCCTTCACGAACTATCCGCAAGCGCTCTACCTGATTATTTTGATACTGTAGAAATTGTGCCAAAGCCAGATAAGCTTCAGGGACTGTTTTCACAGCCGGATAAGTATGAATCCACTTCCGAAGTTCCTGTTGGCATACGTCATTCGAGAAGTTTCCGGAAAAATTGCGGTACAGGTAATTCAATGCATCTATCCCGGTCAGCAACCAGCCCTCACGCTCCGTTTCCGTATCATATGCTTTCAGCAAGGACTGATAAGTCTGCATGACAGCTGCCGTCAGGTCACAATCAGAGACGGGAACAAACTGATAAGTAACAAACTGATCCATATCCGTCATATCCACAGACAGACTGTTTGTCTGATTTGCTTTAGCAGCCGCCTGCCACCTGTACTGCTGCATGATTTGTATGGCACGACGTGCCAGCAGGTTGTACAGATTATCACGAAAATACCGTTTACTAGCCTCTCCCACTCTCACCATAGGTCTCAATTTCTCGACCGGGATAAGTAATAACCGGTCTTTATCCTTGAGAGAGGCCTGCAAATAACCCAATCCTTTTTTTACGTCGGCAGGCATGGTCATTTCACCCAGAATAGAATACAATATAGCTTTGTCTTCCATACTGCCGGTTTGGGAAGCCCATTGTTCCAAACCATTCATATCTACCTTCAAGCTATCGGGAGTTAAAAGGGAACGGTACTGCATGGCAGTGAGATAGGCTTTCATCATTTGCGGTACATTCTGTTCCGCTTTTGCTTTATCGTAGATTTTCATTGCTTCGGAAATAACCGACTTGGGCAGATCCTTTCGTTCCAATACTTCCAGTTCTTTCCACAAATTGTCATAGGTTTGTGCCTGCATAGGAGCAAATACGCTCATTACCAGTAACACTATCAAAGATAAATAACGAATTTTCATATCTACAATCTTTTAGTTCGTACTAAGTCTTCTTTAACAAAGAAACGAAATAGATGTTTAAAGACTGCATACGTTTTAATTAAAATAACTAAAACAGAAAAGGAAAGATCTTTCAGCGCAGCCAAAGCAAACGTTGCAGCACCAGTCTTTTATAGGGTTTCTTCATGTCTTCGGGCAGGAAGGAAACATCTATCAGTTCCATCCATTTAATGATGGAACGTCGGAATTTCCAAGCGATGTTCTCTATTACCTTGCCACTGCCCCCCGGCGAGCTCCTCCGTATCCTCGGGCATGACAATAACCGTGGACAGCAAATGGTATGCAGGCGTCAGACTATAGCCCATCCCCGTGTCATACAATGAAAAGTTCTTCAGGTGCCAGCCGGATAACGCAAGAATCCGGCATCATAGACAAAGGTAAAACCATTTTCGTCTTCCGTCAGCGTCCCCGCGTAGATATATATCATTCAGGTATATTTTTCCCCTTCTCATACGCTATGCTCCTTTCCTGCAGGCACTGCTCCCACTTCATACCCGAAGAGGGCAAGCACCTGGTTTACCTTGTCTATTCGCAAAGTTTGCTTTCCTTGTTCCAACTCGCGCACAAAGCGAAGCCCCACTCCCGCCTTAGCTGCCAAATCTACTTGCGTAAGTCCGAACCGCTTGCGCATTTCCTTAACAAACAATGACAATGAATTATTCATAATTACACCCTTTAGGGTACCAATATAGCAAAACCAGCGATAATTACACCCTAATGGGTATAATTTATTAGCTTCTTTTGCATAATATACCCGAAAGGGTGCAAAGTATTAGCCCAAACCAGCGCATTACGGAAAACCAGGAGTATTCAGCAAATTCGTGATACAAAGAAAAAGGACAGGAAAATTCCTTCAAAAGCTTCAGCCTCTCCGCAAACCCTTTGCCAGTGGGCATTCCGGCTGAAGGATTACACCTGAAAATGCTTCAGCCCGAAGAAAAATCCTTCAGCCGCACCCTCTTGGGGTATGCATACTCCGCACAGATTGGTTCCCCAATGCTTCAAAAGTCCTATATCCAGGCACTTGTCACCGTATCGCACCCCTAAATGAGCAAACTGACACAACCGGAAACATATTCTTTTTCATCAGGATAAGTTTGTATTTTCTGTCCATCACTTAGGTGAACACGCCATTCCACTTTGGTGAAGATCCATTGTCACCTGTATAAAACGGCTGCTTCACTAAGGTGAAGCAATAAAGCTATTACGGCAGTCACAGCAAACTCTTCCTAATAGTAACATCATTTCCAACAGGCATAAAAGCACCAGAGAAAATGAACTTCCACAAACACATCCCGAACAACCAAAAACTGAAGCTTCCATAATCGGGCTGAAGGAATTTCCAAAGGCAATCCTTCAGCCACTTTGCCCTATTGACGGGCTTTTGCGGAGAGGCTGAAGCTTCTGAAACAAAAAACAGGGCAATGTCCCCGGAGGCACTGATAATCACCTCAATGGTAGCAGAAACCGACAAGTGTACACATGAAGCGGCAGTTTCCGAATAAAATAAGCCCTCTCCCGCATATATAACCGGAAATATCGTATATTTGCTCTGTACTAAAGAAATAGAACCACTATGAAGAAAGAAGAATTAATGCGGAAAGCCATTGAGCTTTCTATAGAGAATGTGGCAAACGGCGGCGGACCCTTTGGAGCCGTAATTGCCAAAGATGGTGAAATCATTGCGACCGGAGCCAATCGTGTCACCTCACAATGCGACCCTACCGCCCATGCGGAAGTCAGCGCCATCCGTGCGGCGGCAAGCAAACTGGGAACATTCAACTTGAGCGGATGTGAAATTTATACTTCGTGTGAACCGTGTCCCATGTGTCTGGGAGCCATTTACTGGGCACGGCTGGATAAAATGTATTATGCAAACAACAAGACGGATGCCAAGAATATAGGGTTTGACGACTCTTTTATCTATGATGAGTTAAGCCTGAAACCTTCGGCACGCAAGCTGCCTTCCGAAGTTCTTTTGGCGGAAGAGGCGATAAAGGCATTCCAACAATGGACAGAGAAAAGTGACAAAGTGGAGTATTAATAGAAAGGCGCGGACGAAATCCCTATCATCCGCGCCCGAAATCTTTATAAGATCTTAAAGACTATTCTTTTACCGGCGTATTTTCCAACGTAGCTACTACGAAATCATAGAACTTGCCTACAGAAGGAATAAAGCAGCGTTCATCCGGTGAGTGAGGAGAACGCAAGGTAGGACCGAAAGAAATCATATCCAATCCCGGAACCACCGCACCGATGATACCGCATTCCAAGCCGGCATGAATCACTTTCACAGCAGGTTCCGTACCGAATTGTGCCTTATAAGACTCCTTCATGGCTTTCAGAATAGGAGAATCCACATTGGGTTCCCAGCCTGAATAACCACCTGAACGGGTTACTTCCATACCTGCCATAGAGAAACAGCTTTCCAATGCAGTATTCAGATAATCCTTCATTGAATCGCGTGAACTGCGGGCCAGGATTTTTATCTCCGCCTTGCCACCACCTATAGAAACGATAGCCAGATTGGAAGAGGTTTCCACGGTATCGGGGATAGTAGGAATCATACGCATCACTCCATTCTGACAAGCATAAATGGCATCCACCAGATTATCTTTAATTTCATCGGGAACCATCATCGCAGGCAATTCCACCCGTTCTGCCTTGAAGCTGATCGGTGTTTCGTGTACATGATATTCTTCATTCCACAATGCTTCGCACTCCTGCACAAATTCCAGTACGTCCGCTTCTTCTTCAGCCGGAACCGTAATGACCACTTCACATTCACGAGGAATGGCATTACGCATATTGCCACCTTGCCAGGACACCAGGCAAGCCTCATCGTAAGTTATCACCTGGTTCATGAAACGAGCCATCAGCTTGTTGGCATTGGCACGTCCTTCATTTATTTCCAATCCTGAATGACCACCGCGCAGCCCTTTCAAGGTAACTTTCAAAGCAATGTCAGCCGGATCTGTTTCCACTTCTTTATATTCCAACACTGCTGTCAGGTCTTCACCGCCTGCACAACCGATATACAATTCTCCTTCTTCTTCCGAATCCAGATTCAACAGAATATCACCGTCTACCGTTCCCGGCTTCAAACCGAACGCACCGAACATACCGGTTTCTTCGTCGGCAGTAATCAGTGCTTCCAACGGACCATGTTTCAGCGTCTTGTCTTCCATGATAGCCATGATAGCGGCAACACCCATGCCATCATCGGCTCCCAAAGTCGTGCCTTTAGCTTTCACCCAATCTCCGTCAATGTAAGTCTCGATAGGATCATTTTCAAAATCATGCACTGTATCGTTATTCTTCTGAGGAACCATGTCCATGTGAGCCTGAAGAATCACCTTCTTACGGTTTTCCATCCCCGGAGTGGCAGGCTTACGGTAAATGATATTACCGGCTTCGTCCTGGAATGACTCTACGCCTACACTTTTTCCAAAGTTCAGCAAGAACTCTTGCACTTTCTTCAAGTAACCCGAAGGGCGGGGAACCTGAGTCAATGAATAGAAATGCTTCCACACATTCTGCGGAGCGAGAGAGAGAATTGTACTCATAACTTCTTAGTTTTATTTGTGAACGGCAAAGCCGCTAATCCATATATACCCAACAAAATTAATAAAAAAGTTTGTATTCCATGCACTAATAAGGCAAAAATTCCCGCATCTTCTTTTCCCACTCCATAGAGCATCATCATCGTTATGACAGCAAAATGCCACGGACCCGCCCCATTAGGAGTCGGAACTACTACCGCAATGCTACCTACAGCAAACATGACCAGTCCCGCCATCACTCCCAAATTATCGGAAAAATCGAAACAAAAGAAAGAAACATAGAATTGCAGGAAATAGCAAGTCCAGATACCGACGGTATAAAGAATGAACAGAGGCATCCGCTTTACATGACGCAAAGACAGTACACCGACCCATACATTATGGAGAATGCCTTTCACCTTAGCAAAGACCGTCACATTCCTGATCAGAAAAAAAGCCAGCACCAATACGGCCAGCACACAGACGATAGTGATATAGAAATGCCCCGAAGTAAATACCTGTGCCAAAACCGTGGTATCCGTGCCGGTTTCTTTAAAAAAAGTATCGAATACCCTTGCCTGCATTATAAGAGTTACCCCTGTAATCAACGACACACACAGCGTATCAATCAGCCGTTCCGTAACCACCGTACCCAGCGATTTGGAAAAAGATGTACCATCATATTTAGCCAACACCCCGCAACGGGAAATCTCACCTACACGGGGAACAACCAAGTTGGCGGCATAAGACACAAAGATGGCATATACACAATCGGATGTTTTGGGATGCTCGCCCAACGGAGCCAGCGTAAGCTTCCACCGCCAGCCACGAAAAATATGACTAAACACACCAAACACTAATGACACTAACATCCACCCATAGTTCATTCCTCCATCCAAGACCTCCCACACCCGGGAAAAATTGAATCCGTGATACATCCATATCAGTATCGCAGCCCCCAAAAATAACGGAAATGCAATCTGCAAACCTTTATTTATAATCTTTTTTAATCGAGTTCGTTCCAAAATCTGTGTATATTAATTTAGAATGTTTACCTTTGCACGATGCAAAGATACTATCTTAGCGAAATAAACCTATTTATTAACGATAGAAAAATAACGGAATGGGATTAGTAAAGCCAAAAAAATTTCTAGGACAACACTTCTTGAAAGATCTCAGTATTGCAAAAGATATAGCCGATACGGTAGACGTGTGCCCTGACTTGCCAATTCTGGAAGTAGGACCGGGGATGGGGGTACTAACCCAGTTTATTATGCAGAAAAACCGTCCGGTAAAAGTGGTGGAACTGGACTATGAATCTGTAGCCTATCTCCGTGAGAACTTCCCTGCCCTGGAAGATAATATCATTGAAGACGACTTCTTGAAACTGAACCTCGAAAAATTATTTGACGGAAAACCTTTTGTCCTGACCGGCAACTATCCTTATAATATATCCAGCCAGATATTCTTTAAAATGCTGGATTACAAAGACCTGATACCCTGTTGTACCGGAATGATCCAAAAAGAAGTGGCCGAACGCATTGCCGCCGGTCCCGGAAGCAAGACATACGGCATTCTCAGTATCCTGATACAAGCCTGGTACAAAGTAGAATACCTGTTCACCGTACACGAACATGTATTCAATCCGCCTCCCAAGGTGAAAAGTGCGGTCATCCGTATGACACGCAATGAAACGACGGAACTGGGATGCAATGAAAAATTGTTCAAGCTCATTGTAAAAACAACATTCAACCAACGGCGTAAAACTTTGAGAAACTCTATTTCTTCCATTTTAGACAAAGAGAACCCATTGAGCGCAGACCCCATTTTCAACAAACGCCCGGAACAGTTGTCTGTACAAGAGTTTATCGAACTGACCAACCAGGTGGAAGCGGCGCTGAAAAACAAGACGGATATTGTCTATAGCAATGATATCGCCCGGAAAGGAACAAACAAGAAAGAATAACACCTATTTATTATATTAACGGAAGAATAGGATGAATAAAGAGGAATTAGAAAAAGTAGAGCAGCTGATCGAGCAAAAAGACTCAGAGCAACTGAAGGACTTGCTTGCCGGACTGCATCCTGCCGACATAGCAGAGCTGTGCAATGAACTGGATGCGGAAGAAGCACGGTTCATATACCTGTTACTGGACAATGAGACTGCCGCCGATGTCCTTATCGAAATGGACGAAGACGCCCGTAAGGAATTCCTGGAAATCCTTCCCTCTGAAACAATCGCCAAACGGTTCGTTGACTACATGGATTCGGATGATGCCGTGGACATTATCCGTGAAATGGACGAGGACAAACAAGAAGAAGTCCTCTCACACATTGAAGACATAGAACAAGCCGGAGATATTGTCGATTTGTTGAAATATGACGAAGACACTGCCGGTGGATTGATGGGTACCGAAATGGTAATCGTAAACGAAAACTGGAGTATGCCCGAATGTCTGAAGGAAATGCGCATCCAGGCGGAAGATATGGACGAAATCTATTATGTATATGTAGTAGACGATGACCAGCGGCTGCGCGGTGTGTTCCCGTTGAAGAAAATGATCACCAGCCCTTCCGTATCCAAAGTGAAGCACGTGATGAGGAAAGAACCGATATCCGTCCATGTAGATACCCCTATAGACGAAGTGGTACAAATCATTGAAAAATATGACCTGGTCGCCGTTCCGGTAGTGGACAGTATCGGACGCCTGGTAGGACGGATTACGGTAGACGATGTGATGGACGAAGTACGTGAACAGGCTGAGCGCGACTACCAGCTGGCATCAGGTTTGTCACAAGACGTGGAAACAGACGATAATGTATTCCGCCAGACTACAGCCCGTCTGCCCTGGCTGCTCATCGGCATGATAGGCGGAATAGGAAACTCCATGATTCTGGGCAACTTTGACAGCACTTTTGCCGCACATCCCGAAATGGCCCTCTACATCCCCCTTATCGGCGGAACAGGGGGGAATGTGGGAACACAGTCCTCGGCACTTATCGTACAAGGACTGGCAAACAGCTCGCTGGATGCCCAAAACACCTGGAAACAAATAGTAAAGGAATCTGTAGTGGCCGTAATCAATGCTACTATTATTTCTATGCTGGTATATATCTATAATTTCATCCGTTTCGGGGCAAGTGCCACCGTGACTTATTCGGTTTCATTCAGCCTGTTTGCAGTAGTCATGTTCGCTTCCATCTTTGGGACCCTGGTTCCTATGACACTGGAAAAACTAAAAATAGATCCGGCCATCGCTACAGGTCCGTTCATATCCATCACCAATGACATTATAGGTATGATGCTTTATATGGGCATCACCGTATTACTATCCTGACACATTTCACTACAGATTACATAGATTGAAATTCAGAGAAAAACAGATTCACACAGAAACCGGCAAAGAATCACAATAAAAGAGAATCTGTATGAATCTATGTAATCTGCAGTGCATTTATCCCCCTTGATTCTCCTATTTTCTCCACTTTTAAGGATTTTCCTAAAAAAATCGGGAAAAACAGTATGAAGTTCTAATTTATTTCTTTTAATTTGTAAATTGTTGTTATAACAAAAACGCTTACTTTAAAAATCTATACGATGGACTCGAATGAAACTATCCGCCCTTTAACCGAAGTTCCAGTGGAACAGACATCTGAAACTTTGGTATCATCTTCCGCTACTGCAGAAGAAAATAACGCTACGTATGTACCTAAACAAACGAAAGAAGAGGTCATCGAACGTTTAAAAGAAATCAACGAAGACGCCTGCAATGCAGACAAACAAGAGTTGGATTTATTGAAACAGAACTTCTACAAGCTGCACAAGGCTGAGCAAGAAGCCGCCCGTAAGGCATTTATTGATGGCGGAGGTGCTCCTGAGGCATTTATTCCCCAACCGGACGATGCTGAAAGCCGTTTCAAAGATATCATGAGCTCTATCAAAGAGAAAAGAAGCGCCATACAAGCAGAACAAGATAAAGAAAAAGAAGATAACCTGGTGAAAAAGCTCGCCATTATCGACCGCTTGAAAGAACTTGCCGAATCTCCCGAAGATGCCAACAAAGCATACAATGAATTCAAGAAACTGCAACAGGAATGGAACGATATAAAACAGGTGCCGGCTGCCAAGGTAAATGAACTATGGAAAAATTATCAGCACTATGCAGAAAAGTTCTATGACTTGATAAAGCTGAACAATGAATTCCGTGAGTATGATTTTAAAAAGAATCTTGAAATAAAAAATCGTCTTTGCGAAGCAGCCGAAAAGCTGGCTGACGAGGAAGATGTAGTTTCCGCTTTCCACCAGCTTCAGAAGCTGCATCCCCTGTCACACGTGAACCGGCAGATATCTGCGTCACATTCTGTACTGCCGTTTGCGCATGCACTCCAGATACTCCTGTGTAGTGTGCAATCTCACTCATTTGTGATCTGCTTTTTACCAGACGAAACAGATTAAACAAACTCCATCCTGATGCAATGGGCAAATCAAATAACATACGGATTCCAACAATTGCCCACAATGCATAGGAATATTTTTTGGGACATTTCCGCAAAAGCGCGCGCACTGCAAACACCGCGAGAATTACAACCGCCACCATGCCATTCCGCTGCAGAAATGCCAGAAAAATTACACTTGCCTTCTCCATTCTCTGCCCCTACCCTTCTTTATGCTCGTCGATCATTTTCTTGAGCAGCTTTGCTTCTTTTTTGGAAATTTTCTTTCCTCCAAGAAATGCTGTGATAAACCCTGGCAGTGATCCGTCAAATGTGCGATCCACAAAATACCGGGATTCCTCTGCCTGCACCTGTTCCTTTGGAATTAAAACAGAAACCGTTGCATCCTCATTGGCAATGTATCCTTTTTCACACATTTTCCGTACAACCGTATAAGTTGTGG
>OJQH01000781.1_pt1 | contig 14449 bp, 14 predicted proteins | sample 1601421 | NCBI WGS metagenome assembly OJQH01 (sample SAMN03922503, study PRJEB24848) | human gut metagenome | isolation source: stool sample | host: Homo sapiens | place: Germany | collected 2011-11 | reverse complement strand
GAAATAAAATAAAGAAGAGAACTTTTCCTGAATCTGATTTCATGCTTGTCTTTTTAATGCGTTTCTTAATTCGCTGCAAAGATGAGGAGAGAATGTTACGCGGCTGATACGCGGCGTATACATTACGCTTTCAAAAGTGTTAAGGTTCTGTTACACGAATCCTAAAAAGACATTTAGCCATGAAAAAAATGAAGCATAACAACATAGGCTTTGCCTTATGCTGTTATGCTTCACAACCTTATTTAAACTTTCTGCTTACACGCCGCTGAATGCGCTGAAGCCGCCGTCAATGGGGAGCAGTGCGCCTGTGACGAAGCTGGCGGCATCGCTGCACAGGAACTGTACGGCGCCGTTCAGCTCGTTGATGTCGCCGAAACGTTTCATCGGAGTCTTTGCCAATACTTTCTTGCTGCGGTCGGTCAGTGAGCCGTCGGGGTTGATGAGTACGGCGCGGTTCTGGTCGCCGATGAAGAAACCGGGAGCAATGGCGTTGACGCGGATGCCGTCTCCATATTTCAGAGCCAGTTCGCTTGCCAGCCATTGGGTGAAGTTGGCAACGGCTGTTTTGGCTGCCGAGTAACCCGGAACGCGCGTAATGGCGCTGTAAGCAGCCATGGAAGATACGTTGACAATGCACCCTTTACCCTGTTTGGCCATGACCTTGCTGAATACCAAAGACGGATAAACGGTTCCGTTCATGTTCAGGTTGGTTACTTTCTCCCAGCAGGAGATGTCCATGTCATAGAAGTGCTGGTCGGGAGCCAATGTTGCGCCCGGCATGTTTCCACCGGCAATGTTGAGCAGGATGTCAATGCGTCCCCACTTTGCCACAATGTCGTCGGCAAGTTTCTCAAGGCTGGCGATGTCCAGCACGTTACCCACAATGCCGATTACGTCCTCGCCGTATGTCTTCAACTCTTCTACACGCTTGTCCAGCTGTTCCTGACGGATGTCCACTGCCACAACCTTGGCGCCTTGTTGCATAAAACATTTGGCAATGCTGCCACCCAAAACACCACCTGCACCGGTGATGACTGCCACTTTACCTGCAATACTGAATTGTTCGTTCATAATCTTTTTTCTTTTTTTTATTTAGAGTTTTATCCTTTCATTTCATCCTGTACCACTGCCATCATTCCTTCCACCTGTGCCAGTGCCAGCATGCGGCCATGGAATGAGTAGCCTGGGTTATATCCCTTGTTCTCGTCGCCCAGCATCATCCGTCCATGGTCTACGCGCATCGGCAGGGCCGGGTTTTCTTTCTCGAAGATGCGGATGAGGTCGATGAGATGTCCGCGTCCTGACAGGTGTGAGCTTTCTATGAAGTTTCCGCCCGGCATGGCTGCGGTGCTGCGCAGATGCACGAAGTGGGTGCGCGATGCAAACTTCCGGGCAAGTTCACGAGTGTCGTTGTGCTCCCCTGCACTGAGCGAGCCGGCACAGAAAGTCAGTCCGTTGTGTGGATTGTCCACCGCATTCAGGAACCAGGCGATGTCCTCTTCGTTGGTGACGATGCGCGGCAGCCCTAATACCTGGAAAGGAGGATCATCGGGATGTACGCACATGTTCACTCCGTATTCCTCGCACACCGGCATGATTGCGGCAAGGAAATACCGCATGTTTTCGCGGAGTGCGTCGCGGTCTATGCCTTTGTACAGGGCCAGCAGGTTCTTGAAGATGTTCACCGGGTTCTTGTCGCCCTCTTTGATGTTGCCGTTGACGAATCCCTGTGTCTTTACGATGATCGTGTCGATGAGGCTTTCCTTCTCGGCTTCGGTAATGGTTTTGTCCAGTTCCTCCACTTTGGCGAGCTCTTCCGGGGAATAGTCTTTTTCCGCTCCTTCACGTTGGAGGATGCGGAGGTCGAAATAGGCAAAACGCACCCGGTCGAAGTAGAGCGATGAGGTGCCGTCCGCCCATGGATGCTGCAAGTCTGTACGTATCCAGTCGATAACGGGCATGAAGTTGTAGCATACGGTCTTGACGCCGCATTTACCCAGATTGGCGAGACTGACTTTATAGTTTTCTATCAACTTGTCGCGTTCCGGTCCGGCATATTTAATGGCTTCGCATACGGGCAAGCTCTCTACAACCGACCAGCGCAGGCCGTAGGACTCAATGTATTGCTTCAAATCATTGATTGCCTCTTCTGTCCATATTTCGCCGTTGGGCACATCGTGCAAGGCGGTAACGATACCTTCCACACCGATTTGCCGCAGCATGTCAAGCGTTATTTTGTCTTTCTTGCCAAACCATCTCCAAGTCTTTTCCATACTTCTTTTTGTATTAATGATTTAAAATGATTATTTATTGCAAATATAGGCACTAAAACACTTCGCTCATGAATGGATATTTGCAGGATGTTTGCAGATATTTGCATGTATCGGAAGAAAAATGTTACGGTTGCTTCTACGGGGAGGCGAGCAGATATTTGCACACGTAATGGGAGCCTGTTTCAGTCGTAATGGGAGTGTGTTTCAATCGTAATGAGAGCCGGGTTCAGTCGTATAGAGAACATCGTTCCCTCGTAAATGGAAGTGGCGGGAGTATAAGTCCCATTATTGAAAATGATGGTGGGACATCAAGGTCGCTGATACTTAGCTATATGGAAAGCTCCGGTTTGGATAACTGATTATTATTCGTATCTTTGTTCTGCCGGCAGGGCGATGGATGCCGCAACCAACATCAAGCAGCGTTATGAGACAAATAATAAACGAACAACTCCAGATATCGGAGTCCAATCCGATAAAAGCGCGTTACTACGACTACGACCGCTTCACCTATCCCTGGCACTTCCACAGCCAGTACGAGATTATCTATGTGAAGAAAGGCCGCGGCTGCTGCTTTGTAGGCGACTGCATAGAGCAGTTTGCCGACGGGGATGTGATATTGTTCGGCCCCAACCTGCCTCATTATATGCGGAGTGACGATGAATATCGGTGCGGCAATCCCATGCTGCGTGTTCAGGGGACTATCGTTCAGTTCGAGGAGAATTTTATGCAATATTCTTTCGACCATTATCCGCAGTTTCACCAGATAAGGCTGCTGCTGGAGGAGTCTAAGCGGGGGGTGCTTCTCCATACCGCCGGTAGCGGTCCGGTGTGCGGCATGATGTCCGGCTTTCCCGGACTGAAAGGATTTGGACAGATAGCGGGATTGCTGGATTTGTTGCAGGAACTGTCTGTCTCCGTTCAGAGGAAGATGCTGGCAAGCCCTTTCTACTATGAGAAGTTTCCGGCAGTGGGAAACAAACGGATTGATAAAATCATTTCCTTTATCAACAGCAATTATACCCGATCACTCAAACTCGACGAGATTGCCGAAATGGCGAATATGAACAGCAGCGCTTTTTGCCGGTTCTTTAAGGAAGTGACGGAGAGGACTTTTTTGCAATATGTGACGGACATGCGCATAGGCTACGCGTGCAAATTGCTGACTATCGGTGATATGGAGGTTTCGCAAATAGCCGTAGAATGTGGCTTCGACTCTATCTCGCACTTCAACCGCACCTTTAAACAACTCACCAAGCTGACTCCCACGCAATACAGAAATCAGATAATGAAGTGATGCAATGCTGCATGCGGCAGTGCAGCAATATGAAAACAAATATCCCCTTTCACCCGTCCTCCTCCTATGGGCAGGAGGGCGCGGACGGTGAAAGGGGATGTTATAAAAGTTATTTTGCGGGAAAGCAACCGTTACATTCCGAATGAGAATTTGTCGATGGACTGGTATACCACACTGGCAATGCTCAGCGCCACGATGCCCAACGTACAGATGGCAAGGCTGGCGCGTGTGTAATTGTCGCTGCGGAAAGTGGCGATAGGCTCATCGCTTTTGTTGATGTACATTGCCTTCACAATCTTCAGATAGTAGTAAAGTGACAGGATCGTGTTGATCAACGCAATGAATACCAGCAAGTGGAAACCGCTTTCGAACGCTGCCGCAAAGATGAAGAACTTCGAGAAGAAACCTGCAAACGGGGGGATACCTGCCAGAGAGAACAATGCCAGCGTCATCAGGAACGCCAGTTTGGGGTTGGTGGTGTACAGTCCGTTGTAATCTTCCAGCGTGAATTTATGGGAACGCAATGCCACAATCGTGATAACCGTAAAGACTGCAAGGTTGGCAAACAGGTAAATCAGTACGTAGTATACCAGCGAGGTCATGCCCAGCGATGTCCCGCTGATCACACCCAGCATGATGTATCCTGCCTGTGAGATACTGGAGAACGCCATCAGTCGCTTCAGGTTTTCCTGACGGAGCGCAAAGAGGTTGGCGAGCGTAATGGAGGCGATGATCACCCAGTAAAGCACTTCCTGCCATTGCACCACCATGGGCGCGAACACCTTGTAAAGGATTGTCATCAGCACGAATGCCGCTGATCCTTTGGAGATGACGCTCAGGTAAGCGGTTACCGTACTTGGAGCACCCTCGTAAACGTCTGCCGTCCACAGGTGGAAAGGTACCAGCGAAATCTTGAAACCCATGCCGGAGAAGAAGAATACGAATGCCATAATCTGCAACGGGTCGCCGGTGAGGCGTGCCGGTATGTCGGCAAAGTAGAGAGTGCCTACCGTACCGTAAATTAAAGATAATCCGTATAGCAGCAATCCGCTGGAGAACAATGCCGTGAGAATATATTTGGCACCTGCCTCGGCAGAGTGGTGGCGGTATTTGTCGAAGGCAACCAGGGCTGCCATCGGGATGCTTGCCGTCTCCAGTCCGATGAAGAACATCAGGAAGTGTCCGGCGGAAATCATGAGATACATACCGAACAGAGTAGAGAGAGTGAGTACATAGAACTCTCCTTGCTTGAATGAAGTGTCTTCACGCTTCATCCATTCGTGCGCCATCAGAAAGACGATTAATGTACCTACGTTCAGGATTGACTTAATGACTGTATGCATGGGCACATAGTGGTACATACCGCCGAAAATGTCGGCAGCGGTACCCGGTATCAGGTTGATAGCCGTATGGATAGCCATCAGAATGACGGGAAACATTGTATTCAGTCGTGCCTTTCCATCGTTCTTGTGCGCATCCGGGCTCATGAAGAGGTCGGCTAGAAACAGTAGCAACAGAACTACTACGAGCGACAGCTCTTCTCGCATATGTAGAAATTGTGAATAATCCATCTTTATCAATTAAATTAGAGATTAAAAATTAAAGAGCTAGGGTATCAGTTGTGAGACAACGGGCAATACACTTTCACCAATCATGTGGCTTACCCAGAAAGGAGCCATACCCAGTCCGGCAACACAAACAATGAGGCAGATAACGGCTACACGCTCGTCCCAAGTTGCATCGGTCAGTTCGAGGTGATGCTTGTTGGTACAGGTCCCGTACAGAATCTTACCTACCAGACGCAAGATATAGACTGCTGTAATTACGATGGAGGAGCAGGCTATAATGGTCAGTGTGCGGTGGAATACATCATTGTCTTGGAAAGATCCAACAAAGATGGTCATCGCGGCAATAAAACCGCTCAATCCCGGCAGACCGAGATTGGCAAGGCCGGCAATGACATAACATACACTCAGGAAAGGCATGATCTTCATCAAACCGGCAAGCTCGCGTACGTCACGGGTGTGGGTACGTCCGTAAATCATACCGATAAGCGCAAAGAACAATGCTGTCATCAGTCCGTGCGACAACATTTGGAGGATAGCGCCTGTGGCTGCTGTCTGGTTCAGCATGAGGATTGCGAAAAGAACTAATCCGCAATGGGATACGGAAGAGTATGCGTTGATATATTTCAAATCAGTCTGTACACAAGCGGAGAAAGCTCCGTAAACGACAGAGATACCGGTCAGTATCAGGAATATCCAGGAAAGTTCGTTAGCGGCTTCCGGCATTAGATACATGGCGATACGGAAACAACCATAACCTCCTAATTTCATCAGCACTCCGGCATGAAGCATGGAAACTGCTGTCGGAGCGGAGGCATGACCGTCGGGACTCCATGTATGGAAGGGGAAAAGAGCGCCTAGCACACCGAAACCGAGAAATGTCAGCGGGAACCAGATACATTGTTGTGCAAAAGGTATGTTGTGCAACTGTGCGATTTCAAGAAGGTTCATGGTAGTGGCTCCTGCACCGAAATAGATTCCGAGAATACCGATCAGTAGGAAAGCGGAACCACCCATCAGCATAAGTGTCAGCTTCATCGCTGCATATTCCTTACGTCCCGAACCCCATACGCCAATCAGCAGATACATAGGTATCAAGGCTATTTCGTAGAACATAAACATGGTGAACAGGTCTACGGATATAAAGAATCCGAACACTCCCATCGACAACAGCGTGAACCAAAGGAAATATTCTTTGGTCAACGGTTGCAAACGCCAGGAAGCGAATGTGCCGGTAAATACGATAATGGCGGACAGTAACAGCATAGCTACCGAGATGCCGTCTACGCCTACCGAGTAGGAGATATGAAGCGGTGCGTACCATAGTGTGTCTGCACGGAAAAGCATTTCCGCCGTGTTTCCGGCGCTACGCTCTCCCAAATACATGAATGTAAGTACGACAGAGGCTATCAGAAGCGCTGATGCGCCCGTAACCATAACCCCCCGGATAGCTTTAATTCCTCGTGCCGCCCAAAGTCCGGCCAACATCAGGAGGGGGATAAGTACGAATATTGATAAGAAATTCATCTTTATGATTTACTGTTTAAAGATTTACTATTACTTGTTTAGAGAACCAGCAGAAGAATAAGTGCCAGTGCACCGCAAAGGAACACATACGCATATTGTTGTACCTGACCGCTCTGTAGGCCGCGAATCTCATCGCTTGTCGCATTCGTCGCCCATGCCAGGAAGTCGAAGAATCCGTCTACGACATGACGGTCCCACCATGCGATAGGAGTAGAGATGCAACGGAAAATAATCTTATGCGTAATGAACTGGTATATCTCGTCAATATAGAAACGGTGATAGGCAGCCTTATGCAATCCCTTGAACTGTTGAGCCAGCGAATCGGCGACAGGCTGTTTGGCGTTCTTATACATCCAGGTCGCGATGGCAATGGAAATAATCGCGATAACAACACTTGTGATAGCCACTGACGGGTCAAGATGAATGGAGTAGGATTCACCGTTGGAACTGATAAAGTGTCCGAAAGGAATAAATCCGGCTCCACAAGCCACTGCCGCCAGAAACATCAATGGGAAAGTCATAGCCAACGGACTTTCATGGGGAGTGTGATGCGCATGAAGTTCTTTGTTCTCTTTTCCCCAGAAGATACCGTAATAAAGGCGGAACATATAGAAAGCGGTCATAGCGGCGATTACCGTCATCACCCAACCCATTACAGAGCTGTATTGGAAGCAAGCTGCCAGAATCTCATCTTTCGAGAAGAAACCCGAGAATGGGGGGATACCCGCAATGGCGAGACAAGCAATCAGGAATGTCCAATGGGTAATCGGCATATATTTGCGTAATCCGCCCATAGCCGACATCTCATTAGAGTGTACCGCATGGATAATGCTACCGGCACCGAGAAAGAGCAGCGCCTTGAACATGGCGTGCGTGAAAAGGTGGAACATGGATGCCATGTATCCCAATCCGCCTTCGTGCGGGTTCATGGAAGTACAAACCCCCAAAGCTACCATCATAAAACCAATCTGCGAGATAGTAGAGAATGCGAGTACACGTTTGATATCCGATTGTACACAAGCTACGCTTGCTGCATAGAAAGCAGTAAATGCACCAACCCAGGCTACCATATGCAAGGTATCCGGTGCGTAAGCAATGAAAAGCGGGAACATACGGGCTACCAGATAAACACCGGCAACCACCATTGTAGCCGCATGAATCAAAGCGCTGACAGGAGTCGGACCTTCCATTGCATCCGGCAACCAGATATGTAATGGGAACATTGCACTCTTGCCGGCACCACCCACAAACATCAGTCCGAGAGCTAACGGAAGCATAGAAGCACCACCGCTAATCAATGATACCGTATCCGGAGTGAAACCGAACGTCCCGCCATAATATCCGTAAATCAGGATACCGATCAGGAAGCCCAAGTCAGCAAAGCGAGTAACAATAAACGCTTTCTTGGAAGCAGCAATGGCAGCCGGTTTTGTATAATAAAAACCGATTAGCAGGTAAGAGCTTACACCCACCAGCTCCCAAAAAAGGTACATCTGGAAGATGTTGGTTGCAACGACCAATCCCAGCATAGACATGGTAAACAGGGATAGGAAAGCGTAATAGCGTTGAAAACCGACTTCTCCTTTCATGTAACCGAAAGAGTAGATATGTACCATCAGTGACACTGTAGAGATGACGATCAACATCATTACCGATATAGGATCGAGCAAGATGCCCAAATCGAAGTGTAAGGTCTCTGTAAAAGGAAGCCACGTGAAGTTGTAAGGCATCAGTGTGGCGAATGTTCCGTCTTCCAGTCGTGGAGCGGAGAAATATTGGAAAGCTGTAACGTAGGATAGTACTGCTACTGCTCCCAGTATCAGCGTACCGATTGTACCCGCTGTCCGGTGGGACATCCATTTACCTCCGATTCCCAATATGAGAAAGGAGAAGAAAGGAAGAAGGAGTATTAGAATTGTTAGTTCCATACAGTTTTATTTAATTACTTGAGTTATTATTATTAATTCTTGGTGAGAAACAAATCACCACTTCAACTCGTCCAGATTGCGCACCTGAATGCTTCGAAGATTACGATAAATGTTAATCATGATGGCGATAGCTATTGCAGTTTCCGCAGCCGAGATGGCGATGGAAAAGAGTGCAAAGAAATAACCCTCCATTCCCCCCGGAAAAAGGAATCGATTGAACACGGCGAAGTTGATGTCCGTAGCATTCAGCATTAACTCTACAGAAATCAGGATAGCCAGTGTATTTCGGCGGGTAAAGAATCCATAGATTCCTGCAAACATCATGATGGTACCAGGTAATATTCCATGTGTATCATATTCGAACTCTATTTTGATAGTTAATACTTAAAATTCCTATCTCTTACGTGCAATCATGATGCCACCGATGATACACGCCAGCAATAATATGCTGACGGCTTCGAAAGGCAATACATAACCGTATTTGTCACTACTTAATAAAGCGTTCCCGATAGCATGAATGCTAATTTCTTGCGGGGCCAAATTAGCTGTCTGCATGAAATCGTGCTTCAGTGTGATAAACAGGATAATGGCTAAACCGGCAATCATAGTGAAGAGTCCGGCTAAGACTTTACTTCGTTTTGCTTTCTCGGCCCGGTCGCCTTCTCCACTGGTCAACAGGATGGAGAATACATAAAGAACGACGATACCACCGGCATAAACCATAATCTGAACGGAACCCAGAAAGGTGTAACCCAGCAAAAAATAGATGCCGGCCGTGCCGAAGAGCACGAAGAGCAGGTAGGTGGCCGAGCGTACGATACGTTGGGTAGTCACCGTCATGATGGACATAGCAATAATAAATGCTGCCAAAAAGTAGAATACTACTGTTTCAAGTGTTGATCCCATATCTAAACTTCTTTTTTCTTTTCTATTACTTTACTACCGTCGTGGTTCAACTTCAGGACAAGTTTCGCCCGGTCGAAGACTGCATGTTCGAAGTTCTGGTCGAACGTGATGGCATCGTGCGGACAAGCATTGACACAGAGCTGGCAGAACATACAGGCACCCAAATCATATTCATAGGTTGCCAGGATTTTCTTCTTCTTTCCATCTTCTGTTTCGACGGTTTCGCTGGTCACTTTGATTGTATCGTTCGGACAGGCCATTTGACACAGTCCGCAAGCTACACAGCGATGTTCATTATTCTCATTGTGGGGCATATTCAGCGTACCACGGAAACGGTCGAACATTTTCAGCTCTTTCCGGTTTTCGGGATATTGCTCGGTCACTTTCTTACGGAAGTATACCTTGATGCTGGTTTTCATACCCGTTGCCAGTGTACTGATGCCATGCATCAGACCACCTAAGTACGTATATTTTTTATCTTTATATTCCATAATTCTCATTTATCAAAAGTGGAAGCCGAAAGCTACGCAGCATGCCATTAATAATAGATTTACCATAGAAATTGGAACCAGGTATTTCCATTCCAGATTCAAGATCTGGTCGATACGCAAGCGTGGGAAAGTCCATTTGATCCACATCAGAAGGAATACCACAAAGAATGCTTTGGCGAAGAACCAGATAAAGCCCGGAATATAATCCATTACAGCATTAAATCCATCCAAACCAACAATGTGCAGCGGCATCCATCCTCCCAGGAAGATGGTGGCGGCAACACTGGCTACGATAAACAGATTCAAGTATTCTGCCAGATAGAAGAAACCGAAACCCATACCGGAGTATTCTGTATGATATCCGGCTGTCAGCTCACTTTCCGCTTCGGGAAGGTCGAACGGGCCACGGTTACATTCTGCATTTCCGGCAATCAGATAGATGATGAAAGCAATGACCGCAGGAATATGTCCCTTGAAGATGAACCAACCATCAGCTTGTCCTTCTACGATTTCAGAAAATTGCATGGTTCCCGTCAGCACTACCATTGTCATGATACTCATACCAACAGAAAGTTCATAACTGATAATCTGTGCACCGCTTCGCATGGCACCGATCAAAGAGAATTTGTTGTTACTACCCCAACCGGCCAGCAAGATACCGACAACTCCAATGCTGGAAGCTGCCAACAGGAAGAACACGCCCACATTAAAGTCCAGAATCGCCGCACCTTTATTAAAAGGAATACAAGCGAAAGTCAGGAATGAAGCGATAATCACCATGAATGGAGCAAGATTGTAAAGGAAATGGTCGGCACCCTTCGGCATGAAGATTTCTTTGGTCAGCATTTTGAGCACGTCGCAGACCACTTGGATAGAACCCCATTTACCAACACGGTTCGGTCCAAGACGACACTGGAAAAAACCGCAGACCTTACGCTCCATGTAGATCAATATGATAGCCAGGATGGCATACAGTGCTACGAGGCACACGCCGACAGCTACACATTCTATAAAGATGGCTAATCCCTCCGGCATAATGGAGAGCAGTAGCTCATGTATCCAGTTTGTTACTATACTAAAGTCGAACATATATTTTTAATAATTAAGTATTATCTGTCAATATCCGGAACGACATAATCTATTGTTCCGCCAATAGCAATTAAGTCGGCAATCTTTGTGCCCCGGCAAATGGTGTCAATTGCAGCAACAAGCGGCAATCCCGTAGCACGGTAGTGCAGACGGTAAGGCGTTTTGTCACCCTGACTTTCCAGGAAGACACCAAATTCACCACGACTTCCTTCTACTGCTGCATAGTAACTGCCTTCCGGAACACGGATGATAGGTTTCATCTTTTCCTGATAAGGTCCCTCGGGAATATTGTCTATTAATTGCTCAATGATGTTCAGACTTTCCATGATCTCATCCATACGCACCAGGTAACGGGCAAAGCAGTCACCTTCCGTATAAACGATTTCTTTGAAATCGACTTTGTCATATACACCGTATGGCATTCGTTTACGTACGTCACACGCCCATCCTGATGCACGGCCTGTACCTCCGGTACAACCGAAAGAGATGGCATCTTCACGGCTTAACACACCGACGCCTTTCATACGGCTTTGTGCGATGATGTTACCCGTGAATATATCGTGATATTCGTGGATAATTCCTCTCATATATGGAATGAACTCTTTTACTCGTTTGACGAAGTTAGGATGAAGATCAGCCTGTACACCGCCAATCGTATTGTAGTTCATAATCAGACGTCCGCCGCAAGTTTCTTCAAAGATATCGAGAATTTTCTCGCGGTCACGGAATCCATAAAAGAATGCTGTCAACGCTCCTAAGTCCATAGCAAGACAAGAGTAGAACAGCAAGTGAGAATCGATACGTTGCAACTCGTCCATTATGGTACGGATGTACTGTACGCGTTCACTGACCTCAATGCCCATGGCTTTTTCAATGCACATACACAATGCATGGCGGTTCTGATGCGCGCCCAAATAGTCCAGACGGTCTGTCAAAGCCAATGTTTGAGGGTAAGTGAGGCTTTCATTCATTTTCTCGATGCCTCGGTGGATATACCCGCAGTTCGCATCAATCTTACGAATAATTTCACCTTCCAGAGAAACACGGAAGCGCATTACACCATGAGTAGCAGGGTGCTGCGGACCGATGTTGACTACATATTCTTCTTCGCCGAACAGTTTCGTCTCTTTGTTCTTGATGGTTCCGTCCGGGTTCAGTTCTATTTCTTGAGTCGTATCAAACGTCTCTTCATTGGTCATGCACAGTGGGTTATCCTTTTCCGGGTCGTTATCTTTACGCATCGGATAACCGATCCAATCGTTGCGCAGGTAGAGCCGGCGCATATCAGGATGACCGACAAAGGTGATGCCATAAAAATCAAAAACTTCACGTTCGTAGAAGTCGGCTATCTTCCAGATGTCGCTGACAGACGGAATTTCCGGTAGCTCGCGGTTGGTTGTCGCTGTTTTTAGTGCTATCCGTTCGCCTGTAATGGTAGATTCCAGATGGTAGACTACGCCTAAGCCGCGGAGTTTTTCCGGAGCGTCTTTCTCATCGGCTACTCCCCAGTCCATACCGGTGAGGCTTTCGAGAAAGTCCATCTGTTTTTCATTTCGCAAGCGCAGCATCTCGTCGTGTAACGCTGCAGGAGCTATAAATTGTATTTCTTGCATAAATCAAATTAAATTAAGAATGAAAAATTAAGAATGAAAAATCTGCCGGGATGTTGCATGCGAATTCTTCATTCATCATTCATCATTCTTCATTTCTTAAATAATCCGGTTTCTTCTCTTTTCTGTTTACTCCACCAAAGAACTTTTCTATTTTCACTTTGCGTTGCAATTGCATCATGCCATAATAGAATGCTTCAGGACGTGGCGGGCATCCGGGAATATATACATCTACCGGAAGAATCTTGTCCACCCCGTTTACTACGTGATAGGACTTCTTGAAAGGACCTCCGCTGACAGCGCATCCGCCTACAGCAACCACATACTTCGGATCGGGCATCTGGTCGTAAAGTCGTTTCAGTACCGGAGCCATTTTATTGGTGATTGTTCCGCATACCATAATCATATCAGCCTGACGCGGGCTGGCACGTGCTACTTCAAACCCAAAGCGGGCCATGTCATAACGCGCGGCACCCAGTGCCATAAATTCGATACCACAACAACTGGTTGCAAAGGTAAGCGGCCACAGTGAATTGCTGCGCCCCCAGTTGATAAAGTCGTCAAGTACTCCGAGGGCAACATTGGCTCCTCCTGCATTAAGTTCTTTGACCAACTTTTCCAATGATTCATTGTCGATAAACTCATCATACGGAATAGATTTTATTTTTGGCTTTTTGGTTATTTCCATTCCAAAGCTCCTTTCCTCCAGGCATAAGCAAGACCCAGAACTAAAATGATAAAGAAAAAGAGAACACTAATAAGTCCCTGTGGTCCCATGTCACGCATAACTACCGCCCACGGAAACAGAAAAGCTGTTTCGACATCGAACATAAGAAATAGGATGGCAAACAGGTAGTAGCCTACGCGAAACTGCATCCATGATTTACCACGTGTCGGTATACCACATTCATAAGCTTCAAACTTTTGCAGATTGTATGAACGGGGAGAAATAGCACGCGAAAGAGCTACTACTACACCAACAAAAGCAAGCGCTGTCAGTAAAACAACAACTAAAAATGTAAAATTCATAATTCAATAGCTGTTTAGATTGAATATTATATAGAAATAAGCAATTAGTCTATTCGCCCTATGGAGAATAAAACCAACTGTAATAAATGACGAGTAAAAGAGTCTACTGTACTGTAGGCTAAATGACTATCTTTCTTAACCCATATATATAATAGGAGATAGGATCGTAGAAATATTCGGAAGAGTGAAGCGAAGATGAGGGAGGCGGACTTTGGAATTTATAATGTTCGCAAAAGTAAGTGATCAGTAACAGTATACTTTTATCTGCCGGAACATGTGCGATGTCCGTATGATTCATATCGCAGGATTGGGTGGAATAAAGATGGTAAAGGCGTTCCAAAGCATTATGTACCGGACAGTCCTGAGACACATAGCACTTCTCCTGCCGATAAGTCGGGGAGGAAACTTTGCACATATCTTCCATTGCTCCATTAGTTGCACAATGGATGAGCAAAGCCAACACTAAAAGTAGTCCGAATTTTAAGCTTTGTTTCATCTTTCTCCTTTAACGGCTGCAAATATAGAACTAATATTTATACTTTTTGCAAAGTCCGTATGGCAAAAAAGCTTTTTTTAACTCCATATCTTTTAGATTCATTTTTTAGTCAGCATGGTTTCACAAATATCATTTAGAATGGGGTAATTTCTCCATCTTCATTTGTTAAAAGATGCAATAAAAAGAATGATTTACGCTCTTTTTGGCGAATAACACAAAGAAAATACATTTTTTTGCAGAT
>OJQH01000760.1_pt1 | contig 14655 bp, 8 predicted proteins | sample 1601421 | NCBI WGS metagenome assembly OJQH01 (sample SAMN03922503, study PRJEB24848) | human gut metagenome | isolation source: stool sample | host: Homo sapiens | place: Germany | collected 2011-11 | reverse complement strand
GATGAGAAATATGCACGGGAAAAATTGTCTACGGTAAAAACTGCAGTTGAGATGTCAGATAAAATCAATGAACAGTTTGGGTTTGAACGTGCTTGGGGAACGACAGACAATAGTGGAACTGTATTAAATAAGTTAACTATGTCCTTTGATGATGATGGAAAGATGACACTTTTTGCTGATTTGGAGAAGATTACAGAAAAGCAGAAAGAACGGCTTGAAGAATTAAAGGAAAAACGTGCAGAGGAGAAAAAGCAGGAAAAGAAGGATGTAACTGTTAAGCGGACTACAATTCAGGCAAATTCAAAAGAAGAATTACTTGAAAAGATTTCTGAACTGGATTGGAGTAAGATAACAGAAGAAAAGGCAACACAGGGTATGAAGTTTGATATCACTATTTAATCGTAGCATTAACCGGGAATTGGAGGTGTGCTAGAGACATCTATAGAAAAGGGGCAGGTTGCAGAGGATTCAAACGATACTGAAATGTCTGAACAGTTAACATCAGATACAACTGTTTCAGTAGATGAGGCAGCAAAAATAGTAAATGATTCGAAGCGAGATTTACAATTAAGTGATGTTCACCAAATTGAAAAAGATGTTATAGAGGAAATGAAGGATATCGAAATAAAGCATTTTGGTGAGAAGAAATCATCGGTCAGAATAGACATTACGGTATAGGAATAGTCTGCGTGAAATTTCAGTTTCATGTTGCTTTTAATAATTGAATATTGAATGATTTTACATAGCCGTTAAGGAGTAATTTTTGCTCCCTAGCGGCTTATTTTATTTTTCAAAGTAGGAGGTGAGAAAATTGAAAATTAGAAAGGTTGATGACAAACCGATGGTCATTCACACCAAGGAGAAAGCCAAGATTCATGCCCACGAACCGAAGGGAGCCAAGATTAAGGGGAGTAACATCTATACAGTAGAGAGAGGTCCTAAGACAGCTGGTGCAAAGGTAACTGATACGGATAGAAAGAAGTCCTATCGCAAGAGTACCATTCATCAGTCGGAGCCGAAGAATAAGGGATTATCAAGATTCAAGCAAAACCTTAAGGAATCAAACACTTCCATCAAGACCAAGAACACGAATCTTCACATTGCAGGAAGAACTGGAGCACTTGTAGCCGGGGCAGTAACAGATCAGGTGGAAGGCGGTCAGGAGGTATCGCAGGCAGCATATCTTGCATATGAAGCAAGCCGCCCTGTTACCGGAACTGCTTCTAAGGGGGCTGCACTTTTCAGGAAAAAGGCGGCAGCCGAGGCAAAGAAGCGTATCAAGAAGGTAGAGGCAGGAAAGAAGCTGGCAAAAAAGACAGCAAAGAAAGCTGCCAAAGATACAGCCAAGACTGTAGCTAAAGAGACGGCAAAAGAAACAGCAAAGACTACTGCCAAGGTTGCAGCGAAAACTGCCACAAAGGCAGCTGCTACAGCGGCAGGAACAGCGGTTGCACCGGGAGTTGGTACTGCAATCGGCATGGCAGCCGGATATGCTGCAGGTGTGTCCATAGAGGTCAAGGATGAAAAGATGACCAACCGGAGCAGGAAGATAAAGTTCTTTCTGGATAAGATGAGAGCACAGGAGAATCAGACGGACAGCGTGGCAAAGCTGGTAAAGGATCTGATTGTGCGAAAAGCGATTACCTGGGTAAAGGCAGCTGCACCGATTATCGGATTGGTGCTTTTATTACTTGTTCTTGTAGTTGCCATGATTGCGGTTCCGGTTATAGCGGTGATAGCAATCCTTTACAATTCACCATTTGCTTTATTTCTGCCACCACTTGAATCAGGAGATACCGTGCAGACAGTAACGAGTGCTTATGTGCAGGAGTTTAACCGGGATGTGAACACGAAAGTGAATGAGCATACCGGATATGACCTTGGAGAGCTTGTATATGTGGACTATGAAGGTATGGAAGAAAACCCAAGCAATTACTATGACATCATGGCAGTCTATATGGTCAAGCATGGTGTCGGAGATACTGCAACAGTCATGAATGATACTTCTAAAGGCTGGCTGCAGGCAGTTGTAAATGATATGTGTTCATACACCACAAGCACCGGAACAAAGGATGTGGAAGAAACGGATGCAGACGGCAATGTGACTACTGTCACGAAGTCTGTTCTGTATGTGAATGTAACGCTGAAATCGTACAGGGATATGATTTCAGTCTATGGGTTTAACTCTGATCATGTGGAAATGCTTGAGCAGATCATGAGTCCGGAGTTTATGGGACAGCTTGGATATGCCGGAAGCGGAAGTGGCGGCGGAGGCGGAAGTCCGGGAGTAAGCTCCATGACTGAGGATGAAATCAATGCCATCCTAAACGAAATTACAGACAGCAGGCAGAAAACAGTCTGCTCCTATGCACTTCACAGAGTTGGCTTTCCTTATAGTCAGGATTTAAGAGACAGCGGTAACTATTATGACTGCAGTTCCTTAGCCTATTATTCATGGAAAGATGCAGGCGTGGATATTAGTTACGGCGGTGCAACCACAGCGGCAGCGGAGGCACAGGGACTGGATGAAGCCGGAAAGACTGTCTCCTTTGATGAGTTACAGCCGGGAGACCTTATCTTCTACAGTTTTACAAGCAACGGAAGATATAAGAACATCAGCCATGTGGCAGTATATGTCGGAAATGGCAAAGTGGTAGAGGCACTTAATGAAAGTCTTGGTGTGGTTTACCGGGATGTGGCAAGCACAGGAAAGATTGTTGTGATAGGAAGACCATAACAGGAAATTTGCAGAGAGGGCATAGTCCCTCTCTGAGACTGGAGGTAAGAATGGATTTAAAAGATATGATATTGGTAACAGAAAACGACAGGGGAACAGAGACAAATATGCTGATGGCTCTGGATGATTATAAGAGTTTTATAGCAATTGATGACATGTCAGAGTTTGCAGAAAATTTGTTGCAGCTTGGAAGGACACTTGGTGAAGCAGATAACTTCACAGAGTATTACAGGGCAGCAAATGTAACTGTATCTGCGAGATTCTGTCTGGATGATATTCAGCTGGGACACTTTCTTCAGGGATTTTATAACGATTCCAAAGAATTTCGGTTTGATAAAGAAGCCAGTTCTTCTGAATGTGTTGCAAAGCTTAAGGAGATTGGAATGACCGATAAGGGCTGGGTAGATGATTTTAACCTGCATTATGAAATGGAGAACCGCTCATTTGAAAGGGGACAGACATTTCATAACTTCAATGACCATGATTACATGGTGCTTGAAGCATTATCACCAAGGAATCTTGTGGTGATGGATATGAAGTCAGGTTCCCTTACAATCGCCCTTGGTGCGACAGAGTATAAGCGTTATCCGAAGGATGAGAAGCCTACAAAGGACAATACCACAATCGGGGTATCGTGGGAGCATGGGATTTATCTTGGTTCCACACTCTCAACCACGAATTTCAAGGCATACAAGAGGGAGTATGGCACACCGGAAAAGATAGAGGATATCTATGATTACAGGGCAAAGCTAAAGCAGAAGTTCTATTTTTATCAGGATATGTCAAAGGATGATGATGTACCAAAGAAGCTGCAGAATGACTTCCTTCACCAGATGTATGAGGATTTCGGAACGATTGAAGAGGACTGTTTTTACGACAGGCTGGAAGATGGAAAGTACGATGAGGGCTTTAAGGAAAGACAGGTAAAGGAAGAAAAGAGCCGGTGATGAGATTTTTACAGGAGGCGATATCATATGGAACAGGAATTTGATGTTGAGATAAAAGAAGTGCTTTCACGAGTACAGAAAGTAAAGGCAGAGTCGCTTGACGATGCCATCAATAAGGCAATGGATATGTATTATGCAGAGCAGATAGTCCTTGGAGCAGAGGACATGAAGGGAGTTGATTTTGCGCCTATCAGCGAAGGTCAGCTCCCTTCTTCATTAAAAGAAAACGGAGGAAGAGCAAGATGAAAAGTGATTCAACAACAGTAATTAAGAACATGGAGTTTTTAGTAAAGGAACTTCATAAGGAGTGGGACAGATCGGGTGCTTCTAAGGCATCCGTTATTATTTCCCTTGAGGAAGTAGATGGTATCAATGATAAGTTAAAAGAGATTATCTATCAGACACAGAAGTCAGTCGATGAGGATGAGCTGACCTTTAAACAGAGCATTGCAAAGTCCAAGGAGTGCTATGTGCTTCTTCGTGTGGTGCGTAAGATTGCAAAGAAAAAGGATAAATGCGAAAAACAGGCAATCGACAATGAATTTGCAATCGAGCTGGATAAGGATGAGTTAAAGCTCTTTAAGGGATTGTTTGCAGAGATGTTTAAGTAGAGGAGGACAAAGGTATGGGCGTTGATATGAAGGTCAAAGCGATATACGATTCTGAAATTGGTAACATCACCAGATCAGAAAAGAACTGGAAGGATGTGTTAAAGGTCGCAGGTCAGTTATACCGCTATGAATTTGACAATATCGTTATGGTAACAGCTCAGAGACCTCCGGAAAAAAGCACACTCATGGCAGATTATGATACCTGGAAAAAGGTGGGAAGATATGTAAAGCGTGGTGCGAAAGGCTGCGCTATCTTCCCGTCGAGGGCACTGAATCCACGCATGAGGTATATCTTTGATATCAGTGATACCGGAGGGAAGAATGTCAAACTGACATGGGACCTTGAGGGAGAAAATCTTAAGGATTATCTGGATTTTCTTGTGTCAGAAGGTCAGATTGAGCAGTACGATAACAGCGACAGGGAGTCTCTAAAAAATATATTAAAACAGTTTACAGGAACAGATGTTTGGTTTATAATAAAAGAAGAGTTCGGAAACCGAATGACCGAGCTTATGCAGCTATCAGGTAGTGTGATAAAGGAAGAAAGTAAGAAACGCAATGGCTTACAGCAGGAAATGGACATGGAGCAGCTTGTATATGCAAGTGTCATGTATGCTGTAGGGACGAGATGCGGATTTGACTTATCTGTGCAAGAACAGGATTTTAGTCAGATCGTAAATATCAAAGACGAAGAGATCATTTACCGTCTTGGTTCCATTGTATGCGATGTCTCCTGTAGTGTTCTTAGAGAATTTAGTCGTAACTTAAAGGCAATCGAGAGCGAAAGGAGAATTGGATATGTTAGAAGAAATGACTTACAAGGAAGTGGACGGACTGCTTTATCCGCAGATAGAGATGCCGGACGAGACGGAGGATCTCACGAAGCTGGGCAAATACGGAAGGATGGCGATGAACTATCTAAAGGAGAACGAGCCGGCAAGATACAAGACGCTGATGAGATTCGGGAAGATGTACGAGAAGATGTCAGCGGTAGAGGAGGAAGCGAACCAGCTGTACGACCAGCTGGAGATGCAGTATCTGGCGAAGCACAAGCCACAGAATCCGTCATCGACAATGGAGATGTGGAAGATAAGAGAGCAGGCGAAGATGCAGGCAGAGGAAGTGGTACTCCATCAGATAGTGATGCGATTCCACTAGAATCAGATGATACAGAACTGAATAGGGAACTTGATGAAATCAATTCATTGGGTGTTAGTAAGGAAGCCGAATATACACAGGCTTCCTTTTTTTTCGACCAGAACGGGCAGGCAAGCATTGGCACCATTCATACTGAGGACGAAAACAATAATCAGTTTATGCGTCAGTTCGAGCAGGACAGAAAAGCTGCATTAGCAGGTAAATACAATTATCTGAATCCCAAAAAGTCTGCAACAGTACCAGGTGAGTATATCAAACAGGTGCTTATGAGAGGTACAGGCTTTGTCGGTGGCAAGGGCAGGGTATGCAAGATTTTTGAAACAGAGATTGATGCAGGAACCAGGGCAAAGCGTATCAAAGCAGAGTATGGTCAGGGAGGTGCAGGCTGGCCGGTTGACGGACTGGGGCTGCACGGATATGACACATTTCATGGGAATGGACTGCGTTTTCAGTGGCGAGATGAGGATGGAGAGGTTGAAGGATATGTTTCGTGGAAAGATATCGAAAAAGAGCTTGGTGTCCTTATTCTTACAGGGGAATACCAGTCTGAGACACCTCGTATTGATGAGCTTGCGATGGACGGACTCCGTGAGGATGATGAGGTCATTGATGCCGAATACCGGGAAGTGGAACCGGAGGAGGCAGAATCAGAGATTGATGATTATGCAATACCGGATGAGCCGGAGAGCTATGCTTCTAACAGAGATTATGTAAGTGCAAAAGGCATGACACCACAGGAAGCTGCCGATGAAGACCGCATGGTAACACAGGCAGAATATGGTGCAGAGATAGAAGCTGAAACAACTGAAAAAGATCCATCAGAGCTTCAGTATATTACACCGATTGATTATGCCAAGCGTATTGCAGAGCTTGATGAAGACCTGCGTGATGCGGCGGAGATTCTTGTAACAGATTGCAGCTGCTACACTCCGTTTAGGGCATTCCTTATGGATGTGGTGCAGTCTGATTTTGCATTTATGCCAAATAAACTTGACCTTATCAGGGATATTGCATTAGGGACAGATAATGCAGAAAGAAAGGCATATTCCAACAATAAGTATGGTCTTGTGGAGTACTCAATCAGAAGCGGGTATGTGAAGATCAGCTATAAGAACAGGAATGGTGTGCGTAAGGAAGGTGCACTCGACTGGCGTGAGTTATACGAGATTTTATCCTATATGGTAAAACAGCCATTTTACTGTGGAGAAGACCAGAAGAAGTATTATCAGGAGACAAAGCAGAAGGCTGACAGGGATAAGATGAATCCGGTCTATAAGAGATTCTTTGATATCGAGGATAGTGTAAAAGCCAATCGTCTTGAAACCAGGGAAAGAGCAATAGCGAATGGCTGGGAAACCAAGATTGATGAGAATGGACATGTGGTTTCAGATGATGCAGTATCAGTATCTGTGGATGATATTCAGGCTGATACAGAATCACAGGAAACTGTAGATTTTACACCAAAGCAGGAACCAGTACAGCAAGTAGAAAGTCTTGAAAATGAGAAGAATGTTGCCGGGCAGACGAAACACAATTTCCACTATAATCTTTGGGAAATGGAAAAAGGCGGTGCTAAGACCAGATACCAGTGGAATATGGATGCAATCCGCACTTTAAAGCAGATTGAATCAGAGAACAGGCTTGCCACACCTGAGGAACAGAAAACTCTGTCGAAGTTTGTCGGATGGGGCGGACTGTCACAGGCATTTGATGAGAATAACGCAGGCTGGAGCAAAGAATATGCAGAGCTGAAAGACCTTTTATCTGATGAGGAATACAGTGCTGCAAGGGCAACAGTAAATAACGCCTTTTATACTTCACCGGAGATTGCCATGTGCATAAATTCGGCACTTGTCCAGTTTGGTTTCAGAGGCGGCAATGTATTAGAGCCATCTATGGGTATCGGTAACTTCTTTGGAAGTATGCCGGCACCAATGCAGAGAAGCAAGCTGTATGGGGTGGAGATTGACAGCATTTCAGGAAGAATTGCAAAGCAGCTTTATCAGAATGCCAATATCAGTATCACAGGATTTGAGAATACCACATATCCGGATAACTTCTTTGATGTGGTTGTCGGAAATGTGCCATTTGGTGATTATAAGGTATTTGATCCAAAGTACAACAAGTATAACTTCCGTATCCACGATTATTTTCTGGCAAAAGCACTTGATCAGGTAAGACCGGGAGGCATGGTTGCAGTAATCACCACAAAGGGAACACTTGATAAGGCAAATCCTACTATCCGAAAGTATCTGGCTGAAAGAGCAGAGCTTGTGGGAGCAGTAAGACTTCCGAATACTGCATTTAAAGACAATGCAGGAACCGAAGTGACAGCAGATATCCTATTTTTGCAGAAGAGGGAGAGAAAGATTGACATTGAGCCGGACTGGGTACACCTTGGTGTGACTGAGAATGGCATTGCAGTCAACTCTTATTTTGCAGAGCATCCGGAAATGATGCTTGGATCTATGGAGTATGATACAAGGATTTACGGACAGGACAGCAGATATACAGTCTGTGTGAATGATGATGAGAACTTCAATATGTATGAAGCATTAAACAAAGTTATCGGTAATATCAAAGCACAGATGACAGATTTTGAGAGAGTGGCAGATGAGGCGGAGCAGACGGAGGAAGTTATCCCGGCTGATCCGGATGTGAGAAACTACACTTACACATTTTTTGAAGGAAAGCTCTATTACAGGGAAAATTCCGAGATGGTAAGAAAAGAAGTATCACAGACTGCCGAGGAGCGAATCCGAAGCCTTGATGAAATCAGACAGATAACAAGAGAGCTGATTGATATCCAGATGGATGGCTGCAGCGAGGAGGAGCTTTCTGATAAGCAGAGACTTCTTAATGTAAAATATGATGCCTTCGTAAAGCAGTATGGAGCCATTACTTCAAAAGCAAACAGAATAGCTTTCAGGGATGACAGCGATTACCCGCTTCTTTGCAGCCTTGAGGAAGTAAATGAAGACGGGGAGGTGAAAAAAGCGGATATGTTTTATAAGCAGACGATTAAGGCAAAGACAGTCATAGACAGAGTGGAGACCGCTGTGGAAGCATTAAATGTATCCGTCAATGAATTTGGATATGTAAATCTTGCCTATATGCTTTCTATCTATGAGCCGGATATTACAAATGCAAAGGAAGAACTTGCAGAAAAGTCTGGACAGACAGTGGATGAGATAACTCTAAGTGACGATGCTTTGGCAGAGCTTAGAAGGGCAGTTCTTGTGGAAGAACTGGATGGACTGATTTTCCTTAATCCCGACCGCTACAACGAGAACAATCCCGATATCGGCTGGGAGACAGCAGACGAGTATCTTTCCGGAAATGTGAGAGACAAGCTTCGTGTAGCAAAGGCTATGGCAGCGGATACAGACAATCCACAGGCAGAAAGATTTGCAGGCAATGTGGCAGCACTTGAAAAGGTGCAGCCGGAATGGATTGAAGCCTCGGATATTGATGTAAAGATTGGTACAACTTGGATTGAGCCGCTTGATTATGAGCAGTTTATCTATGAGCTTCTCAATACACCAAGAAGAGCAAGGGCAGTCAGAAGCCAGTTTTACAATACAGGCATTCAGGTACACTTAAATAAGATGAGCATGGAATGGTTCATCGAGAATAAGAGCATGGATAAGCATTCAGTGGCAGCTACTAAGACTTATGGTACAAGCCGCATGGATGCTTATTCTATTTTTGAGGATACGCTGAATCTTAAAACTGTAACAGTAAGGGACAGGATTGATGACGGTGATGGCAAATATCATTACGAAGTCAATAAGAACGAGACAATGCTTGCAAGGGAAAAGCAGAACATGATCAAGGAGAAGTTCAAGGAATGGCTGTTTGCAGAGCCGGAGCGAAGACAGAAATATGTGGAGTATTACAACGAGACATTCAATAACATCCGTCTGCGTGAGTATGACGGAAGCCACTTACAGTTTCCGGGAATGAATCCGGCGATTGAGCTAAAGCCACACCAGAAGAATGCGGTGGCAAGAATCCTTCTTGGAGGGAATACCCTGCTGGCACACTGTGTCGGTGCCGGAAAGTCCTTTGAGATGATGGCTGCCTGCATGGAGCAGAAGAGACTCGGACTTGCCAATAAGACGATCATGGTTGTTCCAAAGCCACTTATCGGTCAGACGGCATCAGAGTTTTTAAGGCTTTATCCGTCAGCAAATATCCTGGTTGCCACAGAGCGTGATTTTGAAAAGAGCCGCAGGAAGCAGTTCGTATCAAGGATTGCAACAGGTGACTATGACTGTATCATCATGTCGCACTCGCAGTTTGAAAAAATCCCGATCTCAGCAGAGAGAAAGGAAAGAATGCTCAATGAGCAGATTGATGAAATCAGCTATGCGATTGATGAGATGAAGGAGCGTAACGGGGAGCGTTGGACTGTAAAACAGATGGAAAGCCAGAAGAAAAAGCTGGAGGAGCAGCTGAAATCCTTATCAGATGAGAGCAGGAAGGATGACCTTATAACCTTTGAGGAACTTGGTGTGGACTCTATCATGGTTGACGAAGCGCACAATTTTAAGAACCTTGCGATTTTTTCCAAGATGAATAATGTGTCAGGTATCAGCAGCAGTGGAGCGAAGAAGTCAACGGATATGCAGCTTAAATGCCAGTATTTGTCTGAGATAAATGATGGCAGAGGCATTGTGTTTGCGACAGGTACGCCAATATCCAATACCATGTGTGAGATGTATGTCATGCAGCTTTACTTACAGAAAGCGGCACTTGAAGAGATGGGGATTTATCACTTTGATTCATGGGCAGCGAACTTTGGTGAAGTGACAACAGCACTGGAGCTTACTGTAGAGGGAAGCGGTTTCCGTTTTAAGAGCAGATTCAATAAGTTTACGAATCTGCCGGAGCTTATGAATATCTTCCGTGAGGTAGCAGATGTGCAGACCGCAGACATGCTTGACCTTGATGTGCCGGCTCTTCGTGGCGGCAAGCCTATCATAGTGGAGTCAGAGCCTGACTGGTATGTAAAGCAGGTTATGGAAGACTTTGTTGTGAGGGCAGAGCGTATCAGAGGTGGTGGAGTTGATCCAAGTGTGGACAACTTCCTAAAGATTACTCATGAGGCAAGATTACTCGGAACAGATGCAAGGCTGATTGATAAGGACGCACCAAATAATCCAGATGGAAAGCTCAATAAGGTAGCGGAGAATGTATGGAAAGAATATGAGAAAGGAAATGCCAACGGTCATATAGGCTGCCAGCTTATTTTTTCGGATATCGGCACACCGGGACCGGATAAGGATTTTACCATCTACGATTATCTGAAGGAAACACTGATACAGTATGGTATTCCGGCAGAGGAGATAGCATTTATCCATGATGCAAAGACCGACGCACAGAGGGATGCACTATTTAAGGAAATGAGAACAGGTAAGAAAAAAGTGCTTATAGGTTCTACAGATAAATGTGGTACTGGCGTTAATGTTCAGACACATCTGGTTGCAATGCATCATGTGGACTGTCCTTGGAAGCCAAGCTCCATTGAACAGAGGGAAGGACGAGGCATCAGGCAGGGCAACGAAAATGAAGAGGTGGCAATCTATAGATATGTCACCAAAGGAACCTTTGATGCATACAACTGGTCACTTGTCGAGAATAAGCAGCGTTTTATCAGTCAGGTTATGACAAGCAAGGCTGTAAGCCGAAGCTGTGAGGATATCGATGAGGCAACACTTTCCTATGCAGAGATTAAAGCGGTTGCCACAGGCAATCCTTTAATCAAGGAAAAGATGGAGATTGACAATGATGTCCAGAGATTAAAGCTCTTAAAGGCATCCTATGACAATCAGAGATATGGCTTGCAGGATAACTTTATGATTAAGTACCCGAAGCTCATTAAGACAGCAACAGAAAAGCTTGCCAATGTAAGAGAAGATGTAAAGGCAAGGGATAAAGAACTGATTGATAATCCGGAATTTGCCATTACCATAGGCAAAGCAACCTACACAGAGCGTGTGGATGGAGGAACGATGATGCTTGAAGCAATCAGCAAATGTAAGACCGGAGAGACAACTGCAATCGGCAAGTTCCATGGATTTGAGCTGCTTGTGGAAAAGAACTTCCTTGGTATCAATTATATGGTGCTTCGTGGAAAGACTGAGTACAAGGCAGAGCTTTCCACAAGTCCTGTCGGCAGTATGGTGAAGCTGGAAAATCTGTTCAATGGACTCCATGAGAACATTGATTTCTTAGAAAAGAAGATTGAGCAGTACCAGAATGACCTTGAAGCATCAAAGACTGAGTATGACAAGCCATTTGCGTACAGCAAGGAACTGGAAGAAAAGCTGGCAAGGCAGTGTGAACTGAATGCCCAGCTTGACCTTGAAAATGCAAAGGCTGTGGATGCAGACCTGAGCGGACCGGAGGAAGAAAGAGAAGCAGATGAAAGGATGGAATCTGCAGCAATTGTAGCAGAGGATAAAGGTGCTTATCCATCCGACAGAGAGGGCAGAACACGATAGGAGAGTGAATAATATGAGCATAAGAAAAGTGGTCGCAGGACTACTGATTACAGCAGGGATTGCCATTATGGCAGTCCCTTTTTTCTGGCGGGCAACCGGAGAAAAACAGACAGAACAGCTCATAAGTGAATTTGAGCAGACATTGGAGGATGATTACGATGAAGAAACAGATGTGGAGGAAGAGCAAACCTCCATTAGTAAAGAGGATGAAGCCATTCTTAAAGAAGGCGGTGTTATCGGCATCATTGAGATACCGGGCTTAGATATCAGGTATCCGGTAATGGAAGGAACCACAAGTAAAGTGCTTAATGCAGGGATTGGTCATATAGAAGAGACTGCAGGAATCGGTGAGAGTGGCAACTGTGTATTGTGCGGTCACAATGGCAGCAGATATGGCACATTTTTTACACCACTAAGTCAGATATCCATAGGCGATGAAGTGATGATAACCGACAAAAATGGACTGAAGCATATCTATGAGGTAACAGAGACAGAGGTAGTAAATCCGTATGATAACAGCATCAAGACACAGGGTACAGAAAAAGAATTAACTCTTTTTACCTGTTCCCAGAAAGGAACCATGCGTTTTGTGGTCAGGTGCATTTATAAGGAGGCGGTGATGGATGAATAAGAGATACCGGTTAGGTGAGATAGAAGAGGCAGTATCGGAAATGGAGGAGTTAATCGGGCTTGAGGATGATATTGCAGAGATTGATGATGACTTTCAGATAGTCGTAAGCGGCTGGTCTGTGTATGTCGAAAGCCTGAATCTGACACTCAGACAGGGAATAGCCTGTGTATGGGATGCAGAGGAAGGATTATTTATGCCTGATTTTGATGTGACCATCGTGTATGAGGGGAACATTGAAACACAGGAGTGGCTCTACTACGAGCAGGATGGAATGGTCGTTACACTTGGCAACTGGTTAAATGGCAGATTGTCTTGTGAACAGATAGAACAGCTTTGGTGTGAGCTTATCATACCGGAGCAAAACAAAGAACAAAAAGAAAGCGAGGAATAGCATATGAAGTATTCAATTAAAGTAAACGAAGTAAGGGCAAAAGAGGGCAGCAATATCAAGGGATTTGCAACAGTAGTATTTGGTGATTCATTTAAGATTACCAATATTGCAATCCTTGAGAATAAGGACAAGGGAGAGCTTTTTGTATCAATGCCTAGATACCGCTCCAATGAGCGTGATGAAAGCAATGGCGTGATCTATAAGGATGTGTGCAATCCTATCACAGCAGAGTTTCGTGAGGAACTCTATACCAATATCCTTGATGCCTATGCAAGAATCAAAGAACCGGAGAAAGAGGAGACACAGAAGCGGGACAGAATACAGGAAATGCCTGAGTTTTCCGTAACTGTGACACCTTATGAGAGGGAAGGCAGTAACATCAAAGGACTTGCCCGTATTTACTTTGAAAACAGTTTCATCGTAAATAACATTAATATCGTGCAGGGAAAAGAGAAAATCTTTGTATCAATGCCTTCTTATAAAACAAAGCAGGTGGATGAGCAGGGTAAGCCTATTTACCAGGATGTTTGCTATCCGGTCACAAAGGATTTCAGGGAAAAACTCTATAATGAGATTATCTCGGAATATGAGAAAGCAAAGGATAAGAGCAACGAAAAGGCGAGGGAGAGTGCCGAGAAACATCATGGCAATCCCGATAAAGAGAAGGACAAAGAGGCAACACCCTTTCGATAATTAGCAATCGGAGAACAGGGGCGGCCAAGGCTGCCCCATTTACAGAATGGAGGAAACAGAATGGATATGGAAGCAGGAAAAACACTTACCAATGAGGAGGTCATAAGGGAACTTCTCGAATTATTAAAGAAAAATGCCATGAAAGAGCAGGCAAATGATGTATTTGAGATATGCAGCTATGTGGATGGACTGGAGAAAAAGATTGATTCCATGACGGAAGAACTTACCAACATGCAGAACCAGATCAAAGAAATGCAGGAAGATACACTTGTCAATAATGCTAAAAAGGCATTGTCGGAAGCACAGGAGCGACTTAATACCAGACGTGAGCAGATAAAGTCGCAGGTATTGGAAGTGAAAGCACAGGTCAAATCTACAGCAAAGAGCGTAGTTGATGAAGGAAAGGCAAAGGGAAGAACTGCATTATACAGGGTGTCGGAGTTCTTAGGAATTAAGAAAAGGCTTCTTGATATCCGGGAAAATGTAAGGGGCGCAATTAAGACCACGGATAAGGATATAGCAAAGACAGCACTTCTTGCAAAAGAATTTCGTGAAGCCGGGCAGACAGCAGCTAATGCATTCCGTACTTTTGCTGACAAACCGGAGGTAGATTATTCTCAGAAAGAGCAGAAACATCCAATTACAAAGGCGGTGCTTGCACCTATGAAAGCAGTGAAAAAGATGCTTGTATCAATGGAACTTCATCTGGATGCTTCGATTGATAAGCTGGATAATCTGGCTATGAATGTGCAGCTTGATAAGGAAAAGCATATGGAGAATGCGAAAACAAAGGAACAGACAGAGCCGGAGAGGGCAGAAGCTGAGCGAGTGGAAGCAGAGATTGTATACTCTCCAATGGTCGCTGAGCCGCAGGAGTATCAGTATAATGCAGATGCATTTGAGGCTAGAGGTGTGGATGAGGTGAAGCAGGAAGCGGCACATAAGGAAGCACCGAAAGTAAGAGAAGATAAAGCCAGA
>OJQH01000743.1_pt1 | contig 14930 bp, 10 predicted proteins | sample 1601421 | NCBI WGS metagenome assembly OJQH01 (sample SAMN03922503, study PRJEB24848) | human gut metagenome | isolation source: stool sample | host: Homo sapiens | place: Germany | collected 2011-11 | reverse complement strand
ATACGAGATCCTCTCTGGTCTCGTGGGCTCGGAGATGTGTATAAGAGACAGTTGAAATGCTGTTTGCTTTCGCATATCGCTGGATCGGATTCTGCCGGAAGTGCCGCACACCGCCCAAAATCAGGAGACAGCTAAGTAACAGCAGCAGCCCGCGGATTCGCCACACCTTTCTTTTTCGTCTCCGCACTCTTTCTCTTCTTCGCATCATCTTTTTTTGTTCTGCCGTCTCTTGCCATGTCAATGTATTACTTTCACGGATCATGAAAAATCCCCCTCCCGATCTTATGGTGTACTCCAAAAATCTTTCTGTGCCTGATTTTGTGAGATGATTGAGAGTACATTCTTCCTTTTCATCATAACAAATTTCCGATTTTTCTTTTTGTATATTTTCCGAAGAAAAACTACTTTTTTTCCGTCTGCTTTCTTAAGATTTTTTGTATCTGTGCAAAGCCATGCGAAACGGAAGCAAAACCGCAAGCAGGAAAAAGATGGCAAATTCCGGAAATATCATTGAGAAAAAAGTTCAAAAATGGTAAAATAGGAAAAACAACATCTTTAAGCGGAGGATAAAACAAAATGAAAAAACTGAAAGTAAAAAAAGGCAGCACCTGTATGGCTTGTCTTGCCTGTGTGGGAGCATGTTCTGAGGCATTTTATAAGGTATTTGATCCGGACAAGGCATGTCTGCAGATCGTAGAGAAAAAGGCTGTTCGCCCGATCGCCTGTCCGCAGTGCGGTAAATGTGCCGAGGCCTGTCCGGAAGGCGCCATCACCCAGAACCCGAAGGGCGTTTACATGATCAACAAGAAAAAATGTACGGGATGCGGAGCCTGTGCGAAGGCCTGTCCATTTGGCCTGATCGTAAAAACCGAGGGCAATCCGGCTTCCAAATGTATTGCCTGCGGTATCTGCGCGAAAGCCTGTCCGATGGATGTACTGGAAGTTGTGGACGAATAATGATCCGAACTCTTAGATATCGCCAGGATCTCGTGTAAGCACAGATCCTGACTCATTGCTCACATAAACATAAAAATGCACTGTGGAACGTCGTCGGACAATTCCACAGTGCATTTTTCTGTTAAACGAAAAACAATTGATTCCCGCTCGCCGCCTGGCAGAATGATCGATGCCCGTTTCCGCAGACAGCATTCCGACAAAAAGGGACAAAATTTACAATTTTACTCCCGCGCCAGCAGAACCATCGATTTTGCCGGAAGCATCATGCTTTCTTTCATCTCTGCTCCATCCTCTGCGCAACGTTTTCCATCGCAGAGCAGTTTCCAGTTTCCTTCCGGAAGTTTCTGCAAAGCTTCTTTTTCCCATGGATTGTAGAAGACGCAGACTGCGCGGCCATCCGGGTATTCCAGTTCGTAACCTGCGATCTGGTTTTCACGGAAAAATGTCTTTTTACAGTCCGGCTCGCACGTTCCGTATGCCTGGAATTTTCGGCGCAGAGCGAGAAGACCACGGTAATAGTCCACCAGCTCTTCCTGCTCTAAGGCGCGTGTCCAGTCAATTTTGTTGAGCTGCCACGACGATTTGAAGCTGTTTCCTTCGCCATGCTTCGTGCGCGCAAATTCCTCTCCTGCCTGGAAAAACGGCATTCCCTTGCAGGTCATCACAATGCCCGCCGCCAGACGGTTCATCGAAAGCGTCCGCTCATCCATCTTGTCAAAATCCGGCTCCGCATCCTCCTTCCGCTTCGGATCGGACAGTTTTAATTTATCCCACAGCGTATAATTATCATGTGCCGACACGTACGGAATCAGCTGGCTCGCATTGCGCGGCTCATAGGCTCCTTTTCCGTCCAGCCAGCCGTCTGTCGCGGAAAGTATTCCTGCTGAAAGACGCTCTTTTCCATTGACATAGCCTCCCTCTGCGGCAATGAAAACACTTCCCTTGATGGAATCTCTCGTATCGTCACAGAACATGGAAATGCCATCCATCAGCTTTCCGATATTCTGTTTATCCGACGGGAAATATCCCTCCTGCATTGCGCTTGCCGCTGCTTTCCACGGTTCACCGTAAACCAGAATCTCCTCACCGCGCGGCATCCGGTTCAGAGCTGTGCGGATCGCATTCATGGTCTCCGTGTCATGCAGTGCCATCAGATCGAAGCGGAAACCGTCGATATGATATTCCTTCGCCCAGTAACAAACCGAGTGAACCATAAAGCGGCGGAACATCTCCCTTTCACTTGCCGTCTCGTTTCCACAGTCGGAGCCATTGGAAATCGTGCCATCCTCCCATTCACGGTAATAATAATAAGGAACTGTTTTCTGAAGCGGCGAATCGAGATTGTACGTATGATTGTATACCACATCCATAATCACGCCGATGCCGGCTTTATGCAGTGCCTGAACCATTTCCTTCATTTCCCGGATACGTACCTCTCCGTGGAAAGGATCGGTTGCATAGGATCCCTCCGGCACATTGTACTGCACCGGGTCGTAGCCCCAGTTGAACGCTTCCGCATCGTCTTCCGGCACACTTCCGAAATCGAAAACAGGAAGCAGATGCACATGAGAAATGCCAAGCGATTTCAGGTAATCGAACCCCGTCGCATGAATCCCGTCGCCGTTCAGCGTCGTGCCTTCTTCCGTAAACGCCAGAAACTTTCCACGGTGCTTATCCGAAACACCGGAATTCGGATCGCTTGAAAAATCCTTCACATGAAGCTCATACACACAGCGGTCCTCCGGCCGGATTTCCGGTCTTTTATCCTGCTCCCAGCCCACCGGGTCCGTCTCTGCAAGATTTACTACCATACTCCGCTCCGAATCAATACCGGAAGCCACGCCGTACGGATCGACCGTATCAAAAACGCCATCTGAGTGCAGAATGTGATACGTATAATACGTTCCATACCAGGCTCCCTGCATTGCACAGCTCCAGACACCCTTTTCGCCGCGCGTCATCGCAAGCGAAGCTATTTTTCGGTCTCCGTTCTCCCGGCTGCTTCCGCGGGAAAACAGCTCCAGTGAAACCTCCATCGCCGTCGGCGCCCAAAGCTTCCATTCTGTCACAAGCTGTTCATCCTTTTTCACCGAGACACCGAGGTCATCCCCTTCATACGTAAAGTTTTCCACAAATTCTTCCGATTCAAAAAAGCTTTTCCACTCCGCCGGCGTTCTTTTCACCACCGCATTCATCTTCTTTCCCTCCATTTCTTTGTAAACCCGCAGAATCTCTCCGACACTCCACGCCTGCGCATAGCAGCCCTTTGACATAACCGGCGCCGCACCATCATAAATCTCCGCCAGATGGAACAGACATCCTTCCTGCATCCAGCTCGCAAGACGGTCCAGTCCGCGGCGCACTTCCTGTTTTCCCTCCTTCTGGAAATAGTTCAGCACCGCACGGAAATACGCCCCAAGCGGAAATCCCCAGACTGTCCCCTGATGATATGCCCTGTCACGCTCCGGCTGGCTTCCGCCGATCCATGGATGAAATGCCGGATCCTCCATCTCCAATGACCGCAGTCCTGCTGTCGTATACAGCTTTTCTTTGACCGCCTGTAAGATCCGCTGCCCCTGCTTCTGACTCACCATCTGAAACGGAAGTGCCAGCACAAAGACCTGATTGCATCGGAACTGCTTCTCTTCATACGTGCCGTTCAGCACATCCTTCAGATATCCTTCCTCTTCCATCCAGAACTTTTCGAGAAAACTCTTCTTCACCTGCTCCGCAAGCTTCCCATACGCCGATCCATCCTTTCCGACAAACGGCGCCAGCTCTTCCAGAATCCTCAGACCATTATACCAGTACGCATTAATCTCCACCGGCTTCCCGTGACGCGGTGTCGGCAGCTCCTTGTCAATCCGCACATCCATCCACGTCACCTGCTCCAGACCGCCCCCGGCCATAATCAGCCCGTCACTGTCCATTTTAATATGGAAATCCGTTCCCTTCTGATACCAGAACACAATATCCTCCATCACCGGAAACGCCTCGCGCACAAACTCCAGATCTCCTGTTTCAAGGTAATACTCATACACCACATCCAGAAACAAAAGGGCCGCATCCACCGTATTATACATCGGAAGCGCATCCCCCTCCGGAAACAGGTTCGGCATCAGTCCTTCTTTTGTATATGCCATAAAAGTCCGAAGAATGCTCTTACACGCCTCATACTCCCCAAGTGCCAGCGTGCATCCCGGCAGCGAAATCATCGTATCCCGCCCCCAGTCCGCAAAATAGGGAAAACCAGCCATAATACTCTTCCCGCCTGTCGATGCCCGTTCCGTAATATACTGACTCGCACTCACCGCCAGCCGCTTTCCCACCGGATCAGAAATCCCGGACTTTTCCGCAATCGCCTCCTGCCGCTTTTCTTCCTCTTCTATCCACAGCGCAATCCTTTCCTCATCCCACTTATCCACATCATCCGCGAGACTATACACAACAAAAAAGACCTGCTCCCTGCCGTCTCCCGTCATCTCAAACCGAATCCGATGATTCACGACAGCACTTCCGATGCCATCTCTTCCATCCCGCGCATCCTGCTCAAAAAACAAATCCCTCCAGACCCTCTCCTTCTCCATCTGAAGCTCTCCATTCGTTCCATAAGAAAGAATCACACCATTGCTCGCAATGCACTTCCGATCCACCGCAAAATCCTGCCCCTCCTGCAGCTGCTCCCCCTTCGCAGCAAACCGCATCACCGGCCGAACCGAAAAACTCCCCTTCTTCCCACTTCTCACCCGATACCGGACAAGAACCGTATTCTCCCCCTGAACCATCCCAATCGTCTTCTCAATCTCAACCCCCTTCACCCGGTAAAACCATACCGGCAGACTCCCCATCTCAAACCCTTCCAGAAACCGAAACCCCTCCACATTCTGCGTCCGATTCACAAACTCCTGTGAAAACAGCTCCGTCTCCTCACCATCCACCTCCAACGTCTCCCAGACATTCGAAATCAGATGCTCCCGCACCGTAGGCGCCTTCAGCGCCCCCATCAACAGCGCCTGATCATTCCTCGCCGCATTCCCCATCACCGTCAGCGAACAATAACCTCCCAGTCCGTTTGTCAGCAAAAAACACTTCTTTTCTCCACTCCGGAAATCCATCCACTCCGAAGCATTCAGTCGAATCCTATCCATACCCAAAAACCTCCAAATTTCACACAATATCTTCCCGAAACTTTTCTGTTCTCATAAAATCAAGCACAAAAAACTCCGAAAATATTTTTTTCATTCTATCTCCAAACTTTGCACCAGTCAACAAACTCACGCCGATTCGCCCTCCGGGCGAATCCAACCCCTCTCCCCGTCCTCCAACACACTCTCCCCTTCCACGCAACAATCTCACGCCGATCTGCCCTCCGGGCAGATCCAGACCACTCCCGTCCTCAACACACTCCCACCTCTCCACACAACAATCTCACGCCGATCTGCCCTCCGGGCAGATCCAGACCCTCCTCCCGTCCTTCAACCCCAGGATCTGGCTCCGGCGTCGTGGCATCTGCAAATCGCTCTGCATCTTTTCAATCTGTTCGCTGTTTACCTGTTCAAAATAGTTGTTAGCACACTCCAGCAGTACCATACGGCAGAAATTCCGGACAAAGCTCATATCGAGAAGCATCTGTGTTTTCTCCTGCATTGCGCTGCGGCTTTGCCCGTTGACCATCAGATACAGCAAATGCTCCCGCAGAAACTCCATGCTTTCGTCCTTCCGTTTTTCCTCGCGCTCACTCTTTGCAAGCTTTTCGGTGATTTCACCAACCACCTTTTTAAATTCTTCCGGGTTGACCGGTTTTAAAATATAGGCGGAAACACCGTAAGAAATCGCCTTTTTCGCGTAGGAAAACTCGTCGTACCCGCTGAAAATCACGGTTTCCGTCCCCGGATACTCCTCATGAATCCGGGAAAGAAGCTCAATTCCGTCCATGAACGGCATATTGATGTCGGTCAGCAGTACGTCTATCTTCTCTTTTTCAAACACCTCCAGTGCTTTCTCCCCATTGGAGGCCTCCAGAATATTCTCCCGGATATTCATCCACGAAAGCAGCATCCGAATTCCCTTTCGCTCTATCATTTCGTCATCTACAATCAGATATGTGTACATGTAGTTATTCCTCTTTCTAAGCAGCATTACATATTATTTCTATAATACCATTTTTCGTTTAAAATTGTATAGCTTTTGCCGCTCAAAACCGTTCCCGGAAACACCGGAGCCGTAACCATTTCAAAAAAAATGAAATCCGGAACGGTCTCCGATTTTTCGATCCGTTCCGGATTTTGTTTTTCACTTCTGTTTTTGCTTTTTATTTTTGATTTTCACTTCTGCTTTCCGTTCTGAAATCCTGCTTTTCCTCAATGAATAAAGAACGCGTCCTCTTCCTCGTCTTCCACAACCGGTGTCATCGGATTATACTCGGTTTCTACCAGCTTCTTCACCAGCTCGTGATCGAAGTTGCGGCGGATTTCACAGGTTCTGTCGAAAATCATGGTTGCTTCATCCCCCGGGGTGCATGCCGGCCAGTTCGGGAGGGATGGGGTTTCCGGGCTTCCGTAGCGGGCAAAGTTGATCCAGGCGGTGGCCATACGCTCCTGCAGACGGTCTGTTTCGCCCGGGACATTGCATACGGCGATGCGGTCGATGTTATGGAATACGAACGGAATCTCGGCACAATGCCATGCGGCTTTTCCGCCATCGATCGGGAATTCATAGGTAAACTGATAGGAATAAGTCGGCGCTTCTGTAAACTCCGATTTCTGACGAATGAATTCGATCGTTGCCGGACGGAAGAACGTATCCACAGACCACAGGTCGGCAATTGTTTTGTCCGGATATGCTTTTTCAAAAAGAGAAATCAGCTCCGGCGTTGCATCGCCATATTTTCTCGTCAGGAACGCAATCTGTTCCTCACGGTTCATCTCATGTTTTCCCGGCACAACCGGTCCAAAATCAAACTCACCGATGTTGGTTCCTGCCAGCACAGGAATCGTTTTAGCGTGATCCGTAAATCCGCACTTGATCGGATTTCCGTGGAACCAGCCATTCTCCATCGGTCCCTGTCCGATATAGCAGCCTTTCGCAGCAACCTCTGCCTCAACTTTATTGTACGCATTTGACAGCTCATAATACGGGATCGTCTCAAGCTTCTCCACCTCGGACTCGTCCAGATTCAGTTCTTTTAACAGAGCCTTCACAATCGCGGTGCCGTCTCCGTCCTCTTTCTGATAAACCTTTGCCTCATAAACACCGCTCTCGATGATACCCTTCTGGAACAGGCCGTCTGCTGCCGGCGTATTCATCAGCGTTGCTACCTTCATACCGCCGCCGGACTGACCGAAAATCGTAACATTCTCCGGGTCTCCGCCGAATGCCGCGATATTGTCATGTACCCACTGCAATGCAGCTACCATATCTGCGTTTCCTGCATTCGCAGAATTTTTGTATTTTTCGCCAAACGGCGAGAGATCGAGATAACCGAGGATATTCAGCCGATGGTTCACGGAAACAACAACGACATCACCGAACTCGCTTAAGTGATCCCCCTCATATGCCACATGCTCAATCGCAGAGCCGGCGCTGAAGCCGCCGCCGTGGAGCCATACCATGACCGGCTTTTTCGCACCCGGATCAAGACTCTGTGTCCAGACATTCAGGTTCTGGCAATGCTCGTCCTGCGGCCAGTAACGATGCGGTACCAGCACCTCCATGTTCGGCTCATCCTGCTTTAAAAGCGGACATACATAGCCGTATGCCAGCGCATTTTTGATTCCTTTCCATGGTTTCACCGGCTGTGGCATCTGGAAACGGTCCGCCTCAGCGTAATGGATTCCATGAAACGCGTATGTCGTATTCAGGCGGAAGCCGCGTACCTTTCCCGCCTTTGTCTCTACTACCGGATCTGTTTTACTGCATACAAAATAATCTCCCATATTTCGGTTACCTTCTTTCTATCCTGTTCTGTGACGCGCAGTTTCCAAAAAGCCACCGCAAAATCCCCCTGATCTTTCCGTTTTTGCACCGGTCTTTGAAGCATCTGTTGTTTTTGCATTTACGCATCTGCTCCCTATTATACCAGACAATTTTTTCAGAAACAATTCTTTTCACTTTTATTTTCGGCTGTTTATATCAACAAAGTCCGAAAATCGCGTCAAAAATGGATATTTCCATCACAACTTCAAAGTGCTACAATAAAAAAGAAGGTAAAATCAACGTAAAAAAGGGGACTACTATGACGAAAACAGTACAAAAGAGCAAAGCCCGCGATATGACCCAGGGCTCTATCTGGAAACAGCTTCTTCTCTTCTCTCTTCCGCTGATGGCCGGAAATCTCTTCCAGCAGCTTTACAACACCGTTGACAGCATCGTTGTCGGCAACTTTGTCGGCAAGGAAGCACTCGCCGCCGTCGGCTCCGTCGGTCCGATCATCAATTCTCTGATCGGCTTTTTCATGGGACTTTCCACCGGTGCCGGTGTCATTATCTCTCAGTATTATGGCGCAAAGGCGGATGAAAAGGTCAGCCGCACCGTCAGCACGACACTGGTGATGACGTTTATTCTCTCCATTGTCTTTACCATTCTCGGCATTCTCATCACGCCGTACATGCTCCGCATGATGAGCACACCGGACGATGTCATCCGTGAGTCGGCAACGTATCTTAAAATTTACTTTGGCGGTGTTGCCGGTCTGATGTTCTACAACATGGGCTCCGGCGTTCTCCGCGCTGTCGGCGATTCCCGCCATCCGCTGTATTTCCTGATTTTTTCCGCTGTTGTCAATACCGTGCTCGATCTTTTGTTTGTCGTTTCCTTCGGCATGGGAATCGAGGGTGTGGCGCTTGCAACCGTTATTGCACAGTGCCTTTCGGCGGTTCTGACGCTGTATGTGCTGACCACAACAGACGGCCCATACCGCATCTGTTGGAAAAAGCTCTGCATGGACTGGTCTTTGCTGTACCGCATCGTCTGCGTCGGACTGCCGGCAGCGATCCAGCAGATGGTGACTTCCGTTTCCAACGTTTTCGTGCAGTCCTATATCAATGTATTCGGCTCGGATGTTATGGCGGGCTGGAGTGCCTGCATGAAAATCGACCAGTTTATGATGCTGCCGATGATGAGTGTTGGTCTTGCTTCGACCACCTTCACCGGACAGAACGTCGGTGCCAGCTACATTGACCGTGCAAAGAAGGGTGCTACAACCGCATTCCTGCTTGCTGAGCTTGTAACCATTGTGATGATGATTCCTCTGCTGATTTTCGCTCCGCAAATGGTCTATCTGTTTAACCAGGAGGCAGCTGTGATTCGTTACGGAACCCTGTTCCTGTATCTGCTCTCCCCGTTCTACATTCTCTGCTGCGTCAACCAGGTTTATTCCAACGTCCTGCGTGGCGCAGGAGACACCAGAACACCAATGATCGTAATGCTCGGAAGCTTCGTCGTGTTCCGCCAGATTTACCTGTTTGTGATGTCTCATATATTTGATTCCATCATTCCGATTGCACTTGGTTATCCGGCGGGATGGCTGGTATGCAGTGTTCTGATTTATGCCTACTATCGGAAATTCCGGTGGAATAAAGGAATGCGGAAAAACTGAAGGATTCCTTTCCTGACATAAGCAAAAGGGGCTGTTGCACTAAGAAAATGAACGTAGTGCGACAGCCCCTTTTTTCGCATTATTTTTTCAGGAGTGCTGCTGAATGCTCTTCAGTTAAAATAACTCCGCAATCGCCGCGATCTTCTCACAGTTTTCCGGCAGCGGGTCGTTTATTTTCGGTGACTGGCGCGTTGCCACGTAACGGCTTGCAATTCCGGCAGAGGCTGCACCGTGGCAGTCAGCGATATCGTCATTTCCTGTCATCAGGCATTCTGCCGGATCGAGGTGATACTGCTTCAGCAGCATCTCATAAAACGCCGGATCCGGTTTTTTCACACCGGCATCCGACGAGAGCAGGATTCCATCAAAGTATCTTGTCAGTCCAAGCAGGGAAATTTCCGGCGCGGTGAAAAGCGCCTGTGCATTGGACAGCAGAAAAACCTTCTTTCCTGCGTCTTTTAAACGCTGCAGCATTTCCGGCACGCCGGGGAACAGTTTCAGTTCTTCTATCGAAATCGCACGGAACATTTTCGCCAGATCTGCAATTTCTTCTTCCGTTACTGAAACAGCCTGATCCTCAAACAGCTGCCGGAACACATCCGCAATGTCGATTTCCGGTACATGGCTGCCGCGGCACTCCATTTTAAGCGCAGCTTCCTGCTCTTTGATTTTTGTCTCATACGCCATCCGGAGTTCTTTCGGCTCATAGGCGGCCCCTTTCATCCCAAAGAACAGGCTCATTTTTTTCCAGAGATACGCTTTCTTTTCATTCGTATGTATATCTACCAGAGTTCCATATAAATCAAAAATATAATTCTGATACATCCTTCATCATCCTTTCTTACGGAAAGTTTTCCACACGACACGTATTCTACCAGACTTTTCTCCACAATTCCATGTCTTTTTTCCAGACTTCCTATCCTTTTTTCTCCACCCAGATTGTCTATCAAACCAGATCGTTGAAACCTGTTTTGTCTTGTTCTCTGTAAGAAAGAATCCTGCCCGGAGGGCTTTTTACGTTATCGGAAAATTCAACGAAGTTTCCGGTAACGTAAAAAAAATTCCCCCGTACAGATTTTGTCCGCAACAGGGGAATTCATTACATCTCACAGTTTCCTGCGAATTGTAATCTTTGATTTACTTTCTCGCATCCAGCATTTCTTTCACCAGACGAATATACTCCGGTGTCGTTCCGCAGCAGCCGCCGACAATGCCTGCACCCGCGTCTACCAGAATGTTCATATATTTTGCAAACGTCGGCGCATCCATGCTGTAGATTGCCTCTCCGGTCGGCGTGATTTTCGGCAGGCCGGCATTCGGTTTTACGATAACCGGTACTCTTGCTACTTTTTTCATGGAATTTACGACTGCCTCAAGCTGATCCGGTCCGACCGAGCAGTTCAGTCCTACGGCGGATGCTCCCATTTCCTGCAGTGTCTCAACTGCTTCCACAGCGTTTCCGCCGAACAGGGCAGAACCGTCTGCTTCCAGCGTCAGAGAACACATAATCGGCAGATCGCAGACAGAAAGTGCAGCATCCATAAAGACACACGTTTCGTCTACGCTCAGCATCGTCTCCGCTACCAGAAGATCAACGCCTGCATTTGCTACCGCTGTTACCTGCTCTGTGTAGGATTCCAGCAGCTCTTCATAAGAGAGATCGCCTTTTGGCTGCAGCATTTTTCCTGGTGTAGAAAAATCTCCCGCGATCAGCGCACCTGTTCCGGCAAGCGCTTTTTTCGAGATGTCCACCAGGCGTGCATTCAGCTCCTCCACCTCGTTTTCTCTTCCATAATCCGCTAATTTCAGTCTGTTTGCACCAAAGGTCGGCGCATAGACAATCTGGCTTCCCGCCTCCACGTAAGCCTTCTGTAAATTTGCCAGAATATCAGGGTGCTCCAGAACCCAAAGCTCTGTACTGACTCCTTTTGGCATTCCCGCTTTTGTCAGATTTGATCCGGTTGCGCCATCCAATAAAATGACACCTGCTCCGGCAAGCTGTTCAAATTCTTCTCTTGTCATTTTCTTTTCTCCATTCTGCCCGAGTTCCCTGCAGCACATGTCCGCGTATACTGACAAATCCCGGCTGTTTTTTCTGAACCTGCCGCACTTTTCGCGTCAAATTCATGTTCAGTATAGCATTGTATTGTTTTCCCGACAAGTAGAAAAGAGGTATCCGTTTTGGATACCCCTTCTCCTGTTTCCGTTCACGGATGTTCAGCAAACCCTGACATCCTTAATCATGATGCGCGTCTGAATGATGTGTCTCCGAATGATGCGTCTCCGAATGATGTGTCCTGCCCGAGCTGTTCCCCCCACCGGACGGGGTATTCTTCGGTGACCCCGGAGACAAATTTGTTCCCTGGTTCACACGGGTTGCTTTCTGTCCATTTTCCACCTGCGAGGATGCCGATACCGTTGAAACACCCGAATCGGAACTGTTTTCCGTTGCAGCATTTTTTCCACATGCAACGAAAGCCAGTACTGCTGTACCGACAAGTACGGAAATTACTGCCTTCTTCATTTCTCCACCTTCTTTCCTGGTACATCGTTTTCGCCTGAACATTAGAGCGTGTCTGAAAAATTATTTCCGCAATCTGTGAGACACACTCTGGTTGTAATTTCATTTTAAATAAACTTCTTACTATTGTCAATTTACTCTACAAATTCCCTATTATTTTCTTTTTTTGTAAAGATTCAGAGCCATGCGAAATGGAAGAAAAATCACAGGGTGATCCAGTAACGCTCCAGTGTTTTGTTTTCATCGGCACGATAAGCGGTGCCGTCGAACCGGCCGCCATTTTTCAGGATCGTTTTGCGGCTTCCTTCGTTGGTATCTAGGCAGCAGACCAGAATTTCGGAAAGACCGAGGCTTTTGCAGTACGGCTGCACATTTTTCAGCATCCAGGAGGCATAGCCTTTTCTGCGTTCCGACGGGCGGACGGAGTAGCCGATATGGCCGCCCAAGGTGCGCAGAAAATCGTTCAGGTAGTGGCGCACCTGAATCATGCCGACAAGGCGGTTGTCTGATTTGCGGATGCACAGAAACTGTGTTGCGAGAACCATGCCCTCCGGCAGAGTCTCCTCTCTGGTATATCGCATGGTATCTTCAAGATACGCCTTCATATCATCAAACCGGCGAAGCGGTCCGCAGCCGTCCATGGAATCGCTGTTTTCCAGAAAATCGTTCCGGTAGGCGGCGAGTTCGGCGAAGTATTCCTCCGACGGTTCAACTAACATCAGTTCATCGTTCATCCTTAGCATTTCTCCGGTTCCGGATACTCGACGCCGAAGGTCTCAACGGTAACGGTAGCCATTCTCTGCGGCTGCAGCGGTTTGTCGCTGTAGTCGGTGTTGACAGATGCGATTTTATCTACGACTTCCAGGCCTTCTGTTACTTTTCCGAAAGCAGCGTATGCGCCGTCCAGATGCGGAGCAGCTTTGTGCATGATGAAGAACTGGCTTCCTGCGCTGTCCGGGAACATGGTACGTGCCATGGAGAGAACGCCTGGGGTGTGTGCGAGGTTGTTCTCAAATCCGTTCTGGGAGAACTCACCTTTGATGCAGTAATCCGGGCCGCCGGCGCCTGTGCCTACAGGATCTCCGCCCTGGATCATGAATCCCGGGATGACGCGGTGGAAGATCAGGCCGTCATAGAAGCCTTTTTTTACCAGACTGATGAAGTTGTTTACGGTGTTCGGCGCGATTTCCGGGTAAAGCTCTGCTTTCATCACATCGCCGTTTTCCATAGTAATTGTAACGATTGGGTTAGACATAATTGTTTTCCTCCTGATTTTTTTACGATTTTTTGATAAGACGTAAGTAGCCATTTTTCGAAGAAAAATGAGCGGATTACGAATGTTTTTGATGATTGCTGGAGTGCAAAGCACGTAGCGATCTGGTATCAAAGGGGGCAAACCCCTTTTTTCAGATCATTACTCCAGGAATGTCTCATGGATCGCACGCATCGCCTGATCTGCGTATGCTTCGTCGATCAGGGCAGTGATGCGGATTTCCGAGGTGGTAACCATCTCGGTATTGATTCCTGCATTGGCGAGCGCGCCGAACATTTTGGCAGCCACGCCCGAATGGGAGCGGACACCGGCTCCGATGACGGAAACCTTTGCCACGTTCTCGTCATAATCCAGTTTTTTGATGCCGAGCAAATCCTTATTGTCGTTCAGCACATCGATCGTGCGCAGCATATCCGGCTTTGCAACGGTAAAGGAAACGGACTTTGTGCCGTCCTTTCCGAGTGACTGGATCATGACATCGATGTTCAGATTGTTCCGATCCAGTAAATTTAAGAGGCGGAACGTGCTCTCCGGATCGTTGCCAAGGCCTGCAACACGGATTTTTGCCACATTTTTGTCGGCAGCCACGCCGCTGATTAACATTTTTTCCATTTTGGTTTTCTCCCTTACCATCGTTCCGGAATTCCGGTTCAGACTGGAGCAGACCAGAAGTTCCACGCCGTATTTTTTTGCGATTTCCACGCATCTGCTGTGAAGGACTTTTGCGCCGAGCGAAGCCATCTCCAGCATTTCATCGTAAGTTACCTCTTCCATCTTGCGCGCATTTGGTACAATCCGCGGATCTGCGGTGTAGACGCCGTCTACATCCGTGTAGATTTCACAGACATCCGCGTGCAGCTCTGCCGCAAGGGCAACCGCGGTCGTATCGGAGCCGCCGCGTCCGAGCGTTGTGATATCATCGTATTTGTTGATCCCCTGGAAACCGGTGACAATGACAATTTTGTTGTCATCCAGCTCTTTACGGATGCGCTCGGTGTCGATCCGTTTGAAGCGCGCGTTCTGATAATCGGAGGTCGTGTGCATCGGTACCTGCCAGGCATTTAAAGAAACAGCACTGACGCCCATCTGAATCATGGTTATGGCCATCAGGGAAACGGAAACCTGTTCACCGGTGGCAAGAAGCATATCCATCTCGCGGCGGGACGGTTTTTCCGTAATCTGTTTTGCGGTTGCAATCAGTCCGTCCGTCGTTTTTCCCATCGCGGAGAGAACGACAACGACCTGGCTTCCGGCCTGCTGTTTTTCGATGCAGCGCTGTGCTACATTGCGGATGTGTGCAAGATCTGCGACGGAGCTTCCGCCAAATTTCATTACAGTCAGCATAACAGTTTTGATCTCTTTCCTTTTTGATTTACGCGGACAAAAGCGCAGAGCGTGTTTTACCGCGTTTTCGGGGCCGAAAAAACAGGAGTGGGACGTTTTCGGGCCGCGAAACTCTGATACATAGTATAGCGAAAACAGATAGAAAAAGCAAGGAAAAGCGGTTTCGTTCTGCGGTTGTATTACTTTTTTGTTTGTGTTAAAATGATAGGCAGAAAAAGAGGAGAAGAAAGCATATGATC
>OJQH01000722.1_pt1 | contig 15241 bp, 11 predicted proteins | sample 1601421 | NCBI WGS metagenome assembly OJQH01 (sample SAMN03922503, study PRJEB24848) | human gut metagenome | isolation source: stool sample | host: Homo sapiens | place: Germany | collected 2011-11 | reverse complement strand
TACGAGATCCTCTCTGGTCTCGTGGGCTCGGAGATGTGTATAAGAGACAGGGAATGTTCTGACAACGGGAGCCGCCAGCTGCTATCCCTTCACCAGCTATGAGATGTGCGATGACAACGGTATTCTTCTCGGCGTCAATAAACACAACAATTCTCTCATCATCGTGGACATCTTCGATTCCCGCGTCTACAAGAATGCCAATATCGCCATTCTCGGAACCAGCGGAGCCGGAAAAACCTTTACACTTCAGCTGATGGCTCTGCGCATGCGCCGCAAGGGAATTCAGGTCTTTATCATCGCGCCGCTCAAAGGGCATGAGTTTCACCGGGCCTGTTCCAACATCGGCGGACAGTTTATCTCCATATCTCCGGCTTCTCAAAACTGCATCAACATCATGGAGATCCGCAAGGCAGATAAGTCCGTGGACGATCTGCTGGATGGCCCCGGCGCGGAAAAATCTCTGCTGGCAGCCAAAATTCAGCGGCTGCACACGTTTTTCAGCCTCTTAATTCCGGATATGTCTCACGAGGAGCGGCAGCTTCTGGATGATGCCATGATCTGCACCTACGGGGTCAAGGGCATCACACATGACAATGCTTCTCTGGAACAGCCGAAACATCCCGGGCGCTATAAAGAAATGCCGATCCTGGGCGACCTGTATGAAATTCTCGCCGCCTCTCCGGAAACAAAGCGCCTTGCCAACATCCTGAACCGGCTGGTCAACGGCTCTGCCCGCTCTTTCAATCAGCAAACCAATGTGGCGCTGGACAACAAGTACATCGTCCTTGATATTTCTGAGCTGACCGGTGATCTGCTGACGGTGGGGATGTTTGTTGCTCTCGACTTTGTATGGGACAAGGCCAAAGAGAACCGCACGGCGGAAAAAGCCATCTTCGTGGACGAGTGCTGGCAGCTCATCGGCGCCAGCAGCAACCGGCAGGCCGCCGAATCCGTTCTGGAGCTTGCCAAGACGATCCGCGGCTATGGCGGCAGCCTTGTCTGCGCCACACAGGACCTCAATGACTTTTTTGCGCTGGACGACGGTAAATATGGCAAGGGCATCATCAACAACAGCAAAACGAAGATCCTGCTGAATCTGGAGGAGGAAGAAGCCCAGCGTGTCTAAGGTGTCCTGCACCTTTCCGAAGCTGAGCTGATGGAAATTACGCACTTTGAGCGCGGCAGCGCTCTCATCAGCACAAATAACAATAATATTGCCGTGGAGATCAAATGCAGTCAAATGGAAAAGGAATTGATCACTACGGATCGCCGGGAGCTGGCCGAGCTTGCTCAGCGTGCTGCGCCAAAGCAGCATCCATGCTAATCCGTACACAATACGCATTTAAGACGTATAACGCTCCACAACCAACAGCAATACGGCGATTATACGGCTTCAATACGCATAACGAGGAGATGTTTCAATGAAAACGAGGGAACAGATCTATGGGCAGGAAGCCGCCGGCATCCTGCGGGATGTTTCCATGTACCGCGCTCTGACGGAGATGCAGCTTTTGAAGCTCTATCCGCACAAGGAAAGTAAAATCCGAAATCTGCTGTCCTACCTGCAAAAGCAGGGCCGCATTATGCAGCGCGGCGAGTATTACCGCATTCCCGCTGATGCGGAGGAGAGCATCGATCACGGGCTTTCAAAGGCCGTTTGGGTTCTTACCGACTTTATGGAGCAGGTAGAATATCACTCTGTCAGCGAGTACCCCGCAAAAATCATCTTTTTTGCGGATGGTGAAGTTTACGAGATCATTTATGCGGAGCCGGGTAAAGAGCAGCTTATCAACCAAATGCTCTCCACGGTAAAAGAGGTTCCGCCCAAATACATCGTTCTGATTGAGCAGCCGGAGCAGATCGCCGAGATCCACACACCAAACACCAGCGGCTACTGTACCGTCTCTTCGGGCGGCGAAGTGCAGTATTATCAAATCGAATAAGGAGTTTTTTCTTGAACAGGGCCATCATATCACAAAGAATTACATCTATTCTGGCTGAGATCGAACGGCTGAACAATGCGCTCTATGCCATGAACACGACGGATATCCAGCGTTATCCCGACAACTACGAGGTGTTGTCCACGGATGCGGCGCTGCGGGCCGAGCGGATCACCTGCCGGCTGCGCCACCTGATCTATGCCACTACCAGCATCAAAAAAGAGGAATATCTGCGGTCTGCTGAAACCATGCAGGGCATTGAGATCAGCGAAAATGACGGCATTCTGGAAATCAAGCTCCCGTGCCTTCTGCCAAAGCGCAGGCAGCGCCAAAGCACGGAGTTCCTGTTGGATCCGTTTACCTCCGCGCTCTCCGATTACGCCGCCCACCACACCATGCCGCAATTTCAGCATTGTGTGGTCTGTTTTTCCCATATCTATGCGCAGGAGCTGCCAGAGCGGCGTATCCGTGATTATGACAATCTGGAACTGAAGCAGTTTCTGGATGTTGCGGCCTCCTTCATCTTGACGGATGACAATGGGCTGCTGTGCGACGCCTACAACACCACGGAGCTGGGCGAAGAGGATTGCACACGGCTTTTTCTCATGGACAGCACGCAGTTTCCGGCCTGGCTTGCAGAGCGCCAGAATGGTGTAAAAAGCATATCGGATTTTTGACCTTTTCAGGGCGCTTATTTTTCTAGGTACAAAAAGCGCCCTGAAAGCGCTGAAAATACTGCGTTTTTTCAAGGCGCTCCAGCCGCAAAATTACCCAAGCTATAAAGCCCTACGGTAAAATATCGTACAAGGAGGCAGCACGGTTTATGCCTCGAAAGCCCCGGCAGCTGCCAGCCCAAAATACGCTGCCCTATCTTCTTTTGACATTAACCGCCCTCTGCGGTGAATACCCCATCCGTCAAATCAGCCACCTGCCGGGTGGTTCCGCATACCTCGAAAGTGTCGTTACCGCTCTCCGGCGAGATGGGCTGCTGCGTACCTTCTCCAAAGACGGCCTGCGTGGACTTCGGCTCACCTCGTCAGCCAAACGGCTGCTGTTGGCTGATGCTCCCGAATGGTTTTCAGCCTACCTGACCGGCAGTTCTGAGCCAAACAAGCTCAAAAGCGAAATTCCCAGACGGCTCCGGCTTCACCGGATGGCTGAGATCCTGACCATCATGCACAACGCTGACATTCCGGCCTTTCCATGGGAAAAGGCTCCTTTTTCCGCTGCCAGCCAAAGTGCGGCAATCCCCGCCTATTACACCTCCAGAGAGGTTAAAGAGATCGGCCCGCAAGGGGCGAAAATCAAAAGTTCACGCGCAACCGGCATCCTGCTGACGGATGGCGGTATTTTTTTGACCTATAACACCGCCAAAGCGCAGATGAAATGGGAGTACAAGGCTGAACTGCGGTTCAAAGCTCTGCTGCAAACCGAAGGGGTCATGCCCGACGCGGAGATCTCCGGGATCGTGTTCGGCTCCACCATGGAACAGCTACCTGTTCTGATGCAGCCGGATGCACGCAGCTATTTCCTGCTGGACGGCAGCTTTCCGCATTTCTATTATTTGACCAATGACCGTTATGGCGAAGCGATCCTTCGCCTCTTATGCGACGCGCAGCAGCGCAGGACGCTTGATACGATCCTTGCAGACGGGCTCCATGAGGGGATACCAAATTGGCGCGTCGAGAACGACGCCATTGACAGCGAGGGGAATCCTGTTCTATTCGCCTACACCTGTGATTTTCCCCGCATCCGGCGTTTCGATACCGCGCTGGAGCTGCACGGAATGACGGGGACATTGATCTGCTTCGATTACCAGGAAGAAGCCTTGCGGGAGATCTGCGGGCAGTGTGTGATGCTGCAAAGCATTGATTTTCAACAGTTTGAAAGGAGCGTGCTCTATTCCTAAAAAGAAGCTGATTCAGCTTTTCATTATTATTCCAATCGCTGCGCTGGCGCTGCTCTACGGGAGCGGCTACCTCTCGCAGCTTTTTTCCAATTACCGTGCATGGCGGGAGGCCGGCGCCGTGTTTGGGACGTCTCCCGCATTCCCGGACACCGGATTCTTTCCCTGCCTTGCGGCAGCCTTCCACTTTCCGTATGGGCTGTATGGGCTCGGCCTCTGCATCGGTGCGCTGGCGCTGCTGATCCTCATGGTCATGCGAATGGGCTACAGTGAGGGCGGCGAATACGACCGGCGGCGCAATCTGGTCTATTCCGACAAGGGAACCTACGGCACCGCAGGCTTTATGTCCCGCAAGGAGCTGACCGAGGTGCTTGACCTTGTCCCGGATATTCGCAAGCATTCCGGTACGATTCTCGGAGAGCTGGATCATCAGGTCATTTGTATTCCTCCAAAGACTCGATTTAACGGGAATCTTGCGGTTTACGGCGCCAGCGGCTCCAAGAAGACAAGAGCCTTTTGCGTCAACATGATTCTCCAATGCGCGGCGCGGAAGTCAAGCCTTGTGATCTGTGACCCCAAGTCCGAATTGTACGAAAAGACCAGCGAATATCTGCGGGATCAGGGCTATACCGTCCGTGTGTTCAATCTGGTCACACCGTCAGCCTCCGATTCATGGAATTGTCTTGCGGAGGTCGGCGGTCAGGAATTGATGGCCCAGCTTTTTTGTGACGTCATCATCAAAAACACAGGGGGCGAAGAACGTGACCACTTCTGGGACAGCGCCGAAATGAATCTGCTCAAGGCGCTGGTCCTCTATGTTTCCACCAGCTATCCCAAGAAAAAGCAAAACATCGGCGAAGTGTACCAATTGCTCACCGCCAGTTCCGAAAAGGAACTGAATGCGCTTTTTGATGTTCTTCCCCTCACGCATCCTGCCAAAGCGCCATACAGCATTTTCAAGCAGGCGTCGGAGGGTGTGCGCGGCGGCGTTATCATCGGGCTCGGCTCCAGACTGCAGGTTTTCCAAAACCGGGATATTCGCAACATCACATCCTACAACGAGATCGATCTGGAACTCCCGGGAAAGCAGCCATGCGCGTATTACTGCATTACCAGCGATCAGGACAGCACCTTTGATTTCCTCTCCTCGCTGTTTCTTTCCTTTGTGTTTATCCGCCTGGTTCGCTATGCGGACGAACATTGCCCCGGTGGGGCGCTTCCGGTTCCTGTTCATGTACTTGGTGAAGAGCTGTGTGCCTGTGGAGTGATCCCAGATCTATCGAGAAAAATTTCGGTCATTCGTTCCAGAAACCTGTCCATGTCATGTGTGTTCCAGAACTTAGCAGGTCTTCAGAACCGCTATCCCTACAACCAGTGGCAGGAAATTCTGGGCAACTGCGATGTGCAGCTTTTTCTTGGCTGTACAGATGCTCTGACGGCGGAATTTATTTCTGACCGGACCGGCGAGGCCAGTATCTCTGTCACCAGTAAAGCCAAACAGCTCGGAACATGGCGCGTATCCAATTACACGCCTGAATACCGGGAAACCAGCGGTGTCGGCCGGCGCAAGCTGATGACCATGGACGAGGTGCTGCGTATGGATATTGATAAAGCCCTGATCCTCATTCGGGGCAAGAATGTACTGGAGGTGGATAAGTACGACTATTCCAAACATCCCGAGGCGAAGAAGCTGCGGCCGAGCAAGGCCGCCTCCCATGTCCCTGCATGGCGGGCAAATCAGCCGCAGGAAAAGCAAACTCCATCGGCGCCGCCATCTCAGGCAGCGGATAAGAAGCCGGCGCAAAAGAAAAAGCCTGCGTCGGCTGAAAAAGTCGTTGCCGTAACCAAAGAATCCATTATGAAGAAAAAGGAGGATACTTAATGCCCAAGAAAAAAACGATCCCGACCCCTGATGATTTCTCCTCAGAGTTCATGGAAACCGAATCCGCCAAAGAACTTTCTGAGCAGCAGGTGGAGGCCGCCGGCAGCGACAACACGGAAACTCCGCTGGCAGAACCCCCGGAAGTTGATCTCGGCTCCGGCGATGTGAGCGGCACAGCAGATGTTGAGGAAAACGAGCCGGATGCCGAAAACACCGCTGATGCCGCAGAGACTGTCCCTGTTTCCGATGAAAAGGCTGAGGACCCGGAGTACGACAGCATTTTGCAGGAGCTGAACAGCAGCACTCCGGCACCCCTTGACAGCAGCGGCGAAAATGCTCTGGATGCACTTTTGCTGGAAGAAAATGCGGAAAATGCTCCGCCCGCTGAAGATGAAACGGAATCCGCAGATGGTGAAGCTGCTCCGCAGCCTACTGCACCTCCCGCACCTGCCGGACGCCGTGACTCCTACATTCTGACCGTTGATGCAAAAGACCGTATCGAAACGGAAGAAGAACGCCGTGAGGTCATCTGGCATGAGATCAAGACCTCGCATATTGCCGGTCGTATTTTGACCGGAACGTTGGACGGCGTGGAGCAGACCCCTTCCGGCCGCACGATCGTTGTCGTTGACTACAAGGGTTATCGCATTGCGATCCCGCTGAAAGAAATGATGCTCTATTCCGGGCCCGTTCCGTATGGGGCGAAATACAAGCCGTTTATGGAGCGGATGAACAGTATCCTTGCAACCATGCTCACCGCGGAGATCGATTTCATCGTCCGGGGTCTGGATAACACCGCCCGCAGCGTTGTGGCAAGCCGCAAGGCCGCCATGCTCCGTAAGCGTCAGACCTTCTATCTGGACACCAACGAAGATGGCGTCCCCATGATCTATGAAGGGCGCGTCGTACAGGCGCGCGTCATTGGCGTTGCGGAAAAAGTCCTGCGTGTGGAAGTGTTCGGCGTGGAGTGTACGATTTTCGCACGTGATCTGTCTGCCGCATGGTTCGGTGACGCCCGCGAGTATTACAGCGTCGGCGACCGTGTTCTTGTCCGTGTGCTCACCATTGACCGCGACGACATCAACCATATTTCCATCACAGCAGATATCCGCAGCGTTTCGTCCGCCGCCAACCAGAGCAATCTGGATAAATGCGTCCTGCAGGGCAAATATGCCGGCAGAGTGACCGATGTGCGGCACGGCGTTGTGTTCATCCGGCTCAACAACGGTGTCAACGCGGTTGCCCACACCTGCTATGACCGGCGAATGCCCGGAAAAAAAGACGACGTCAGCTTTGCCGTTACCCGTCTGGATGAGGAACGCGGCATCGCTGTCGGCATCATCACCAGAATCATCAAACAGAATTTGTAAAAAAGGAGAGGCCACCATGAAGAGCTTATCAAAGCTGGCCCTTTGCCTGCTGCTTGCCATGTCGCTGACGGTCAGCGCCTTTGCCGCTCAGGTTCCCGATTCATTGGTAGCGGAAAACCTGAACGGCCAGCAGCGGCTTGTAAAAACCTACACGCTTTCCCCGGAGGTTGACCCAGATGAGCTGAAGGAAGAGGACTTTTCCTACGACGGTTATCTTTATACCTGGGCCTATACCACAAAGGTGGAACACCCGTATCTGGAAAGCAAAACTGTAACGGAAACCGTCACAGTCAATACCGCCAAAAATGACCTTGCGCAGATCCTCGCAGAGCTTTCGCCCAGTATGCCCTATGAAAAAGACGGCTTCTCCGGCGAGTTGGCGCTGGATCATACCACGCTTTCCACAGAGGCGTCCGGCTACACCACCAAATACAGCAAAACCACCGAGACGAAGGTGATCGGCAATCTGGACCGCAACGACATGTCCTATGTGCCGGCCACGACCGTCAAAAATGGGAAAACGCTCACCCTTGCCAATGTGGAATGGCAGGTCACCGGCACGGCGCTCGTCGGCGAGGCGCTGGTTCCCGCCCAGTATCAGGCGGTCGCCACCTATTCCGCCTCCAGCAGCTATCAGGCTGCCACAGGCTATGTCACCACGGCGGAATATCACGGAACCGTTACTTCGGAAGGCGTGGACAGCATCACTTATACCGTGGTTTATACCGGAAGTGAGATCGTCCCCGAGAAAACACATATCTGGGATAACGACAGCCTTGCCGCTCCGCTGCTGATCATCGCTGCCGTGCTGCTCTGCGCGGGCATCGCCGCCGCTGGGCTGCTTCTGCTGCGCCGCCGCAAAAATGTCTATGTGTATGTTCCGGACAGCAAGCCCCGAGAGTACCGGCTGATTGCAAAGTTCCGTGTGGAGCCTGACAGCGAGGTTCCCGCTATCGATGCAGGCTCTCTCACACTGAATCCGGGAGATACCGTCGCGGTTGAGGTGAAAAAATCCCTTGCCAGACATCTGGCTGGGCGCGAGTTCACCGTTTCTTTCCCGCAGAGTGACCATACTTACACGATCCAAGCCAGCAAGCACAATGACTGGCATGAATTTACCGTTCCCGCTGAAGAAGAACAGGAGGCTCCCGTATGAAGAAGTTTTTCTCATTGACTTTGACTCTGGCTGCCATGCTTTCTGTGATGGCGGTCAGCGCACAGGCTGCTGATTATTCCTTTGAAACCAATGGCACCCCGGAGTACTATCCCTCTTCTTCCTATGAAGACGTCTACGGCTCCCGCTACAATTACGGTGGAAAAAATGTGGTGGACTACCAGATCCCCAAGCTGGAGTACGGGCAGCTCAGCACCACCCAAACCGGCGTGATGGAGAAAATCATGCTGCCTGGTCTTCAGGGCATCTCTGCATCCGGCAGCGGCACTTACGGAATTTCTCCCGGCGGCGGGACTGTCGAGATCCCAGGTTTCCTGCAGGACGGTTCCACAACCTCCCCTGCGACGCCCGCTTTCACGGAGCTGACACAGGATTTTCTGCTCTCCAACGGTGCCGTCGGAAAGATCTCCATTCCTGCCATCGGAGTTAAGAATTACTATCTCTGGGAAGGTGAAACGACTGCCAGCATGAAAAAGGGGCTGGGGCATTTCACCAGTACCAGCGTCTGGAACGGCAATGTGGCTGTCTGCGGGCATAATCGCGGCGCCAAATATGTGATTGGCAGCATCAAGAATCTGGATGTGGGTGATAAAATCACCTATACCACATCCATGGGTACCCGCACCTATCTGGTGGAGACTGTGACCAAAATCAGCAGCAGCGATTGGAGCTATTTGTCCTCTACCACGGATAACCGAATGACTCTCCTTACCTGCGTTGCCGGAGATTCCAGTCAGCGCTGGTGTGTGCAGGCTGTTCAGGCCTCTTAAAAATCTTTTGTTGAAAAAGCCGCTTTATGATCGTAAAGGAATAGTAGATCAAAAATAAGGAGGCTTTTCCATGAAGAAGCAGATCCTCACGATGTTTACGGGCCTTTTTATCGGCGCTATTATCACAGGCGGAGCTTCCGCCTATGCTGCGGGAATCCTCGCTGAACGCAGCAACCATCGTATTTTTGTCGATGGGCAGGAGGTACAAATGGAAGCGTATGGTATTGCTGGACACAACTATGTGAAGCTCCGCGACATTGGCAAAGCGGTCGGCTTCAATGTGTTCTGGGATGCGGACAGCGGATGTGTGCAAATTGAAACCGGTGCGCCTTACACCGGCGAGGCTCCCTCCGCTGAAGCTGTTCCGTCTGCTGCTGCGCCTTCTGATGTGGATGCTGCAAAGCAGGATATTGTAGCTCGCACCAACGCCCTCCGTGCGGAGCGTGGCATCGCAGCTTTGACGGCCGACGATCAACTGATGCGCGCCGCGCAGGTGCGGGCCGATGAAATGGCTGCCACAGGTAACTATTCTCATACCAGACCGGACGGCAGGAAGTATTACACCGTTACGGACTGCAGGCAGGTTGGGGAAAATATCCATCAGATTCCGCTGCTCTATCTTGCGCAGCAAAAAACCGCGCTTGCGGAAACGCTCGTATATTCATGGTCAAAATCCGCAGGACACATGGAAAACATGACCGATGAAAGCTATGCGGCTATCGGCGTCGGCCTTGCACGAGGGACTGACGCCAACGGCTTGGAGTGCTGGTACTGTGTCCAACTATTTCTTCGCAGCGGATACAACATTTCGGCGGTGGACAAGCCGGCAACAAAGTAAATCCTGTTATCCTATATCACAAAGCAGACCGGGAAGCCTCGGTCTGCTTTTTCTTGTGCAATTTTGCAAGGAGGTAGCTCATTGAAAAAATTAAGAACCAGGCTCGTCTCGGCGTTTCTCGTTATCATGACGCTGTTGACGCTGCTCTCGACTTCCGCGCTGGCCGCTTCCAGCACCGGAACAGGGATCAAGCCTACCAGCAACACAAACTACTGGACAACGCGGCTTCTCCATGACGGTACGCCTTACAGCTATAAGCCCCCGATGGCGGCAGGCAAAATGCTCTACTGCCTGGATCGCGGCTATGGCTACCGCTGGGGTACTCCGTCGTTCCTCAACTCTTACACCTATACCTCCGCCACCGGCGCGGACGCGGACGCTGTCCTGAAAACGGCGCTGGCGCAGAGCGGCATGGGTGAACTGGATGCCCAGCAGCTTGAAAACTTCAAATGGATGATGTCATTCATCGTGGACTATAAGGGTGACATCCCCGGCAGCCTTTTTATGGCTGCGCAGACGTATGTGTGGGATCACCAGACCTTCAAGGGTGAGGGCGATGGTGACATCGATGGCGGTGGTTACGCCAACGCCGATACCTATGAAATGTACCTGGGCTATATCGATTGGATGTTGAAAGAAAAGGCCAAGGAAGACGCAGAATTTCAGCGCCAAATTGAAGAATACGCAGAACAGGGCATCATCGCCACTGTGGTAGAAGATGAAGCTGCAAAATGGGCGGTCTACGCGAAATCCAGCGTTAAGGGGCGTCAGGCTTTCTTTAACTATTATGCGCCGAGAAAACTCGTCACCAATACATCCGAGCCGGGAAAGCCGCCGGCTGGGGACGCTGATATTACGCTGCGGAAGGTTGCCGCAGGAACGACCCGTGGTTTGGATGGCGCAAAATTTAATATTTACCGCGACGGTCAGATCGTCGGCAGCGATGTGACCCAAAATGGCGGAATCATTGAGGTCAAGGATGTCACCAAGGGCCTGTGGTCCTTCGTGGAAACCGAGGCTCCGGAGGGCTTCTGCGCCGACTCTACGCCCATCAGCGTTTATGTCGATACCACCGATGGCGACAAGCAGTACACGGTCACTGCCGAAAATTACGCACTGCCCGATATGAAGATCACCAAGCGGGACGCCATGAGCGGCAAACCGATTGCCGGCACGGTGTTTTCCATTAAGTCCGTTACCGGCAGCTATTCCACCTCCGTCACGACCGGGACGGACGGTTCCGCAACGCTCTCGGCCATTCCTGCCGGTGTCTATGTTGTGCGTGAGGAATCCGTTCCCGAGCCGTACATCGTAACCAATACCGAGCAGACCGTGGCGCTGCGCCCCGGCAAAACCTCCGAGGTCACTTTCGTTGACTATGAAAAGCCCGGTCTTGAAATTGTCAAGAAGAACATCGCCAACGGAGAGCCTATCGAGGGCGTGACCTACCGCATCGAGCAGATCGACGGCAGCTTCTCCACCAGCGCCACCACCGATAACCATGGCCGCATCTTCCTCGACTCTGTTCCTGTTGGCACATTCAAAGTAACGGAGATCAATGTTCCCAGTCATGTCATTCTCTGCCCCATCCCGCAGGAAGTGGCATTGAAGCCCGGCGAAACCTCCACCATCACCTTTTTCAATGCGTTCAAACCGACGCTGGAGATCCGTAAGGTGGACAGCATTACCGGCGATCCCATCAAGGGCGCTAAGTTCCAGATCTGGTATGCCAGCAACCATACCGACACCGGCGAGCTCAATGACCTCGGCACTTACTTTTCTGACGCAAGCGGAAAAATCATTCTTCCTGAGATCAAGGATGGCTGGTACAAGGTAACGGAATTGGAACCGGCGTCCGGGTACGCCATCAAGGAGCCTGCCACGCAGGAATGCTTCATCTCCGGTGGCGAGAGCAAGGTGCTGACCTTTGAGAACACGCCTCTTTCCGCCATCATCATCCGCAAGGTGGATAGCGAAAGTGGTCAGCCGCTGGAAGGCGCATGGTTCCGCATCCGCTACCTCGGCGGCACCTCCGGTACAGGCGGCACTGTGGTTGGCGAGTACAAAACATCCAGCAATGGCACCTTCGTTGTGACTGGCCTAAAGGCAGGCACTTACGTCTGCGAGGAGATCTCGGCCCCAGATGGGTACGTCATTACCGATGCTACAGAGACGGTCTATCTTTCTGGTAAGGATCAGGATGTCGTCACAGTTACTTTTGGCAACGATAAGATGGGTTCCCTCCTGATCGTTAAAAAGGACGCTGTGACCGGTGCCCCCATTTCTGATGTTGAATTCCTTGTCACAGATTCCGACGGCAGCGTGATCGGCACGTCGAATGGCCGCTATGTGACTGACAGCGCAGGTACCATTCGCATTGACGGTCTGACGCCTGGCATGACGGTCATTGCAAAAGAGGTGCGTGCCAAGGATGGCTACATCCTCGACGATACCCCGCAGAGCATCAAGATCAAGCGAAACTCTGTCATGACGTTGGAATTTCGCAATCAACCCAAGGGCGGCGTTTTGGTGAAAAAAGTTGACTCCGTAACAAATGAACCTATCTCCGATGTAGAGTTCCTCGTCACGGATTCTGCCGGGAGCCTTATCGGCAACGCCAACGGCAAGTTTGTCACGGATAGCGCAGGTACTTTCACGATTATGGATGTTGCACCTGGTACGACGCTTATCATCAAGGAATCGCGCACAAGAGACGGCTACCTGCTGGATGACACGCCGCAGACCGTCAAGGTCAAGTCTAATGATATTGTCACGGTAGAGTTCAGAAACCAGCCGCTGGGCGGACTTCGGATCGTGAAGCTGGATAGTATCACGCATAAGCCACTAGAGGGTGTCGAATTCAAAGTAACCTATGCTGACGGCAGCTTTGTTCCTGACAAGAACGGTCAGATCAGCTCCAACGGCATCTACAGAACCGATAAGAATGGAGAGGTATTGATCTCCGGGCTGATCGGAACTTTTGTTGTTACAGAAACCAAGACGCTCTCCGGCTACATCATCGATGAGAACACTCGCAGTCAGACTGTTGTCATCAACCCCAACGACCTCCAAACCTTGACCTTCTACAATGCCCCTTCCGGTGGATTGCAGATCATCAAGTCCGACGAAGACACTGGTGAGCGAATTGGGAATGTCAAGTTCGAGATCCGCAAGATGAATGGTGAGATCATCGGCACCTACACAACGGACAGCGATGGCGTCATCTATCTCCCCAAAGCCGAAAGCGGCTGGTACACTGTGACGGAGCTGGAGACTGCGTCCGGATACCTGCTGGATACCACACCTCATCGTATTGAGGTCAAGGACGGTCGGACGGCCACGTTGGAGATCGCCAATCGCAAGGCCTGTTCCATCCTCATCCACAAGGTCGACGCCAACATCGGCGATGGCATCTATGGCGTTACCTTCGTTATCTACGATTCCGGCAGGAACCCCATCATGGAGGTCACAACGGATCAGGACGGATATGCCTATGTTGATAAAGAACTGGCCGCAGGAAAATACTATATCCGTGAACTGGAAGCGGCGGACGGTTATATCCTTGACAAGCAGTATAAAACCGTCTATGTGGAAGCTGGCAAAACCAGCACCATCGAGTGGGAGAATACTGCTGTTACTGGTCAAATTCAGATTACCAAGTATGCTGCTGAGTCCAATGCTATTACCGGTCAGGCTGGTGGCGTTACGCTTAAAGGGGCAACCTTTGAAATTGTCCGCGAGCGCAGCAGCAAGGTAGTAGATTATATTACCACCGATGCGAGAGGCGTTGCGGCTTCCAAACCGCTCCCATTAGGCCGTTATCTCATCCGAGAGGTATCTGCGCCAGCGTACTATCAGGTGTCTGCCGAAACCTTTGATGTAACGCTCAAATACGCGGGACAGATCATTAAGCTGGCGGCTTATAATAAGCCTGCTGAGCTGGGAGTTACACTGACGAAGACCGGAATCAAAGAAGTACTGGCGGGCAGTAAAATGTCCTACCGCTTTACAATCGCCAACACCTCTAATGTGGATTTGCAGAATTTCTATTTCCATGACAAGATTCCTTATGATGTAACGACCGTGTCTGCTTTGACTACCGGAACCTATAATGCACGGCTCACTTACCGAATCCTTTATAAGACCAAAGATCGTTGGCGTCAGCACAGTTCTGGCTGGGCTGATGTCCGCCGTGGCGGTGATCGGCGCAAAGCTTTCCAATAACCAGCACAAAGTTGATCAGGCGTGGGACTGGCTCAAACGTATCTGGATCGCATGGGCAATCATTAACGGCATCGGCGCATTCATTGCATATGTTGCGCCGCTGTTCAACGGCCTTGCGACACTGACCCCGTAAAAGTAGAGATAGCTCCGGCAAAAGGAGGTGTCCACATTGCTTGAGCTGATTTTCCAGGGATTCATACACAATGGCCGTAGACCTTATAAAAACGGAAACGGTACCTATGATAACATTATTAATAATCTGGCTGCGATTTCTGGACGACTTCCTATTATTATTAACATTGTACTTGATCAAGGCGTGACTGATATATCAGGACTGCTTAATGATTTGACTGAGCAAGGCATAAAGGCTGAATTCGACTTGAGTTTTCGAGATCCTCTTTATTTGTCGGATGAAGAAAAGAGTAACTTGATTGTATTTTTTTCGGAAGAGTTAAAACGCCGTGGATTCGTTCAACACTCTGCAATTTCACATCCGCATGGAGCGGTATGCATGAGAAAACAATTAAACAGCTATGGATGCACGGATACCACTATATATGGTTGTATTGGAAATCTCGACTCTGTATTAGATGTTACGGGTGATTTTAAGAGCAAGGATCATATCCAATTTCCATACAGATGCAAAGATTGTAAGTATCTGCCTATTTGTTTTGGCGGCTGTGTTGATAAAAATGACTGCAATCGGAGCCTGTTTGAAATCATGGTTCCGGCGCTGTTAAAAGTTTATATTGTTAGAGCATAGCAGGGAAGAAGTCGAATAAGCTATGGAATATCTATGAAAGGAGGAAATGAAATGGAGTATACGTTTGAAATTCAGGTTACTAACTGTGCCGCCTGTGTTGTCAACAATTATGATCCCTACGAAAAGAAGTAAACCCATTTAACACAGTGAATCCTCCCTGCTATTCTTGATAAACACATTGAGCGGAATCCTCGTCCTTGGGGATATCCGCTCGATGTGTTTTTATCGATCAGAACAGATTTCAAATATAATGATATTTCATTGGATAAGGTACAATAAGGGATCTGTTGACAAAAGCAAAAAAACTGCTGGAACCCACAGTGGTTCCAGCAGAACAGTAAATTTGGAAATGGCGAAAGATGGCATTTACCATC
>OJQH01000712.1_pt1 | contig 15392 bp, 13 predicted proteins | sample 1601421 | NCBI WGS metagenome assembly OJQH01 (sample SAMN03922503, study PRJEB24848) | human gut metagenome | isolation source: stool sample | host: Homo sapiens | place: Germany | collected 2011-11 | reverse complement strand
GCGAGGAATTTGCCGAAAAGCTGCCGGACAAGTGGAACACCAACATCGGCGAGAATGGCTGCGCCCTTTCCGGCGGCGAGCGTCAGCGCATTTCCATTGCCCGTGCCTTCCTGAAGGACGCGCCCATCATTCTGCTGGACGAAGCCACCGCCAGCTTGGACGTGGAGAACGAAACTGCCCTTCAGGAGGCTCTTTCCCGGCTCATAAAACACAAAACTGTCCTTATCATTGCCCACCGGATGCGCACCGTAGCCGGGGCGGACAAAATCGTGGTGCTGTCCGACGGCGTGGTGGCTGAGCAGGGTGCGCCTGACGAACTCTACGCGCAGAATGGGCTTTACACCCACATGGTAAATCTGCAAACTGACAGCCAGAACTGGTCTATCTGATCCGACAGAATTGACAGATCAGTTCCACCCATCCAGAATCAGCAGATACGCATAGTAAAAAGGGCATCTATCCCAGAGGGAATAGATGTCCTTTTTAGTGTCTGCTAAGTCCCAAATGTCTCTATCTTGTAACTCGGATCCCAATATATTATAAAAAAAGTAGAGAAGCTGCCCAAAGCAAAAAGGGCCTGTCACAATATATGCTAAAAAATGATAGTGCGATTTACCATCGTAATATTTCTTGCTACATTTGACGCACTTATCATCAAAATCGAAAGGGGCATCGGCTCAACTGCCGATGCCCCCATTGTTTTATTTACGCAGCCTTTTGCTGAAACCGCTGGCTGCGGATGCTCCGGGCCCGTACCTGAAGCTCCTGCGAAAGAAGCTTCAAGACGGAAAACTCATCGTCCAGCCCGTCCAGTTCACGCTGCAACACACCCTCATAGTGGCGTTTCTTTTCCTCCAACGCCTGCACCTTGAGTACCCAGCGATCCATAACTGCGGGACTCTGGCTGCTGCTCTTAATGAGGTAGTCGCACTTTTCCTGATAGGCCGCGATCTCCTTTTTCACTGCCAGATAGAATTCCTCCGTCATCTTATCCCGCTGCTTGGCATCGTCAATGATGTAGAAGCTGTTGACCACCAGCGGCGTCTGCTTTTTATTCAGTCCGCTGAGCAGGGTGATGAAGTCCTCGAAAATATCCACGCGCTCCATAAAAGTGTGAGGGACAAAGTACATATGGCCGGTGACACTCAGCTTGGTGGCCTCCATTCCCCGCAGAAAATTAACGCAGATGGTCTCAATCTGCTTGCGGTTTGCGCAGCGCTGGTAGAGTTCAAAAAGCTCCTCCGCTTTTCGGCAGCAGCCCTGCACATCCACCGCATCGTCCAGCACGAGATTATCACAGCGGAACATCCCGTCGTTCTTACCGCAGCTGATATTCGCCAGCTTTTCGTACCGGTTGGTTTCACGATTCAAGGTCTCTTTGACCAGTTCCCGCGAAAAAACACCGGCGGTGCGCTTATTATCGCGGCAATAGGCAAGATAGATGTTCGTCTCACCGTCTACCGTGACCGGAACCCTCTCCCGTATATCGCCTGTGGCAGAGCGGAACGCATCGCCGAGAGAAAGTCTGGTGCTGCCGGTGTAGGGAATGCCCATGCTCTCGCACAGCGAGGACAGTTCATCCTTATCCACCAGCAGGTTTGCAAGAGAAAAGTATAAGAACTTTCCAAGCATATGCTCCTGATCGCCCTGCGTCGCACCGAGGAACTGATTCATGTTGATGATCTTTTCTTCCATATTATTGTCCTTCCTTTGTTACATGGTTGCCGCCTGACTGAGAAGGTAGTCGTCCACTCCCTTATAGGCGGGATTCCATGTGTATTTTGAATAGCGAATGCCTGGGATCTTTCGCACTTCCTTCCGCATGGTGAGAATGGCGCTGCGCACATTTGGATTGGTCATCTGGTCCATGTCCATCGCCTCTACGACTTCGCGGACGCCAAGACTCCGGATGGTATCATTCAAACCGTTCAGCGCGTTGACGCCGCCGATGCAAATAAAGAGCGCATCTTGTGCAAGGAAACTGGCTACATCGCCCTTCAGCGGACCTTCCGTCAGAAACGCACGCTTGCTTTGGGTGTTCCCTGTCACATGCACCCACGAATAGCTGCGGGTGCCGGATGGCAGATTTCGGCTGGAAAGCCAGCGGTATTTGCGATTGGCCTGCTGCGCATCATCCAGACGGATCTTCAGCCCTTGAATCAGCCCATCCTTGTTCCGAACCGGAATCAAGAAACCGTTGGGGCCGGAGAGTGTCCAGTCACCATAATAGGTGCGAAAGCCCGGAATACCGTGCAGGTCATGGCCGTGACTGCGCAGGAGGTCGGCCAAAAGCCGACGCCCGCGCTCTGTTTCCGGCATACTGCGATACTCGTTTCTTCGGATGCGTTCTTCGCTCAAGCCCCGTTCTAAGAGATTCTCGCCGTGTTTTGGGAGAAGCGTCAGATGCGCCAGCATATCCGAATACACGGCATGGCGCTGCTCCAATGAGCAGGGCTGCCGTTCCTGTGTTTGGGGAGATGGCGATTGAGGCAAGGGGTAGACCTTGCTCTCATGCGCCAGCTCCAGATAAGCCTCTTTGTTACAGATCCCTTTGATCCGTGCATACAGGCTCACGCTGTTTCCGTGTGCGCCGCAGAGATTGCAGCGGTATTGGTCGGTATCCGTATTAAGGCTTAAATGATATTTCCCCGGCCCGTGGTCACCGCAGAAGGGGCAGCTTGCCTCGACTTCCTTTCGCCGCAGCGTCCGGGAGTCGAGGACAAGCCCACACCGTCTGGCCGTGTCCACAATGGGGATCTTATCGTAAATTTTTGCGGCCAAACGGTTTCACCTCCATCATGCGGCTCTCTGCTCCGCAAAGACAATGGGTCTTATGGGTTTTACCTGCAGCGCCGCGCCGCTGACACATTTTGCCATGATGATCTGTCCTGTTGGCCTTACATTGGCAAGGTCATCTACCGACTCCATGTTATCGACAAACACGGGGTAATTTCGTCCCGTCAGCCGCTTCATCAGCTCAGAGACCTCCATGCCGGCCCGGATCTTCTCCGAAAGAGAGAGCCGGTCGTACCGGCGGCCGCCATATTGGAATTTGAAGGTATCTTTGACTTCCCCTGTGGATTTCACCACATCGTAGAGTGAGATCTCCACACGGTTCATTTTAAGCTGCGAGAAGGTCAGCTCCGCCCGCTTGCTGATGTACGCGATCACATTGGCCATTTTGCGCTTGATCTCCGCAATGCTGGCATTGGCCTGCGCGATCTCCCGGTCAAAATCAGGAAGCTGCGCCGCCGTCATGGTCTGAAGCGCCGCTATTTTCGCTTCGCTCTGCCGCAGTTTCTCCCGGCATGTACCGAGGTGGTCGTATTCCGCCTGCGAAAGATTGCCGTACTCCAGATCAGCAGTCAGCGTCTGGATCTCTGCGCGCAGGCGCTCCATTTCTGCGGAAGCCTGCTCCGCAAGCGAGGCACAGCGCTGCTCCATTTCCGCAGCTTCCGCGGCCCATTTGCCAAGGTCATCTTCTTTGAACTGTGCGAAGGTATCCGCAGCCTTTTTGTCCATCTCCTGAAGCTCTATCAGCTGAGCGCGCTGTTCACTGCCGGCAGCATAAAGCTCGGAGAGCACTTTTTTCAGCGCCGCCTGCACTTCGGGCAAGCTCTGCTCTGTCACGCTCCGGTGACAGGCAGGACACTCCATACCGGCATGAAACGCCTTATATGCAGCGCTTTCCCGCTGATACCGCACGCCCAGGTCTTTGACTCTGGCAGACGCTTCCGCCAACGCTTCCGTGAATTTGGACTGGTACTGCTCCCCTTCTCTGCGTGCGATCTTTTCCCGCAAGGTCTGAAGCTGTTCCCGCAATTTGGAAGTATCGGCGCGTTCATCCCTGGCAGCTTCCTCATATCGTCCGCTCAGTTCTACAAGCCGCTCCTGCATGTCACTTACATCCATGCCGGAAAACTGCCTTTGCTCCAGTTCCGCGATTTCCTCGCGAAGGGTGTCTGCCTGCAAGGTCAGCTCCTGCTCGGCCTGCTCATGGGATTCCCCCTGCGACGCCGCCAAGTCCTTCTGGCCTCTCAGATAGGTAATGCGTTCCTCCAGACCCCGGATCTCCTCCCGGCAGCGCTTGAGACTGCCCTCCGGCGAGAGAATCGTCTCGTTTTTGAGATGTTCCCGCACGGGCTCAGATAACTGAGAGAGTACCGTTTCATGAGGGATCGTGGGAAGATACCGCTCTAAAAGCTTTTTCCCATCCTCTCCCAACTCCTCGATAAAGTACAAGGGATTGAAGATGGACAAGAACACATCCCGCTCTCCAAAGAGATCTGCCAGATCCAACTGCCGGATCTCATAGCCATCATAGGTGATGGTCATGCGGTTTTTCCTGCGGGTGCGATTGAGCTCATGGAACGTGCCTGTTTCGTCCACAAGGCACATCCGAATGGCGACATCGGGGTTATTCTCATTGTGCAGGCGGTCAATTCCACGCTCTCCAAAGAAGGGACAGCCGGTAACGGCAAAGGCGATGGCGTCTGCAATGCTGCTTTTCCCTCGCCCGTTTCCGCCTGTGATGACCGTAGGATTGCCGAACACCAGTTCTGTCGGCTCCTCATAGGACTTGAAGCCCGAAAGCATCAGGCTGGTAATTTGAAACTGCTCGATCTTTTTCAAAGAATTGCTCCTTTCCGTTTTTCGCTGAATCGCTGTTTATGCCGCCCTGTCCTCTTGCGGGACGATCTCGTAGGATTCCAGCACGTAAAATACTACGGTATCCTGCTGACGCATGGTGAGCTTTACATTGCTCAGAACGGTGCCTGTGCTCAGTTCGGGCCGTGCGCCGCGGGCGAAGGCCGGGATCTGCTTGCCGTCCGGCGCTCGGAGCGTAACAAGCGTGCTGCTGCCGCTCATACCGCCCTGTACCTTGGTGCTCAGAACCACATAGCAGTCTGTTCTCTGCCGTGCTGCGCTCTGCGGCAGGGCAAAGGGGACGGTGCGGGAAGCTGCCGCTCTGCTTTGCTGTACGGGCTGAGTCTGCTGTGAATCGCTCCGTGTCGCAGGCTGGTCTGCTCTTTGCAGAGCCGATGCAGGCGCGGGCTGGGAATTTCCCTGCTTTGGCTGCGGATTTGCTGCAGTCGCGTTTTCCTCCGGCGCTGTCTGCCCCGGCAGGGTTTTCGGCGTCAGCAGCGATTGAATGCCACAGGCCGCGGCCGGTGTCAGCCCCAGGCGCTTCAGCGCGCTCAGATAAGCGTTATCCAGCCTGGCGCGTTCACTGTCCTTGATCACAAAGCTGCGCCCGCGCTTCTCAATCTCGACCCAGACGGTATTAAGGTCGTACAGCACGCGGCCGATCCCCCATTGGACGGCAGCGCGCTTCATACTGTCGGACAGGCCACCCTTGACAGACTCGATATCCGAGTCCTCGGCGCCGTCCCACTTGGTAATGAAGCCGCGGCCTTCAAAGTAGATGGCGATGCCGCAAAGCTGCGCCTCCTTTTTCCCGTTGCTGTGCCAGGGCTTGAAGTCGTTATACCAGTTCTCCGGCCCGCAGACCTCGTCCAAGCGGTTCTGGATGGCGCGGTTTGTCACATAGGGAACGGCTAGGCCGCGCATCTTCTCTTCCGTCGTGTTCTGCAGCCGCCATTCCAGATCCTCCGGGGCGAAGGGCTTTGCGAGAGCCTGCTGCATTTCTTTTGGGTTAAGCTGTGCCATGATGCTACCTCCTGCTGATAAAATCTCCCAGTGTTTTTCCGTTGGATACCAGAATGTCCGTGTAGTAATATGCGGGATCTTTGTCCTTGAGATGCTCCAGAAGCTCTCCGTGCGAAAGCTTTAATCTGTTATGCTCCCTGTCATACATATCGTCGTTGTCAGGTAGACCCAGCAGATACCGTGGAAAGTTCCTCAGCGCGGAAATCTTTCGATACCGCGGCAGCACATTGTTTCCTGTGCAGACCCGATCATTCGAATGGACATTGGAAAAGGGGTAAAAGAACATCGGCGTATCCACGGTTGGCGCTTCATCGGCAACGACGCCCATGGAACACTCCGCGACTTTGCCGTTTTCCAGAACCCGCACGCCAAACACCATGCGGGGGATCGGAAAATTTGGGTATTCCTTGTCCCCATAAATCACATCTGCCCGCAGTTCCGGATTCCAAAGCACGAAATACTTCTCCGTGGCAGACATGGATAGGTGAAGGCAGTGTTCCGGAAGAAAGCCGCTGTCCAGATAATCATTGCTGGCATAGCTCTGGTTGATAACATAGTACAGCTCCAGAGGATCAATTTCCCTGTAGGCGGCAATGCCGCCCGGTTTTTGCTCCTCTACAATGATCGTGTTTCTGATGGGAGATAACCGCAGAATGACATCTCTCGAATAATCCTTGTTTTCAGCCGGCTGCATCAGGCAGCCTCCTTTCTTGTGTTTTCCGTTTCTCTCTCAGCAAGTTTTGCCTCTATTCGCCGGATGCTGCATTGGCAGTAACGAAGCAGATCCACCAGCGAATTTGCAAAATAGAGCGGCTCGTAGTAATCCGGCGACAGGCAAAACTCCAGAACGACATGATCTCCGGCGATATGCTGTGAGAATTTGTAAACGGAGTTTGTTGCCCCCAGCACGAAATACTCAGTAATATCATGCAGCTTTTTACTCCATACGCTTTGCCTGCTTCCGTGTTTCGGATCAGAAGCGCGCCCCAGCTCATACAGCCGGTCGATGACCGGATGTGAGCATTGTACGACGGTCGCTTCATACTCTTCATCAAAGAAAAAGTTCACATCGTCAAAAATATCCCACATAACTTCATCGATCACCATGAGAAGCTCCTCCATATCAACGACAGGGTGGCTTTGGCAAAAGATGTGTGCGGCATCCGGAGACTGCATATGCAGGAATTTAATCATACGCAGAAGCAGCAGGATATCGTCTTCATACTCAATTCCATACATAACCGGCACCTCAAAAGAAAGAGCGCTCTTGCCGCTGGAAAACAGGAGCTTTCCGACAGTAGTGGATAAAGCCCTGTATCCAACCATCGAAGACCCGATGATAGACCCTCTCATAATTTTCGGGCGTTACATTCTCTATTTGGAACGCATCCCAATCAATGATAGAAAGGTCAATGGTTTCTTCTTTATCAAAGGCTTCCAGCAGCTTTTGGATATACGGGCTGCGCTCTGATTTGGGGAATAACGCCGCGTCGTCTTTTTGCGAAACAGAAAGCAGCATTTTTACGAAAACATTCCGATCAAATGCAGTCATCTTTTTCCACCTCCGGGCTGAGCCGCACGACGCAAAGGGCATATCCGGCAGGGTTTGACAGAATCGCCCGCTGTTCCTCTTGAGATGCGACCGCACGCCCGAGGGCGGCATAGTAGATCCCGCAGTCTGGGAGCGGCGCGCCTTTTTGCAGCGAAATGTGCCACAGCGCGTGAATCATCAGCTCCGGATCGCTGCCATCGACCACTACGGGGCAGATAAGCGAATCGCCCGCTTTCTGCACCTTGTCCATATCCACCTTTTTGATCATGGCGGCTGCATGAAATGCAACGGCCTCCTGCTGTGTCTGCTGCCCGGCCAGGAAGAGCGTTAAGAACAGCTCCGGCTCCTGACAGCCCAGCACCACGCCGAAAGGACTGGTGAGCTTATGGCCCCATGCGTCATTTGCGGGATGGAACTGGCGGTACAGCTTTCCCAAGGCAGGCATCAGCAGATTGGATGCCCGTCCCCAAACCTGCGCGCTGAGCGCGGCCTTGCTGCCGGTGAGCTGATCTACCGGGACAACAACTGCCATGTTGCAAAATTTCATTCTCGTTCACCTCAATATTCTTCCGGCAGCAGGATCGTCGTTGCAGAGCGATCCGCTTCCGTGATGATCATAATGCGAAGCTCTTTGGATACCTGATACCATGAAATAATCCGGTTTCCGCTGCGAAGCGCCTCCTCATTGGCCCTTGCATCGCTTTCACAGGTATCACCCCAATCGCCGCTCAGATGGCGTTCCAAAAGCCGGATCAGCCCTGCTCTTCCGACCTTATCCAATGCCGCAGGCGTCGTGCAGAGCTGACCGCAGCGAAAACGCGCTTTTTTGTCTTGCATAAATTCTACCTCTTTTCATGTCAATGCCTTAAAGCCGTTTGGCGTCAGGACATTGAAAATCATTTTGTTTGTAATGGTTTCTTTCACTTCGCTGCCAATGTGATTGCCCTGCACGCTGAACTTTTCCTCGCTCTCTGTGCGGATGACCTTGACGATGCGGCCTTTGATGATGTGCGGCGTATCGCACGCTATGAGGCCGTTGATCATACCGGAGCCGCCGATCAGTCCGATCTGACTGATGGAGAGCGGGAGCAGTGGCCGCTTTACGCCGCTGTCCAGTTCGCTGCGCGCCATCATCTGCGCAAAGCTGTTGCAGCGCCGAAGCTGCTGCTCCAATTCCTTCTGGTTGAACCGCTCACCCTTAAAGGTGTTGACCTCTATCGTGTGATCCGGCAGAGCGTAGCGTTCTTCCGGCATCTCTGCAAGAGAGCGGATGGCATCGGGCGCAGACGCAAGCTCCTCCAGCCAGAGGGTATCCTGCAGTTCTGCCCCCCGGGGCTTTCGGACACCCAGCACCGCTACCTGCTTGAATTTCCGAAATTCACTCTCGGTAAAGCGCCAGACGGTAAGATCATCAAAATTGTCCACAAGGATGCGGCAGATATCCGGCGTCAAACGGTAATAGGGAATCACATAGATCAGTAGGCCGCCGTATGCCAACGCAGGCAGGCTTTCAATCAGGAAGCGCTTTTCATGCCGGGAGCGTCCGCCGTTCTCATTGATGACCGAGAGATACGGCGGGTTGAGAAACAGCAGATGGAAAGCTTCGCGGCTGATGCTGCTATGAAAGAAGCTGCCGAAGCCCACGCGGTGAAGCCTTGTCTGCGCTTCCTCCGCGCGGCTCTCGTCCAGTTCCACGCCATAGGCATAGCAGTTATTGCCCTGCGCCAGTTGTCGAAGTGCCTTGCCGCAGCCGCAGCAGGGGTCCAGCAAGTTCGTGGTCACACCCTCCGGAAATTTGATCCCCCGCAAAAGAAGATCGATATTATCCGGGTCTGTTGGGTAATAGCCCAGCTTAATGTTGTTCATCAGCCGACCTACCACCGCAGCATTGGTCTTTTGTCCCACAGGAAGGGATGACGCGAAGCGGCTCAGCGCCTCGTAGACGCTCTTATAGCCGGTGCTCATCAATGCAAATCCTGCAAGGCCCTGCCGAAGCTGTCCGGATACTTTCGCAAGTGCGTATTCCTCCATTTCCATGAGGAAAAGCTGCACCTGTGCGAGTGTTTCCACCAAGGTTTCCCGCGTTCTACTCAGTTCCGCGTAAATATCCCGTGCCGCAGCAAGGTCGCTTTGGCGGCAGCGCTCAATTCGCGCCCGCTGCAAAACCATGCTTTTGGAGAGCTGGATGATCTTGCCTTGAAGCTGCGCAAGCTGATCCAGAGCATACGGCTTTTGCGCGGAAAGGTCAGGCAGCTCGCTCATAACGGCACCCATCCTTCCGCAAGGCACTCAGCGTCTCCAAAAGCTGCGGATATGACCAGGTTTTCAGGTCGCTGCTGGTGAGAAAATGATTGTATCCGCCTTTGAAGTCCCTGCTGCTTCGGATCGTCCGATAGCAAAGCACCTTCCCATCCGCGCATAAGCGCTGCTCGATCCACACCGCAATGCCTCTGTCCTCCCACATTCCATAAAGGGAGCATGTTCCCGACACCGCGATGCCGCCGCTGTTTGCACTGACTGTAACCTCGTGCAGTCCAAGATCCTTGGCAAGGGCGCGGAGGAATACCTTTCCCACATTCAAAAAAGCTTTCTTACTTCCATTGGGTTCGCTTTCCCTCTCGTCAAAGATGCAACCTAAATCAGTGGTCAGCAGCAGCGCAAGCTGCCGCATGTGGCCTTCCTGCGATTTGATAGACATGTTGTATCCTCCTTTATTTCCGGATAAAAGAGGGCAAGGAACACGATCTGTTCCTTGCCTTCCGTTCGGGCGGCTCACGCCGCTCCCTTCCATTCTTTTTCGTGTCCCGCCGCCCGCAGTTCCATCTGCATACGGGCAAGGGGAATCCGCCGCTCATAATATGCCAGCAGGCGCAGTCCGCCGCCTTGCGTCGGAACACCGCGATAGATCTTTTCATAGAGCACAGTGCGGCCGTGTTCCTCTACGCGGGTTCTGCTTTCCACTTTCACTTCACACATAGGCAGTTAAGCTGCGGGGCGAAGGATGCGCTCGTTTTCGAAATCGAAAACAGGCGCGTTTTCCTCCGGTGTCCCGGGAATCAGCTTGAGGGTATAACCCTGCTCGCGTGAGAGCTTAAAGAGCCCAACGATACGGTTGAGTTCCTCATCCACTACATCTTCCTGCTTTTCTTCGACTTCCGGCACACTCTGGTCAGATGCAGAGAACTCCGCGCTCCCTTCATTCTGCACAGTTTCCGTGTGGTCTTCCTGCGCGGGCACAAATTCAGCATCCAGAACTTCAGCTTTCTGCCCGGGCGCTGTCAGCGCCGTCCAGAACGAGCGCAGCATGGAGGCAAAGAGTGTACCGAAGAGGGTGCGCTTTTTCGGCGTGAGATTCACGACCTCCTGCGCCACGACCTCATCCACCTCGCTGATCGCTGCCGTCAGCTTTCCCGTTTCCACATAGGCTGCGGAGAGGAAGCAGGATACGGCGGCACTCTCGGAGGCAAACACCTCCGGCGCCTGCACACGCTTGGCAATCAGGCGCTTGCAGATCACGGTGCCGCTTTCCACATCGTCGATGCAGACGGTATCCGCGTTGATGCTGCCGGCGTCGATCACGCCGCTTCCGGTGATGCTCTGCGCCTTGACGCCATAGGTCACATGAAGGCGGCCATGCACCACCAGATGCTCCGTTGTTAGAGACTCATAATGGACGGTTTCTCCCTTGGGAATGTAAACGGTTTTCATCTTGTATTCTCCTTTTTCTTTTTTAGATGGCTATGCCATCTTTTTTCTTTTCAAGCTGCCATTTCTTCTTTCAGCCGGACCGGCACCACCAGGGCAAAATCACTGCGCCCCGCAGCATCGATCACGATGGGAGCATAAGGACTGCTGAGATGGATACAAACTTCCTCTTCACCCTTAAACTGCTTCAGGGCATCCAGCATATGGTAGAGGTCAAAGCCGAGAACCATGTCTCCGCGGCCCCTCACCTCAATGCCGGTTTCAAATGCTCCACTGGACGCCGCAATGGAAAGCCGTTCACCCGCAAAGCGCACATAAGGCTTTGCCGTGAGTGCAGAGCACTCCTTCAGATAATTCAGTTCCCGCACAAAATCAGCCGTTTTGACAGTCACGCTCTCCCGATGCCCTTTAGGAATCACCGCATCCACGTTATAGGTATCCACGCCCTGTAAGCGGGCAAGCATACGCAAATTGCCGCTTGCAAACAGCACATGGCTGCTTCCGATCCGCACGGTCATATCTTCCTTGCCGAAAGCGCTCAGGTGCGCAAGCACATCGGCGCGCACCAAAAAAGGCTTTGGGAAAGAAACACCTTCCAGCGTATCGCAGGCAAGGCGGGTTCCATCCAGTGCGTAGACGCGATTCCCGCAAAACTGCACGCAGATCGCAGCGGGTCTTGCACTCACGCTTGGCTTTTCCGCAGCATAGCGCACACGCTCCACACAGGCGGAAAGCCTCGCGCTGCTTACTGAAAATGCATCACCCTCCGAAGCCTGCGGCGTATTCGGATAATCCGCTCCGTCGTAGACCTCAAATTCCGCACCGCGGCGTTCACAGCGGAGCAGAACCCTTCCGACTTTTTTGCTGCCGCTCCGCGTTTCGGAAAATTCCATCGTCAGCTCACCGGCAAAGTGGGAACAGGCGCGCAGGATATCCTTGGTTTTTCGGAAAGCAAAGAACATATCATCGCCCGAAGCCGGGAGCTCTGCCGTAAGCCATGTTTCGAGATCTGTTGCCGTCAATGTGCAGCGCCCATTCTGAATCCGGAGACAGACCTCCTCCAGAATGGGTATTGCGCACTTTTTAAGGACCTTACTGATTTTGCTCATTGCATGGGAAAACTCTTTTGCGTCAACTACTGCACGACTCATGCCGCACGCCTCCTTGTCTTCTTTTCCAGCACCGTCTGCATCCGGATCGTTTGGGTGGAAAAATCCGTCTGCAAGGCATTGTTTTCTCCATGGGTCAGAATGTTATAGACCATGATGAGCACAGCGGTCGCCGCAGTCACATTGGCCACAATACTCTGCGGATCTTCCTGTGCGGCTTCCGCGCAGCTGATCTCCGAAGGGAACAGGTCGGTGTCCTTCAGCATTTCAGGATGAACGCCGCCGATGGATTTGCGGATCGTTCTTCCGTTTCTTCGCACGCCGCACACGACCTGTCCGGTATACTTTCCGTTGCCGCTGTCGATGTAGATGAGTTCCTCGCTCTGATGAAAAGCCTGATGGCAGAGCTGCCGCGTCTTATTGTTATCCACGCAGCCCAGCAGCAGTACCATTTCCTTCGTCCGCTTGGTAGAATAGGGATTCAGCTCCCATTCCTTCGGCTCGATCAGTTCCATCAGATCCGGCAGCTTTTCAATAAAGCTGGGAACATACTCTGTCTCCATTCCAAGCACAGTGGAATACCGCTCTGCCAGCACGCGGGCTTTATTTTCACCCAAGTCTGCGGGGACAAAGTTCTGCCGGTCCAGGTTCTTTGGCTCGACAATATCCCCATCGCAGACAACAAAGCGGGCAGGACGATCCAGCATATGAAGCAGGCGAAACACATACGGGGCAACATATCCTCCTGTGCCGCCGGCTCCCAGCATGACCACCTTGACCGGGCGATCCGTTGGAAACTTCATAGGAACGCCTCCTCCAGAAGGTCCCGGAAGCTGCGCTTATCCGGCTTTTTGAATCGCTCGGACTTTCTGCTGCGGATGCTTACCTGCGCCAGCCATTCCTTGGGAAACGGCTGCTCCAATCCTTCCATCACAATATTTGGATCGATGGATACAAAGGAGTCGCCGCAGAAAATACGCGCCTTGACGTCCGGATAGAATTTATCAAGTTTTCCCAAAACGAGGTAGAGTCCTGTGGATCGCTCATCCTGATCATCTTTACCGGAGAAAAAGGCATCCATGCTGTTATGAGAGTGGATATCCGCGTAGCAGAGATACCGCTCTTCATCGTCATAGGGGCAGTCATGGAGATCGGCCTCTACTTCATCCTTGCACACGCTCTGCTTGGGGACGTAAGCAAAAAAGCGTTTTTCCGCCTTGTCCCAGTAAATCTGGGCAAATGCTTCATTCTCCCCATGATCCGTCATAAAGGCACGGAAAAAGGCGATGATCTGTCCCATCAGCTCGGCGGGGATCTTCGGCAGAGCCGGGGAAAACCCGGCTCTGACCTCAGAGAAATCCACCACATTCTTTTTGGGGGCGATAAACTCGCCCTGCTCCATCTTGCGAAGCTCATAGATTCTGCCGTCGTTGGAGGGGATCAGGCAGATGACCTTATCCGAGGTGCGAGCCTCTTCCAAGGTGCCGAATTTCCCCTTATAAGCGGCATTCCCCTTGGTTTTCATTTCCACCTTTGGCTTTACATAGCAGCAAGGGGCTTTGTCCTTCGTTTTCTTGAGGGCGTCGAGAAATTCGCGGGAGCGTTCGATCATCTCCTTCACGGAAATGATCGTGGTCCCCTTGGGGTCTTTGACCTCCTTGCGAATACCGCAGTATTCCACGCTCCAGGATACTCTTTTGCCTTCCTCCAGATCGGTAAAATCATCGGACTTACGGATGCGCAGCTCCTCAAAGGTCATGGAGGGATCGTCGATTTCCTCTTTCACACCCTTGTGGTAGAATACCGGCGGCTTCTCCAGCAGGCCCTTCTTGGTATTCTCCGCTGTTTTCTGCTCAAACGCTGCGGCAATGGGATTCTCCGCAGACGCCTCGGCTGGTGCCTTGGCAGGCACATTGACGATGGGTGCGGTTGCTGGCTGGGATGTTGCAGTAACTGCCGGTGTGATTTCCGGCATCACAGGTGCCGGAGACGACGGAACGCTCTGTGCTGCCGCCGGAGGCGCAAACGGGTCTCCCTGCGGCGCAGCGCTGCTGTTTCCAAAAATCGCGCTGATGTCCAATCCCTCTTCTTCTGGGATCTCCTGAAAGGGCCACGCGCCGTTGCTGGGTTCACTCATAGTAAATTACTCCTTTCGATTTGGGGACAAAAAAAGGCCGCAATCACTCCTATGAGCAATTACGGTTTCATTCTCGTCCTTATTACATTTCAAGTCGTTTGAGTTCGACGGTACTCGCAAGGAGCATGCCACATCTCTAAGCGGTAAAACCGCCATGAGCTGTGCAAAGGGCATACTACCTCCTTTCCACTCTTTCTTTCCTAACTTACTCCGCCCTAACTTACTTCGCCCTGAAATACAGCTTCATTGTAGCATCAAAGGGGAAGGCTGTATAGTTGGAGTTTTTCCATAGCAAAGAGAATGCTCAAGATAGTATATTTCTACCAAACCCCTTTGCTCAGAATAGCAGCGGGAACTGCATCACCTTTTATCACAAGCCGGCCCATGACAACGGTGAAGGCGGCGTTCTTTTCTTTATCGACTACTATCCAGATGATTGCTACATCCGAGATTCGTATTTCGGTATTGGTGAACAAGGACGATGCAAACCGCGCCATCAAAGTGGTGCACGATAAGTTCTTCGGCAACGAGGACTGACCGATCGGTCTTTCCTCTTTTGAAGCAGCGTGTTAAGCTTTGCATAATTGCTGAATTCTTCACTTTACATATACCTTTGGCTCTTTGCCCTGTTTGAAGCATTCTTTGAAGTAATGAATGTTGCATTCCATCCATCGATTTTTGGACGACACTGCCCTTGGTATGGACAACCAACGCAATAATTGCAATTAAACGAAACCTTACACTGCCTTGTCGTTTTAGTATAGCTTTGCCTTACAGGTTCGTGCCCTGCAGCACATCTCAAAAGTATTGTTCCGTCATCATTAAAAGTGAAATCAGCTAATGCATACAATAAAAAGCCGCTGTAATTTTCATCCCGTTATCGGATAAGCGTTACAGCGGCTTTTGAAAACTCTGTATTGATTTTTCTGCGCGAGGTGATATAATCGGCATATACCGAAAACAAAAGGGGGCGCGTCCATGCCAAGACCGCCACGGTGCCGTCGGATTTGTGGCGCACCGCAAGTTGATACCTTCTGCCCCAACGGGTGCGAGGATGCCGAGCCGATCCTGCTGACGCTGGACGAGTACGAGGTCATTCGGCTGGTTGACCTGGAGCAGCAAACCCACGAGCAGTGTGCCGCGCAAATGGATATTTCCCGCTCGACCGTGCAGGAGATTTACGAAAGCGCACGGCGCAAGATCGCAGCGTGTCTTGTCC
>OJQH01000678.1_pt1 | contig 16057 bp, 14 predicted proteins | sample 1601421 | NCBI WGS metagenome assembly OJQH01 (sample SAMN03922503, study PRJEB24848) | human gut metagenome | isolation source: stool sample | host: Homo sapiens | place: Germany | collected 2011-11 | reverse complement strand
GATCTACACCTCTCTATTCGTCGGCAGCGTCAGATGTGTATAAGAGACAGTCATTTAAGATAGACGTATCATACAGATACCCCTGTAAAAGCTGATATACGATTGGTGCCGTCAGGCTTGTCGTATCTTTTCCTGCCGCATACAGACTATAATCGCCCTTATTTGCACGCACAGAAACAAGCGTACCCTTATTTACCGTTACCCAAACGGAATCATCACTGTACGCCTGTCCTTCTTCGTAATATATCGAATCCAGCTTCACCTCGGCTGGACTAAAATTTTTCGTCTGCTTTGCAAAATCTTCTAAGGTTCCATTTGCATTATATTCCGACAACTGATTCTGCGCTGCCAAAAACATGGTCTCTGCATATTCATTCGCCTGGTTAAAGTCTGACCAGTCCTGCCATGCCATAAGTCCCATGACTGATATTGTGAGCAATATCGACAGCAACATCATCGTCACGATCATCTCAACAAGCGTGAAACCCCGATTGGATCTGCATCGTCTCTTTTGTGTCGATCTCATATTTATCACCTACTGTATAACACTATTCGCTTTATTATACAAATATATCGGAAAAAAGGCAAACTTTATCCAGTGATTTTTTTTGCATATTTTTGCCATTTCAGTGAAATTTGTGTGATATCTTACATAAATAGCTCCAGTATATACACAATCGCACACGAAACAAGCGACACCACAAACATGCTTGTCCTGCGCCATGCAAGGATCAGCGCCACGACGAATCCGATGCCTGCTGCCACCATACTGTTGCTCGCCGTGAGGATCGCCGGGAATGTCATAACCGCGAGCGTCACATATGGCACATAGAACAGAAACGACCGCACCGTCTTGTTCTTGATCTCTTTCTTGATCAATGTGAGTGGCAGAACACGGATCAGATACGTGACTGCTGCCATCACAAGAATGTACAGATAAATATTATGCTTCATGGTTCGCCTCCTCTTCTTCCTTCTCCTCATCCGGAAGCGGGAACAGCACGGCTGCCACCCCGGAGATCACAACAGTCAGAATAATCACCTTCATACCGGAAGAAATATTCTTGATCACCGGTATCTTCGTGAAAAGGAAGCTCGCCGCCATCGCGATGATCACAAGTCCGCGGATCACCTTATTGTCTCTGGCAGGCGGGATAATGATTGCCAAGAACATACCATATAATGCAACGGAAAGCGCACTAACCACGCCGCCCGGCAATACGTTACCGAGCACCACACCGAGGCAGGTGCCGATCGTCCATGCCGGAATCGCAATCGACATCGCACCATACATATAGCACGGATTTAATTTACCTTTTCTTGCAACTGAGATGCCGAAGATCTCATCGGTCACACCAAATCCAATAAAAAAGCGGTGTATGATTGAAAACTTCGGATCAAGCTTCTGTGTCAGTGCACACGACATCAGCATATATCTTAGGTTTATGACGAGCTGCATCAGTGCAAGCTCTGCATACCCTACGCCACCGGCAATCGCTGTGATCGCTGCAAATTCTCCTGCCGATGTCGTATTTGTCAGGCTCATAATTGTCGCCGGAAGTGCATACACCCCCGCATTTCGCGCCGCAATCCCAAGTGTAAATGCGACCGCAAGGTATCCAAGTGCGATTGGAATTGCATCCCGCATTCCATCGCAGTAATTCTTTCGATTTATATTTTCTGCTCCACTCATTTTATCTCATCCATCACTTCTTCTAAAGTTCCGTGGTCTGTCCGCACGCGGATATGGCAGGCACGCGCATAGACGGGTCCCCGCTCTTTCATCATCGCCTGGATCTTCGTATACGGATCGTCACACTGTAACAGCGGACGGTTCGTACAATGCTTTACCCGTGCATAGGTCGTATCTGCATCTGCCATCAGGTAATATACTGTTCCGACCTCTTTCAGCAGATCGCTGTTCTCCTTGCGAAGCGGCAGTCCACCGCCCGTCGCGATCACGCAATGTGTCTTCTCCCGAAGTTTCCGGATGACATCCGTCTCCAAAGCGCGGAAATATGCCTCTCCCTTCTTCTCGAAGATGTCCGGAATCGTCATTTCCTCCTGTGCCTCTATATAAAGGTCGGTATCAATAAACTCATATCCAAGCTTCTTGGCAAGTGCCTTTCCAACCGTTGTCTTACCGGCACCCATATAACCGATCAGGACAATATTATCTCCACGCTTCTTCCCATAGATTGCATCCTGCAATGCCAGATACACTTTATCGGTCAGTGTCTCAGACACCGTCAGATCATTCCACAATTCATATGCAAGAATGCCCTGATAGAGCAACATCTTCAAGCCATTTACCGCTGGCACGCCAAGCTTCTCCATCTCCTTTAAGAATGGCGTCTGTGCCGGATTGTAGATCAAGTCAACGCCCGCCTTCGCCATCGCATAGAACGTATCGCCGAAATCAAACGGCATTCCATCGCCCTCATGCAGTCCAACCGAAGTACACTGGATCATCAGATATTTTCCTTCCGGAATACTCTTATAATCCTCGGAAGCGACCGCCTGTACGACCGCCTTCCCTGCAAATGCATTCATATCATCCGCGATTGCCTGTGCATGTGCATATGTCCGGTTTACGATATACACCTGCTTTGCGCCATAGCTGACACACATATACGCGACCGCACGTGCGGCACCACCTGCGCCAAGCATGATAACTGTCTCATCCTTTAATGCAATTCCTTCTGTCTCTAACGCTTTCGCCAGTCCCGGCATATCCGTGTTGTAACCCTTATAGCCGCCCTCCACACGGACAAGTGTATTAACCGCGCCGATCGTCTTCGCGGCGATATCCACATCCACGAGACTCTCCATCACGTGCTGCTTGTGCGGCACGGTAATATTCAGTCCAAGCACGCCCTCGTCATACGCCAGCTTCACACAACGGGACAAATCCTCGTCCTCCACGCAGAATGGCACATACCGCTCTGACAGCCCCAGTGCATCGCTGAGCGTGTCATGGATGACCGGTGACAATGTATGTTTGATCGGATTTCCGAAGATTCCAAGCAGATGCTCTGCAGCGACATCCTCGTAACCCTGTATCGCATATTTCATGATTTCCATCGCCATTTTCCCCTGTTTCGTCTATAATTGTCTATAATCAGACATTTTCCTCAAATATAATACCATAAAAGTGAAAACCTGCAACCATTTAGATACATTTCTGATACATTTGTATCCTATAATATAAACAGTTCTTACACGCAGGCCCGACAATCAACAGGGATGCTGCACGAAAAACTACGAGGGGGAATTTCATATGAGACGCAAAACCATATTCTATAAAATGGTGATCGGTGCACTCCTGCTTTCCATCTTATCCGGATGTGGAAAGAAAGCGGGCGTCGATTATATTCAGGAGAACGATTCCAGACAGGATGCCGTTTCCGCATCCGACTTACATCTGAACTATTCCGTATCAAACGGACGCACGACCGTCAATGTCGACGCCGATGTGAACACCAGTCTGTCCACGCAGTCTGCTCCGGTTGCGACTGCCGTCCGGTGCGACTATACAAATGAAGATATCACACGCATTGCGGCTGCAATCTTCGATGAGGGAAGCTATAAATTATTCCTTCCATACAGCCGTCAGTCAAAGGAAAATATCACTGCTGCCTGCGATGCATTTGCAGAGACTTTTGCTACCTACGCAGATAAATCCGAGATTCCGTATAATCTGTTGGCAGAATGCTCCTATGCACAAAATGCAAAAGACGGCGGCGTCTTTGATCCTATCGAGACAAATGGAACGATTCAATACTATCCAACCATCAAGCCAAGTGCAGACAGCGAGGAATTTTGCAACTTCTGTAATATCCGTGGCACGATAGACGGAAAGGACTGTCAGCTTTCCTTCGTCCAGACGCGCAAGCACTGCATGCTTGTGTTGCACAAAGATTATAACGAAGAGCTTACCTATGGCTTGTTTAACCAATTATCCCCGATCCGTCCGGATATGCTCGAAACGCTTGCCGGCAGCGACAACATCTGCTCGTATTCCACGGAAGGTGCCTCAACGCTTGTCACCGATACGCTCTCCAGAATGGGAATCGATGATTATGTAGTTACCGACGTATTTCCGACGCAGACCATCCGGACCGTCTACGACATCAGCAGCACATATCAGGTAACCGCAAACTACGACAAGGAACCAGTCATCTCTTATGATTCCTATCTGGTCTACGGTGGACGCAGCTTAGATGCGCTTACCCCTGTCTACACCACTGCGAACTTCCAGACAGAGCTGACCGATTATGAAAGCATGGATCAGGACGAAAACGGAACTATCACCAATTACGAGGATTATACCTTCTATGGTTATGAATTCATCACCGCCAATGTCGGAAATGACGGTTTGAATTATCTGATTGTCTCCAATCCTATGAAGATCGAAACCATCGACGTCGATATGGCAAACACACTGGATTTCTCCCAGGTTGATGCAATTGCACAGGACTACATCAACAAACACACCTTTGATGAGACGGTGTATGACATAACCGATATCCGGTATGGACTGATCCGGGTATCCAACGAAGAGGATGATTCCTACCAGTTGCTCCCGGCATGGTATTATCTTGCAGAAGGAAGCGAGGAAAGCAAACCCTATTATTTCCCATCTGCCTACGTCATTATCAACGCCATCGACGGAAGCATCTACAATAACGAACTTGGCTACATCTATCAACATAGAAACAAATCAGATTAACAGGAGGACGATCTTATGAAGAAACGAATTGCAGGCATTCTCATATCCATCCTTGCATTATCCGCCCTGTCCGGGTGTGGAAAAGAGAAAGATATCTCATACGTGGATGAACCGGCAACGACAAGCGATGCTGCCACCGCTTCGGTTCTGCACCGGAATTATGAGGTCACAGACGGACTCCTGACATTTACGGTGGATGCCGATGTCGATACCTGTTTATCGGCACAAAGCTCACCTGTGGTAAAGGTCTCCCGAAACGACTACACCAAGGAGGATATGAAGCGGATTGCAGATGCCATCTTCGATGCTGGAAGCTACGCATTATTCCTGCCCTATGTCCTGCGCCCGGACGAGGAAGTCAAAAGTGCGTGCGCCGATATACAGGAAGAAATCGCACAGTACAGTGACAGCGCAGACATTCCATACTCTTTGCTACAGGAATACTATATCGCCCAGCAATGTATGGAGAATGACAACGTGGTCACCCCGATTCATACGGATGGTTCCCTGAAATGGTATCGTTTCACCTCCACCGAGAATGCGGATATTTATACAAATTTCTGCGTCATCAAAGGGACGGTCAGCCAGAAGCCTTACTATCTGTCGTTTATACAGACGGATGCGTACTGTACGATGCTGCTCCACACGATCTACGAACCATATATCCAGTATCCGCAATACTACGACACCTATGCAAACCCTCTTTATGAGAATGAATCGTACTCCGACGAATGTCAGTATTCTAAGGAAGAATCAAAAGCAATGGTGCTTGATACGCTTCGGACTATGGGAATCTCCGATTACACGATCACAGATGTACAGAAGGCTCAGACCATAAAACCCGATTACGAGATAACGAAAGATGGGGAAATCATAGCCAGCGATTCTTCAAACGATGGGTATTCCTATGATTCCTATCTGCTCTATGGCGGCAGAAATGTGGACGGTATCGCTCCTGTTCATACGGATTTCAATTTTTCCCGCGAACTGGTCTCTGGGACAATCGGTGAAAACAGCAGCTCCAACGATTCTTACACGAATACCAGATATGGATTTGAAGCCATCTTCGCGAATGTCGGAAATGATGGTATCAACTATCTGGTTATCCAGAATCCGATGAAAGTAGAGGAAGTCTTAGAAACAAATGCACAACTGCTCTCTTTTGATCAGATTGACGCAATCGCCAAAGATTACATCTCGAAGTTCGATGGGACGACTTTACCATTTTCTGCGGATAACACCTACAAAATCAAGGAGATTCAATATGGATTAATCCGGTTATTTGACGAAGAATCTGATTCCTATATGTATATTCCTGCGTGGTATTACATGATCGATGGGGAATCTCTTTCTTCCCCATTTTGTACATTTTCCCCATACGTCATAATCAGTGCCATCGACGGAAGCATCTATCATGATTATAACGGAAACATCAACTAAAGCGAAAGGAGAACGCATATGAAGAAACTATCCTGGATTTTAATTATTACACTTCTCGCATCCTGTCTCTCTGCCTGCGGCAAAAAAGAGACTGTCATCTATCAGGGAGATACCGCATCTACATCCGATGCCACAGATGACCCTATCCGAAATCTTGACTACACCGTTCCGGGGGACAAAGGAACCCTGACTGTACAAGCACAGGTGGATACCTCACTTGCCGAGAAATCAGCACCGGTTGCGTCTTTATCCCGTGCCGACTTCACGGACGAAGACATCCAGGCGTATGCCGACCTGATCTTCGACGAGGGAAGTTATTCACTATTTATGCCATATGATTTTCGTTCGATTGAGGATCTAACCTCCGCCTGCGGCGCATGGGAAGATACATTCAAAAGCTATGAGAATTTCTCTACGATCCCGGAATATATGATTGCAGAATACTACGACGCTACAAATGTCCTTGCGACGAAAAAGCAAGATGCCGATGCAGCAAAGCGTGTCGTAGAAACCAACGGTGAAATGAAATGGTATATCAATCCCTATAGCGAAAGGGATGATATCGGGCAATTTATACCGAACCAATTCTGTATTATCGACGGAACCATTTCCAAAGAGCACTATTATCTGGCATTTTTTAAATCCAACCTATTCTGTCGTATGGTATTATACAAACAGTACTGTACTGATGCTATCGATTTTTCTACCAGTAACACCTATAAGGCGTATCCAATTTCTTCCGCTTACGTTGAGCAAAATGGGGGAAACAGCTGTTCCCTCTCCCTCACAGAAGCGAAGCAGATTACTGAAAAATATATGCAGACACTGAAGATTACTGATTATACAATTGTGCAAACACTGGATGCTATACGACATCCCCAACATTATACGATCAATGCCTCCTTTGCCGTAGAACCTCCGGCAGAAGAAACAGAACCTGCCACAGACTCCTATCTGTTCTATGCCAGCCGAAGCCTGAATAATCTTTCTACCTTATATACATCTGAAACATTTTCAACAACCCTGACGGATTATTCCAATGCCGAATATGACGCCAATGGTGGTTTTATATTCTCCGCGGACGAATCCAATACATTTTACGGTTTTGAATCTCTGACCGCCAGCATAGACAGCAACGGGCTTTCCTACCTGATCTGGAACAATCCAATGCAGGTAGACACCATAGAAGCAAAAACTTCTCCAACCCTGTCATTTGATCAGATTGATGCCATTGCAAAGGCACAGATTGATTTCATGAGCATATGGAACAGCAGTCCTTTCGATCCCCTTTCCATAGCTGATTGCGAATACACGGTAACGAGTATCGAGTATGGTCTGATCCGGATTTCTGATTCCAAGCACAAATCCTACTCGCTCGTTCCTGCATGGTTTTACATGCTTAAACCGGATGAAGCCGGTATCCTTTACAAATCCAGTTATGCAATTATCAATGCGATTGATGGCAGCATCTATAACCCATTTATTGGCACACTGGAACCAACAGACAACAGTCAGACAGAGAAATGACAGACAATCATACAAAAATCCGAAACAGGCTCACAGCTATATGGCAGATTATAATCATAAAAAAAGGGATTGCATATGCAATCCCTTTTGTAGTGTGTGTGATTTTAAGTTTATTTACTAATTTGTTGTTATTACTTTCTAAGACCAAGCTGCTCGATAAGTGTTCTGTAACGCTCGATATCCTTGCTCTTAAGGTATGCGAGAAGGTTTCTTCTCTGACCAACCATCTTAAGAAGACCTCTTCTTGAGTGGTGATCCTTTGGATGTACCTTGAAGTGCTCATTCAGGTCGTTGATTCTTGCTGTAAGGAGTGCAACCTGCACTTCTGGTGAACCTGTATCACCTGCTGTACGAGCATACTTCTCAATGATCTCTTTCTTCTGATCTGCTGTAATCATGCTTTTTTCCTCCATTTTCTTATTTTGTCCAGTCGCTGAGTTATGGTCGGAGTGATCCTATAACCAAGTGACGGCATTTGATATCTTACCACAAGACCTTCATCTTGTAAAGCACTATTTTACTTATAAGTTCCACCGCTGATATAGTCCTCGGCTTTCTCGCTTCCATGTGTGAATTTGTAGCCGATTCCTAACCATTCACTGTTGGTTTTACCAAAATATCGAAGTGGATCTGTCCAATTGTTATCTGCATTCTGTGGATCGAAGTTGTACCAGATTCCGTTGATCTTGATGACACACCAGTAATGCTCACCATACGAGTTATCTGCACGTAATGTCTCGCCTCCGGCACGATACGCCTCAAAGCCGAGTGCTCTTGCAAATACAACCATCGCCGAACCATAATTGATACAGGTTCCGTAACGTTGCCCATTCACGCCGCAAATAATTGTCTTTGCAAAGCTGACAACCTGTCGATCCCGATTATTAGAATACGAAACTTTAGTGTTGTTCCATGATCCTGTGAAGCCATCATACTTATAAAATGAATTATCTATAATCCACTTATAACATGCCAGAAGCTTGTCATAATTATCCATTTCAGGCTTTACGACCTGTGCCAATACTTCCTGAACTTTTGTATCAATTACCGTATCTCTGGTTATGGTTGGAACCAGCACAGCCTCGCTCAGAACCTTGCGCAGATTCTCGCTGGTCGCCTTGTCGTTTGCTTCCTTCTCAGCTTCTTCCTGCCGTTTTCTTTCTTCTTCCTTTTCCTTCTCGATCTGCTTTGCAATCGCAGCATCGACATACGGATATCTCGTCTCGCCCGGTGCAGTCTCGCCCTTTTCTACGAGCACGATCTCGATCGCCTCCAGACGCTTTGCAAGCCCCGACGTTCCGGAAGCCTCTCCATTACATGCCCAGTCAAGCCATCCATACGTCTGGCTATGTACACGGTAATACACATCGAACTTCTCTGCCATCTCTCCAGTCAGCTTGATCTTGATCGCTTCAAGACGCTTCGCCTGTCCGGATGTACCTGCCTGCATATCATTCGTTACCCAGTTCATCCAGCCGTAGGTCTGACAATGAACGGAATAGGTAATACCACCCGTACAGCTTGTATTTGGCACATCAATCTTGATTGCCTCCAGACGTTTGCCCTCACCGGTTGTTCCAGACTGCTTACCATCTACTACATAATCCAGCCATCCATGTGTCTGTACATGTGTCGTATACTTGAGGTCTGCATCATCGGCGCCATTTTTACGAACGAGCTTGATCTGGATTGCTTCAAGACGCTTCGCCTGTCCGGTCGTTCCACACTCAGTACCATTCTTTACCCAGTCTGTCCAGCCGTAAGTCTGTCTGTGTACACGATATACAACGTCATACACCTCAGCAAGCTGTCCGGTCAGACGGATCTTGATTGCTTCGAGACGTTTTGCCTCTCCGGTCGTTCCACATTCCTCGCTGTCCTTCTTTGTTCCGATGCTCCAACCATAGGTCTGCACATGTGTCTCGTATTCCACGCTACCGGAAAGCTCGGACTTCACCCAGATCTTGATAGACTCCAGACGTTTCGCCTGTCCAGATGTACCGGTTACCTCGCCGTTTTTAGCAACGCCAAGTCCCCAGCCATACGTCTGACAATGTACTGCATAATAAATATCTGCATCTGTACTTGCCGCTTTCGCTGTGCCTGCTGTATTCCCTGTCTGTACCAGTCCAAGCACCATCACACATATCAGTATTCTCGCTAAAATCTTTTTCATCTGCTATTCCTCTTCTTTGTTTTGTAACAATTTTGTAACATTATCGCACATGTATAGGAAAAAATCAACAGGCTCTTCCTATTTTTCACAAAAAGATGTATAATCCCTTCAAATGTATATACAATATGAAAGGATTATTTTACCATGGCTGGTTCAATATACGGAAAATTATTTACAGTCACTACATGGGGTGAATCACACGGCAAAGGACTCGGCGTTGTCATCGACGGCTGTCCGGCTGGGATTGCGCTTTCTGAGGAGGATATCCAGATCTATCTCGATCGCAGAAAGCCAGGTCAGAACGAATTTACGACCAAGCGAAATGAAAGCGACAAGGTCTCTATCTTGTCCGGCGTCTTTGAAGGAAAAACAACCGGAACGCCGATCTCCCTCGTTGTCATGAATGAAGATCAGAAATCAAAAGATTACGGTTCGATTGCAGAAAGCTATCGTCCGGGGCATGCGGACTACTGCTTTGATGAGAAGTATGGATTCCGCGACTACCGGGGCGGCGGTCGTTCTTCCGGCCGGGAGACAATCGGCAGAGTTGCCGCAGGCGCGGTCGCTGCCAAGGTCTTAAAAGAGCTCGGTATTACCCTTACTGCATACACACGTGCGATCGGAACGATCAAGGTTGCAGACGATGCGATCGATCTTAATATGGTCAATCAGAATCCACTCTATATGCCAAACAACACCTGTGCAGCAGATGCAGCTGCTTATCTCAATGAAATGATGGAAAAAAAGGATTCGGTTGGCTCTATGGTGGAATGTATCATAACCGGTGTTCCTGTCGGTGTTGGCGAACCAGTATTTGACAAGCTTGATGCGAAGCTGGCACAAGCAGTCATGTCGATCGGCGCTGTCAAGGCAATCGAAATCGGAGATGGTACTGCTGTTGTCTCATCCATCGGCTCTGATAACAACGACAACTTCTATATGGATGGCGACACTGTCAAAAAGCGCACCAACCACTCTGGCGGCACACTAGGTGGCATGAGTGACGGCAGTCCGATTCTCATTCGTGCTTCTTTCAAGCCAACACCTTCGATCTTTCAGGCGCAGGATACTGTCACACGGGCACACGAAGAAATTGTAATGGAGATCAAGGGACGTCACGATCCGATCATCGGTCCACGTGCAGTCGTTGTCGTTGAATCCATGTGTGCGATTACCGTATTGGATCTGCTGATGCAGAATGCAACCGCAAAGCTGGACAATCTGAAAAGGATTTATCGTTCATAATATATAGGAAAAGGATTTAGTAGAATGGTTTTTTCAAGTATTGAATTTATGTTCCGCTTTTTACCAATCTTTCTGATTGTGTATTTTGCAGCGGCACCGAAATACAGAAATATAATATTGCTGATCGGCAGCTTAATCTTCTACGGCGTTGGAGAGCCTTCGTATATTATCCTGATGATTCTCTCCATCCTCGTCAATCATTTTGCAGCCGTCAACATCTACACCGCATGGAAACGCGAGGATGACACGCAGGCATCCACAGAGACAAACCGAAAGGTCTGGCTTATTGCTGCCATGGTCTTTAATTTCGGAATGTTATTTGTATTTAAGTACCTGAACTTTTTTATCGGCATCATCAATGGAATTGCAGGTACAACCGTATTAAAGCTTGTGTCACTTACCCTACCGCTTGGAATCAGCTTCTACACTTTTCAGGCTGCTTCCTATGTGATTGACATCTACCGCAGGAAATATGAGATTGCAAACGGACTACTGGATTTTGCAACGTATCTTTGCATGTTTCCTCAGTTAATTGCGGGACCAATCGTCAGCTTCTCAGAAGTCAAAGATGATCTGCACAAGCAGCGCAAGATCAGTCTGCCAAAGATTGAATGGGGCACGACGATCTTTGTACTTGGACTTGCTTACAAGGTACTGCTGGCGAACAAGATAGCTTCCCTCTGGAATACGGTTATGACGGCTGGCGTTATGGGGATTCATCCACTGACCGCATGGCTTGGTTCATGGGGATTTTCGATGCAGCTCTTCTTCGACTTCTTCGGATATTCCCTGATGGCGATTGGACTTGGACGTATCCTTGGATTCAAATTCCCGACAAACTTCAAGAACCCATACTGTGCCACTTCCTCCACGGATTTCTGGCGCAGATGGCATATCACACTCAGCAGATGGTTCCGGGAATATGTCTATATCCCACTGGGTGGAAACCGCAAAGGGCAGAAACGTATGATTCTCAATACATTTATCGTGTGGTTACTCACCGGCCTGTGGCATGGCGCGGACTGGAACTTTATTATATGGGGCATGTTCTTCTTCGTGCTGCTGACCGTCGAGAAGTTATTTTTATTGGACAAGCTGGAACGGCATGCGATCTTATCCCATATTTATATGCTGATCGTGATTCCGGTTTCCTGGACAATCTTTAACATTTCCGATCTGCCAACGCTCGGAAATTATATCAAGCGGTTATTTTTCCTTCCAGTCAAGGGATCGGTCAAAATCGATACCTTCCCGAAGTTTCTGGAATTGTTCGGTACCTACTGGTGGCTGCTCGCAATCTGCGCCATCTGCTGTACGCCGATTCCAATCCGCCTGTTAAAGCGGTTTTACAAGACATGGGTATGTAAGATTCTTATGCTGGCACTCTTCTGGCTTTCGGTTTATCAGATTGCCTCCGGTGCAAATAACCCATTCCTGTATTTCCGGTTCTGACGACTTTGGAATCTGATTTTCCCAAAATCATATATACAGGAACCGGACTATCGATGAAATAAGGATGATGATTATGAATAATAACAAAAAGCGAAGACAACCGAAAACAATTTGGGATTTCCTGCGGGAATGTCCGCTTGTATCCCTGATCCTGCTTTCCGTCATCGGCTATACTTTATATGCCCTTGTCGGTGCTATGGGTGGCGAATACAAGCTGCGGATTTCCAAGGATCATACGCTCTTTATGTCTGCCATGATTAAAGAAGATCCATTTGTGAAAAAAGATGACACAAAGAAACCTTCCGATGACACGACGGCAACCGGTACAGACGCAGATTCCAATCCTATTCCTGCCGCGACATCAACCGATGCACCGGCGACCTCTTCGGATGCAGTCAGCACCGATGGAAGCGAACCGATTCCAACGACCTATATCACAGTTCCAATGCGTAAGGCACGCTCTGCTTATTACGACGATAATGACCGTGTGGCACAGACAACCAACTACGATTATATCACTGTAAATACTGACTACTTTAACGATGCAGCCTTTATCGGGGATTCCCGTATTGAGGGACTACATGACTATGGTACGCTCCGCACCAAAACAACGGCTGATTTCTACTACAAAGATGGTGTTTCCATCTGGGATCTGATGGATAAAACAATGGCAAACGGCGAAACAATTCCAAATGTGCTTGCCACAAAACAGTACAAAAAAATCTTCCTCATGTGTGGTGTCAACGAGCTCGGAAGCGGCTACGCCAAGGATTATCAGGCGCAGTACAAGAAAGTATTAGATCAGATTCAGGAATTACAGCCAGACGCTGTAATCTTCGTCATGGGTATGATGCATGTTACACAGAGCTACGCAGATAACTCAGATGTGTACAACAACGACAATGTGGATTGCAGAAATGCTCTGGTTGCAGAATACGCAGACGGACAGCGTATCTTCTACCTTGATATGAACACCTGCGTCTGTGACATGGACGGCGATGTTCCAATGGGTGTTAAAGCCGATTATTCCAACGATGGTATCCATCTACAGGCACAATACTATTCCCTGTGGGAGGCATACCTGTTGAAACATGGTGTCAGTGACAGCGTATTTACAAACCTGCAAAACAAGTAGTAACTCATTATAGATTATAAATGCTGTATTGTCAGATGCAACAGCGCAAGAAAACCTCATTACCAGATATTTCTTCTCTGATAATGAGGTTTTATCTTTTTATTTCATCTATGAAATTTTATCTTTCTATTTTGATTTCATTTTTATATGGCTTTCACGCCATCTTTGCACGTGGATGTGCTTTCTCATATTCTTCCTTCAACTTGCTCTGTCTGCTGCGCAGATAAATCTGCGTGGTCGAAATATCCGAATGTCCAAGCATCTCCTGTACCGCCTTCAAATCGGCACCATTTGATACCAGATGTGATGCAAAGGAATGACGGATCATATGCGGTGTGATATCCTTGTCGATACCAGCCTTTGCTGCATATGCCTTGATCAGTTTCCAAAAGCCCTGTCTCGTCATCGGCTGTCCCTTCATATTCGTAAAGAGGAACATACTTCCATGACTGATGGATTCCCGTACCGACTTGATATAGTTCTCCAGTGCCATCTTCGCTACATTCTCGATTGGAATGACACGCTCCTTCGATACATCCCGGCATAAAATATAATTCATCGTCAGATTTACATCTGTGATCTTTAAATTTATAAGTTCTGATACACGCATGCCAGTCGCATACAGAAGCTCCAGCATTGCCTTGTCCCGGATTTCCTTTGGTGTCAGGCGTGATGGCTGGTCTAAGAGCAGATTGATTTCCTCAATGGAAAGCGTCTCAGGTGCTTTCTTCTCGATCTTTGGCGGCTTCAATGCATCCGCATAATCTTCTGTGATTTCCCCCTGCTTCAACAGATATAGAAAAAACGATTTCATACTTGCAATGCTTCTGGATATCGTCGCTGTGGACATGCCTTGACTTTCCATATCCAATACATACGAATTCAAATCCGTTCCCCGAAGCTCACGCACATCCGTACACTGTCTGTCCGCAAAAAAGCGGCTCATCTTCTTCAAATCTCTCCGATAGGATGCAATCGTATTCGCACTTGCATGCTTCACGCTATTCAAGTAATCAATGTAATTCTCAATCTGTGTTTCCATACCCAAAGTCCTTCCATTCCCTCGACAAAATGCAATCTTTTCCGACTGCTTTTCGCCTTTATCTATTACATTATAATTACTATTTCAGCTAAAATCAAACATATTTTTTTCACATTTTTTCAATATTTGTAACATTTTGTAACATTTCTACAATATGTTGAAATGCACGTTTTTACATACCTATATATTGGAGAAAATTTTTTAAAAAAATTTTTGAAAGAATACTCTCGGATAGAATTCCGACAAAAAACGTCAGAATTAGAATCATCGCCGCCATCCTCTTTTTATTCTTATCCTCTCCAACCTTGCGTGCCTCTGCCGCCAGATAATACAACAATCCAAGATAGATCAGATAATGCGGAAACAGGCATAACAGCAGAAACCATACACCCGAAAGTCCCAGATAAAACATCTGACAACTGATTACAAATCCAAACAAAAATAACAACGCACTCATCCCGATCGAGAAGACTGCCTTGGGCGGAAACACCTTATACAGCAGGTACACAACAGCCACCTGTTTCGTCCGCTGTAACAACACATAAAACAACGTCTGCTGCACGGATACCCCGGCTAACCGACTGCTGTCCGTAAATGGCAGTATAAACACCTGCAGATCCCGATCGCATCGCAGCACGATATTGGCTAATATACAACCTGCCAGCACCATGCACAGATAATAAAACACGCGGCTTTTCAGTTTTTCACTTTCATATGGCATTGCCTTATACTCCTACTGCATAAAAATTAGGGAATGATTGCTCACTCCCTAAAGCATATGTGCCTGTCTACTTAAATATTCCTCGACTCTTCTTATCATAATAAGCAAGAATCGCGACAATCGTCTTACTATCTACAATCTTACCCGAATAAATCATCTCGCGTGCTTCTTCCATAGGTACTCGAACAATCTCGATAAATTCCGTCGGATCTAAATGCCGCTTGCCTTTCTTCAGATTGCGTCCAATATAGACATCCGTCTTCTCATCAAAGGTTCCAACCGAAGAAATCATATTGCTCACATGATAGATATCCTGCGGAATCCATCCAGTCTCCTCCTCTGCTTCCCGTAACGCACATGTCTCACCGGATTCCCCGTGAAAACTATATCCACCTGCCGGAATCTCCAGATCCACTGCATCTAAGGAATTACGGTACTGACGCACCAGATATGTGTACTCTTCCTCGTCTACAAGCAGAATACCTGCTCCACCGCCAGATTTATGTTTAATCAGATCATATACAACCTCTCCACCATCCGGTGTCTCCAACACATCCTTATACAGCGCTACAATCTTCGCATCATAT
>OJQH01000664.1_pt1 | contig 16367 bp, 24 predicted proteins | sample 1601421 | NCBI WGS metagenome assembly OJQH01 (sample SAMN03922503, study PRJEB24848) | human gut metagenome | isolation source: stool sample | host: Homo sapiens | place: Germany | collected 2011-11 | reverse complement strand
GAGCAAACTTATTAACTTACTCTTATATACAACCATAATAACTTACTCTTATATACACGCATAATCTAATACCACCATCTAGTCACTAAGTTAATCACTACACCAACAGCGCATAATATTAACATCATAATACATGCTTTAAGTGTCTCTTTGTAAACTTTCATAATACTACCGCCAGAAATACGCCTAATGCAAGGCCTACAATAGCTGCAATAAACAATATTATACCGAAAATTGCACGAAAGTACACAAAATCTGTAACCATCATTTCAAAATCTTTGCGTTTCATCCTTCATACCTCAATATTCCATTCCAAGGATACGAATAATAACCATTGGTGCAAATCTCTCTACCTGATTGATCTCCAGGTCTGCCACCTCTAACCGTTCCTTTTTCGTTTATATGCGCACCCACGTTCATTTCGTTACCAATATATATTTCAGTGTGGTTTGCTGTATTCAGGAGTATATCACCTCTTACGCATTCGCTAGCTGAATTTCCTTTTCCAGCCAACCACTTGAATCCGATAGCTGTAAAGTCTCTAATCATCGAATGCGTGTTTCCTGTGTGCACAGGAAGATCGAAACCACCACCAACTCTGAAAGATTCGTATACAAGCGAAGAACAGTCGTAATCAGGTCCCCAACGGTAGTCCCAATCATAACCATGGGATGCATCCTCTGCAACAGCAATAGCCCACTTGATTGCCCCCTCGACTCCGATTCCACCCGGTGCAACGCTTCCTGCGCCAGCGTTAAGATTCACGGCTGATATCTTTTCGAACATCGTGCATTTAGTCCACGAATACCGCGACCGGTTCAACACGTACACGTTCTGTTCCCATGTTCCTGTGGGCTTGAACCTATAGAACATGGCATCGTTGAAATACACGTACCCGTCATCGCCGATCGTACCTATATAGGCGTTTTCCACCCCTGATCTTCTGATTGCTGTTATGATCACAGGTTCTGCCATTATCTCAGCCCCATTCTCACGATATCCCTGAACCAACTGTAAAGCTTCTGGCTTTCATAGAACAAGCATCCAGAATCGTAAGCTTTCTTTAGTTCCTTCAAATGGTAGTTGTTCTTGAACCCTCTTAGAAGGAACGTGTTAGGTTCCTGCGTTTCCGTGGTTACAGCATACACCGTTCTGCACTGTTTGTCAACGCTTTCGCTTATGTAGAACTTGCCGTTACGGTAGTCTCTCCACACACCTATGAGGTCATCGTAGTAGATCAACGTGAACTGGTATTCAGCGTCCTTGGTTTTCTTCTCTATGAACGTTCGATTGTCTCTCAGGAACCTGTTCTCAACTGCGTAAGCTGCGTAATCGGTTCCTGCGATAGCCTGATAGAACCTCGTTTTCTTCTTTGCCTCTATCAGGTCTGGGGGCGCGCACATCTGAACCAGAAACTCACCCTTCTTGATTATGTCGCTTCCATAGGGCAAGTCAAGGTTTAGGAAGTCGAAATAAGGATTGGACGAGGATATGGCATTTCCTAAAAACCACACCGTCACGTCGTAGTCCCTCGAACCCGGCCTTGCAACGGTTTCGTAGAACTCGAAGAACGCCGTCACCTCGTCTGGCAAGTACCTTTGCTGCGAAGTCGTGTCATCTATGACGTACTCGTCAAAGATGATGTCCGTCACGTAGTCAAGCGCGTCCGATTTCAGCTTGCGCGCGGTTGACAGGGCTGCCGCATAACCGCAAACCTCCTTGTCGATGTGCAGCAAGTTTGCCTCGCACCATAGCGCATGCCCTTCGTACTCGGTCTGCACATGGTTGAAAAGGCGGCCGGACTTCTGCGTTGTCAACGTCTTCAGTTCTTCCTCGCTTCTACGCAGGTAGATGAACCGCCCCTTGCCCTTCATGTAGCGGTCGATGTCGTCTTTCAGCTTGCCATAGGTCTTGCCGCACCCACGTATGCCGTTCACGAAGTTGAAAAGGCAGTTATGGCTTCTCGTCCTGTCGAAGTCGATGTACTTTTGCACTTTTCGTCTCCTTATGAAGCGAGCGCCCCATCATGACATGCAAGCGGGGCGCTCAAAACAGGTTTCGCTACCGATAGGGAAGGTACAGAGCGGGCCTTTCTCCGTTCGACCTGTGCATCTTTTCAGGACGTGCCCCACAGAATCGAGAAACCAGCTTACCTAACGGCGCATTCACATTATACATCAAAACGTGTTCGAGTTCAACCTTCTTTGCATTTCCCTCACGCACGCTGACGGGCGAGACAGCACGCCGTCCTGCTCGGTGCCGAGGTAACGCTGCAAGGCGCGGCACGTGTTCGGCCCGAAGTAGCGGTCTGCCTCCACGCCCACCTTGGACTGGAGCGCGGCGATCACGTCGGAGCCGCCCCGGCCCACCTGCCAGGCGGTGGAGGGCACTCCGCCGATTGCCGACATGTCGCGGCTGTCCTGGTTGGACACCACGCCGTCCTGGTCGGTGCCGAGAGCAGCCTGCAAGGCCCTCACCGTGGCAGGCCCCCACCATCCGTCCACGTCGAGGGACGCGTGCACGGGGGCGGCAGAGGACGGGCCGTCCCAATAGGGGGACACCACGCCCGCCACCACCGAGTAGTCGCGCGTGCGCCTCCACACGCCGTTGCCGTTCGACTGCTTGCCTGCTGCGGAACCCGAAGTGTTGCCCTCGATGGTCTGCAGGTACGTGCCATAGTTCTTCTCCACGATTCCCACGTGGTCTGTGGCCGCGCTCGAGAAGTTCCAGTCGAAGACCACGATGTCTCCCGGGCCTGCGTGCCCTGCGTCTGTCACGCGCCCGACCTTGCGCGCGGCTGCCAGGGTCGAATCCGTGTTGTACGACGGCGCGCCCGGGAAGTCCACCCCGGCCTGCGCGAACACCCAGGTCACGAAGATCATGCACCACCACACCTCGGTGGACGGGCCTGCAAGCCAGGATTCGCCCGTCACGTCGGCCATCCATCGTCCGTACTTGCTTCCCGGCTGCGGGTCGTCCGGGGCATAGTACCCTATCTCTCCGGCAGCGATGCGCAGCACGTCATTCGGCGTCCCCATGGTCGATCACCTCCACTTCCGCAACGTCTTCGAAAGAAACCGAGTTTTCCGGGTTTGGCAGGTCGTTCGGTCTTTCCATGCCTCAATCCTCCTTTTCCGAATCGAAGAACTTCAAAAGCCTGCTGCCAGCAAGCGCCGGGCTTATCTTCGCCACGTTCTCCATGATGCTTGTCAACTCCATCAGTATGATTATGACACATATGGGAAGCAATATGGGGGCGTCGAATCCCAGAGCGGGCACGTTCTTCATGGTGAACTCAACCAGCCACGCAACGAACATCACGATAAGAAGCGCGCTCTTGTTGAAAATGCCATCCCGCATCTTGGTTGAATTCAGGTTCTGGTTCCTCAACGCTCCGACGAAGCCCGACACGACGTCCAGCAACATGAAGACGCACGCCATTCCCATTGCCCATAACTGCGGTTCTTCCACGAATTCCATTCTATCCCTCCAAATACCAGTTGTCCGATATGCTGAACATGTGCCCGTTGGTGTAGTGCAGAACTCCCGGCTCTCCGGATATCGTCCCGTCAGGCATCACCGTCACGACGGCGAACGTCGAACCCGGCGTGTCGGGAACCTTTATGACCGACTTCTTCACGTTCGGCATGCCTGCAACCTCCATGCTTCCGGACACCGCCGCCGCAGAAACCAGGAAGTCCCCTTCCTCCGTTTGCAGCGAGGCTTTGGACAGCACCTCTGCCGTAGTGGTTTGCAGGGAGGCTTTGGACAGCACCTTTGCCGTAGTTTTCGTCATCGTCGCCGACGAAAGGGCGGGCGTTCCAACCAGTCCGTCGTACTGTCCGGCAGTCAGCCCGGCTCCCGTCATGGCAGACGGGCTGGAAACCAGGTCCGGTACAGACTTGGTGGTCAGTTTCACTCCTGCGACAGCATTAGCCGTTTCCGTGGCCAGTTCCACTCCCGCGGCAGCATTAGCCGTTTCCGTGGCCAGCGTGGCCTCCGTCAATGCCTTGGAAGTCCCCGTTGCGATTCCCGTGACGACCTCCACCGCCTTGCTTTCCGCCGTCACGTCCACCACGACTTCGTAGGACGCACCGGGCACGTCGCCCGTCGGCTCGATCGGGCACATGAAGCGGACGGGGTTCTTCGGCCTGCATTCCTCTGGAAGAACCCACATCCTGCCATCTGCTCCCGCCGTGCAGTCCCCGAGGAACTGCACGGCGTTCATCGAAGTGAGCATGAAGACGTTCGAGGTGGAGGCGGAACCGACCAGTTCCGCCACGTGGCTTCCGTTGAAAAGCGTGAAGAAATTGGGGTTTCCTCTGTCTGGAACTTCCGCCATGGCCATTACACGCTTCCAACAGCCTCGAGAAACTTCGCTTCCTGTGCGTTCATCAATGAAGTCAGTTCCTCCACCCCCATGTCTCCGAAGTCCTTAAAATAGATAGGAATGGCAAATATGTCTATATTGACATATTCATCAGTCCACGGTGTGGACATGGCAGAGAAGCTACACGAACCATCGGGTTCCAGCCACATGTCAGCAATGCCTATGCGGTCTATGTCGTTCTGCCCAACACGCGTGCATGACGTGATGCCTATGAACGTCACCTTCACGGTCGAAGGCGGTTTCTTGAACGGTATGCTGCCCGCTTTCAACGTCACGCGCTGCCCGCTGTCGCCGGTCTGCGTGGTCGCCTGTATGCGCCCGTATACCTTGCCGTATGACCCATCCTGATTGAGGGCGTAATTGATCACTGAATTCCGAATAGTCAACCCACTGGATGGCGTCATCAGCGTCTGTGTTACCTGCCCGAACTTCACCAGTTCGAACCGGCTTTCCAACGAATTTGCCTTTGAAAGCGCCTGAGTTGCGTCTAGCTGGGCGTTCGATGCTGCGGATGCCGCGGCTGCTGCATCTCGCGTGGCGCTTTTAGCTACGGAACTCGCCGTGTTGGCCGTAACACTTGCATTCTCCGCCATTTTCTGGACGGCAGCGATCTGTCCCGTCTGTTCCGTTATTTTGTTGTTGTTGGACGCAACGCCCGTGTCGATCTTGGACATTGCGCCGTTGAAGTCCCCAAGCCATGTTGGCTTGTCCGTCGCAGTGAATAGCGGCAGCTGCAAGAACGACGTTGTGTTGGTAGCGCTCATGTCGACACTCTCCTTAGTTTCCATCCTGCACAGGCAGGTCGCTGTTGCCGTTCAGAAGAACGGCGTTGTACAGATCGTCGGTGTATGCCGTAGCATCGTAGCCGTCGATTTCCTGCGCGGTCTTCTCGAACGAATCCATCTTGCCCGCATTGTAGGCATAATACCTCAAGAAGTCGTATTGTCTGTCCAGTTCCTCCTGCAGCGGGCATATTCCGCCCCCTGTCTGGGACTGCACCAACACCTTTCCCACGGTCGCATCCAGTATCAGGGAAACGAGGTACTGTTCCAGGATGTCGTTCTGGTCGTCCGAATAGTCCTTGGCTCCCTGCACTTCCTTGTCAACGTACAAGTACAACGCGGACAGTTCCTTCTCTATGTCCTTTATGACCTGCTGAATCTGCTCGATGGTGGCGCTGTCGCCAACCACGTCTATGAGTTCGTTCAGCTTGTCGACGACCTTCGCCAGGACTTCGTAGTACGACAGTTCGTCGGTGTACACCGCAGGAAGCACCCTTTGCGTGAAGAACCTCAAAGGCGGTATCCTTACGTTCGTCGCCATGTTCCCTCCTTTCACCATATGGTCATGAAGCATTGGGCCAATTCACGGTCATGCACTATGTCGTTGTCAATGTTCAGGAACGTTTCGCGGTACAGCTTCAGAAGTTCCGACTGCGGCCGGGAATATCCCGTCTCGTCCCTCTGAACCATGTTGTCGTAGCTTCCCGTGCTTTCGTTCGACGCCTTGCCGTTGGCCCTTTCCGTGTCGAACGTCGCGTTCGTGGCGTATTCCAGGCTCTTCACCTGGTCAGGTATCATCTGGCTTGATGGCGTGTCCTGGTAGACGTTCTGCGTGTCGGTTGACGATTCCGTGGTTCCAGAACCCATGTTCTCGGCCGTTCCCCATGCATGTTCCGTGTGGGACAGGTTGCGGTCGCCCAAAGGCTCCATTCCAAGCGCAAGCAATTCGGATTCGTACAGCTGATTGTAATACGGCATGATCAGATGCATGGCGTCTCTCACGAACATGCGCCATCTCGCAACCGTCTCGGCACCTATCTCGCGCGTGTAGTAGTGCCGTATGATCTTGTCGTTCAGAATCTTTCTGTGGGTTTCTTCGAATATCGGATAGTCTGCAAGTCCCACTTCCGAATACACGCGCTCCCACATGGATTCCTCGTGCGGAGCGCCGATATCGTCAAGGGCCTGTTCCACCACCCATCTAAGCTGTGTCGTGTACCTGCTCATCTTCCACCCTTCAATGCCGCCTTGAGCGCCTGCCAGAGATTGCCTCCACCATACCCTGTGTTCCCTCCCTTGTCAACCGTTCCGCTCTCCATTCCTCCGACGGGCACAGTACCCTCCTTGTCAGTCCTGATGTACATTCCGCTTCGGAAGTCAACGTCGATGTCCAGCCCGAACATCTCGTTCACCTCCTTGCAGAACTGTTTCCTGCTGTTCAGGCGCGTGAACCTCTGGGCCTCCACATCTCCCATGTTGCCCATCACCTCGGGGGACACCATGCGTTCCTTCTTGTCCGTGTTGGTGTTCTCTATTCCCAGGTACGTCAGCGCCTCGTTCCAGATCTGGTGCTTGACCACCTGTATCTTGTCGGCCACGTAGGGCGAAACCGTGTCCAGAACATCCACGCCGGTCAAGTCCAAGTCCTTGTCTGCCCAGCACACGGGCATGAACCCGTCCACCTGCGCGAAAAGGTTCTGCAGGGACAGGCGCTGCTTCTCGCTGCACTTCACGATGCGAGGCGTCTTCTGCTGGGCTATGTTGGTGTACACGCTGCGTTCGCACTGCCACAGCATCTTGGCATACAGGTCGAGTTGAAGGAACGTGGGGGTGCCTATGTTGTCGTTGAAGCAGATCACCGAATTGGTTATGTCGAACTTCATCGTGGCATGGTTGGGGTCTACCGTGTACGCCCAACGCTCCTTGGGAACGTTGTAGATGTCGAAGGGGCCAGCCATGACCATTCTCAGCATGGCATAGCCATCTGGCGAGCGCTGTTCGGGGTCTTCCTTGATGGCCTCGTCGTACACGAACAGGCACATGCCGTTCGCCAAAAGCCACCGCTCCACCATCCTCTCGTTTACGCCCTTCGGGAGGTTCTTCCACTCGAACACGGAAACGGCCAGGTCGTACAGACGCCACATGTAGGACAAATACGTCTCGTCGTTGAGCCAGTCGTTCTCACGCTGGACGGCGTTTCCAGCGACTTTCTTCGGCACCCTGCCGTCGGGAAGCCTGAATCCCTCGTACATTCCAGGGGTAAGCATTGCATGTCCTCCATCAGACTATCGAATTGTCAAGCGCGTAGTTGCCCACGTCGTTCACGTGCCAGAAGGTGATGCCTCGATCGAACAGGCGGTTTATCTGAGCCAGCGTTCCGGCTGGAACCTTGCCTACCACGGAAGACCCGTTCGTTTTGACGTAGTTCCAAGACCTGCGGCCCACAACGTTGGGAACCTTTATTTCCGAAACCAGATAACCATACATGCTGTAGTAGTTGTCTATCTGCTTCGCCATTTCACGACGGCACGTGTATTTCCTGAACCCCACCGTGTAACTTCCCAGGTTCACCAGCGAAGTAGTGGAGTTCATCCCTCCCCTGGACGTGTTTGGCGTGCGGGTGGCTTTTGAAAGGGATGCAAAGGCGTTCACCTGATCTTGTACGGTGTCAACTGCATCGTTCGCCATTCCAAGCAAATCCAGTCTGGTTGCCGAGCCTACAAGCCTCTGCGCACCATTCATGGCATTGTTCATGAAGGGCAAGTCGGTCTGCGAGTTGAACTTCAAACCGAACAGGTCTACCTGTGATTGTCCGTACATGTTCGCCCATGCCTGGTACACCCACATGCATGTAGGAAACGCCTCCATGTAAACAGCATGTTCCACAGACCTTCCAGCATTTCCGTTGTAGTTCTTGGGAATGTACGCCAACGTCGATGACATAGAGCATCCTCCGGTCTTGTCGAACGATGCCGTTCCTTTGGTTCCGAAGAACTCCAAACGGAACTTCTGGTTCCCTCCGTTGAAATTGGTCACCTCGAAATACTGATTGGGGTAACAAAGGGTTTTGTTGTTCTTCGGCACGTAACCGTCAAGCGAACCCATCCCCACGTTCAGGCTGTAGTCCTCCGTAGGAGTTCCTGCCGAGGCGTCCACCCAGTACCCCCACCCATTGTCCTTCTTAACTCTGTTCTGCACGCAGAAGTCAGGCACAAGGTATATCGCGCTTATAGCGTCCTGCTGGCCGTTGGAAGAAAGCGCGTCGATGTACGACTTGAGTTCAGAAATGGTGGTGAACACCGACAAAGAGCAACCAGAGTATACACCCATGTACTTGTCTCCCCCGACGTTCACGTAGGTTCCATCCTTCAACGGCTCCACTGCAGAGGCCACCACGGGATAGAGGAACTGGTTCTGATTGTCGAAAGAATAGTAATCAACGATGAGTTCCCCCGGGTCTAACCCTTCGTCCTTGATATGCATCCCTATAGTGTCATCGTCCACATGCTCCCTTTCCACCATGCACGCTTTCACGGTGCAGTCCGGAAACCACGTCTGCATGATGTCAAGGGAAAGGTGCAGCCTTGACGAGTTGGGATTGACGTATTCCACGTCCGTTATGAAGGAGTAGAACCACCTGTCACCGTAGTTCTCGTTCTTGAACATGCAGTAATTGTACCCGTACAAAGTCTCGGCATTGAACGGCACCACTATGGAATCGTCGACCCGCTGGTATGTGTAGTCCTCTCTCCTTAGCGACATAGGGCAGAGGGCGGCGAAATACTGCTGTTGGGAATCCCTGTCAGAGAAGTACCGCACATGCCTGTACGACGGGTCGAAGGGAACAGTGCCTATGTAGACGTTGGTTGACGGTTGAAACGGCATGAAGACCTCCCGGATGCGAGGACTGAAAAAACAGTCCTCGCTTTCTGACTACTCGGACACGGTGATGGTCGCGGAAGCCGACTTCTTGGCGTCCGCAATGCTCGTTGCCGTGACGGTCAGCTTCGTGGCCGTCTCGTCCTTGGCGACGTGAACCTTTCCGGCGTCGGAGACGTAGGAACCCGTGGAGGCGTTTCCTGCAAGCGTCCACTGAACGCCCTTGTTGATCACGCCGGTTCCCGTCACGGTCGCCTCGATGGCCAGGTCTGCTCCCTTGGGAAGGGTCGCAGCCGTTGGCGAGACGGCGACGGCGGTGATGGACGAAGCCACGTCGGAAAACGCGACGGCCTGGTTGAACGGGCTGATGGAGAACGTCTTCCACACATGGTAGTTGTAGTTCCAGTACAGGCCCTTGCCGTTGTAGTTCTCCGTCATCTTCTCGAAGTTGTCCCAAACCTGCCAGAAGTCGCGGGAAGTGGTGATTGCCGGGACGCCTTGAAGCACCGTCACCTCGTCTTCCGTCCAGGGGGCGAACGACGGGTCGGTGACGCCGTTCTCGTCGGTGAACAGGTCTTGCAAGCGCTGCCAATCCATGTCCACGAAGGAATCCACGGCAACCACGCGCCCGATGAACTGCGCGTAATCCAGATTGTACGCCATTGCCAGGACGTTCAAGTCCATCACGGCCTCGAACGCTGCGGTCACGACGATGTACTGGTCTTCGATGTTCGTGTGCGTGGTCACTCCGGACATGGTGTACTTGTTGCTCTGGAACTCGAGCAGGCGCGCCGTCTGGCGGAACACCGTGGCAACGTCCACGGCGTTCTCCTTGGTGGCGCTGGGAATCGGCACCGACTGGACGTAGCCGTTGAGAATCGCGCGCGCCAGCATGTACTTCATGACCAGGTACTCGTCGGTCTGGGCCGAGGTGTAAACGCTTTCCACGATGGCCGCGATGAGGTCGGAGATTCCCTGCCAGGAGAGGAACGCCTGACGAAGCTGGTCGTCGGTGATGGTGATGGGGTAGTACTTCTGGAAGTTCATGGTGTGGAACGCCGCGCGCACGTCGGGGATGGTGCGCTTGAACACGTCCTGCTCGGCCTTGGAGGGGCTGAACTGGTACGGGCGCGCCAGGTTGACGAAGATCTCCTCCACCGTCTCGCCGAACTCGAGACGGCCCTTCTTGAAGGCCGCCCAGGGATTCGTGTACATCTTGGACGAGATGATGACGAACCCGATACGGTTGACGAGCGCGTCCAGGTACGCGTTCGCGGCAGGCGTGTAGTTGAGGATGTAGTCCCCGATCTTGTGAATAGTCTCGGTGGTTCCCGAAATGCTGATGGTTCCGTCCCCGGCCTTCTCGATCACTCCGCGTGCAAGAAGCGGTTGTGCCAGTTCCGGGGTTTCCTCCATCAGCGCGGTGGTCACCGCCACCGGGTCGATCTTCGTTTTCGCCGGCACGGTGCTTGTCTTGGTAGGCATGTGCATCCTCCTTTAGTTGATTCTGTCGTCCCACAGCGCCGCGAAGCCTCGCGGGCGGGATTCCTTCCGAATGTCCGCCGCGTGGCGGTCGATGACGTCCTGGCGGTCGGTGATTCCCTCGCCGGAATCGAAGAACCTGTCCGCGTAGCGCTCCTTCCAGGAATCGCGGTCGGCAATCGCGTCGTCGCGCTCCGCCGCCAGACGGTCGCGCTCGGCCTCGAGGCCCGCATATGCGTCCCGGCTGTCCCACCTCTCGTCCAAATCCGCGGCGTCGCGGTCGATCTCGGCCGCCATTTCGAGGCGTCGTTCCTCGTCCGGCTCCATTGCCAGTTCGCGCAGGGTCGGCTCGTACCTGCTTGCCATTTTCCGTCCTCCTATTCGTGAATCGTGAAAACGTCCTCTACCAGAATTGTACCACCTTTCACGTCCCTTGGGCGCAACTTTCCCGCAAACTGCCTGCCGAACGCGAAATTCTCCATCGTGACGCCGGAATGGCAACGCGACGGCATCCCGGCGCAATGCACGGTGAGCGAGCCTGCTTCCTCGAAGCAGTAGGACTTGGCGCGCAGCGCCTTGAACCTGTCGAAGCGGTGTTCCAAAGCCCATTTTCCAAGTTCCACGTCGTCCACTTCCATGCCCTCTGGCATTTCTGTGCCCAGGAAGTAGTTGGAATCCGTGTCGGAGTACAGCCATCTACGTTTGTTCGCCTGCGCCGCCCTCACGGTGAACGCACGGGCATATGCGGTTATGAATGCCCCGACGGGAAGGTAGACGGCCTCTTTGCGTTCCTCGTCCAGGAGCGCGTACTTCACCACCCCGTCGTCCAGATACGGCATGCGGGACTGCTTGACCGGATTGGTCGCCATCTTCCCGTAAAGGGAGTTGAGTTGAAGTTTCGCAATGGTTCTCATTCCAGCGTTCCCCTCTAGCGTCGCCCTCTGCTTGACCTCCGTCCACTCCCTCACGTAGTCCTTGAAAAGCAACGTGGAACCCTTGAACTTGTAGCCCCGCACGTAGCGCACGTCATGCACGTCGTACTGCTCGAAAAGCATTTCCAAGTCAACGGACGTCAGGCACAGGGGCTGCAACCCGCCCGAATCCCTTATGTACTCCGTCTCTCCGAAAAGCCTGTTCCCCTTGAGTTGCATGCAGGGGATGTGACCTTCCTTCACCGTGAAGTCGGCTTCCAGAAACTGTATGTAGAGTGGCATCTCGGGGTCGTCCACGTAAGAACCCTCATAGGCTTCAGGCTCCCCATAGGGAAGCACTTCGCCATGCACCGAAGCCATCACGGAAGGGTACAGGGAATTGACGTCGAACGACAGGCCGGGACCCACTATCTTCCCTGCAAAGTCCGGATTCGCCATCACGAACCCTCCCTTGTAGCACCCTCCCTTCCTCAGATCGAGGTCGTAGTCTGGCTCGGGGTACCAGTCCCGGAACCTCTTCTTCCCGCCTATCGACCTCACGTAATGGTGGAACGCGTTCGACCCTGCGGTTATGCGCTTCATGTCCCTTTCGTACATTTCCTGCAAGGCCAAGGAAACTATCTTCACGTCGTTCGCGACGTATGCCCTTTCCTCGTCGGTCAGGACGTGCCCCGGTTCGCGGGCTTCCAGATAGTCTATCTCCAATTTCTCGATGGTCAGGCCGAACGCCTTTGGAATGGATGCGACCGGAAGGGGTATCACCTTGAGCGAATCCAGGAACTCCACTGCAGCAACGGGGGTGAAGTAAAGCTTTATGCTGTAGAACTGTCCCATGTCGCTTATAAGGGTCGTGAACGTCTTGTGTCTGGCATCGTCCTTTCCTGCAACCCATGCCCATCCGTTGGACAGAAGGTGGTGCAGCACGAACTTTCCGTCAAACTTCAGATTGTGGAAGTACACCCTCGAACCTTCCACCGCCCTGCACCACGAAAGGAACGACTCGATGTCGTTGCCGAAACTCACGTTCTCGGCGTCTCCGACCTCGCTTGCCGCCCATGCCCACACCCTGCAGTCGTCCGGGTCTGACGTGGTTTCGAAATCAGCCGCATACGTCGGCACATCGCAATCCTCGCTTCCATCCCATAATCCACCGTCCCAAGTCAAGGCCCATATGTCTTTGTACTCCATCACACGGCCCTAACGTTCATCCAGTAACCCAGTATTTTCTTCATCTTGGCTTCCCTTTCCTGCGGGCCGTAGATGTACTCGATGCTCGGGGAAGCCTCGATGGACTTGACGAGGCCCTTCCAATCGTCCTTCGCCATCGTCAGCATCATTTCCTCGATATGCGCGATATCGGCATCATGCTCGGGAAACCCTCCAAAAACGCTCCACAGGGACTTCATGTAATTGGTATAGTAACGCCGCACCTGTTCCTCGTTGCTCATGTTGAGTTCCCGCGATTGCGTCTCGATGAAACGCCTTATCGCCCCGGCTCCCAACGTTGACACCGGGCGCGCGTCCCTGGAAAGAGCCGCCTGCTTCAAGGTTCCGGCATTCGCAGTGGGCTGAACCACACCCTCGGCCTTGGCCCTCATGCTCTTTTTCCTCTCCCGCACGCTTCGCAGCACGGCGTACTCGTGGCGCTCGTAGCGGGTGACGATGGAGCCGTCCTGCTGCTGCACCGGCTCCAACGCCTTGGGCCTCGTCACCCTGTTCAGCCTGTTCACCGTGTTCTTCAATGCACGTGCGGTGGTTATCGAGGACTTGAGTTCCCTGTACGAGACTTCCTGTGGAAGGTAGACGTGCGCAAGAGGGCCGGCTTTCGCAGCCCTGCGAAGGGCGTTGTTGTACTTTCGGACTGCAGAGTTCAGCTTTCTTAATTGATTTTCATTCCATGAAATTCTATACTCTCGGGACATTCGTACGCAACCCCCGTCAAATCGTTGATTATCAGGAATCCCCGCGTCTCTATCTTCCTGTACAGGCTGAAGTCGGCAAGCACGTCCAAACTCATATTGAATTTGAAACGCCTCGTCATGGAATCGTTCAACCACTCCCTGTTAGCTTCCAACCCTTTTCTGAACTTGACAAGATGCGCAGGGCTTGAAAAGAAGAACTTGTAAACTCCCACGAAACAGAAATACGGGGATTCCTTGAGGTCATAGCATATACCGTTCTTGGTGAGCGTCATTCCGCACCTCCTTTCAATATGGAAAAGCCCTGTGCTTGGAAACGACGGGAACCATGCAGGAGTTCAGGTAGTAGACCAGGCCGCCCGCACGCACGTTCCCGTATGCTTCCAGCAAGGGAAGAACCTCGTCAATGTCGTCTCGCCTTACCGGATATTTCGTGTCCTTGGTGAACATGTACTCGAATTTGCCTGTTTCAGGGTGTGCAACGAACACGCTGACTCCCTGTGGCACCGGTTCCGTCCAACAACTCACAGACGTGTTCAGCACCCTGCACATCGAAACGTACAGAAACTCGCTCAACAGGTCCTTGTCAGCCATGGACAACATGTCTTCACGATTGTACATTATACCTCCATAAGGAAGCCTCCATTAACATGGAGGCCTCCCACCGCGCCTTATTACGTCACATTTGCAGGGTCAGCATCGACCCCTTCCCAACTGGCTTTTCCTTTACCGTCACCTCGAGCGGCGGGTCCCATGTGGGTTCACCGTAAACGGCAACGAGTTTTCGGATGGCCGAGAACATCCCCACCGACACGCACTCGTAAGATGCGCCCTTATCATCGATGAGAACTATTCTGGGGACGTTTACGATCTCACCTGTTTCTTCGTTCATCAATTCGATAGTCTCCGCATACAGGTCTTTCACCCTGATCTTTTTATTGATACAGGATTTTAGCTTGTAATCTGGATTCGTGGCAGCGTTGAACACGATGGCCTTGGACGCAGCATCCTCCGCTTTTACAGAGCACACTGCTTTCAAGCTGTCGCCTCCGACAAGTTCGGAGACGTCGTATTCGCGAATGCCGATCTCGGAAACCTCATCGGCAACCACAATGTCAGTAATCTCAGTCATTGGTGATCTCCTTTTCCTCGATAATCGTGCTTTCTTCTAGAAACCTGTCAAGGGGCATGGCGTGCTTCACCGTCTTCACGGGCTTCCAAACCACCGTGCATCCACGGGGAACGGCCGTTCCCGTGGCCTCCATCAGGGCAGCACGTGCCTCCCCCTTGTTCATAGCGGTGGAACATGCGGTGCATTCCGCAACGACGTTCAAGCCCACCTCTCCGTCGATCTCGCCCACGGAATACGCGGTGATCTCGTATTCCGTCATGGTTCTGGTAACGTTTTGCATTTTCATTGATCCTTTCTATTGGGTACGTCCTACGGTTAACACTTTAACATGAATGAGAATATGGATATTCGGAAAATTCAACTTTTCATAAAATCTTCACAAGATATCCAACAAGTACGTCTCCTTAAATCGCACACAAGACTATGACAACCGAAGCCAGCAGCATGCCCAAAAACCTTATCAAAGCTTTTAGGGATTTGGGCATGTAAAGCCATGCCTCCTCAATAGTCAGTTCAAAAACTTTCATATCCATCGCCCCAATAGTCCACGCCAAACCATTCATCAAAAATCGATATCAGGTGATAATACGTATCCCAATACCCGTGCTTACCGGGCACAAGCCTGTCGGCATCATCGGCAAAATACTTGCATTGCCGGATGTAGTCCTCGAACTTGGCCATGTAGTAGGCCTCTGTCTTGTCTTGGACAGTCATTGCATGCCTCCTACACATAAAAGGTATTTACATCGACATCAGGATAAACCTCATGGCAATAACCTTTCCAATCAAACCCATTATAATAGCCATCCGAAAACTTTACGTGTTTTTCATCCAGATCAGTACCTTCTACCAACTTTATTACAATATCGACATCTCTCTTCCTTAACGGAATCAAAACATAACCACATGTATACACACCATATTCACAATCAGCATAAACAGTAGCTGCGTTACCGCTCGCATAGAAAAAGTATTCACCATTACGTTTCCTGTAAACACTTTCAAAATAGTAATCAAGCCCCAAAGATTCTGACTCGTTATAAGCCACAAGCTTTGCCGTGTCGGTATTGTAACGACGCCCGAAAACCCGCTTTTCCATGTCAGTCCTTTCACTAAATTATCCAAACCTCGTGACGAGCAGCGCACACTCTTATTTAGGTTGTAAGCACCACCTATCCATTAAATCAATAGCCTTCTCAAGTCCGTTAACTTCATCTATACTGCTCACTATGTCCTCCATTTCGCAATCATAATTGCGACATTTCCGGCATGCTTCACTGCATGCCGATCCGGAGTAACAAATACCCCATACGCCTCCTTCCTCGAAAATGTATATATAGGAGTTGCCCGAACGCTGGCAAGTCCAGCGCTCGATCTCAATATCGCCTATACTATCATCGGCGGCTATAAATCTGTCATATGGCATGCCGCAGTATACCTCGCGGCAATATGCCCTCCAATCAAAGCGGGCATCACATATCCACGGGTAACACTCGTTACCCGATTTATATTCGCCCACAACCAATTTTGTGAGCACATCAACGTGCTCGGGTCTTATCGGGACTATAACAGATCCCGATACCCCGAGATGCTTCCGATATGCCGAATATATCGAGTTAGGCCCGCCAGAGCCTACAAAAAAGCAGGCTCCATCAGACTCACAATAAATAGCCTCCGAGAGGCTATTGCTATCTACGGACTCTGCAATAAGTTCCGCAGAGTTCGTATCATAAATATGTCCAAAAATCATCCTTTTCATTATTCCTCCTTTATCGTCGTTAACCTTAACTTATATTAAGTATCTTACTATAAAATGGTAATTAAGTCAAGGAAAAAAAATGGTATTAATTG
>OJQH01000657.1_pt1 | contig 16535 bp, 14 predicted proteins | sample 1601421 | NCBI WGS metagenome assembly OJQH01 (sample SAMN03922503, study PRJEB24848) | human gut metagenome | isolation source: stool sample | host: Homo sapiens | place: Germany | collected 2011-11 | reverse complement strand
GCCGCATCCGTAAGGCGGCAAAGCCGCCAACGGCTGCGCAGTGACCGCCGCTACAAAGTTGTAATCAAATCAATTGGATCATTTTGAAATTCACCATACAGGAGTCTTTTCGGGAATGAACATTGTTATCATCGGAGCCGGCAAGATCGGCGCGACGCTGACAGAGCAGCTGCTCCGCGAGGGTCACGAGATCACCGTCGTCGACACGCGCACGGCCGCGCTCGACGCCATCGGCAACACGCTCGACGTCATGACCGTCGAGGGCAACGGCATCAGCATGGACACGCAGGTGGAGGCCGGCGTGCCCTCTGCCGATCTTGTCATCGCCGTGATGTCCACGGACGAACAGAACCTGCTCTCGTGCCTCATTGCCAAGCGCCTCGGCGTGGGCAACACGATCGCCCGCGTGCGCAACCCGGAATATACGAGCGGGCTGCATCTCATTCAGGACGACCTCGGGCTGAGCATGGCGCTCAACCCGGAGCTGGCCAGCGCCACGGAGATCGCGCGCATCCTGCGCGCCCCGGCCTCCATCAAGATCGACACGTTCTCGAAGGGCCGCGTGGAGCTGCACAAGATGCGCATCGACCCCGGCTCCATACTCGACGGCATGAAGCTCTCCGACCTCGGCCGCCTGCAGTCCGGCGCGCTTGTGTGCGTTGTGGAGCGCGGGCAGCACGAGGTGTACATCCCCGACGGCAGCTTCACCCTGCTGGCAGGCGACCGCATCAGCGTGGTGGCAAGTCCGAAGCTCGCCGCAAAGTTCTTCCACAAGATCGGTGTGCAGACGAACCCCGTCAAGCGCGTGATGCTGCTCGGCGGCGGGCGCATCTCCTACTACCTCGCGCGGCAGATGCTGGACTTCGGCGCGAGCGTGAAGATCATCGAGTCCAGCGCCGCCGTGTGCGACTCGCTGGCAGAGCGTCTGCCCGAGGCCACGATCATCCACGGAGACGGCACGAGTGAGCAGCTGCTCGCCGAGGAGGGCATTGCAAAGATGGACGCCGTGGCCTCGCTGACGGGCATCGATGAGGAAAACGTGCTGATGAGCCTCTATGCCCGCAGCGTCTCGAGCGCGAAGATCGTCACGAAAATCAACCGCACGACCTTCTCTCACATCATCAAGGGCATGGACCTCGGAAGCGTGTTCCATCCCCGCTATATCGCGGCCGACCACATCGTCCGCTACGTCCGCGCTATGCAGAACTCGCTCGGCTCGAACGTCGAGACGCTCTATAAGATCGTCGGCAACAAGGCCGAGGCACTGGAGTTCCGCGCCACGGAGAAGTCCGCCGTCTGCGGCAGGCCGCTCATGGAGCTGCCCACGCGGCCGAACCTGCTCATCGGGGCCATCAACCGCGAGGGCCGGATCATCACCCCCGGCGGCCGCGACACCATCGAGCCGGGCGACACCGTCGTCGTCGTGACGGCGGCGACGGGCCTCGACGATCTGGACGACATTCTGGACAAGCGGAGAGTGAAAGCATGAATTACCGCATGATCCTCTCCCTGCTGGGCGACGTGCTGCTGGTCATCGGGGCCTTCCTGCTGCTGCCGTGCATTGTCGCCGTGATCTACGGCGAGCCGGAGCTGTGGGTCCTGCTTGCCACGGCCGCAGGCAGCGGCCTGCTCGGCGGTCTTTTTATCCTGCTGCGGCCGAAGCGCCGCCGCGAGCTGCACGCGCGCGACGGCTTCGTGATGGTCGCACTGAGCTGGATCCTCATCTCGCTCGTCGGCGCGATCCCGTTTACGGTCTCCGGGGCGATCCCGTCGTATCTCGACGCCGTGTTCGAGACCATGTCCGGCTTTACGACGACCGGCGCAAGCATCCTCCGCGCCGTGGAGGACCTGCCAAAGTGCCTGCTGTTCTGGCGCAGCTTCACCCACTGGCTCGGCGGCATGGGCGTGCTCGTATTCATGCTGGCCATCGTGCCGCTGTCCGGCGAGAGCATCTATCTGCTGCGCGCCGAGTCCCCCGGCCCTTCCGTGAGCAAGATGGTTCCGAAGATGCGCACGTCCGCCGCGATCCTCTATGCCATCTACTGCGCCATGACGCTGCTGCAGATCCTGTTCTACCGGCTGGGCGTGCTGTTCGGCTGGGGCGAGATGACGTGGTTCGACAGCCTGTGCCTTGCCTTCGGCACGGCCGGTACGGGCGGCTTTTCCGTGCGCAACAGCGGCCTTGCGGACTACTCGGCCTACCTGCAGGCCGTGACGACGGTGTTCATGGTCCTGTTCGGCGTGAATTTCTCGGTGTATTTTTTCCTGCTGCGCCGCCGCTTCAGGCTCGCGTGGCACAACAGCGAAGTGCGCTGGTACTTTATCATCATTTTCGGGGCCATCGTCCTCATCAGTGCCAACCTGCTGCTCACGGGCGGGTTCTTCCCCACCGTGTTCCAGACGATCCACCATGTGGCCTTCTCCGTCGGCTCCGTCATCACGACGACGGGCTTCGGCACGGCGGATTTTGCGAAATGGCCGGAATTTTCCAAGACCGTGCTGCTCATCCTAATGGCCATCGGCGCGTGCGCCGGCTCCACGGGCGGCGGCATGAAGGTCAGCCGCGTGCTCATCCTGGCCAAGACGGCCCGCGCCGAGACACGCCACCTGCTGCACCCCCACTCCGTGGAGGTCATGACGATGGACGGCAAGCGCGTGAGCAATGAGGTCATCCGCGGCACCATGGCGTTCTTCATCTGCTACGCCGCCATTGCCGTCGTGTCCATCCTGCTGGTCTCGCTCGATAACTTCGGGGCCGAGACGAGCGTGACATCCGTGTTCGCCACGCTGAACAACATCGGCCCGGGCCTGAGCCTCGAGGTCGGCCCGTTCGGCAGCTATGCGAACTTCTCCGCCCTGTCGAAGGTCGTGCTGACGCTCGACATGCTCCTCGGGCGGCTGGAGCTGTTCCCCGTGCTGCTGCTCCTCAGCCCCGCAACATGGCGGAAGCATTAAAGGCCAAATGTAGGGGCGAGGCATGCCTCGCCCGTCCGCGAAGCGGCATAAGGACGGCCCATTCGGTGCAGGGCACCATTGTCAGCGCCGCGCTCCCAGATTTGTCATTGCGAAAAGGCCAACGGCCGACGCGGCGCCCTGAGCGCGAAGCGGCATAAGGACGGCCCATTCGGTGCAGGGCACCATTGTCAGCGCCGCGCTCCCAGATTTGTCATTGCGAGGCCCCAAAGGGGCCGTGGCAATCTCCTGCGACCGGTCACGTTTTCGCCGGAAGTTCCCTGTTATCCGGCATTGTACTGTGAGATTGCCACGTCGCTTCGCTCCTCGCAATGACACATCAGGGGAGTGCCGTGGTGCACCAGTGCCCTCCTGCCGTTGAATGTCTCTGTACAAGGCGCTCAGTGAGCGCCGCTACAGACGCAATTGGTGCATACCGTTTTATCGACGGCCGGTACGAGTCGGAAGTGCCTCCCCGAGATTGCCACGTCGGCCGTTGGCCTCCTCGCAATGACAAATCGGAGGCCGGTTTCATTTTAACGAAAGCCTGTACGGGTCGGCGGCGCTGTGCCGGGAGGGGCATGCCCCTCCCCTACAGCACGCAAAAGCAGCCCGGCAATATCACTCAAAATCATCCAAAATTCGATCATCTTGGAGGCGACTGCGCCATGCAGGACTATTTTCATCCGCAAATGACCCAACAGGAGCTGCTGGCCATGTCGTCTCTGGCGCTGGCGCACATCGGCGACGCCGTGTTTGAGCTGCTCGTGCGCACAAAGCTGTGCGTCGAGGGCGGCACAACGAACGGCCGCCTGCATCAGCAGACCGTCGCGCTCGTGCAGGCCCCGGCGCAGGCGCGCTTTGCCCTGCGCATCCAGCCCCTGCTCACGCCGGAGGAGGCCGCCGTCTATCGCCGCGGCCGCAACGCCCATCCTCACGGCATTCCGAAGCACGCCACGCCGGGCGAATATGCCCGCGCAACGGGGCTGGAGGCCCTGTTTGGCGCACTGTATCTCTCCGGGCAGACCGCGCGCATCGAGGCGCTGTTTGCCGCCATGATGGAGGAAGACCATGCCATTTGACGCCATGTTTCTCACGGCCGTCGCCGCAGAGCTGCGCCCCGCCCTCGTCGGGGCCCGCGTGGACAAGGTCCAGCAGCCCGCGCGCGACACCGTCGTGCTCCAGCTGCGCGGGCGCGACGGCGGCGGAAGACTGCTGCTGTCCGCCAACGGCAACCGGCCGCGCGTCCACCTGACGCAGGCGCAGCTGGAAAATCCCGCGCAGCCGCCGATGTTCTGTATGCTGCTGCGCAAGCATCTGGCGGGCGGCAGGCTTGCCGATATCCGCCAGCCCGCGGCCGAGCGCATGCTCGACCTGACGTTCGACTGCACGGACGAGCTGGGTGTGCCCTGCCGCAAGCACCTGATCCTCGAGCTGGTCGGGCGCAATTCCAACCTGATCCTCACGGGGCCGGACGGCCGCATCCTCGACTGCCTGCGGCGCGTGGACTTTGAAATGTCCGAGCTGCGCCAGCTGCTGCCCGGCCTGTTCTATCACGAGCCGCCGCGGCAGGACCGCAGCATCCCGCAGGAGACGACGGAGGCCGGGCTTCTTGCCCTGCTCTCCCGGCCGGACGCGGCCATGCGGCTGGACAAATGGCTGCTGGCCCACTTTGCGGGCCTGTCGCCGCTCATCGCGCGCGAGCTGTCGTTCCGCTTTGCGGGCGAGACGGACGCGCCCATCTCCACGCTGGACGCCGCGCGGCTGGCGGCATTCCTGACGGCGGAGTTCGCCGCCCTGCCGCCCGTACAGATGCAGCCCATGCTGCTGTGGAAGGACGGCGCACCGACGGATTTCACCTATCGCGACATTCAGCAATATGGCGGCTATCTGCGCGCCGAGCCGTGCGAAAGCTTTTCCGCCCTGCTCGACCGCTTTTACACCGAGACGGACCACGCCGAGCGCATGCGGCAGCGGTCGCAGACGCTGCGCAAGGCCATTTCGAACCTGCACGAGCGCACGCGCCGCAAGCTGGAGCTGCAGCGGCAGGAGCTGGAGGCCACGCACGACCGCGAGCAGCTGCGCCGTCAGGGCGACATCGTCACGGCGAACCTGCACGCCATCACGCGCGGGCAGACGCTGCTGCGCGCCGAGGATTTTTATGACGAGGATCTGCGCGAAATTGAAATTCCGCTCAAGCCGAACCTCTCCCCGCAGCAGAACGCCGCGCGCTTCTACAAGGACTACGCCCGCGCCAAGCATGCCGAGCAGGTGCTCACGCAGCAGATCGCGCAGGGCGAGATCGAGGAGGCCTATCTGGGCGGCGTGCTCGAGGAGCTGGCCCGCGCCGAAAATGAGCGCGACCTGAGCGAGATTCGAGCGGAATTGGAGGCCGGAGGCTATGTCCGCCCGGCGGACCGCCGCAAGCAGGCCCGGCAGCAGCCCTCAAAGCCGATGCACTTCCGCTCGTCGGATGGCTTCGACATTTTTGTCGGCCGCAACAACCGCCAGAATGACCAGCTGTCGCTCAAGACGGCGCGGCGCGACGACCTGTGGCTGCATGTGCAGAAATTTCACGGCACGCACGTTATCATCGCGTGCGCAGGCATCCAGCCGCCGGACGGGACGATCACGGAAGCGGCCGAGCTTGCGGCCTACTACTCCGAGGCGCGCGAGGGGCAGAACGTCCCCGTCGATGTGACGCCCGTGCGCTTCCTGCGCAAGCCGAACGGGGCAAAGCCCGGCATGGTCGTGTATGACCGCTACCGCACGGTGCTCGTCACCCCGGATGCCGCCCTCCCCGCACGTCTCCGCGTGGAATGAGAAATAACAGGAACGGCACGCAAAGCGTGCCGTTCGTTGTTTTATGATATGGAATTTGTGGGGAAGAAGCATACCTCTCCCCGACAGCGCACAACCGGCGGATGAGCGCAGCTTTTTCCTGTTCCTTTCCCATTTTCAATTTGCTGTATGCCGTTTCCTACAGAGTATCCCGGATGGCGCGCAGGGCCTCGGGGGTATCGACATCGGCCAGCGCCTCCGGCGGGACGTCGACGGCAAGGTAGCGCTCCGGATACTGCCGGATGACGGCGCTGCCGCCGCGGTCTCCCTCGAGCGCGCACAGGGCCGGGAAAAATTCCCGCGGGAACACGTTCGGATTGCCCCGCCGCGTGCCGCAGGCCGCGCCCACGATGCACGACGGATGCTCCCGCCACTGCCGCACGACCGCGCGCACGGCCGATGCCGACAGCAGCGGCTGGTCGGCCACAAGGAAGGCGATGCCGTCGCACTGCGCCAGCGCCTGCGTGCCGAGGCGGACCGTGCGGCTCAGCCCGTCGCCGGGCCGGTCGTTGCGCACCGGCTCGAAACCGAATTCCCGCGCGAGGGCTGCGACGGCAGGATACTGCGTGACGACGGCGACGCGGTCGAACACCCCGGCCGGAACGGCCTCGAATGCCCGGCGGATGAGCGGCTTGCCGTCCAGCTCCGCCTCGAGCTTGTTCGCGCCGAAGCGCACGGCGTTTCCCGCCGCCATGATGACACAACCGAGCATGGTGATACCTCCAGTAAAAGGGATAATGGAATATGGAAAATTTCGCAGGGGCACCGGTCGTGCGTTGTAGGGGCGGGGACAGCCAGGCCCGTCCGCGAAGCGGCATAAGGACAGCCAAATCGATGCCGTGCACCGTTCCCTGCGCACGCCCCTTGATGTGTCATTGCGAGGGCGCTTCGCGCCCGTGGCAATCTCGGGAAGGCAGTTGCAGCCCGTACAAGCCATCGCCGACCGCATGCAGTATTGTAGGGGAGGGGCATGCCCCTCCCGGCACTGCACCGGCGGGAAGTGCGGGCTAATGTTAAAAAGGCAATGGCCCCCAAGTTTGTCATTGCGAGGAGGCCAACGGCCGACGTGGCAATCTCACGCAACCGATCACGTTTTCGCCTGGGCTTTCCTGATATCCGACATGGTACTGCGAGATTGCCACGGCCCCTTCGGGGCCTCGCAATGACAAATCCGGGAGCCATCACCGTTTTAGCGATAGCCCGTGCGAATCGTTCGTGCAGCGCCGGGCCCGGCTGTCCGCTCCCCTGCATTTTCCGTTTTTAACTATAGTATATCCGCAATCGGCGGGGTTTTCCAGCCGGAGCGTTCGCCATTGCCGAATTATCCGTTATCTATAACATAGAATAACGTTTTCGCTTTCCACGCTGCGGAATTTATGCTATACTTCAAATTACAAAGAAATTTCCCGCAGAATCTGTGCACATTGCCGGAATTCTGCTGCGATCCAAAAGGAGGGTCCCCCATGGAGGTTGGCAAGAGCGTCCGCCGTGTGGACGCATTCGACAAGGCAACCGGGCGCGCAAAGTACTGCGATGACCTCTGTGACCGCAGTGCGCTCGTCGCGCGCGTGCTGCATTCGACCATCGCAAATGGCGTGGTCAAGTCCATCGACACGAGCGCCGCCGAGCAGATCGAGGGCGTCGTGAAGATCGTCACCTGCTTCGACGTGCCCCAGATCAAATTCCCCACGGCAGGCCATCCGTGGTCGACGGACCCGCACCATCAGGACGTCGCCGACCGCCTGCTGCTGACGTCCCGCGTGCGCTTCTACGGCGATGACATCGCCGCCGTCGTCGCGGAGAACGAGGTCGCCGCCGCGCAGGCCCTGCGCGCGCTGCGCGTGGAATATGAGGAATATCCCTTCGTGCTGGACGTGCAGGAGGCCATGAAGCCCGACGCCCCGCAGCTGCACGAGGAATTCCCGAACAACATCCTCGCCCACACGACCATCCGCAACGGCAACTATGAGGAGGCCAGCCGCGAGCCGGGCCTCATCAAGGTCGAAGGCTGGTACGACACGCCGACCGTGCAGCATTGCCACATCGAAAACCACATGTGCTTCGCCTCCATGGAGGCCGGGCGCATCGTCATCTACTCCTCCACGCAGATCCCGCATATCGTCCGCCGCGTCGTCGGGCAGGCTCTCGGCATCCCCTGGGGCAAGGTACGCGTCGTCAAGCCGTATATCGGCGGCGGCTTCGGCAACAAGCAGGACGCGCTGTATGAGCCGCTGTGCGCCTACCTCTCCACCGTCGTGGGCGGCCGCCTCGTCAAGCTCGACTGCACGCGCGAGGAGACGTTCGTCTGCAACCGCGTGCGCCACGCCATCCGCACGCACATCATCTCGTGGGTGCGGCCGGACGGCACCTTCGCCGCGCGCAAGATCGAGTGCTTCTCGAACCAGGGCGCTTACGCCTCCCACGGCCACGGCATCGTCGCCAAGGGCATGGGCGCGTTCCCGCAGCTGTATCCCTGCCCCAACGTCGACGGCGACGCCTACACCGTGTTCACGAACCGCCCCGCCGCGGGTGCAATGCGCGGCTACGGTATCCCGCAGGCCATGTTCGCGGGCGAATCGCACATTGAGGACGTCTGCCGCGTGCTCGGCGTCGACTCGCTGGAGTATCGCCGCAAGCACATGATGCCCGTCGGCTTCGTCGACGGCTTCTCGAAGAACGAGAACCATTCCGACACGCTCAATCAGGTGCTGGACAAGGGCGAGGCGTGGATGGACTACAGCCGCAAGCACCGCGAATACGAAAACCAGACCGGTCCCGTGCGCCGCGGCGTCGGCTGCGCCCTGTTCTGGTACAACACGGCCGTCTGGCCCATCAGCCTGGAGAGCTGCTCGTGCCGCATGGTCCTGAATCAGGACGGCTCCATCCAGCTGCAGACCGGCGAGACGGAGATCGGCCAGGGCTGCGACACCGCCTTCGCCCAGATGGCGGCGGATGCCGTGGGCATCCCCGTTTCGGACGTGCACGTCGTCACGGCGCAGGACACGGATGTCACGCCGTTCGGCACGGGCGCCTATGCCTCGCGCCAGACCTACGTCGGCGGCTTCGCCATCGCCCAGACGGGTGCGCTGCTCAAGGAGCGCATCCTGAAGTACGCCTGCGAGCTGACGCGCCAGATGCCCGCCCTGCTCGACATCGTCGACGGCAGGATCATCCGCAGGACGGACGGCCGTGTGCTGATGACGCTCGGCGAGCTTGCCACGGAGGCGCTCTACAGCCTGTCGCACTCCGAGCATCTGACGGCGGAATCTACTTACCAGATCAAGAACAACGCCTATTCCTTCGGCTGCTCGTTCGCGGAGGTCGAGGTCGACATCCCCCTGTGCAAGGTGAAGCTGCTGAAGCTCATCAACGTGCACGACTGCGGCAAGCTCATCAACCCGCAGCTTGCCGAGGCGCAGGTGCACGGCGGCATGTCCATGGCCATCGGCTACGGCATGTCCGAGGAGCTGAAGTTCGACCCGAAGACCGGCCGCCCGCTCAACAACAACCTGCTGGACTACAAGCTCTCGACCATGATGGATCACCCGCATCTCGAGGCCCAGTTCGTGGAGAACGCCGAGCCGACGAACCCCTACGGCACGAAGGCCCTCGGCGAGCCGCCCGCCTGCTCCGGCGCGCCGGCCATCCGCAACGCCATCCTGAACGCCACGGGCATCGGCATCGACGTCGCGCCCATCACCCCGCACGTTCTCTTCGCCGCATTCGAGAAGGCGGGCCTGTTCGAAAAGGAGGAAACCGCCCATGTATGATATGAAAGCGCTCTACGAGGCGCATTCCGTGGAAGAGGCCGTCGCCCTGCGTCTGGAGCATCCGGAGGCGCAGATCATCGCAGGCGGCTCGGACGTGCTCGTGCAGATGCGCGAGGGCAAGCGTGCCGGGGCGGAGCTCATCTCCATCTACGGCATCGACGCCATGCGCGGCATCTGCATCGACGAGGACGAAAACATCCGCATCGGCTCGCTGACGAGCTTTTCCCACATCACGCGCGACCCCATCATCCGGAAATACATCAACGTGCTCGGCGAGGCGGTCGACATGGTCGGCGGCCCGCAAATTCGAAACATCGGCACCATCGGCGGCAACACCTGCAACGGCGTGACGTCCGCCGACTCCGCCTCCACGCTGCACGCGTGGGAGGCCATCGTGGAGCTGACCGGCAAAAACGGCGTGCGCCGCCTGCCCATCAAGGACTTCTACCTCCGCGCGGGCAAGGTGGACATACGCGCAGAGGAGGGCGAGATCCAGACGGCCATCCTCATCCCGAAGGCCAGCTATGAAAACTGCTTCGGCCACTATATCAAATACGCCATGCGCAACGCCATGGACATCGCCACGACAGGCTGCTCCGTGAACGTCGTGCTGAGCGAAGACAAAAAGACCATCGCCCGCGCGCGCATCGCCTATGGCGTGGCGGGCCCCGTGCCCATGCGCGCCCCGAGCGCCGAGGCGCAGGCCAACGGCCGCCCGGTCTGCCGCGAGACGGTCGACGCCTTCGCGCAGGCCGTGCTGCAGGACATCCATCCGCGTGACTCGTGGCGCGCCTCGAAGGCCTTCCGCGAGCACATCGCCATCGAGCTGGCGCGGCGCTGCCTCATCCGCTCGATCGAGCTTGCAGGAGGTGCGGTAAAATGAACAAGCAGTATAAGCTCGTGCGCTGCAACATCAACGGCAAGGACGTCGAGCAGATCGTGGACGTCCGCGCCTCACTGACGGACATGCTGCGCAATGATTTCCGCCTGACATCCGTGAAGAAGGGCTGCGAGGTCGGCGAGTGCGGCGCGTGCAACGTCATCATCGACGGCGAGTGCTTCAATTCGTGCATCTACCTCGCCGTGTGGGCGGAGGGCAAGCACATCCGCACGCTCGAGAGCCTGCTCGGCCCGAACGGTGAGCTGTCCGACATCCAGCAGGCCTTCATCGACGAGGCCGCCATCCAGTGCGGCTTCTGCACGCCGGGCTTCATCATGACGGCCGTCGAGCTGCTCGAGACCGGCCGGGAGTACACGGACGACGAGCTGCGCAAGCTGCTCTCCGGCCACCTGTGCCGCTGCACCGGCTATGAGAACATCCTCCGCGCCGTGAAGAAGACCATGTATAAGCGCCTCGGCAAGCCCATGCCGGAGGCGGGATAAGCAGCTGAAAAAACAGGGACGCACCGAGACCGGTGCGTCCCTGTTTTTGTTGTTTGTTGGCGGAGTATCGATGGAGCGTTGTAGGGGAGCGGCATGCCGCTCCCGGCATAACGCTTGCGATTCGTACAGACTGTCGATAAAATGGTAAAAACCAATTGCGTCTGTAGCGGCGGTCACTGCGCAGCCGTTGGCGGCTTTGCCGCCTTACGGATGCGGCGTGCCCCTTGCGGGTAGTGACGCCTTGCAGGCTGGTAAGTTATAGGGCAGCATCGTCGAAAATGCAAGGGTTTCGAATTGTCATTGCGAGGAGGCCAACGGCCGACGTGGCAATCTCGGGAAGGCAGTTGCGTTTTCGCCGTGGCTTTCCTATTATCCAACCGTGTACTGCGAGATTCCCACGTCGCTTCGCTCCTCGGAATGACAAACCTTTGGCGTTCACCGTTTTATCGGCAGCCTGCAGTGGTCGACAGTAATGCGCCGGGCCTGGCTGTCTCCTCCCCTGCCGTGTGCCAACGATGCCCCGCTTAAAGTGCCGCCAGCGTCAGCTCCGTGGTAATGCCCGCCGCGCTGCCGCGGAGGGCGCAGTCCGTGAGCGTCAGCGTCCGGCCGCCATACTCCGCCGTCGTGCCCGGCTCGAGGGCGTGCGTGCCCGGCAGGGTCAGGCGCACGGCGTCCCGATCGCGCATAGACCGGGCAAATTCCGCCGCGGCGGGCCAGCCCAGTGCGCTGCGCCAGCGCGTTTCGCGGCCGCCCGCCGGATTTTCATAGGTCGTGCCCGCGGCGTGGAGCACGCCGATGCCCGCCAGCGCCTGCACGGAGCGCTCCCGCACCGTGCCGCCCTGCAGCGCCGTGCCGCCGCTCCTGCGCACGGCCGTCAGGCACACCCGGCCGTCTGCCAGCATACGCGGCGGCAGGAGCCCGGCCGAGGCGCAGTAGTCCTGCACGATCGAGCTGCCCGTGCTGCCGAGGGCTGTTTTGAGGGTGCCCGTGGCCGACTGCGCATCGCTCCAGGCAGAAAGTCCCACCGGCTGGAGCACGCGGGTGGCAAGCGCCGCAGGCGTGATGCCCGTTCCCGTCTGCGCGTCGAACTCGCAGTCCTCGAGCAGAGCGTCCATCCCGCGCCCGCGCAGCACGAGCCTGCGCCCGGCCCCGCTTTCCGTGCGCAGCACCTCGTCCGCTAGGCCCGTGAACCAGCCCACGCCGTCCACGCGGGCGCTGAAGCGCAGGCGTCCGTCCGGCAGGGCCGTGTCCACCAGCTCCACGCGGAACGAATCCTTCCCCAGCCGGTCCGTCCGCCGGATGTCCCACGCCGTCACCGGCCCCGGCAGACGCGTCCACGCGCCGCCCTGCGGCGCGGTCCACAGGGCGATCATGCCGCCTCCACGAAGGTGAAGCGGTAGCGCACGAAGTTCTCGCGCGGCTCCTGCTCCCCCTCCAGCTCCGTCAGAACGGCCTGCAGCGTTCCCACATGGGGCAGGGTCAGCGCCCCCGCGCCGCCCTGCGCCAGAAGAGCCTCGAGCGTTCGAAGGCTCTCATAGGCAGTTTCGCCGAAGAACACGCCCTCGCCCGTCACGATCCGCGCTGCCGTGCCGAGGTCCTGCAGCGTCCAGCCGCCGCCCGGCTCCTCGAGCAGGGCCGTGCGCCTGCGGCTCGTCACCCGCAGGGAGGACGGCTCGTTCGGCCAGGTAAAATTGCGGAACTGCATGCTCATCCCTCCTGCTGCTCATATTCGCCGCGCACGGCGGCCAGCACCACGGCCTCCTCCAGCACGGAGCTGCCGACCTCGGCCCGCTCCGTCAGCCGCTCCCACTCGCAGCCGGAGAACACGACCATCGTGTCCGGCTTTGCGATGACAAGCGAAAACTGCCGCAGCTCGTGGAAGCGCAGGCCGTCGGAAATGGCCTCGTCCGTGGCATAGACCCGCTGCAGCGTGATGCGATAGCGCGCCGGGCCGCGCACGACGCCGACCGGCTCATTCGAGCCGATGGCCCCGACGACCTCGCACGACGCCTCCTCCTCAACGCGGTAGCTCTGCACCACCGCGACGCGCCGTCCCGCGACCTCGATGCGGATGTCCGCCGAGGTCGGAATGCAAATTCCCGTCATGCTCCCCCTCCTCAGCCGGTCATCTGTGCCGAAAGGGCGATGCGGTGCAGCCCCGCCGGGATGGAATAGGTGAACTCCACGCGGCACAGCGACGCATCACCGGCATCTGCATAGACGCGCAGATCGCCGAACGCACTGAGCCAGCCCCGCGCGCGATAGTCCTGCAGCACGAGCAGCACGGCGCTGCGGATGGCCGTGCGCGTGAGCGTGCTGTTCTGCGCCGCGCGGAACCGCGCCGCCAGCGCCGCCCGCAGATCGCGCAGCAGCTCGTCCGTCACGAGCGTGGCGTTCAGGCTGCGGAAGCTCTCGCCCTCCGGCCCCTCGGCCGTGGCCCGCGTCGTCAGAATGCGCAGGGCACACATCCGCCCGCCGGACAGCTGCACGGGCGTGACGCCCGCCTGCAGGAGCTTGTCCAGCTCGTCATCCGTATAGAGGGCCGAAAGGCTCTGCAGGCCGAACAGGGCCACGTCGTGCAGCGGCACAACGGGCGTGGACAGCGAGGCGATGGCCCCGCCGACAGCCGCCGCCGCGCAGAAGCCGTCCGCCACGGCCTCGTCCTGCGCCAGCACGTCCGGCCCGGTCAGCACGATGCGCGCGCAGCAAAGCGCCTTTGCCCGCGCAACGAGGGCATCGGCCGACGCGCCCTTCATGCCCGCCACGCCGAGGCACTCGTTGGCCTCAGCCGTCTCGCGCAGCAGCAGCTGCACGTCCTCGCGGGCGCTGCCCACGATGAGGATGCCCGGCTTCGCTGCGGCGAACAGAGCCGTGAGCGCCGTCTCATAGGCAACCTTCGTGTCCTCGTCCACGGCGACGGCATAGACCGGATCGCCGCAGTTGGCAAGGCACAGCTTCAGCATGCGCGTGAGCAGGGCGTTCCCGCCGTAGAGCGACACGGCCTCCGCCGCGCTGTGCACGAGCTGCACGCCCTCAGCCGCATCCGCCGGGGCGATGACCGCCGCAAGGCGGCGGTCCGTCAGCTCCGTGGTCCCCTGCGCCCCAAAGGCGGACCACACGCCCGGCCGTTCATGGATCATTGCAATACCCCCCTGATGTCCGCGTGCGTGAACGCGCCGTCCTGCGCCGTGGTATAAAGCCGCAGCGTCAGCGGCGCGCGGACGGCGCAGCGGAAGCAGTCCGTCCTTGCGTCATAGGCCGTGCGCCCCAGCTCGAGGTCGCCGGAATACAGGCCCTCGATGCCGCCGAGAAACACGTCCACCACCTGCGCCGCTGCGCGTTCGCACAGCGCGCCCGCCCGTCTGCCGGGCGAATAGACCTCCAGCTGCAGCGTCGCCTGCAGCTCCATGCCGTAGCGCTCCGCGCCGTCGGCATCCTGCCCGAGATAGCGCGCCAGCGCATGCTGGCGGCAGGCCGAGGGATCGGCCCCGACGGCGACCATCGGCGCCTTCAGCCGGGGCAGCGTCTCCTCGTCGAGGGCGCGCACGCAGTGGATGCCCGCTGCGCGCAGCGCCTGCAGCACCATTTCGATCAGCTGCTCCATGGGTCCTCCCTTCCGCCCTCGACGCACAGCCCCCACAAAAACAGCTCCGCGTCGTCAAAGACGATCATGTCCGCGCGGCGCACGAGAAAATAGCGCCCCGCAAGATACAGATGCTCCGCGCCCCGGATATCCAGCTCCGGCGGCCCGATATATAAAAACTGCCCGCGCGGCACCTCACCGCCCGTCGGGATCATGTGGTCCATGTTCTGCCAGCTCCGCGAGGTCACGGGCTGCAGGAAGGCCCGCACGATCTCCGTCCGGTCCGGGAACACCGCCTGCACGCTGCTGCCGTAGCGCCGGATGAGGGCCGCGATGCGCCGCTTCATGCCCGCACCCCCAGAAAGCAGGTGTCCGGCTCCATCCACGGTGTGAGCATGTAGAGCGCGCCGCGCACCATGGAGTCGCCGGGGTCCTTCAGCCGGAGCGAGACCTGCCCGGCGTCAAAATCCGTCACGCCCTGCGCCTGCGCCGAAAGCAGCGTCGCCGCGGCAACGAGGGCGGCGGCCATCACAAAGCACTCGCGGCACTCCTTCTCCGGGTCGACGTCCCGGCGGAGCCGGGCACGAAGCCCGGCCTCCGCTGCGGTGCACAGAGCGGGGAGCAGCTCCTCCTCCGTGCCGAGGATGCGCGCGGCGGCCGCCGTGATCTCCTCGCTCATGCCCGTCATACCTCGAGCACCTTCGCCGCCTCCGTGCAGATCTTGCCGAAGCCGGAGATCGACGTGATGGCCGCGCGCTCGAGCTGGCGGTCGATGAGCTTGTCATATTCCACGCCGACGTCGCCCGCCTGCACCATTTCGAGCGCATAGCGGCGGTCAAAGGCGAGGATGCAGCCGTCCGCCATGGCCTGCGTGCGCAGCAGCGACGCGCCGAGCGGCGTTTCGAACTTGCCCGTGCCCTGGAAGTTCAGACCCGTGAGCGGATTCTGCAGCTCCGTCAGCTTCAGGAGCCTGACCATCGTGGCGTTGCTCACGAGCATCGTGTTCATCTCATACGGGGCGAACTGCGCCCAGAATTCCACAAGCTGTGCATACGTCAGCGTGCCCTGCGTGCCGGAGATGGGCGACGTGCCGATGGTGAACACGGCCGCGGCATTGTCGTTGCCGTCGCCGTTGCGCAGGACGTTCACGGCATCCTCGAGATGCATGGCCTGGATCTGCGCGCCGATCTGGCGCAGCATGACGGAGAACAGGTCGAGCTTCTGGAAGCGCAGGGCCTCATAGGATGCCACGAGCATTCTGCCGCGCTTGTACAGGCGGACGAGGTGCTCGCGCGTGCGGATGGCCGTGGCAGGGATGGAAGCGCCCTCTGCCACATAGGCAAGGCTGCGGTCGGCCTCCTCCGGCACGGAGTAGATGCTGCGGTAGTCCATGGCGTCGATACGCGTGACCGTCGCCGTGATGGCGGGCAGGATGTTGGCCTCGTCCATACCCTGGCGCACGGCGCGGGCCAGGAATTCCGGGAACAGCACGGCGGATTCGAACGTGGAGAAGAATTTCTCCACCGTGTCCGAGCCCGCGCCCTTCACGCGGATGCCGAAGCGCTTGAGCTGGCGCTGGAAGGCATCCGTGTTCTCCAGCGGCGTGCCGCGGTAGCCCTCGGAGGGGTCGAGCTGCTCGAGCACCTGCGTGAAGCTGCGGCCGGCCTCGTGATACATGCCCTTTTCGAGATGAATGTTGTCAAATGCCATGTTCGTTTCTCCTTTCCGACTCACAGATAGAGGCCGACGGTCTTCGCGGCGGTGTCCACGCGGAGGACGCGGTACTTTTTCGCATTCTCCGTCACGGCCACGCCGCCCTTGCCGTCGCCCGCCAGCGCGCACTCGCCCACGGTCGGGGCCGTCGTGCCGGTGTAGTGCAGCGTCACAAAGCCAGCGACCTGCACGCAGGCCAGACCGTCGCGCTTGCCCACGACCACGCCGATGAAGTCATTGCCCGCCGCGCAGGCCGCAACGGTATCGTTGGCGTGCATCTTGCACACCGTGTT
>OJQH01000639.1_pt1 | contig 16820 bp, 14 predicted proteins | sample 1601421 | NCBI WGS metagenome assembly OJQH01 (sample SAMN03922503, study PRJEB24848) | human gut metagenome | isolation source: stool sample | host: Homo sapiens | place: Germany | collected 2011-11 | reverse complement strand
GGACGGGAGCCATGACGGACAAGGAACGCACGGCCTGCGAGGCCTACACCATTTCGTTCCCGGAGGAAGTCCTCGGGGATAAGACCCTTGCGGAGACCATCCTGTCGCTCTGCATGGCGCAGGAGGAGACGGAATATGGGACCGTCTATGACGGGGTGGCCCTGCAGCCGTATCTCTATCAGTGCAGCGAGGTCACGGAGGTCGTTTCCAGCATGGACCGGCCGATGCATCTGAACGTGAGCTACAAAACGCAGGACGACATCGAGGCTTCGCTCGAGATCGACTATGACGTGATCGTGCTGCGCTCGGTCTACTACCCGGAGGAGGATGCATATGCGCTCGAGCAGATGGGGAAGGCGGTCTGGATGACGCATTTCCGGTATGGAAGCTAGGAGGGCGGAATGGAAGAGTCTGAACTTAGAAATACCGCCCCGGAATATGACCCCAAGCCCTGCCCGCTCTGCGGCAGGACCATGCGGCGCGGGCTGATTCAAAGCGGCGGTGTCCTGTATTTCACCGATGAGGAGAAGTACTGGATCAACTGGCCGCTGAAGTCCCGCGGGGACATCCCGCTGCTGGGCGGGAAGCTCTTTCCGACCTTCCCGGATGACGGCGCGACGAAGCTCGCCCAGATCTGCACAGACTGCGAGGTCGTTCTCTTCTACTACGGCAAGAAGTGGGACGACCGGCGCTGGAACAGATAAAAACTGCCGGGAAAGCCCTTAGGGCTTTCCCGGCACAGCTTGTCAAAAAGTCCCTTCGGGCTTTTTTCGCCAAGCGGACCTCCACCGGCTGTGCGGTGGAGGCCATTTTTTTGCGCATCAGGTGTTGAAGAAGTAGAAGCCCTCCGTCGGGGTGGGGATGGTGCCGTCCACAATGCCGTTCACGGCGTAGACGAAGAGGATGATATAGAGAATCAGCCACAGCACCGAGACGATCAGCCCGATGATGGACATGATGCGGCCCTTGCGGTTGCGCGGCAGGTCAAAGCCCGCGCGGCGGCGCGAGAGGGACGCGAACACGAGTCCGGCGATGCCGAACTGGATGCCGACGAAAAGCGTGACGAGGGAACAGATGCCGCAGACGAAGGCGACGATGGAAAACGCCTTTGCGGTTCCGGGAACCGGGCGCTGCGGCTCGGGGACGGCAGGGATGATGTCCTGCTGCGGATCATAATTCTGCATGAGGGAGATCTCCTTTCTGATCGTTGGGTTCAGGGTGGGTATCGAGCCACTGCCGCCAGCCGTCCAGATCGTCCGGCTCCGGCGTGGTATCTTCTGCGTTTTCGGGCGTTTTGGCTTCTGCCGGGGCCTCCGGCAGGCTATCCGGCAGCAGGGCGAATTCCGTCACGGGCGGCACGTCCGCCTCGCCGCCGAACAGCGGGCGGCGGCGCAGGAGCAGCGCCAGCAGCAGGAACAGGCCGAGGCTCACGCCGGAGATGATCGCGCCGGTCTTCAGGCCGGGCGCGGTATAGCGCAGCTCGATGGTGTGCTGCCCGGCCGTCAGCGGGAAGGCGATGACGGCGTCCGTCAGCCGGACGCTCTCGGACGAGGCGCTGGCCGTCTGCGCCAGCGGGACTTCAACGCCGTCCACATAGGCGCGCCAGCCGTTCTCGTAGGGAATGGATGTGTAGAACAGGCCGTCCTCTGCGGCGTCCACCGTGCCGGACAGGCTGGTGTCCGTGTCCTCCGTCACGTTCCAGACGCTCCGGGACAGGCGGGAAAGTCCCTCGTCGAACACGGCGTCGTTCTGCTCGGCCACGTCCAGCGAGATCGTGCCCTCCTTACCCTCGGCGACGGGGTAGGTCAGGGTGACGGTGTCGCCCGCATTGAAGCAGCCAAGGCTGAACAGGCAGCGGACCTTGATATTGCGCGTGAACAGCCGCTCGCCGTTGCGGTAGACAGTCAGATCATAGTTGCCGGACGACTTCGTCGTGGCGACGAGCAGACCGTCCTGCGGCACGACATAGGAGATGCTCAGCTCGCTCTGCCCGTCGGCGTCCTGCGTGGAATAGCTGTACTGCGTGCCGCTCGTGCCGCTGGCGCGCAGATCGCAGGCCTCCGGCGCTTCGAGCGTGTCGTATTTCAGGTGGGTATAGAGCGCGTCATCCAGCCCCGTGGCCATGCGGAACATTTCCTCCTGCTCCTTGATGGGGTTATAGACGTTCTGCTCCGCCACAAAGCTGCCCAGCGCAGGGTCCGCCACAAAGCCGAGGCCGAGATAGGCGCGGCTGCGCAGCAGCAGGACATTGCCGGACTGCGCGGCGACGGTCGTGTAGGACGTGTCGCGCTGCTGGCCGTCGCGGTCAATGAGGTATTCGAGGCCGCACATCAGGTTCGTGAACGGGCTGCTCTCATAATAGAGGTAGCGGTTGCTCGCGGGCCACGAGGCCAGACCGAGCGAACGGCTGAAGCGGTTGAAGCGGACGTTTGCCGACGAGGTGAAAACGGAAATGCCGCGGTAGCCGTTGAGCGCGGCGTCATTGAGCGTCTGGTAGGACGTGACCTCCACGCGGCCGCTGCCCTCGGGCACGGCCTGCAGAACGGCCTGCACATCCTCAGACTCGCGCGGATAGGACGAGCGGGACGTGAGCGAGACCTTTGCCACGCCCATGGCGATGCTGCAGACCATTTCCGCCCCGATGACGGCAAACAGCAGCACCATGCTGAGGAGCTGCCGCCTGCGCACCGGGCGATACAGCACGAGCGCAAGGCATACAATGGCCAGCGCCAGCGCGCTCAGGAGCATCCGGCGCATGCTGCCCTCCAGCCCCAGCCCGCACAGGATGATGCCGAGACATACGGGAAGGATGACGAACAGATATCGCTTGCGGAAGCAGTCCAGCAGCGTCCACGCACGGTAGGCCATGACGATGAGCACAAAGCTGAACAGGAAGCTGAAGCGATAGGGGAGCATATTGGGGAAATGCCCGCCGTGCCAGTAATAATCCAGCGTGCGGAACAGGAAGCTCAGCAGGAAGAAGGCGAGAAGGCCGACGCTCAGGAGCTTTTCCCGCAGGCGGACCTTTTTGCAGCACAGGAAGAATACGGCCAGCGCCACGGTCGCAAAGCCGCAGTAGACGTTCGGCAGGCCTTCCATCTTCGTCGGCTCCGTCGAGGTGAGCAGATTTGCCAGCACGCGCCGCGCGCCGTAGGCGAGGCCGGGCAGCGTCTGCTCCTTCAGCAGGTCCAGCGTGCTCTGGCCCTCCGCGGCCTTGCCGGAGGCGTCCTCTGCGATGTTCAGCGCCAGCAGCTCCGGCGCCTCGTTTCCGGCGGAGTGGGTGTTCTGCAGGCCGTAGAGCGTCGGCAGCAGCAGAACGGCTGCCATGCCGACGCCGAGCAGCGTGCACAGCGCGATGCGGCAGAAGCGGCGGAAGAAGCGCTTCCAGCCGTCCCAGCGGCAGATGCACCAGACAAAGAAGCTCAGCCCGACAAAGATGCAGCAGAAAAACGAAAGATAGTAATTGCACAGCAGCGAGAGTGCCAGAGCCAGCGTATACAGGCGGAAGCGGCCCTCGCGCAGCAGGCTGACCATGCCCGCCAGCATCAGCGGCAGGAGGGCCAGCGCATCGAGCCAGATGATGTTCCAATAGTAGCCCGCCACAAAGGAGCACAGGGCGTACATCATGGAAAACGGCACGAGCGCAGGCTCGTTCCGGCGGAACGTCATCCGCAGGAAGACAGCGAAGAACAGACCGGCCAGTCCGATCTTCGTCAGAACGAGCAGCGCGAAGAATTCCCGCAGCAGCGACGCCGGGACCAGCACGGACAAAAGATAGAGGGGACTGGAGAGATAGTAGGCATACAGCGGCAGGTAGCCGATGCCCATGCCTGCCTCGCGCAGGTACTGCAGCGAGCCGCCGGAGCGGAGCTTTTCCCGGAATGAGACGAAGAAGGGGTAATACTGATGCCACATGTCGTGCGCCAGCACCTGCCGGTCGCCGAACGGCCACAGGCCGCCGAGCACGAAGCACAGCAGCATCACGCCGAACGGCACGGCGAACGACAGGGCGAGATAGCGGCGCTTCCGCCGCGTGCGGTCAATTTTCTGCATGGGAGGGCCTCCTTTGCGCCATGCGGCGGAGAAGTTGGGGAATAGTTGCCTCGAAGCTCACGCCGTACCAGCGGGCGTCCGGTTCGCGCCGGGTCTCGGCGATGGTGTCCGCAACGTAGGCGGAGGCCAGCTCCATGGCATCGTGCACGCTCCAGCCGAGCGTCAGCGCGCCTGCGCAGGTGCTGGCGAACAGGTCGCCCGTGCCGTAGAACACGGCGGGAACATACGGTGCGCTGCACTGCGACACCGCGCCCGCGGCATCCATGCACGCCACGCCGACGCGGCCTGGCTCCGTCCGGACGCCGGTCAGGATGGCCGTGCGCGCCCCGAGCGCGAGCAGCCGCTCCAGGAGCGTGCGGATGTAGCTGTCGTCATGCGTCTCTCGGTATTCCAGCCCGGTCAGCAGGCAGGCCTCCGTGATGTTCGGCGTGATGAGGTCAGCCTGCGCGCAGAGCGTGCGGAGCACGGCGGGGAAGTTCGGCTCCAGCCCGGCATACAGCGCGCCGTGGTCGGCCATGACAGGGTCCACGAGCCGCATGGCGGGGAAGCGCGTGAAGAAGTCGAGCGCCTGATCCACCTGAGCTCTGCCGCCGAGATAGCCGGTGTAGATCATGTCGAACTGCAGGCCAAGCTGCTGCCAGTGGTCCGCGACCGGCGTGAGCGAGAGCGGCTCATAGCGGAAGCCCTCGAAGGCGGTGTGCGCCGAGAGTACGGCCGTCGGCAGCACGGCGCATTCCAGCCCCATGGCGGAGAGCACCGGCAGCGCAACGGTCAGCGAGCATTTTCCGATGCAGGACAGGTCCTGCATGGTGACGATTCGTTTCATAATCATGACTCCAGAGCGTAAGTTCATATTCATTATAACGCGCTTTTGCCGGAAAGGAAAGCCCTGCTGCGAAAAAAGGCATTCCGGCCCGTTAAAAAGTTTTTTGGAAAATATTGTGGTTAGGACTTGAAATAACCACAAGATATAGTATAATAGGGGTGCGTGAACGACGGCCGGATGCTGCACTGCCTCAAAAAATGCGCAGCGGGAAACGGCTGGGATCGTTCTGAAAGGATCGAGAATTCGGAGTAACACAGAGAAACGGGCAAAGCCCAGGGAGAGAATACCATGAAGATTATCAAGAGAAACGGAGCGGAAGAGACGTTCCGCATCGAAAAAATCATCGTGGCCATCACAAAGGCCAACAATGCGGCCGAGGAGGCCGAGCGCCTGACGCCGCTGCAGATCGACCGCATCGCGCAGGCCGTCGAGATCCGCTGCGAGGAAATGAACCGCAGCCTGTCCGTCGAGGAGATCCAGGATCTCGTCGAGGACCAGATCATGGCGCACGGGGCCTTCGAGGTCGCCAAGCGCTATATCACCTATCGCTATACCCGCAGCCTTGTCCGCCAGTCCAACACGACGGACGACCGCATCCTGTCCCTCATCGAATGCAACAACGAGGAGGTCAAGCAGGAGAACGCCAACAAGAACCCGACCATCAACGCCGTGCAGCGCGACTATATGGCGGGCGAGGTCTCGAAGGATATCACGCGCCGCATCCTGCTGCCGCGCGACATCGTCGAGGCGCATGAGGCCGGTATCATCCACTTCCACGATGCGGATTACTATGCCCAGCACATGCACAACTGCGACCTCGTCAATCTCGAGGACATGCTGCAGAACGGCACGGTCATCTCCGGCACGCTCATTGAGAAGCCGCATTCCTTCTCTACGGCCTGCAATATCGCCACGCAGATCATCGCGCAGATCGCCTCGAACCAGTATGGCGGCCAGTCCATCTCTCTGACGCATCTGGCCCCGTTCGTGGACGTCAGCCGCCGGAAGATCCGCGAGAGTGTGGTGCGCGAGATCCGTGAGCTCGGGGCCGAGGCCGCGGAGGAGCGTATTTCCAAGATCGTCGAGGAGCGCCTGCGCGAGGAGATCAAGCGCGGCGTGCAGACCATCCAGTATCAGGTCGTCACGCTCATGACGACGAACGGCCAGGCGCCGTTCATCACGGTGTTCATGTACCTCGGTGAGGCACGCAATCCGCAGGAGAAGCACGATCTGGCCATCATCATCGAGGAGACGCTCCGTCAGCGCTATCAGGGCGTGAAGAACGAAAAGGGCGTGTGGATCACCCCGGCCTTCCCGAAGCTCATCTATGTGCTCGAGGAGGACAACATCCACGAGGATTCGAAGTATTTCTACCTGACACGGCTGGCTGCGGAGTGCACGGCGCGCCGCATGGTGCCGGACTATATCTCCGAGAAGAAAATGCGCGAGCTCAAGCTCTCGAAGGGCGAGACGCCGGGCAACGGCGATGTCTACACCTGCATGGGCTGCCGCAGCTTCCTGACGCCGGATTCCTCCGGCAACGGCTGGGACAACGTGGCCAATGCCGGGAACTATGAGCCGGGCAAGCCGAAGTATTACGGCCGCTTCAACCAGGGCGTCGTGACGCTGAACCTTGTCGATGTGGCGCTGTCCTCCGGCAAGGAAATGGACAAGTTCTGGAAAATTTTCGACGAGCGGCTGGACCTGTGCTACCGCGCACTGATGTGCCGTCACGAGCGCCTGAAGGGCACGCTGTCCGACGCGGCCCCCATCCTGTGGCAGTATGGCGCGCTGGCGCGCCTGCCGAAGGGCGAGCCCATTGACAAGCTCCTCTACAACGGCTATTCGACCATCTCGCTCGGCTATGCGGGCCTGTATGAGTGCGTGAAGTATATGACGGGCAAGTCCCACACCGATCCCTCGGCGACGCCGTTTGCGCTGGATGTTATGCGCTATCTGAACGCGGCCTGCGCCAAGTGGCGCGCGGAGACGCACATCGACTTCAGCCTCTATGGCACGCCGCTGGAATCCACGACCTACAAATTTGCCAAGTGCCTGCAGAAGCGCTTTGGCATCGTCCCCGGCGTGACGGACAAGAGCTATATCACGAACTCCTATCACATCCATGTGACGGAGAAGATCAACGCCTTCGACAAGCTGGCCTTTGAGTCGCAGTTCCAGGCTCTTTCGCCCGGCGGCGCCATCAGCTATGTCGAGGTGCCGGATATGCAGAACAACATCGATGCCGTGCTCGAGGTCATGAAGTTCATCTACGACAACATCATGTATGCCGAGCTGAACACGAAGTCCGATTATTGCCAGGTCTGCGGCTACGACGGCGAGATCGAGGTGCTGGAGGACACGGATGGCAAGCTCGTCTGGACCTGCCCGAACTGCGGCAACACCGACCAGAGCAAGATGAATGTCGCCCGCCGCACCTGCGGCTACATCGGCACGCAGTTCTGGAATCAGGGCAGAACGCAGGAGATCAAGGAGCGCGTGCTGCACCTGTAAGACGTGCTTCTGTGCCAAAAGTTCCAATATTCCGGGTGGGGCTGCTGTTAACGGCAGCCCCACCGCAGTCTGTCGAAAAGCCTTCCCAGCTGAAGGCAAAGGAAATCGTCAGAGTTTCCTCAGTTTGTATAAAGAGCCTCGCAGAGTTTGCACTCGCAAGCGCAAAGAAAATAGGAATCATTTTCTCCGGCGGCGTGTACGTCGGAGAAAATACCGCTCGGCTCGCAAACGTGCGAAGGGCGTGCCCTTCGTGCGCTGCAGCGAGCCGCAGCCCCTTTCAAACGAGAGCCCAGTGAAACGGGTCTCGTTTGAGAGCGTGTCGAAAAGGCTTTTTCGACACGCTCGGGTAGGGCTGCTGTTAACGGCAGCCCCACCGATATTTCGGGAGGAAAAACCATGTTCGGCGATCTGCATATCCATATGATCCTCGACGGCGTGTATTATCGCGCCGCCATCGACGCGCAGAAGGAGCATCCGCTTGACGGCCTCGTCCGCGCGCGGCTGTCTGATTATCAGGCGCGCGGGGTCTGCCTCCTGCGCGACGGCGGGGACGCCTGGGGCGTCAGCCTGCGGGCGCGGGAGCTGGCGGGGGAATACGGCATCGATTACCGCAGTCCAGCCTTTCCCATCTACCGCCGCGGGCACTATGGGGCCTTCATCGGCCGCGGCTTCGACACGGAGGACGAATACCGCGCCCTGCTGGACGAGGCAGGGGAGAAGCGGGCGGACTTCATCAAGCTCATGATCTCCGGCCTCATCGATTTTGACCACTTCGGCGTTCTGACGGAGCCGGGCCCGGAGCCGCAGGACATCCGCCGGATGATCGAGCTGGCCCACGCGGCCGGATTTGCCGTTATGGCGCATGCGAACGGTGACCGCGCCGTTACGGCGGCCCTGCAGGCGGGCGTGGACTCCATCGAGCATGGAGCCTACCTTTCCGAGAGCGTACTGCTCCGCATGGCGCAGCAGCGCACGCTGTGGGTGCCGACGCTCTCGACCATCGGGAATCTGATCGGCAGCGGGCGCTATCCCGACGCCGTGCTGAAGCGCCTGCTTGCCCAGCAGCAGGAGGCCATCCGCTTTGTCGCCGCGCACGGCGGCCGCATCGGCCTCGGCAGCGATGCCGGGGCGTGGCATGTGATGCACGGACAGGCCATTTCGGACGAGCTCGGGTATCTCACTGCAGCGCTCGGCCCGCGCACGGAGCCGCTTCTGCTGGAGGCCGAAGCGTACGCTTCTGTTACATTCTGCCGAAAGTGACCGTTGATTTGCCGAAATTTCTCCGATATAATAATTAAGGAACCTCTGAATAAATCGACTGCGGCGCTCAGCGGGTCTTTCGCCCCAACTTATCGGTTTGAAAATCTTGAAATACACAAAGTATTCCTGCAATTTCCAAACCTCAATTTGGAACAAAATCCCTCGCTGACCGCTCTTGCAATTTAATCAGAGGTTCCTTAAAAATGCCAAAAGGAGAGAGAACGGTATGCAATATGTGCTTTTTAATCCGCAGGCCGGAAACGGCAGCGGTGCGCAGCAGGCACGCGCTCTGAACGCGCGCTTCCCGGAGGAGACGTTTTCCTATACCGATATGACAACGATCAGCGACTATGCGGCCTGGCTCGGCACGCTCCCGGCGGATGCGTCCCTTATCATCGCGGGCGGCGACGGCACGCTGAACCGCTTTCTCAACGACACGGACGGTATGGCCCTCCCGGAGCAGCTCTATTATTTCGCCACCGGCAGCGGAAACGACTTCCTGCATGACCTTGGCCTCGAGAAGGGCGCGGACCCGGTCCCTGTGGCGCAGTATCTGCGCGATCTGCCCACGGTCACGGTGAACGGAAAGCTCTGGCGCTTCCTAAACGGCATCGGCTACGGCATTGACGGCTACTGCTGCGAGGTCGGCGACGCTCTGCGCGGCAAGTCCGACAAGCCCGTGAATTATACGGCCATCGCCATCAAGGGCCTGCTGTTTCACTTCCACCCGGCTAACGCCGAGGTCACGGTCGATGGCAAGACGAAGCGCTATCGCCGCGTCTGGCTCGCGCCGACGATGAACGGCCGCTTTTACGGCGGCGGCATGATGGTCACGCCGGACCAGCATCGCGGCAATGCTGAGGGCAAGGTCAGCGTGTGCGTCATGCACGGCAGCGGCAAGATCAAGACACTGGCGGTATTCCCGTCCATTTTCAAGGGCGGCCATGTGAAGCACACGGAAATGGTCGAGATCCTGACAGGCCATGACATCGAGGTGCGCTTTGACCGCCCCTGTGCGCTGCAGATCGACGGCGAGACCATCCGGAATGTGACTTCCTACAGCGTCCACGCGGGCGTCCCTGCGCGGGTCTGACAGAAAAAACGGCCGGAGTATGTATTCCTCCAGCCGACGGTGTGTCAAAAAAGCCTCGCAGAGTTCGCCGTCCGCAGGCGGCGAATCAAATCGGATCATTTTCTCCGGCGGCGTGTACGTCGGAGAAAAATACTGCGCAGTCCGCCAGTGTGCGGATCGTCCGGCAAAGGCGGACGATCGTGCGCGCAGCGGACGGTAGTCCCTTTGTTTGGAAAGCCCAAAGGGCTTTCCAAACAGTTAATTGGCCGGAGCGCTCAGCGCTCCGGCCGTTTTATGTGGGTTTTACTGCTTCGTGAAGACCATGGGGAACAGATCGCCCAGCATCTCGCTGAGAGACTGCAGGTCCATCGCGTCGCCCGTGACGGACGTGAAGGTCAGCTTGCCGCCCTCGAGCGTGTAGGAAACATAGTCCTCTTCGGAGAAGTCGGCTTCCTGCTCCTCAAAATAGAGCTTGCCGTCAGCTGCCTTGTAGACGCCGGACTCCTCGTCCTCTTCCAGAGAGCTCAGCAGGGACTCTTCGTCGAGCTGGCTGATCTGTTCGGCGACATAGTCCGAAACGCTGGAGCCGGTGCTCTGCTCGAAGGCAGCGTCGTAGTCCTCACGGGACAGCCCGGATTCCTCGGCGGTCTTGTAGAGCGCCGCCTCAATGGCGGAGCCGCAGCCCTGCAGATAGGTGTGCAGCGCGGTAACGGTGGCTTCCTTGTCGGCCTGCATGGAATAGGTGCCGTCTTCGCCCAGCGTCAGAGTGTAGGGAACGGGCAGGGTCAGGTCGGCCAGATCCTCTTCGGCAAGGCCGAGCTGGGTCATGACGGAGTTCAGGGCAGGGGCCAGATCGAGATCGATCTTGTAGGTACCGGGCAGGTCGGACTTGCCGCCGCCGCAGCCGACGAGCGCAAGGACAAGGGCCAGCGCCAGCAGGCACAGTGCGAGAGACTTTACATGTTTCATGATTTTCTTCCTTTCTTTTTTGCAAAAAATGCAAGTTGATTATAGCATAACGGGATGCGGGTGTCAATCCATCGGGCGGCCGTTTAGAACGGTTTCTGCCAGCCGGTCGCCCTCGTAGCGGAGCTTCAGCGAAAAAAACGGCGCATGCTCCCGCATAAGGCGCAGGAAAATGCGGTCCCCCTCCCACTGCGGCAGGGCGGCGAACTGTGCCTCCGGGATCCATGCCAGCTCGCCCTCGTCGCAGTCCCGCAGGCTCCCGCGGCAGGCCGAGGCGTGGAACAGGTGCATGTATTCGCCCTCCCAGCAGTCGCTGACGAAGGTCACGATGCCGCAGTAGCGGTACTCCGTCAGCTCCAGCCCCGTCTCCTCACGAAATTCGCGGCGGACGCAGTCGTCCGGGCTTTCGTTTTCTTCAAATTTTCCGCCGATGCCGATCCATTTGTCGTGATTCGGATCGTTTTCCTTTTTGTTGCGGTGCAGCAGGAGCCAACTCCCGTCCTGCTCCAGATAGCAAAGCGTGGTATTTTTCATAGCGTTCTCCTGAAAAAAGCCCCTGCAATCGCATGACGGTTGCAGGGGCCGGTTTTATTCTGCGGCGCTGGGATCGGTGGCGGGGTTCACGATGACTTTCACGGCGTTGTGCAGGTTCTCTGCGACGCAGTGCGCCTGCCCCTTGGCCTGCTCGCCGTCGAGCGTCCAATCCATGTCGGCGGGGGCGTCGATCTCCAGATGGCTGGCGCTCGTGAACGTCAGCATGGGCGTGTGGTAATCCTGCGTCGTCAGGGCCAGCACGCAGTCGCTCAGCTCCATCAGGCTCTGCGGCTTGCGCACAAGCAGCAGCTCGAACACGCCGTCGTTCATGTCCACGATCTCCGGGGAGAGCGTCAGAATGCCCGCAACGGATGTGGAGTTGCTGATGGCGCCGAAGATATAGTCGTCCTCGAGCACGGTCTCGTGGTCGAGCAGAAAGCGCACATGGCGGCTGCGGATGGACGGCAGCTCCTTGATGCCGCCGAGCACATAGGCCAGATGGCCCAGCGCATTTTTTACGCTCTGCGACGTGGCGTAGGATGCGCGGGTGAACGCGCCGAACGAGGCGACATAGGAGAAGCAGCGGCCGTTGAAGCTGCCGAGGTCCAGTGTGTGCGGCTCGCCCTCGACGATGTCGCGCGCGGCCTGCAGCAGGTTGCGCGACAGGTGCATGCTGCTGGCAAAGTCGTTCGTGCTGCCTGCGGGGATGTAGCCGATGGGCGTGTCGCTTCCGGCCGCATAGACACCGGAGACAACCTCATTGAATGTGCCGTCGCCGCCTGCGCAGACCACGCAGTCGAATTCGCGGCAGCGGGATGCTGCGACCTGCGTTGCGTCGCCGCGGGCAGCCGTTGTATAGACCGTGACGTCGTAGCCGCCGCGGTTGAAAATGCTGACGATCTCCGCCAGCGCGCGGTTCGCACGCTTTTTTCCCGAGCAGGGGTTCAGAATGAGCAGCAGCCTCTTCATCGCACGATCCTCATGCGGAAACGCACCCAGACAAAGATGCAGCCTGCGGCGATCACAAGGCCGATGCCGAGCAGCGCCCACTGCTCCTTGGAGCGCGGCTTGCGGATATGGAACGGCATCACAAAGCTGGCGCCAGTCAGCGCCATAACAACGAGCAGCGCCCCATGCAGGATCGCGGCACGCTGGAAAATATCGAGGAAGCAGAAGAAAAACGGGAAAATGAGCGCGGCTGAGGTGATGGGAAGGCCCGTGTAGGTCTTGCGGCACTCGTCCGTCTCCTGCTGGCGCAGCTCCTCCGTCACGTTGAAATAGGCAAGGCGAATGAGCCCGGCGAGCACATAGAGCGCCGCAATCAGCACGGCATACCAGACAGAGCCGCACACGACAATCGTGATGACGGCGGGCAGGATGCCGAAGGCAACGATGTCGCACAGAGAGTCAATCTGAATGCCGAAGCCCTTCTGCTCCGCCGTGCGGTTCTTCTTCGTGCGGGCGACGCGGCCGTCAAACATATCGCAAAGGCCGCTGAACATCAAACAGAGGATTGCCAGCAGCGGGTGGCGGGCGACGGCCAGCCCGATGCCGGTCACGGCAGACAGCAGGCTGAGGTAGGTCAGAATGACCGTGTAATCATAGAAACCAATCATAAATAACTCCTTCTGCCGCAGGACGGCACCGGAAAACGGACGTCGGATAGACGAATCATAGTCGTCTTGTTATTATCCCACATTTTCGGCGATTCGTCAAGTCCCGGTATTTTCCGACAGAATGCGGCAGAGCAGGACGGAAAAGGCGTGGTCCTGCGCGGGCTTCCGGGCAGCCGTACGGTGCAGGCGGACACCGCCGCGGCGCAGGCGGGCGGACTCGGCGCGAACGGTGAGCAGAGCGTCGATATTGTCCTTTGTGTAGGCATGGCCCGCCGGATGCAGGGCCTGCGCGCTGCGCGCAAGGCACAGGGCGGCAAGGCCGTAGTCCTGCGTGATCACAACGTCGCCGGGGCGCAGGTGCGACAGCAGCAGATAGTCCGTGCTGTCGTGCCCGCAGTCCGCAACAAAGACCTCCACGCCGGGAATGGAAAAGACATGCGCCGTGTCGCAGAACAGCAGACACGGCACATGGAAGGCGGCGCATTGCCGCACGGTCTCGCGGACGACGGGGCAGCCGTCCGCATCGATCAGAACGCGCATGGGCTTCAGTGGCGGGGCGTCAGCAGGCCGCGCTTGTCGTGGATGACATTGCGCGGGCAGGCCATGGCGCACATGCCGCAGGAGAGGCACTTATCCGCGTAGATAAAGGCGCGGTTTTCCGAAACGACGATGGCTCCGGCCGGGCAGGTGCGCTCGCACAGGCCGCAGCCGATGCAGCTCACGGCGCAGACATCGCGGCAGCGGGCGTCCTTGTTCGAGCAGAGGACGACAATGGGGTTGTCCTCGAGCCGCAGGTGGATGACGCGCTGCGGGCAGGCCTGATAGCACGCGCCGCAGCCGATGCAGCGGCTCTCGTCGACCTCGGCCACGCCGTAGGAGTTCAGCGAGATCGCGCCGAAGCGGCAGACCTCCATGCACGCACCGCAGCCGGTGCAGCCGTAGAGGCAAAGATCGTAGCCCTCCGGGCTCTGGTTGGCGCGGCAGCCGCCGTTGCAGTGGACGCAGGCAACCTTGGACGGGAACTTCTTTCTGACTTTCATCTCATGCAACCTCCCCGTTATTTGCGTGCATAGGGCGTGCCGGTCAGCGGCAGACTGGTGCGCGGCTCGCCGTCGAGCCGGTAATAGGCGTCCGCAATGGCCGGTGCGGTGGGGATCGAGGTGATCTCACCGATGCCGATCGCGCCGCAGGCCACGTTCAGGCCCGGCTTGTCGATGACAATGGCCTTGATCTCCGGCACCTGATGGGCACGGAACAGGCCGAGCGTGCCGAAGCGCGCCGTCGGGCGGCAGTTTTCGTCGATGGGATACTGCTCCGTCAGGGCATAGCCCATGGACATGACGACGCCGCCCTCGATCTGGCCCTCGCAGGAGAGCGGGTTGATGGCCTTGCCGACGTCGTGCGCGGCTATCATTTTGCGGATGAGGCCGGTCTTCTCGTCGAGGATGCAGACCTGCGTGGCGTAGCCGTAGGCGACGTGGGAGACCGGGTTCGGCACATCCGCACCGAGCGGGTCGGTCTTCGCGAGGTATTCGCCGTAGAATTCTTTCCCGATGAGGTCGCTGAGCGACTTTCCGGCCAGCGCCTCGTGGAGCTGCAGGCAGGCGCGGCGGCAGGCCTCGCCGGTCACAAGCGTCTGGCGGGAGCCGGACGTGTCGCCGGAGTCCGGGGCGATCCAGGTGTTGGAACGCTCATAGACGATGTCGTCGCGGGAGAGGTTCGTGTTTGAGCAGACCATCTGCACCAGCACGGTGCCGAGGCCCTGCCCGATGCACGAAGCGCCGGAATAGATATGGACCTTGGAATCGCCCTCGACGATGAGCTTGCAGCGGCCCCAGTCCGGCAGGCCGACGCCGAGGCCGGCATTCTTCATGGCGCAGGCGATGCCCTTGATCTTGGCGTTGTCGTATTCGTCCTTTACGGCAAGGAGCGTCTCCACAAGGCCGGTAGAGTCATCGACGATCTGCCCGTTCGGCAGCACACCGCCGGGACGGATGGCGTTGCGGTAGCGGATCTCCCACGGGGAGATGCCGACAAGGTCGGCCGCGCGGTTCAGCAGCGTCTCCACGGCGAAGCACGTCTGCGTGACGCCAAAGCCGCGGAACGCACCGGCAGGCGGGTTGTTCGTATAGTAGGCATAACCGTCGATCTCGAAGTTTTCGTAGGCATAGGGACCGGCGGCGTGCGTGCAGGCGCGCTCGAGCACCGGGCCGCCCAGCGAGGCGTAAGCACCGGTGTCGGAGATGACCTTGGCCTTCACGCCCTGGATGATGCCGTTTTCGTCCACGCCCATCGTGAAGTCCATCTCGAAGGGATGGCGCTTCGGGTGGATGAGCAGGGACTCGGCGCGCGTCAGCTTGCACTTGACGGCGCGGCCGGTCTTATAGGCGATGAGCGCGGCCAGCGGCTGGACGGTCATGTCCTCCTTGCCGCCGAAGCCGCCGCCGACGAGGGCATTCTGGATCTTGACCTTCTCGGGCGGCAGGCCGAGGGCCATCGTGACCTCGTGCAGCGTGGTGTGGGCGCTCTGGTCCGTCGTGTAGAGGCGGATGCCGTCTCCGTCCGGCACGGCCACGGCGCATTCCGGCTCAAGGAAGGCGTGCTCCGTGAACGGGGTGGAGAAGTGATCCTGCACGACAAATTTCGAGTGGGCAATGGCCTCCTCGGCATTGCCGCGGGAAACGTGCTTATGCGTCAGCAGGTTGCCCTTGCGGTGGACGAGCGGCGCATAGGGCGCGGCGGCCTCCTCGGGGTTGTGCACGGCGGGCAAAATCTCATATTCCACCTTGACGAGCTTCTTGGCCTTTTCCAGAATCTCCGGCGTCTCAGCCGCGACAAGGGCCAGCGCGTCGCCGAGGAAGTGGACGACGCCGCCGACGGGGACCATGACGTCCCAGTCGTGGACGATGTGTCCGATGATGTTCTCGCCCGGCACATCCGCTGCGGTCAGCACGCAGATAACGCCGGGCAGCGCGGCCGCCTTGGACGTGTCGATGGACAGCACGCGGGCGCGCGGATATTTGCTGCGCACGGCGGAGCCGTAGCACATTTTTTCGGGGTAGTAATCGTCGGGGTATTTGCCGGTGCCGAGGACCTTCTCCTCGACGTCCAGACGCTGGACACGGGAGCCGATCTTCCAGTCCGTCGTGGCGGGCAGGGGGATCTTCTTTTCACGCAGGATCTTCCCGGCCAGACGGATGGCCCCGACGATCTTGACATAGCCGGTGCAGCGGCAGTAGTTGTTTTTCAGTCCGTCGTAGATTTCCGGCTCGGTCGGAGCCGGATGGTGCAGCAGCAGCGCCTTTGTCGCCATCACCATGCCCGGTGTGCAGAAGCCGCACTGCACAGCGCCGACATCGAGAAACGAGTGCTGAATCACCTGCAGCATGGTGTCATTCGGTGCGTTTTCGATGGTTTCGACGGCTTTGCCGTCCAGTCGGCGCACGAGCGTCACGCATGAGCGCGTCAGCCTGCCGTCCACCAGCACGCTGCATGCGCCGCAGTGACCGGTGCTGCAGGCTTCTTTTGTGCCCTTCATGCACTTTACATTGCGGAGATATTCGAGCAGGGTGCGGTTTTCACCGTCTTCTATTTCAATTTGTGTGCCATTGAGCGTAAATCGTATCATAGGATTTCGCCCTCCTGCTGTTACTTGATTTTTGCTTTGATGCGCATGAAGCGTCTGTGACCGGAGTCAAGCGCCTCGTAAAAGTCCTCGCTGTCCTTCGGGTCGTCTTTTGTCAGCTTAGAGACCACATACATCAGCACGAACGCGGTCGCCAGACCGATCGTGCCGTACCACACATAGCCGAGATCCCAGACGAAGAAGGTCAGGCAGATGATGATCGCACCGACCGAAATCGAGGTGATAGCGGCTTTTCGGGTTGCCCACTTGCAGTAAATGCCGAATACCAGCGCCGGGAACAGCGATTCGACCAGGGAATCCGCGAAAATCATCAGATTGTAGACGTATTCCCAG
>OJQH01000577.1_pt1 | contig 18518 bp, 15 predicted proteins | sample 1601421 | NCBI WGS metagenome assembly OJQH01 (sample SAMN03922503, study PRJEB24848) | human gut metagenome | isolation source: stool sample | host: Homo sapiens | place: Germany | collected 2011-11 | reverse complement strand
AATTGCATTAATTAAAGAGTCAACATCTTCAAAATATTCCGTTATAAAAGTTTTACTTTTCACATTTTTATAAGATAAATCTTCTTTACAAAAGCTACTTGGTTTCTTTTTAGATTTTTTGTAATCCTCATATTTGTTTTCGTTACAGATAATTAACATTTCAATTTCAGGCGCAGTAATTATATTTATTACATCAATCTTATGTTGGTAGGCTCTGCTGATTTTGAAGTTTTCGTTTCGTGAATCCAGGATTCTTAATACCGTTATTTTGTCATCAAAACCTTTTCTCAGATATTGCTGTTCAAATTTTTGACCACTACGACTTCTAAGTACATCTTCTTCGAGTAAATCTTTTCTGTCAAAAATAAGTTTATTGCTATCCAGCAAAATGTTGATAATAACTTGTTCTGCAGTGCCTTCACATATACATGCTATATATTTAGAAAATTCCATCGTTTCCTCCTAAATGCTATCGCTGATAATAGCATTTTTCAAATTCATATATGCATCGTACATGGGAAGTGTACCTCCCAAAAGACCGCTTTGATATGCTTCACTCTTTTTTATATCATTTCTTTTTAAAATTTTCGATAAGTTTTCTATAGTTATTCCTTGACGATTTCTGACAATATATATATTGTCGTTGCGCTCAAATTCGTCAAGCAATTCAGAATAGTGGGTTGAAAAAATAAGGGTAGCGCCTTTTTTATTAACCTTTTTATCCATATAAAAACGAATTAAAGTTGATACGATTTCTCTGTTAAAGTGGTTTTCTAACTCGTCTATTATTAGATATCCTCCGTTATTGAATATGTGAATAGCGTATAAAAATGTATTGATGCCCTTTATCGTACCGGAAGAGAGATAACGATTTAATTCAGAAAATTGATTCAAAATCATCTCGTTTTTTGACTTAAACTTTAAATGAATATTTGATTTATTTTTTTCTTTATTTATTTTTAAATATTCTATGCTCGGATCAAAAAAAGAAATTAATTCAACAGGACAGTCTTCAGATATATCTAATTCATTAATGTTAGTATAACGGAGCATATCTGTATAATTAATAGATTCTTTGTTTCTTTTATTGAAGGCGACCATAATACTAACATCATCTAAAAGAAATTCAGAATTAACATCGCGAGTAAAATTAGTTTCTATATCTGAGAAATCATATAAGGCTTTTTTTGTCCTAATTTTGGATACATCCTTTGATTTCAGTGTTTCGGAAACAATTTTTAACTTATTATCTTCCTTGGCAATAACAGTATTTAGAAGATTTATCGATTTGTTGTTTTGAGTTTCAGAGAAAAAGAAAGTTTCGAAAGAAACTGTATTATTATCGGCTATACCATCTAAAACTTCAGAACAAGTAATACTGTTTATCGGGGTATTGTTTAACATGCCAAAAACAAAAGTTATTAATTTTAGCACAGAAGTTTTACCGGAAGCATTGATTCCGGTAAATGAAATAACATTATTTTTATAAAAAGTGTTAGATGGTGTAGAAAATAGTTCGCTCATGTTTTCTGCATTTTCACTATTAACTCGTTGTTGAGGTAAAAAGTCAATTTCGCATATTCCGTTAAATAAAGGAAGATCTTTGGCTGCTATTTTTAAAATTTTCATGTGAATTACTCCTACTAATTACGCAATATATGTTTTTATATGTGTATTATACCACTATAAATGCAATTATTCAAGGATAAAAACGGAAATCACGGTTTTAGATGTAAAAACAAACGATTTTGAAATACAGAATAATCTATATAACGCTGTTTGCCATAAATACTTTCATTGAAAATTATAGCCCAAAAAGGCGGAAATGTTCAATGAAACCGTCCTGTTATTTTAATTTAGCTACAAAAAACAAAATTCATCAACCACAGGGTAGATAATGGGACAGTGGTTTTCGGTATAATATAGTTGACAGATGGGAACATCGGGCAAAAATAAAATTTTATCAAAATATCAAAATGTCAGTCCAGCGGTGATATGTCAAAAGATAAAAGATTAAAAAGGCATATATTTTTGCATATATCTCATAAATGCAAAAAACACCCACCTAAACCCTGTCGACCAAATTTTTAAAAAATGAGCAGGGCGTAGCTCGTCGGCAAGCAGACCGAATCTACTTTGCCGGACAGTATAAGCGGTTGTCTTTCAGCAGACGAAAGACTAAACGCACAAATTTATGGGCAGTTAAAGCGAGAGCACGTTTGTGTTGGCATCTGTTTACCTCTTTGTATTTGAGGTGGTAGAAGTCGCTGTATTCCTTGTCGCATCTTACAAGAGAAAATGCAGCTTCACACAGATAATACTTTGAAAATCAATTGCCGGATGGAATGAGCCTTGTAACTTCGGTCTCAAAGCCACCGGACCGGTGTTGTTTCCAGGCAAGACCTGCATATTTGGCAAGTGCACCAGTAAAGGTGGTTTTTTAACCACCTTTTTTATTTTTTGCCAAAATTACTTAAAATGCCTTAAAAGTGGCTTAAACACTGGGTTTTTGAGATTTCAAAAATTCAGTTGAGTAATTTTGAATTAAGTTAAAACAAGATAAAATGCAGTCAAACTTACTGTCAAACTTACTGTCATTTTAGTTTGCCTGCCGATTTTCAAGGAAACAAGATAATATATTTTTGAATTTTATTACACCGTAGCACAAAGATTTTTTACTCGCAAATTTCAAAAACGAACTGTATAACATTACTGCAATATCCAAAAACTGCCAATGCATAAACCTTTGAGCATGCTAAAAAATCAATATTTTTTTGTTTAAGGGTTGGACTAATGAATGAAATGTTTAGTATAATATTATTGATAGGTAAAAATGTCAGAGAAATCGATTGCATTTTTGCAGATTCCCTTTGATTAAGTTAGCTTTTGAAAAAATAGCCCTGAAAGCAACTTGTCAAAAATTAGTAAATTATATATCGGAGGTTATATTATGAAAAAGATTTATCTCGTTGCTAGACAGAATGTTCATAGTGTTGCTAAACATGAATTACATGATTATAAAGGTCTTGAATGTTTGGATGGAATTCGTTACGGCAAACCAAAATATATTGACGATAATATAAATCCGCTCTCGGTTGCAGATGACTTAAAGCTTGAATTTGAAAATGATAATGTAGAATGGTATGCAGCCAAATATTCAATTCGTTTTGAAGATGGCAGTGAAATTGAAATTTAAAGATAAGTATAAAGGCTGAGGATATTTGCTCCTCAGCTTTTTGTTTATTCAAGTGCTAATATTTTATAGATTTCGTATAACAAAATACACAAAAAAGTGATTAAAAAAGCAGGTATTATAAATAATTTTATTGAATTCGACATGGTGATGTGATATAATTAAACTTATAATTGTAACTTTATACATAAATAATAATCGAATACAAATCATTGAGAGGAAAGGAAAATAGAAATGGCTCAAAAAAATAATGCAAATCTTGGCTTTGAAAAACAAATATGGGATGCGGCTTGTGTGCTTTGGGGACACATTCCTGCGGCAGAATACAGAAAGGTTATCGTAGGTCTTATTTTTCTGCGTTATATATCAAGTGCATTTGAAAAACGCTATCAGGAACTCGTAGCTGAGGGTGACGGGTTTGAAGATGATAGGGATGCATATACTATGGAAAATATTTTCTTTGTTCCCGAAAATGCCCGTTGGAGCAAAATTGCTTCTGCTGCTCACACACCTGAAATAGGAACAGTTATTGATGATGCAATGAGAGCCATAGAAAAGGAAAACACAACCCTTAAAAATGTATTGCCTAAGAACTACGCAAGTCCTGATTTAGACAAGCGTGTTTTGGGCGATGTTGTTGACCTGTTCACTAATATGGATATGGGCGACACCGAGGAAAGCAAAGACCTGCTCGGCAGAACTTATGAGTATTGTATTCAGCAGTTCGCCGCATACGAAGGCGTTAAGGGTGGCGAGTTCTATACTCCTGCAAGTATTGTTAAAACAATCGTTGCTATCTTAAAGCCGTTCAAAAACTGCCGTGTATATGACCCTTGTTGCGGTTCGGGCGGTATGTTCGTACAGAGTGCAAAGTTCATTCAGGCTCACAGCGGTAAGCGAGGAGAAATCGCCGTTTACGGTCAGGAGTCCAATGCCGATACTTGGAAAATGGCTAAAATGAATATGGCTATTCGTGGCATTGACGCCGATTTCGGTCCATATCAGGCAGATACATTTTTCAATGACCTACACAAGACCTTAAAAGCAGATTTCATTATGGCAAATCCGCCTTTCAATCTTTCTAATTGGGGACAGGAAAAGCTCAAAGAAGATGTTCGTTGGAAATACGGAACACCGCCTGCCGGCAATGCCAACTATGCGTGGATTCAGCATATGATACACCACCTTGCACCGAATGGAAAAATCGGTCTTGTACTTGCTAACGGTGCTTTATCCTCTCAGTCCAGCGGCGAGGGGGAAATCAGAAAGAACATTATTCAGGCCGACCTTGTGGAAGGTATCGTCGCTCTGCCGACTCAGCTCTTTTACAGCGTTACCATTCCTGTTACGCTTTGGTTTATTACCAAGAACAAAAAGCAAAAAGGCAAAACTCTGTTTATTGACGCTCGCAAGATGGGTTATATGGTTGACCGTAAGCACAGAGATTTTACCGATGACGATATTCAAAAGCTTGCAGATACATTTACGGCATTCCAAGAAGGTACGCTTGAAGATGTCAAAGGCTTCTGTGCGGTTGCCGACCTTCAGGAAATCGAAAAGCAGGACTTCATTTTGACACCGGGCAGATATGTTGGTATTGAAGAAGTCGAGGACGATGGAGAGCCGTTTGAAGAAAAGATGACTCGCCTTACTTCTGAATTATCAGAGATGTTCGACAAGTCTCATGGACTGGAGAAAGAAATCCGTAAGAAACTGGGGGCGATTGGGTATGAAATTTGATGTTGTTCAGCTGGAGAGTACTGGCATAGATGTAATTGATGGCGATAGAGGTAAGAATTATCCTCATCAAAACGAACTACTTAACACTGGATTTTGTTTATTTCTTTCTGCAAAAAATGTTACAAAATTGGGATTCAATTTTTCTGAAACGCAGTTTATTAGCCAAAGAAAAGACACTCTGTTGAACAATGGTAAGCTGAAGCGAGGTGACATCGTAATTACTACCCGTGGAACAGTTGGCAATGTTGCACTGTATTCTCCACAAATTTTTTATGATAATGTTAGGATCAATTCTGGAATGTTGATAATACGATGCACCAACAATATTAGCAACCAGTACTTATATCAGGTTTTAAGAAGCGAATGGTTTCAAAAGCAAATAATGGCTGTCCAAAGTGGTAGTGCACAACCGCAGTTACCTAAATCGCACTTTTTGAAAATGTACATTCCACTTCCATCACTACCAATTCAGGAGAAAATCGCAAGCATTTTGCAACTCATCGATGATAAAGTTATGACAAATAATGCCATAAACAATAATTTAGCGGCTTAAAGGTCTATTTCGGAGACATCAAGCTCACCGGACATCAATTTGGGTAAGAGGGTATCTCTTAGCGAAGCAAGTTTGACATTCTCTTTGTTATTTGCTTCCCATTTAATCATCAATGAACCTGCAAATTCCTCGAATTTCGCAAGTGTATTCTCGTCAGGAACTAACACAACTACCTTTTTCATATCTCCCTGTGTAATAAGTGGTTGCGTTGAACCTCGATTCATTGATGAATAATCAATTCTGTGCAGAATTTGATTTGTAAATTCGTAATAAGGACTTGTTATTACAAGTGTATTATCAGAAGTCCAGCAAGGAGTATTAAACCTTTGAACAACGCCGTGTGTTCCAACTCGACCGGTAACGAGAATTTTATCTGTGTGGTTTGCTTCAGAAGTAAATCCCATAACTGATGCCGCACCAACAATAGAAATGGGCGTTTCTTGATTACAAACATTTGACTTTACAGGTGGACGTTTTCCGCTTGCAATATCTGCAATTGATGAAAGTTCTTGATAGCTCCAATCTTCAGGACAGACACCATTTGTAATTTCGAAATCTTCAAACCACGACTGATAAAGGATAGAAACTTGTTGCTCTAAATTATTGTTTAGTTTTTTAGAAAAGGAAAAAGATATGATTCAACAATTTGATCCATTTCAATCACACAACATCAAAGGGTTTTCGTCTGAAAGTAATTTTGATGAATCTGTAAATAAAAAAATCGTGTATCATTACACTTCACCAAAAGCCTTTTTATCCATACTGGAAAATAAGCAAGTATGGTTTACTGATGTCAGATATATGAATGATAAATCCGAAGGAAAATTCATTGTGAAGTTGTTGGTGGAATTTATTGAAAAGCATTATAATGATTATCCTAATTTTTGCAATGCAACAAATGAACTCCTCAAAGGAAACAACTTTGAAGATTTAAAAGATATGAGAGAAGAAAATATCAAATATACTGATATAAGTGGGCTTAAATACATAGCTCAGAGGCATTTTTTGTTTTGCCTCAGCACAGGACCAGACTTATTGAACATGTGGAACTATTATGTCTATAACAACACTTATCAAGGATATAATATAGGTTTTAATCCTGTATCATTTTTGAAGTCCTTTGATGTGGATATTAAAGATAATAAAATAAACTCTTTTAGTGTAAACTATGGACAAATAATATATGATTATAAAAAACAAGAAGATGAAATAATGCATTTCGCCGCCAAATTAGAAGAAATCTTCAACAAAAAAAATAATGCTCTTGGATATATGATGATTGAAATAAGAAATTATATAGAAACACAGGGATACTTTTACAAAAGCAAGGCTTTTGAAGCAGAAAATGAATTTCGTGTGATGATCACTATTGCGGACAAAAGAGTTCCCACGCAGAAAAAAGATGCTCAAAAATACAGTGGAATACATAACAAGAAAATTTGTGAAAATGTGTGTATTAAAAATGGACTCATAGTTCCATACCTAAGTGTAGAATTCCCTGTTGAAGCCATTAAAAGAGTTACGATGTCTCCTATTACGGAGACAGAAATCACGAAATCAGGTATAAAGGAGTTTTTCAGGATAAACAATATTCCGACATCTATACCAGTTTACCAATCGAAAATCCCGATAAGATATTAATCAAACTTTCTGTGGGTGGCAGAGTATTCAATTGAGAATCACCGCCCCATAGTCGTTCTCTAAAAATAAACATAAGGAGAATTGACTATGAAACAAAATTTAATCAAAGATATTGTTCAAGGAATGTTACCGTACTTAAACAATGCACAAAGCGAAAAGCTGCAAGAGGTGTTGCAATACACCCTTGCAAGGTATGAGGTAACGGAAAACAAGCAACAAGAGAATAACTCAGAGCAGAACTATGTAGAACTGTTCCTATCGGCGAAGCGAATTGAGGGCTGTTCCGAGAAATCTCTTAAATACTACAAAGCAACTATCGAAATGATGATTGAAACCGTCGGAAAAAGCATTAAGCATATTGAAACCGACGACATAAGGCGATACCTGACCGAGTATCAGGAAAAGAAAAAGTCAAGCAAGGTTACGATTGACAATATTCGCCGTATTCTTTCAAGCTTCTTTTCGTGGCTTGAGGACGAGGATTACATATTAAAAAGTCCTGTCAGACGAATACACAAGGTCAAAACAGGCACAAATATCAAAGAAACATACTCCGATGAAGCATTGGAGCTTATGAGAGATAACTGCACCGAGCCAAGAGATTTGGCAATGATTGATATGCTGGCTTCAACGGGTATGCGTGTTGGCGAAATGGTACTGCTTAATCGAAATGATATTGATTTCAACGAAAGAGAATGTATCGTGTTCGGTAAAGGCAGTAAGGAGCGAGTAGTCTATTTTGACGCTCGTACAAAGATACATTTGCAGAACTACTTGGATAGCAGAACGGACAATAATCCGGCGCTGTTTGTATCGCTGAAATCGCCACACGAAAGGCTGAAAATCGGCGGTGTTGAGGTTCGCCTGAGAGAATTTGGAAAGCAATTAGGTATTAACAAGGTACACCCGCATAAATTCAGGCGTACACTTGCAACCGTGGCAATAGATAAAGGAATGCCAATTGAGCAGCTTCAACAACTCTTGGGGCATAGAAAGATAGATACGACCTTGCAGTATGCAATGGTAAAGCAGAGCAATGTTAAGATTGCTCATCGAAAATATATCGGATAGAGAGGAAAACGAATATGGCTGAATGGCAGACAGTTCGACTTGGAGAAATAGTTAAGACTAATCAAAGCACATATTCTCCAAAAGAAAATTGGCAGTTTGTAAATTACTTGGATACCGGAAATATCACAATGAATAAAATTGATGAAATTCAGTATATTAACACGGCTAAAGATAAACTGCCAAGCAGAGCAAGAAGAAAGGTTAAAACAAATAGCATTATCTACTCGACTGTAAGACCAAACCAATTACACTATGGAGTTATCAAGGAACAGCCTGATAACTTCTTAGTATCGACAGGTTTTACAGTAATTGATGTTAATTACGACAAGGCTGTGCCTGATTTCATTTATTATGCTTTGACCAAAGAAGAGGTCACAGAACAACTTCAAGCTATTGCTGAACAAAGTGTATCAGCGTATCCTTCTCTAAAACCTTCGGATATAGAAAATTTGGAGTTTATGCTTCCTGATAAAAAAACGCAGGAAAGAATTGTTGCTATACTAAGGTCGATAGATGAAAAAATTAAAGAGAATAATGCGATAAACAATAATTTAGCGGCTTAAAGGTCTATTTCGGAGACATCAAGCTCACCGGACATCAATTTGGGTAAGAGGGTATCTCTTAGCGAAGCAAGTTTGACATTCTCTTTGTTATTTGCTTCCCATTTAATCATCAATGAACCTGCAAATTCCTCGAATTTCGCAAGTGTATTCTCGTCAGGAACTAACACAACTACCTTTTTCATATCTCCCTGTGTAATAAGTGGTTGCGTTGAACCTCGATTCATTGATGAATAATCAATTCTGTGCAGAATTTGATTTGTAAATTCGTAATAAGGACTTGTTATTACAAGTGTATTATCAGAAGTCCAGCAAGGAGTATTAAACCTTTGAACAACGCCGTGTGTTCCAACTCGACCGGTAACGAGAATTTTATCTGTGTGGTTTGCTTCAGAAGTAAATCCCATAACTGATGCCGCACCAACAATAGAAATGGGCGTTTCTTGATTACAAACATTTGACTTTACAGGTGGACGTTTTCCGCTTGCAATATCTGCAATTGATGAAAGTTCTTGATAGCTCCAATCTTCAGGACAGACACCATTTGTAATTTCGAAATCTTCAAACCACGACTGATAAAGGATAGAAACTTGTTGCTCTAAATTATTGTTTAGAATAGAAAGGAAATCTATATGGAACTAATTGTAAATTGGTGTAATAAAAATAATGGCTTTATTACTGCGATTTTATCTGCAATAGGACTTTTGTTAAGTGTAATAGCTATTGTTGTGTCAATAAGAACTGCAAGATTGCCATATAAGAAAAAGCTAAAATTGACTTCATCTGTCGATGTGGCTTTTTCTAACAATACTATCACTGGAGAAGTTATTAGTAGCATAATGGGAATTACGGTTAATGCTGCGAACATAGGGTCAAGAAATGTATCTATTGTATATTTGGGTTTATGTATAAAAGATAAAAAGTCCAAATGGAACAAACAAAAAATGATTAAAATTAGAGATGAAATAACTGGTATTGGAATGATAGCACCTGCTGAGATTAAAACTGAATTGTATAGAAAAGTTGATTTACTATCTTCGCTCTCGTTATTGAGCGGAGACGCCAAAATTTATCTATATGCAAAGGATACAGAAGGAACAGAATACTTCAAGAGTGTGGGTAATGCGAAGAATATGCTAATGAATTTAGAAGAATGAAGGAGAGAGATTTATGCCGGGATTATATACCGAAGCCGATTATGAAAACTCTGTAATCGAGCTATTTAGAAACAATTTGGGATACGAGTACGCATACGGTCCCGATATTGAAAGAGACTTTTACTGCCCGTTATATGAGGAGATTCTGATTGACTCCCTGTATCGTTTGAACAGAGGGCTGCCTGATGATGCTATTCAGGATGCTATGTTTAAACTCAAAAACTTTGAAAACGGAGAGCTTGTGCAGAAAAATGCTGTCTTTATGGACTATCTGCAAAACGGTATTCCTGTTAGGTATTTTGTTGACGGTGAGGAACGCTCCTCTATCGTCTATCTTGTTGACTACAAAAATCCCGACAATAACTCCTTTATCGTAGCAAATCAATGGACTTTCATTGAAAACAGCAATAAACGCCCTGATGTAATTCTCTTTTTGAACGGCTTGCCGGTAGTTTTAGTTGAGCTGAAATCTCCCTCCCGTGAGGAAACCGACGCTTCCGAAGCGTACAGGCAGCTCCGTAACTATATGCAGGAAATCCCGTCAATGTTTGTATATAACGCCATCTGTGTTATGAGCGACCAGTTGACCTCCAAAGCGGGTACGATCACCTCCGGTGAAGACCGCTTTATGGAGTGGAAAACAAAGGACGGCGACTATGAAAACACGCAGTATGCACAGTTTGATACTTTCTTTGAGGGTATGTTCCAAAAAGAAAGACTGCTGGATATTATTAAAAACTTTATCTGCTTTTCTAACGAGGGTATCAATTCATTCAAAATTCTTGCAGGCTATCACCAGTATTTTGCGGTTAGAAAGGCAATTGAATCCACTAAACATGCTACAGTTACCGATGGTAAGGGCGGCGTATTTTGGCATACCCAAGGCAGCGGAAAGTCGCTGTCTATGGTGTTCTATGCTCATTTGTTGCAAGAAGCGTTGAACAGCCCGACGATTGTTGTTATCACAGACAGAAACGACCTTGACGACCAGCTTTACGGTCAATTTGCAAAGTGCAAAGACTTTTTAAGGCAAGAGCCGGTACACGCTACTTGCAGAAAGCTGACAGAAACTTCGGGTAAAAATGATGTGGGATTAAAGGACTGGTTGGACGGCAGACAGGCGAACGGTATTATTTTTACCACTATGCAAAAGTTTGAGGAGTCACACGAAGCGTTATCCGAACGCCACAACATCGTTGTTATGGCAGACGAAGCGCACCGTGGACAATACGGACTGACAGAAACCGTGGACGCTAAAACCGGTAAGGTAAAAATCGGTACGGCTCGTGTTATCCGCAACACCTTACCTAACGCTACATATATCGGCTTTACAGGCACTCCTATTTCTTCAAAAGACCGTAGTACCCGTGAGGTATTCGGTGACTATATCGACATTTACGATATGACACAGGCTGTCGAGGACGGAGCAACCCGCCCAGTTTATTACGAAAGCCGTGTAATTAAGCTCAATCTCGATGAAGCAACGCTACGGATGATTGATACCGAGTATGATATTATGTCCGCCAATGCCGATGAAGAAGTTATCGAAAAGAGCAAGCGTGAACTCGGTCAGATGGAAGCAATCCTCGGCAATGATAACACCATCAATTCGCTAGTAAGCGATATACTCGACCACTACGAGAACAACAGAGAAAACCTGCTGACAGGTAAAGCAATGATTGTTGCTTATTCTCGCCCTATCGCTATGAAAATTTACAAGCGTATCTTAGAACTTCGTCCTGCTTGGACAGAAAAGGTTGCAGTTGTTATGACTTCCGGCAACAATGACCCGGAAGAATGGCGTGAAATAATCGGAAACAAGCACCACAAAAACGAACTTGCAAAGAAATTTAAGGACAACAACAGTCCGCTTAAAATTGCGATTGTTGTTGATATGTGGCTTACAGGCTTTGATGTGCCGTCTCTTGCCACAATGTATGTTTACAAGCCTATGTCCGGACACAATCTTATGCAGGCTATCGCCCGTGTAAACCGTGTGTTCCGTGATAAAGAAGGCGGTCTTGTTGTTGACTATGTCGGAATTGCAACCGCTTTGAAGCAGGCAATGAATGACTACACATCCCGTGATAAAAAGAACTACGGCGATACCGATGTAGCAAAGGTTGCATATCCTGAATTTCTTAAGAAGTTAGATGTGTGCCGAGATAAATTTCACGGATACGATTACTCCAAGTTCAAAAACGGAACAGACCTTGAAAGAGCAAAAACAATCAGCGGTGCTGTCAACTTTATTATGGGCAGAGAAAAGATTGATGATAAAGACTCTTTTGTAAAAGAAGCCCTTATGCTTCATCAGGCATTATCTCTCTGTTCTTCTTTGGTTGATGAGGACAGCAGATTTGAAGCGGCGTTCTTTGAGTCTGTGCGTGTACTGGTTCTCAGATTGACGAATACCGGTGTGGACAAAAAGATTTCTCTGCCGGAAATGAACGCAAGAATAAACGAGCTTTTGAAGCAGAGTATCAAAAGCGACGGAGTTATCAATCTTTTCTCGGATATTAAGGAAGAATTTTCTTTGTTTGACCCGAAATTCCTTGAAGAAGTTGCCAATATGAAAGAGAAGAATCTTGCGGTTGAGTTGCTTAAAAAACTTATTGCAGAACAGGTTTCAGTATATCGAAGAACGAATGTTGTTAAATCTGAGAAGTTCAGCGAGATTATGCAGCGTTCGCTCAATGCATATTTGAACGGTATGCTGACCAATGAAGAAGTCATTGAAGAAATGCTGAAGCTGGCAAAGCAAATTGCGACAGCGCAAAAAGAGGGCGAAGAACTCGGACTTACTGCTGATGAGCTTGCCTTCTATGATGCTTTGACTAAGCCACAGGCAATTAAAGATTTTTACGAAAATGACGAGTTAATTGCAATTACAAAAGAACTTGCTGATACTCTCCGCAAAAACAAGACGATTGATTGGCAAAAACGAGAGTCTGCAAGAGCAAAAATGCGTATGCTTATCAAAAAGCTCCTGAAAAAGCACAAGTATCCGCTCGAAGGTATGGAAGATGCTGTGCAGACGGTTATGACACAGTGCGAGCTTTGGACTGATAATGTAATGGAAGTGTAAACAGACATAAAAGTAAGCCCCAATTTACAAAAAATAGGTTTATGAAACCGATATTTTGTAAATTGCAATACGGAATATTGTGAAAAATTGTAAATAACTATTGCAATATTTTTATGAATGTGATATTATTTAGGTATTCTCCTTGTTACCTAAGTTGTTAAGAAAAATCAATTAAAAGATTAAATTGGCGAAAAGCTAGATCAAAGGTAAAACTTTGAATTTGAATTAAGATGAAACGGTGCTGAAACATTGCACTGAAGTAGATGATTTTAAGTCATTTTTGAGTTCCTTAGGGTAGTGTACCCTTTTTTACTCGAAATCAATGAAAATTAAATAGAAACATAATCGGCTATGTTATATTCGATTATGAAAGACGAAAGAGTACAATTTTGATTTGTGCTCTTTTTTGTTTGCAAAACTAACACGAGAACCCTTCCATACGAGGGTTAAATGGTATAAAAATACTGTATGGAAATAAATCATTTATAACCGACCGATAATATAAATCATGTTATAGGTCAAAGAGAAAATTTAGTAATCAGCACTAATGTTTAGTGCCTATAAAAAGTCCGTGATGACAGGACTTAAAAAAGTCATCAAAAAATAATTTTTTTAAGGAGGTTATATTATGCAATATAAATTTAAAAATTTAGTTACCGTATGGATATTGTGTTTTGATGCAGTAGTATGCAAAACAGCAAAAATATTACATCTAAAGATGTTAAAACAAATGGGAGTGAAACCTTTGGTAATGTTGTAAAAACTATTATGAGAAATAATGGCATCACCTGGGAGGATATCAAGTTGATAACCGAATTTTCAAATGATACCATTAACAGTTTGATCAATCATTACGATATCACTTTCGGAAGACTTAAGGTGTTTCGTTTTATGTTTGCATTAGCGTTATATATTGATGTAGATATAATCTATTCATTGTTAACTAAAGCCGGAATATGCAGAACGGACACCGTAATATCGAATACAGCGTATGAGATATTAGAAGAGATTCCCGAATACCTTAATGAGGGCAAGGATGAGCTTGATCCTATTCAATATGCTATTGAAAAAGTAAATAGTTATATTGAAAATAAGATAGAGAATGATAGATTAGCTCGAATGCTTAAGCTTCATTAAGATATGATTATTAAGGCACATTGCAGTATTTTGCAGTGTGCCTTGTTTTTTTACAATTTGTGCGTTTGCAAAATTAACAGTTTTTTCATTTGTCAATCCGGTAAATCGGAGTGACTGATAAAAATCAGAAATGTATAATATAGCCATCATCGATGATAATTTATTATTTGAAAGGATTTTAAGAATGAACATTAACTTAATTGCGATTGATGCCAACAAGACAATCGGCAAAAATCCTGTGCTTGTAGATGTTGCACCTGCGTATGTCTATGAGAACGGCAAGAGAACAGGTGAAGTCAGCGGATTTAAGTACACCGTTGCCTTGCCTGATAAGGCTTTTGAAAAGCTGACGATCAAGATTGACGGCGAGTGCAAACTTGAAAAGCCTGATGACAGGCATTATCCGGTGGTCATCTTTGATGGACTTGAGATGCGTCCGTATTGGACTCCCGAGGGCTACAAGGTTTCTGCAACGGCGAAGAATATTCGTGCTGTCAATGCGGGAAAGGCTTAAACTGCACCAAATCAGTCTTTGCATGGTGTGCCTTAAGCACACCGTGCAGAGACTCTGCGATAGGGGTAGTATTACCCCTATCGTAGCAATGTAGCAGTAGCAGGGAGGTTGTATGGGAAGTACAAATCTTCAGTCGAGAAAATGGCTTTTGACCGTAAACAATCCGCTTGATTACGGACTGAATCATGCTGAAATCAAGAACATTCTGCATCTGTTTAATCCTGATTATTTTTGCCTTGTGGATGAGATTGCAACAACAGGTACAAGGCACACGCACATTTTCATTTACTCAAAGTCACCAATTCGCTTTTCAACATTGAAAAAACGCTTCCCTATCGCCCATATTGACAAGGCTAACGGAAGTGTAATCGAAAACCGTGACTATCTTCGCAAAGATGGTAAGTGGAAAGGCTCTGATAAGGAACATACGAATCTTATTGATACATTTGAAGAGTTCGGTGATGTGCCAAAGCCTGTTGATGAGAATTCTCCTGATATGTCTGCATTGATTGAAGAAATTGAAAACGGACTTGATACATATGAAATCATCAAGCTCCATCCGAAATATGCTTTTAGGATAAAAGAAATTGACGCACTCAGGCAGACCGTACTTTCAAATATTTTCCGTGAAAAGAAACGGAATGTTACCGTTTACTATGTTTACGGAAAGTCAGGAACAGGCAAAACAATGGGAATATATCAAAAACACAGAGCGTCCGATATTTGCAGAATTACTGCTTATCGCCGTAACACAGGAATAAATTTTGACAGCTATCACGGACAATCTGTACTTGTCTTTGAAGAATTTGCATCGCAGATTCAGATAGAAGATATGCTGAATTATCTTGACATTTATCCGCTTATGCTTCCGGCAAGATTCAACGACAAAGTCGCTTGCTATGACACGGTGTATATCACCTCAAATATTTCTCTCGGTGAGCAATACAGCGAGGTTCAGCATTATAAGCCTGAAACATGGAAAGCCTTTCTGCGAAGAGTAAACTTTCTTGTGGAATATACCGATGTCAATACCTACACGGTTACTGAAATCAACAAGGTGAAAGAGGTTAAAGCGGATGATTGATAACAATGACAAATCAAGTCTTCATAATCGGTGGAATATGCGTATCCTCGGTATATATTTCACAAACGGACTGAAAAGAATTTTTGGCAAAAATTCGGGCAGAGTTATTGCAATTATCTATCTTGCATTTTGTTTGATTTTCTGGGAATGTCGCTATTCAATCTGGCAGCCTTACGGTTATTTTCAAAATTTGCAGAAATTTATGACTTCTGTGCTGGTGCTTATTTTGATTCCGTCAGTAACATTTGCCCTGACTTTTTTAATCGGTATGCCGTTTGGCTCAATCGGTGTCAGCAACAATCTGCACAGAATAGGATTTGTAAATTCCGCAGGAGAAGCACCGTTGCTTTTGTCAAAATCAGTTGATAAAAGCAATGACAGGGTTATGATTCTCAAATTCAAAACCTTTGGCATTCCTCTGTCGGAATGGACTGATAATCAAGACAGAATAGAATCTGCACTCAATATACATATTGATGAGATGCGTGAGGGCGATGATTGCCGTATCGTGATTATCAGATGTGTTGACGGTGAAAACAGGCTTTCGGATTATATCGAATGGTCGGAAAATTTGCTGAGCGATGAGAATTTTGAAATTGTGCTTGGTGAAGGTTATTCGGGACGGGTGAGTGTAAACATTGCCAAAATTCCGCATATGCTTATCGGTGGTTCAACAGGTTCGGGCAAGAGCGTTTTACTCAAGCTTGTTTTGACGCAATGCGTCAAAAAGGATGCAAAAGTCTATATTGCCGATTTCAAAGGCGGTGTAGACTTTCCGCCGATATGGCATACAAAATGCTCTTTGCTGACTGATGAAAAAACTTTGCATAAGGTGCTTGTCAGCATAACCGATGAATTGCAAAATAGAAAACAAATTCTTCGCACGGCAGGTGTTGCAAATATTGACGAATACAATCGTAATGCCGAGAAAAAACTTTACAGAATTGTATTTGCGTGTGATGAGATTGCCGAAGTGCTTGACAAAACAGGTCTTTCAAAGCAACAGAAGGACGAAATTTTGAAAATTGAATCCGAACTTTCAATAATAGCAAGGCAGGGCAGAGCCTTTGGAATTCACCTTGTTCTTGCAACACAAAGACCTGATGCCGCAATCCTCAACGGTCAGATACGGAATAACATTGATACGAGAATATGCGGTAGGGCGGATAATGTGTTGTCGCAGATTATCCTTGATAATACGGATGCCTCAGATAAAATTGCAAAATCTTCACAGGGACGGTTTTTGACAAACAGCGGAAAAATCTTTCAGGCTTATTGGTTTGATGAAAATATTTTATAGATTGGAGGTGAATTTATGAGCGAAAGCGAAAAGAAAGGTATTCTCGACAATTACAGTGATGTGCTGACTACGGTTGATCTTATGAGTATTCTCCATACAGGCAGAACATTGACCTATAAAATGCTTAAAGAAGGTACAATCAAATCCGTTAGAGCGGGGCGTAGATATATTATTCCTAAAAAATATCTCGAAGAATTTCTCAATGCCGAAAAAAGCAACGAGAAATAGCCAATAAACACTTGAACAGACTGTCAACGCAGAGTACAATTAGTATGTGCATTGGCAGTCTGTTCTCATTATGAAAGGAGATTATAAATGGGAGTATCAGGCAGCCTTCAGGTAAAGGACGGAAAATATTATGCAGTTCTGAGCCTGAGAACAAACGAACTTACTAAAAAAGGAAAAATCAAATACAGAACCAAATGGATTTCAACAGGTTTTGAAGTCAAAGGAAATAAAAAGCGGGCAAAGGAATTTCTCAATGAAAAGTGCCGTGAGTATTCAAAACGCAATGTGGACTACTGCGATATGTATTTTGCTGATTATATGGTTGAGTGGCTTGATGAAATTGAGCCGGAAATCAGGGCGAATACATACAGAGGCTATTCGGGAAATGTGGGAAACCATATTGTGCCGTACTTTTATCCGAGAAGAATAAAAATTCAGGAATTGAAAGTGAGTGACCTTGAAGATTTTTACAAGTATCTTGTTTTTGAAAAGAGTAAATCTGACGGGAGCGAACCGCTGTCGCCCACAACTATAACGCACATCCACCGCTGTATAAGCAAGGCTTTAAATGATGCGGCACGAAAGGGCATTATAACGGTCAATGTTGCTTCACTTGCAAGAAAGCCTCATTCGGTAAAATTCAAAAGCCAGTATTTGAACGAAAGGCAGGTTAATGAGCTTTTGAAGACAGTTAAGGACACACCGATTGAAGTGCCTGTTACAATCTGCGCCGTATTCGGATTACGCCGTGGAGAGGTGCTTGGCTTGAAGTGGAAAGCCGTTGATATGGAAAATAGGACAATTACAATTAGCGAAACACTTCAACAGCATGTCGGTGGCTCATATACTTCACCGCCAAAGACCGAAAGCAGTTACAGAACACTTCCGATTCCCGACAAGGTATTTCAATATCTGCTTGCTCAAAAAAGAAAGCAGGAGAGTGAAAAGAGGTTGCTCGGCAGCGGCTATATTGACAACGATTATGTGTGTGTATGGCCTGACGGCAAGGTCATCACACCGAATTATCTCACGAAAAATTTTCATCAAATGATTGTTGAGAGTGATTTGCCGAATATCCGACTTCATGACCTCAGACACAGCGTTGCAAGTAATTTGCTTAATATGGGATTTACGGTTGTTCAGGTTCAGGAGTGGCTCGGACACAGCAGTGCCGCAACCACATTGAACTTTTATGCACATGTTGATAAAACAAGCAAACTGAACATTTCACGCACTCTTGATACAAAGCTGA
>OJQH01000559.1_pt1 | contig 19049 bp, 20 predicted proteins | sample 1601421 | NCBI WGS metagenome assembly OJQH01 (sample SAMN03922503, study PRJEB24848) | human gut metagenome | isolation source: stool sample | host: Homo sapiens | place: Germany | collected 2011-11 | reverse complement strand
CTTTCGGTATTATTGTATTGACCGATAAATTCGGCCCGGCGGGAAGATCGCCGCTTTTTTACCTGCCCCCTTCCAATCTCGGTCCTTTCGCGATATAATATCACTTCATGAAAAAAACGAAGATACAGGGAGCCGGAAAAATGCAGTTGCGGGAATATCGCCTGGCTGACTGCCAGCGGCCAGAGATGCTGTTCCTTGCGGCAGACGAACGCGGCGTGGGTCTTGGCAGGCAGATGCTGGAATGTGCCGTGCGGCATTACGGCGTCCGGCAGCTGACGGTCAACGCGCAGACGGCCGGCTTTTATGAGCACACGGACCTTTCCGCCTGAAAGCGGACGGAATGGATGAAGCGGGCGAGCGATTCCCGCTGCTGTATATGAGAAGAAACCGGAGTAAAAAAACATGATCGATAAGATGCTGATCCGTGGAGCAAAGGTCCACAACCTGAAAAATATTGACGTCGATATTCCACTTGGAAAAATCGTCGGGATCGCAGGCGTGTCCGGGTCCGGCAAGTCTTCGCTGGCGCTGGGCGTGCTGTATGCCGAAGGCTCGCGCCGCTATCTCGAGGCCCTGTCCACCTATACCCGCCGCCGCATGACGCAGGCATCGCGGGCCAGCGTGGACGAGGTGCTGTATGTACCTGCCGCACTGGCCCTGCACCAGCGCCCCGGCGTGCCGGGCATCCGCAGCACGTTCGGCACGGGAACGGAGCTTCTGAACAGTCTGCGCCTGATGTATTCCCGCCTTGCCAGCCACCGCTGCCCGAATGGCCATTATCTGGCCCCTTCGCTGCTCGTCGCGGCCGGGAAGGAGCTCGTCTGCCCGGCGTGCGGCGTGCATTTTTATGCTCCGTCTGCCGAGGAGCTGGCATTCAACTCGCAGGGCGCGTGCCAGAAGTGCGGCGGCACGGGCATGGTGCACACCGTCGATATGGCGACGCTTGTGCCGGATGAGTCCCTGACCATCGACGAGGGTGCGGTTGCCCCGTGGAACAGCCTGATGTGGTCCCTAATGACGGATATCTGCCGCGAGATGGGCGTGCGCACGGATGTGCCGTTCCGCGAGCTGACGGAGCGGGAGAAGAACATCGTGTTCCACGGCCCGGCGGAGAAAAAGCATATTTTCTATCACAATAAGAATACCGGGCAGGCCGGTGATCTGGATTTTACCTACTTCAACGCCGTTTACACCGTGGAAAATGCTCTTTCCAAGGTCAAGGACGAAAAGGGCATGAAGCGAGTGGAAAAGTTTTTGAAAGAGGATGTCTGCCCGGATTGTCACGGCACGCGCCTGCCGAGCGCGACCCGCGCGCCGAGGCTGCGGGGTATTTCTCTGGATGAGGCCTGTACCATGTCGTTGACACAGCTCGTCGAGTGGGTAAAGAGTGTGCCTTCCGGCCTGCCGGAGGAGATGCGCCCAATGGCTGAGAGTATTTGCGAAGCATTCCAAAGCACGGCCAAGCGCCTGATGGATCTCGGACTGGGCTATCTGACGCTGGATCGCTCGGCTTCGACGCTCTCGACCGGTGAGCGCCAGCGGATGCAGCTGGCCCGCGCAGTGCGCAACCGCACGACCGGCGTCCTCTATGTGCTTGACGAGCCGTCCATCGGCCTGCACCCGTCGAATATCGTGGGCCTGACCGGTGTGATGCACGATCTGGTCGCCGACGGCAACTCCGTCATTCTGGTCGACCACGACACGCAGATCCTGAAAGAAGCCGACTGGATCGTCGAGATGGGCCCGGAGGCGGGCGCAAAGGGCGGCTATGTCATCGCACAGGGGGCGATCCCTGCAATCGAGGCCAACTCCGCCTCTCAGATCGGACCTTTTCTTGCCGGAACGGCAGAGACAAAGCTGCGCTGCTGTACTGAAAAAGAGACGCTTTTTGCAAACGGGACGATCCATCTTTCCACCGATTCCATCCATACCGTCAAGCCGCTGGAGGTGGATATCCCCAAGGGGCGCCTCACCGTCGTGACCGGCGTGTCCGGCTCCGGCAAGACGACCATGGTGCTCGAGAGCCTGATCCCCGCGCTGGAGGCAACCATCGCTGGCAGTGCACTGCCAGCGCATATCCGCACCGTTTCGGCCGATGGCATCGCGCATGCCAAGCTCATCGACGCGACGCCGATCGGCATCAACGTCCGCTCGACGGTCGCGACCTATGCGGGCGCGCATGACGAGCTGCGCAAGCTCTATGCCAAATCTCCGGACGCGAAGGCGCGCGGCTATAAGGCAGGCGATTTCTCCTACAATACCGGCTCCCTGCGTTGCCCCGGCTGCGACGGCACCGGCATCGTCAGTCTGGACGTGCAGTTCCTGCCGGATGTGGACATTCCCTGTCCGGACTGCCATGGCTCACGCTATGCCAGAGCGGCCGACGCGGTCCGCCTGACGAACGGCGCGGGGGAGAGTGCTTCGCTTCCGGAGCTGATGGATATGGACGTGAATTCCGCGCTGGAATTCTGCCGGGACCGGAAGACCGTCAGCCAGCGACTGGCCGTTCTCCGGCAGCTGGGCCTCGGCTACCTGACGCTGGGCGAGGAAACGCCGAGCCTGTCCGGCGGCGAGGCACAGCGGCTCAAGCTCGCCAGCGAGATCGGCAGGACGCAGACGGACTCCGTCTTTGTGTTCGACGAACCGTCCATCGGCCTGCATCCACTGGATGTTCGCGTGCTGCTCGGCGTTTTTCAGGCGCTGCTGGACAACGGCGCGACCGTCATCGTCATCGAGCATGACCTTGACGTGATCCGAAACGCCGACTATGTCATCGATATGGGCCCCGGCGGCGGAGACGCGGGCGGCCGGATCGTCGCCAGCGGCACACCGCAGGAGATCCGGGAAAATCAGGCCAGCATCACGGGGCGGTATCTCTGACCGCGTTTCCCCGTCTTCAGGCGCTCCGGACCGGAAATGCACGAACCAAATTGCCGCGCCGGTTGAAAAAACGGTCGAACTATGCTATACTCTTTTTATCTTTGTCCAAAAGCAGGGTGACTTTTTTGAAGATCAATGTCCTTTCCTATCTGGAGGCTTCCGCAGCGCGGGTCCCCGACCGGGTCTGCTGGGCAGATGCCGCGTCTGCCTTGACCTACCGCGAGGCGTGGACGGCAGTATGCGAAATGGGAGCGGCTCTCTCTGAGCGGCTTTCGGCCGTCAATATGCCCGTCTGTGTGCTGCTTCGCCATGACGTGACGGACCTTCTGGCATTTTTCTCCGTTGTATACAGCGGAAATTTCTATGTTCCCATCGATCCGGCGCTCCCGGCTGTCAGGCTCCGGAGCATGCTGGAGACGCTGTGCCCTGCGGCCATTCTGACCGCCGGGAACGATATTGATGCGGGGCTGACGAAGGACATCCCGGTCATTTCTCAGCAGGCACTGCGCGCGGAAGCGCCTATCCCATCCGCCGCGGCGCCGTGGAAGCAGCGTAAGGATACCGATCTTTTATACGTTATTTTCACCTCCGGTTCCACGGGCGAGCCGAAGGGCGTTTCCATCTGCCATCGCTCGGTGATCGACATGGTGGAGCAGTTCATGCGTGCCTTCGACTTTGCCGACGGCGCTGTCTGGGGCAATCAGGCACCGTTTGACTTTGATGTCTCTGTCAAGGATATCTTCCTCTCGCTTCGTGTCGGCGGGCGGCTTGAGATCCTGGAGAAGAAGCTGTTTTCCTTCCCAAAGCTGCTTCTCGAGCGGCTCAACGAACGCACCGTAGACACGATCATCTGGGCGGTGCCCGCACTGAAGATCCTTGCCCGCCTTCATGCCTTCCAGACGCTGCGCCCGCTGTATCTGAAAAATATTATGTTCTCGGGCGAGGTCATGCCGCCGAAGACGCTGCAATACTGGATGCAGGCCGTCCCGCAGGCGCGGTTCGTGAACCTCTATGGCCCGACGGAGATCACCTGCAACTGTACTTACCATATTGTGCAGAGCGCGGACGAGGTGCTGCAGGAGGTCCCGATCGGCAGGCCGTTTGCCAACTGCGATGTATTCCTGCTCGACAGCGGCGAGCCTGTCCGGGAGGAAGGGCGGACCGGCGAGATCTGCGTGACGGGAAGCTGCCTGTCGCTGGGCTACTACAATCGTCCGCAGCTCTCTGCCCAAGTCTTTGTGCAGAATCCGCTGAATTCCCGGTTCCGTGAGCCGATGTACCGCACGGGCGATCTCGGCGTGTGGAAAAACGGGTCCCTGCTCTTTGCGGGAAGGAAGGACACGCAGATCAAATTCATGGGACATCGTATCGAGATGTCCGAGATCGAGCTGTGTGCCAACGCCGCCGAGGGCGTGGAGGCATCCGCCTGCGTTTTCAGCGACGAGCGCCTGACGCTGTTTTATACGGGCGAGGCAGAGGAAAAGGCCTTGCTTGCCCGCCTGCGGGACAGGCTCCCCAAATATATGCTTCCGAGCGCTTGCCGCCGGCTGGAGCACTTTCCCCAAAATCGCACGGGAAAGATCGACCGGCGGGCGCTGCTGATTTTGTCGAAAGAGGATTGATACCATGAACGAGCTTTATCAAGTGTTGGACGGACTTCATCTGAATGTTGATTTTCACAACGAAAAGCGGCTCATCGACGACGGCCTTTTGGAGTCGTTGGATATCGTGATGCTGGTCGATGAGCTGATGTGTCATTATGATATTGAGATCTCCGTGGAGGATCTGATCCCCGAGAATTTCAACTCCGCCGAGGCGATCTATGCTCTGGTGCAGAGGCTGAAGGACGAGGAGTAAGCCATGCCGATCACGGGTCTGAGCTTTTTGCTCTTTGCGCTCGCGGCGGTCATGCTGTACTATCTGTTCCCGAAGCGGCTGCGGCAATATGTCCTTCTGGCGGCGAGTATCCTGTTTTATCTGACCTACGGTGTTCGGATGGCGGGCTATCTCGCCGCGACGATCCTGCTTACCTATCTTTTCGGCCTGTGGCTGGACCGGCTTGCAGCGTTTCGGCCCGCTGCCGAGACCAAGGAGGAGCGTAAGCGCCAGAAGCGTGCAAATGACCGGAAAAAGCGCCGCGTTCTGGCGCTGTCGCTTGTGCTGAACTTTGCGTCGCTGGCGCTTTTGAAGTACGGCGGTTTTCTGGCTTCCTCCGTCAATGCAGTGCTTGGTGCGGAGCTGACACTGCCGCATTTTCTCCTGCCGCTCGGCATATCCTTCTACATTTTCCAAACTTCCGCTTATCTGATCGATATCAGCCGCGGCAAACATCGGGCAGAGCGGAGCTTCCTGCGCTATGCGCTGTTTGTCTGCTATTTCCCGCAGCTGGTGCAGGGACCGATCAACCGCTTTGCCGATCTGCAGCCGCAGCTCACGGAGGGAAACGATTTTTCCTGGGATAATATCCAGCACGGGTTTCTGCGCATGCTCTATGGCGTGCTGAAAAAGGCGATGATCGCAGATACGCTTGCACCGATCGTGGCGAAGATCTACGGCGGTTACGCGGCCTACCCCGGCATCATCTGCTTTCTGGGTGCGGCACTCTACTGCATCCAGCTTTACTGCGACTTTTCCGGCGGCATCGACCTGATGATGGGCATCTCCCGCCTGTTCGGCATCTCCATGCAGGAGAATTTCTGCCGCCCCTATTTTTCCGTCAGCCTTTCCGATTTTTGGCGGCGCTGGCATATCTCGCTGGGCGAGTGGATGAAGGACTACCTGTTCTATCCGCTGGCACTTTCCAAGCCTTTCGGCAGGCTCGCGCAGTTCTGCCGCCGCCATATGCCGCTGGATGCCGCAAAGTGTATCGTGCCGAGTCTGTGCACGTTCCTCGTGTTTCTCGCAGTCGGCGTCTGGCAGGGGCCCGGCATGGCCAATATTGCCTATGGCCTGTGGAACGGTTTCTGGATGTCCCTCGCCATGTTCCGTGCGCCGATCCGGAAGCATCTCCGGCTTTCTCCGGAGGACCCGAAAAAAGGAGCGCTGGTCTGGGGCGTCGTCCGCACGAATCTGCTGGTCATCATCGGCAGGTACTTCTCAAACGCGTCTTCGCTGCGTTCTGCGCTCGGGATGCTGAAGCAGACGATGCTGCACTTCGGTGTGACCCGCGTCCATGCTGCCCTGTTTACGGAGCTGGGCTTCTCGCTGTCCGTGCTCTGGAAGGTCGTCCCCATGCTCGGCGTGGTCTTTGCCGTCAGTTTCGCCGCCGAGCGGGGGACCGACGTTGCCCGCTGGCTCTGCGAGCGAAAGTGGCTCGTGCAGTTCCTGATCCTGTTTGCGGCGCTGTTGACGGTCGTGCTGTTCGTCTATGGAAACGCCGGCTATACGCCCATTGCTTATGTCTATGAAAATGTCTGAGGTGATCCTGCTTGCGTGGTAAAAAATGGCTTCTGACTGTCGTCTGCGCGCTGCTGCTGGTCGGCGCCGTCTGCGTCCTGAGCAATTGGCTCATCGATCCCTTCGGCGTTTTTGAGGCCTCTCCGCTGCAGTGGGATTCCTATGCGCAGACGCTCAATCCGCGCGGCAGCAAGGTGCGCTATATTTCCGAGCGGCCCGGCGAATACGATTCGTTTGTAGTCGGATCGTCCTCTGCCGCATCCTATCTGCCGGAAACGTTGGAGCGGTATTACGGCGGCAGCTTCTATAACATGTTCCACTACGGAGCGGACACTGACTATGACCGCGAGCTGGTCCGCTATCTGCTGGAGCAGGGCGAGGTCAAGCGGATCGTCCTTGTGCTCGGGCTGAGCGATGCCTATGCTCTGCACAGTAAAACGGAGGGCCTGACCGCCGTGCCCGATTACCGGGTGAGCGGGGAAAACGAAGCGGCCTACAAGCTCCGCTTCCTGTTTGCAAGCCCTTCCTTTGCGATGGAAAAGCTGTCCTCCCTCCGGAAGGACACGGAAATGCCGCAGACCTTTGACGTCTTTCTGCCGGAAAGCGGGACCTATGACAAGCGGCTGCGCGACGTGGAATCCATCGGCAGCCTGCAGGACTATCTTACGCTCCACGGTGACGACTACCTTTCAGAGACGGCCGATACAACGCTCCCTGACATCGAGCGCTGTGCCGGGAATGTCGCCGCGATCCGCGAAATGTGCGGCGAAGCGGGGACGGAGCTGACCGTCATTCTCACCCCGTTCTGCCGGGAGCAGATCGAGCAGTACGACAATGCCGCCCTGAATGCATTCTATCAGGCGCTCTCGGACGTGACGGACTATTGGAATTTCTCGATCACACCGCTGACCTATGACGAACGATTCTTCTATGACGTAACACATACGCGAAATGCTGCTGCCAACCTCGTACTGGCGCGGATCGCCGGGGATGAGAGCGTCGGTCTGCCCGATGCCTTCGGGGCCTATTGCCGGCAGGGAGAGTCAACGGATGCAGCGCAGCTGAAGAAAGCCGCCGGGGAAAGTGCTTATCTTCAAAACGGCAGCGCGACCGTCCCGATCCTGCTGTATCACCATCTCGACCCGGATCAGCCGGAAAGCGAGACCACCTTGCACCCCGAGACGTTTGAGCGGCAGATGCACCTTCTGAAGGAGCAGGGCTATACGCCGATCTCATTTGATGAGCTGATCGCGTTTGTGGAGCAGGGAACGCCGCTTCCGGAAAAGCCGGTCATGATCACGTTTGACGACGGCTATACCAGCAACGCAGTCTATGCCTATCCCGTTCTGCGGGAGCTTGGCTTCCATGCGTCGATCTTTGCCATTGGCTGCTCGATCGGGCATGACCGCTATTACAAGGATACGAATTACAGCCTGACGCCCCACTTCGGGCAGGACGAGATCACAGAAATGCTGCGCTCCGGCCTTATTTCCATCGGCTCTCATACCTACGACATGCACCAGTGGCCGCCCTATGAGACCGTGAAGCCCGCGCGGGAGAATATGCTGCCGCTGCCCGGCGAATCCGAGACGGAATATATCGACGCTGTGCGGAACGATGCGGCGCATGAGGCGGAGACGTTTGCGGCGTTCGGCATTCCCAAGCCCGATGTGATCGCGTTCCCCGAGGGCATGCATACCACGCTGACCGATGTTGTGCTGCGCGAATGCGGCTACAAGGTCACCCTGACGACGGACGAAAGCCGCGTGAACACCGTTGTGGTCGGCCTGCCGCAGACGCTGATCGATCTCGGCCGCATGACCGTTCTGCCGGGCATGACGGACGAGCAGCTCCTGCAGTATCTGAACGAGCGGGCAAACTAGAGAACAAAGCCTTTTCCCGGGCCCGCCGTGCATGCGCACGGCGGGTTTTGCTGCATTTTCGGGAAGAAAACCCGTATTCTGTGGTTGAAAAGTCCGGTTCCCGGTGGTACAATAAGAAAAAGAGGGCTGCTGTGAGGCGGCTTTTTGAAGCAGGGGAGGTTAGGCAATACTAACTTGCTCCAACAGCATAGAAAGGGGAATGCCCATGCAAACAAAGGAAACGATCACGCTCTCCGGCGTGCCGGAGACGATGTTGCAGACGGTCTATGCCCGCGCCAAGGAGAGCAGCGGGCGCGGTGCGATCCGCGACCGCAAGGCCGAGGAGACCATCGGCGGCCTGCAATATGATTTCTCCCTGGCGGACCGGGACAAAGCCATGCACAGCGGCGTTATTGCCCGCACCATCGTGCTGGACCGGCTGACCGGCGCGTGGCTGCAGGAGCATCCGGGCGGTACGGTCGTCAACGTCGCCTGCGGGCTGGACACGCGGTGCTACCGGATGGAGGGCTATGGCCGCTGGTATAACCTTGACCTGCCGGAGACCATTGCCGTCCGGCAGAGGCTTTTGCCGGAAAATGGTGCGATCTCGCAGATCGCCATGTCCGCCATGGACGACTGGGGCGGGTGCATCGCTGAGCAGGATCCCCCGGCACTGGTCATCATCGAGGGCCTGACGATGTATCTGACGGAGGCAGACGTGCAGCGCATATTTTCCGTGATCGCCGGACGCTTCCGCAGCGCGACGGTGCTGGCCGAGACGATGAATCCCATGGTCGTCAAACGCTTCCGGGAAAAGTCGATCGAGGGCAGCCATGCAAAATTCACCTGGGGCGTGAAGAACGGCGCGGCGTTGACCGCGCTGCTGCCGGAGTTCCGCCTGCGGGAGGAGCACAGCCTGACGGAGGGCATGGCGGAGTTTGTGCCCGTTTATAAGCTGCTGGGCAAAATACCGGCCATCCGCAATATTTCTAACAAGATCATCGTTCTGGAGAGGAAGTGAGGTAGCATGTCTTTCTTTGATAATACCCGCAGGCCGGAAGGACTTGGCGGTAAGCTCATGGTTTCCATGATGAATGTCGGCCATCGCTCGCTGGCGCACTGGGGCATGCGGTTCCTGCCGCTTTCGCCGGATGCCCGTGTGCTGGACTGCGGCTGCGGCGGCGGAGCGAATCTGAAAAAGCTCCTGAAGCGGTGCCCGCAGGGTATCGTCAAGGGCATAGACTATTCTGCCGTCAGCGTCGAAAAGTCGCGCAAGCTCAATGATGCCGCCATCCGTGAGGGACGCTGCGTGGTCTGGCAGGGCAGTGTGGCTGAGATGATCTTTGCGGCCTCGTGGTTCGACGCTGTCACGGCGTTTGAGACCGTTTATTTCTGGCCTGATCTGCCGCAGTGCTTCCGCGAGGTCTTCCGTGTGCTGAAGCCGGGCGGGGTATTTTTCCTCTGCAACGAATCCAGCGGCGACACGGACAAGGACGAGAAATGGACCGAGCTGATCAAGGGCATGACGATCTACCGCGATGTGCAGCTGCAGGCTGCGCTGGAGCAGGCGGGCTTCCATGACATCGAGATCCATAAGAACGAAAAGGACTGGCTGTGCATGCTGGCCCGGAAATAGCTGTGCGCCGTCCCCCAAATGGAGCATGCGGAGCCTGTGATGCCGGAATTATACCGGCGAGGCGTTTTTCACGGACGAGAAACCAGACTGAGGGAGGGACGGATATGTCTAAAAAGGCAACGGAATTCCAGAAAAAAGAAATGAGCAAAATGTACCGCGGCAAGGAGATCTTCAAGCCGCTGAACACCGGCTGGGTCGACGAGCACGTCGCCTGTGTGCGAGAGTGGGTGGCAAATATCTTCTTCTACTGCAAGGGCGACACGACCATCATGATCGACGCCGGGTATAACTACGGCCGGCTCGAGGAAAAGATGGGCTGGCTCGGCATCGACCCGAGTTCTATCCGGCATATCCTCATCACGCATCAGGACACGGATCACGTCGGCGCGGTCGAAGCGGACAGCCTCGGCCTGTTCCGGAAGGCGAAGCTGTATGTCGGCGAGACCGAGAACCGCTATCTGACGGGCGAGGTGCGCCGCAAGGTGATCTATCATCTCTACAAGCTGCCGCAGGTCACCATCCGCAATGAGAAGGTCCTGCTGCACGACGGCGAGGCCTTTGAGATCGACGGCATCCGCATCGAATGCTTCCTCGTTCCCGGCCACACCTGGGGCCACATGGTCTATCTCATCGACGGGAAGTATCTGTTCACGGGCGATACGATCTGGCTCGGAGCGGACGGCGGCTACAGCTTCATCTCCGCGCTGGCGGAGGATAACCGGCTGGCGGTGCGTTCGCTGGCAGAGCTGGAGGCAAAGCTCGAAGCGCGGAAGCTGCACCCGATGTTCCTCACCGGCCACACCGGCTGGACGGACAACTTCACCTTTGCCTTTGCGCATAAGGACAAGCTCTGCTCACCGTTCCAAAAGAGAGTGCACGACCCTTCCGCGCCCTATGATGCCTACGATGAGTCGGACGACACGGAGGAGCGGTCAAAGAGCGGCTATCTGAAGGGGGCCGGGCGATGAAGGACAACGAGCTGCAATTTGAGCGGAGCTGCCATGTGCTGTACTCCGGTCCCTGCAAAAAAGAAATTCGCGCACGGATCGCGCAGCACTATCCGGAGGCGGAGCGCGAGGCGGTCTGGGAGCGGATCCAGCGGCAATATGTTGATTTTCTCTCCGACTGGCGCACCGACCTCGGCGGGAAGAAGAACTTCCACAACGGCAGCGGCGGCACCTACGACTGCATCGCCATCATGAGCTATTATGTGGTCTGCAAAGCAATTACTTCGTTCCGTGAAATTGAAGAGATGGAGGAAAATCTGATCCTGCCGACCTTCCGCAAGCTGAAATTCGTGGACTGCAACAAGCCGTTTTTCAAAAGACTGATGCATCGCGCCTTCTTAACGGCAAAGGGGCGCTGCGACAAATGGCACGATTACGAAATGACGGTCGCGCCCTACGAGAAGGACAAGCCGATCTATTATGAATTTACGGCCTGCCCTGCGGCGGAATTTGCCATCCGCAACGGGCTGACGGATATCATGCCCGCCCTGTGCAACGTGGATTATGCGGCCATGGAGCTGATCGGCGCGAAGCTGGTGCGGACGACGACCTGCGCAAACGGCTGTAAATGCGACTATACCATCTGCGGCAGCCGGGACCCATATCTGAAGGACCATCCCGAATACCGCGACGAGGCCGGATACCGCCGGAATCGGTAGGGAAATCGAGGAAACGGAAATGCTGTTTGAAACCTACGGAGACAGAAACAAGCCTGCGGTCCTGTTCTTTCACGCCATGGGCGTGACGGGGCAGAGCAGCAGGCCCGTGGCGGAGCACCTGCCCTGCTTCTGCATCCTGCCGACATCCACGGTCTACTGTGCCGGGCAGCGCTATGCAGGCAAGGCCGACGAGGTGCGGCAGGTGGAGGACTATCTGCGCGCACAGGGCGTGAAGCGGCTCGCGCTCGTCGTAGCGTCCTCCATCGGCGCGGACCTCGCCATGGCGTTTTTGACGCAGATGAGCCTGCCGGTCGACCATGTCTACTTTGACGGCGGGCAATTTGCACAGATCGGCAGGGGAACGCGCCGCGTGATGATGCCGTTTCTCTATCTGGCCATCAAAAGCCTGTACTGGTCGAAGGGAAAGACGCTCAAAAAGCTCCTCTGGTGCGGCGACGATGCCATCAAGCCCTATTTTATCGCAGCGGGCAGGGCACTGACGCTCGGAAACCTGCGCCGCCAGCTGGCGGACAGTCTGGAGGATCGGCCGTTCCCGCCGCTGCCGGAGACGCTGCAGCGCCGGACGTATTTTGCGTTCGGCAGCGCGGAGGACCATTTCAAGTACCGCGAGGCGGTGCGGAAGGCATATCCTGCGGGGAATTTCCCCGTATTTACGGGATACGACCACATGCAGTACCAGATCCGCGACCCGCAGGGCTTTGCGGAGCTGCTGCAGAGCCTGATGGAGCGGGACCGTCTGCCGGACCTCCCGTTTTTACGAAAGTGAGGGAATCCATGCAATACAGGATCGAAAAGAACACCGTGCAGGAAACGCTGCTCATTCCGGTCTATGGCCGGAAAATGTGCACGGAGCTGTATCCGAATCTTTACCGGGACGAGACGGCCGTCCGCCTGTTCAGGGAGATCGACTATGATTTTTCTGCGCTGGAGAAAAAGTCCCGGAGCCTGATGCAGCGCTTCGGTTTTCTGGAGGTCGCCATGCGCCAGAACGATCTGGCCTTTGAGGTGCGGGACTATCTGCGCGCGCACCCGAATGCGGCCGTTGTGAACCTCGGCTGCGGGCTGGATGCGACCGGCCGCAGCTGCGACAACGGCAGCTGTAAGCTTTACAATCTGGATTTCCCGGATGTCATCCGCGTGCGCGATGAGCTGCTGCCCGCCGGGCCGCGGGAGGAGAACATCCCGTGCGACCTGAACGACACGGCGTGGTTCGACCGCATCGACGCCTCCGGCGGCGCAATATTCTTTGCGGCGGGCGTGTTCTATTATTTCCTGAGGGAGCAGGTCCGGGCGCTCGTGCAGCGCATGGCGGCGGCCTTCCCCGGCGGCGTGCTGGTCTTTGACGCGGCCAACGAAAAGGCCGTCCGGCTGATGCTGAAAACATGGATCCGGGATGCGAAGATCAAGGACGTCGGCGCGTATTTTGCCGTTGCGGATGCCAAAGCCGAGCTTGGCCCGTGGGACAGCCGCCTGCAGATCTCCAGCCGGGGCTATATGCTGGGCTACCACGATCTGAAGGACCCGTCCGTCAGCGGCTTTTTCCGCGTCCTTGCGCGGGTTGGCGACCGCAGCATGAACATGCAGATCGTCAGGATCGGCTTTGGAGGCGAAATATGAAATACATCGGGATGCCCTTGGGAATGTGGGCGCTGTTTGCAGGGGCGTTCCGCAGACAGCTGACGGTCGTGTTTGGCTATGACGCCGCGGCGGCAAAGGAGATCATGAAAAGGGCGAAGCCGCAGTACCGGAAGCTCATTGCGAAGCTGCCCGCGTTTGAAAAGGCCGACCGGTTTCAGATGAACATCGTCAACTGCGCCATGCTCGGCGCGTTCATCTGCTCCATGCCGGAGCGTCCGGATGTGGAGCGCCTGACGGTCTATTATGCCGACGCGATGATGACAAAGCCGATGAAGTGGTTTTGCCGCAAGAGCGGAAAAAAGAAATTCACGGAAAAGGACATCGCGGGGATGCAGGCCACAGCCGCGCTGAAGGCGGCGGACCGCAACCCGTATTCTTGGAACATGGAATACTATGCCTACCCCGACGGCAGCGGCTATGAGGCGCGCTTTACGCAGTGCGGCATCTGCACGCTGATGAAGGAGCTGGGGCTTTATGACCTGACGCCGGCCCTCTGCCACCTGGACTATACCATGGCCGAGGCGGGTGAAACGGCGGATTTCGTGCGAGAGTATACGCTCGCCTCCGGCGGGCCGTACTGCGACTGCGGCTACAGGAGGAAAACCAGATGAGTCATTTTCATTCGATCGGAATATCGGAAAAGCTCGATGTGCCGCGGATCCGGAAGCTGCTGACGATCGGGCTGCTTGCGTCCCTGCTGCATCTTGCGGGGGATCTGATCCTCGGCTGAGGCACGGAGCAGGAATCGCTGACGGGAATCCTGCGGATGCTCTCTGCCTACACCGGCACGTCCGATGGCGGCATGGTGGCGCAGGTCTATGTGCAGAAATATCCCGGTGAGACCGGGGACTCGTGCTGATCTCCACCGGCGATGAGCCATCTTCGCGGCGAAGGTCCCGAGGAGGCCGCCTATGCGCAGGATATGTTCGAGACGATCTTCCGGGACTACAGGCAGGAGAAGGACGTGCACATCACGGGCCTGCTGGCTGACGTTATGCGCCAGACGCCGGTGACGGAGGCCGACTTCTGCGACCTGAGGGGCCGCATCCTGCTCATCCTGCCGGATCAGGACTTCTTTTCCGAAAAAATGCAGCGGGACCTCATCCGCCTGATGCACTGATGCACGAGCCGCGCATCACCTATGTCTCCGGCGGCCATCTGACCACGGTCCTGCAGGCAGAAAAATTCATCGAAACGATCCGGGCGTTCCTGCCGTCACTGGGGAGTAACGCAGACAGGAGGAAATGGCAGTGATCGACATCATCTACCACGACGGCGCTTCGGCGGCGCCGGATCAGGCCGGGCAGAGCGGCGGCTTTGCGCAGGCGGACGGAAACGGCGAGATCCACTGCTATTCGTGGCTGGACGGCGTGAGCGCCATGCTGATGCGGCTCGAGATGGAGTCCTATACGGAGCTTCGCACGCAGAAGGGCCTGCTGGAGCTCAATTTCTGCGCCAACGGCCGCTTTGAAACGCGCTTCTCCCTGCGGGACCATGTGCTGCTGAAGCCGGGCGACATGGCCATCAGCTGCTATGACGGCGTGCATGGCTCGCGTTCCGAGTCGCATTTCCCGCTGGGCTATTATGAGGGCATCTGCCTTGAGGTCGATCCGGAGCGCGCCCGGCGCTGGGTCGAGCGCAATGCCCCGGCCTTCCGTGTCGATTTTTCCGCTCTGCAGCAGAATCTGCTGGGCGACAAGTGGTATCGCTGCAGCCCGGCGGGCCCGCGCTGCGAGCATGTGTTCCGGGAGCTGTATGAGTGCGCCGCCTATCTGGACCCTGCGTTCCTGCGGCTCAAGGTGCTGGAGCTCCTGATGCTGCTCAGCAGCATCCCGCGCGGGGCCGGGACGGATGCCTACTGCTCGGCCCGGCAGGCGGAGCTGATCCGCCATATCCGCGACCATCTGCTGACGAACCGCGAGGGCTATACCTCGCTTTCCCGGCTGGCGGCGGAGCACGAGATGTCCGTATCGCACCTGCAGAAGCTGTTCAAGCAAATTTACGGTGTGCCGGTCTATCACTACATCAAGGAATACCGGCTCGAGCAGGCGGCGGTCGAGCTCGTGCGCAGCGCAAGGCCCGTGACGGAGATCGCGCAGGATGCGGGCTATGACAATGCCAGCAAATTTTCGGCCTGCTTCAAGGAGCGCTACGGCGTGACACCGTCGCAGTACCGCACGGATGCAAAGGCAAAACAGAGCATCGGAACCAAAACGGAGTAGTCTGCGAAACGGAAATATGGTAGAGTATGCACTGGTTAGAGAACACTAACCAAGACAGCCCACGCAATTGCATCTTCGGCCTTTGCCGGACCCCAGTCGAATGCTCTCGATGAATTGTGCGGTGCTGTCCGATATAACCTGGAGGTGCATCATGAAAAAGAGAATTGCAGCAATCGTGTTATGTGTGTTCTGCCTGCTGGCCATTGCGGGCTGCTCGCAGAGCAAGCCGGATGCGCAGACCGCGCAGCCCACTGCGGCGCAGGAGACCGGCGACTATCTGACGACCATCAGCGGGACCTATGAGGAGCTGTTCCCGCAGCTGGCCAAGGCGGAGTACCGCGACCTGTGGATCGATGCCACGACGCCGCTCGTCGGCGCGGAGAACGCCGAGACCGCGACGGATACGCTGCTTGCCATGTGCATGGCAGAGCCCTACGGCCCGGAGGCTTCCGAAAAGTATGCGGCAGACCCCGAGAGCATGGCGTTCAACTGCTATTTCCGCGGCGGCGTGGACCGCTTCGTCATGGACGGCCACACCATTTCCGGTCTGGACGCGCAGGGCAATGAGGTCTTCTCCCATACCTATCACAAGCTCGACGAGGAAAATGAGAACGGCTTCCTGTTCTACCAGAGCGACGACGCGGATTCCGGCGACTTTACCTACTTCGCCTTCTCCCCGGACACGATGGAGACGACCTATCATCTGGAGTTCCGCTATGCCGAGGACCTCAGTGACCTGCAGAGTTGGTTCGAGGGCAATTATGCCTACTGGAACGCCGCTGCGATCGCCGTGGACTACGATCAGGAGACCATGAAGAACGTGATCAAGCTGTTCGTGACGGAGAACCTGACCGAAGCGGAGTAAAGAGGAAGCACAGCGCACCCGTTTTCCGGCGGGTGCGCTGAAAACCACGATTAACGATTTCAAAAAAAGGAGGGGAACCCCCTTGAAGAAACGATCGGATCTGTCGCGGCTGATGGAGTATGCCGGGGGGCATCGGGTCTTTACCTATGTCTCCTGGGTCCTGTCGGCCCTGAGCGCGCTGGTGGCGTTGGTCCCGTTTTTGTACATCTGGATGATCCTGCGCGATGTGCTGAATGCTGCGCCGGATTATTCCCGGGCGGTCAACATCCCGCATTACGGCTGGATGGCGGTGCTGTTTGCTGCGCTGTCGTATCTCATCTATGTCTGCGCGCTGCTGTGCTCCCATCTGTCGGCCTTCCGCGTGGCGACGAACCTGCGGCTCGCCGTTTCGGAGCATCTTGCCCGGCTGCCGCTGGGCTTTACGGAGCGCTACGGCAGCGGCAAGCTCCGCAAGATCATTCAGGAGAGCACCGGCGCGGCGGAGACCTATCTTGCCCATCAGCTGCCGGATCAGTATGCCGCCATGGCAACGCCGGTCGGCCTTCTGGTGCTGCTGTTCGTCTTTGACTGGCGGCTGGGCCTGCTGAGCCTTGTGCCGGTGGCCCTCGGCTTTGTGATCATGTCGGCCATGACCGGCAAGCGCATGGCGGAGAAAATGCGCCAGTACGGCAATGCCCTTGCCGCCATGTCCGGCGAGGCCGTGGAATATGTCCGCGGCATTCCGGTCGTCAAGACGTTCGGTCAGTCCGTGTTTTCGTTCAAAAAGTTCAAGGCGACGATCGACGAATATGAAAAGTGGGTCATTGCCTACACGAAAGAGCTGCGGATGCCGATGCTCTTCTATACGGCGGCCATCAACGGCGTGTTTGCCTTCCTCATCGCGGGCGGCCTGCTGCTGACGAGAAACGGCGTTACCCCGGAATTCCTGCTGAATCTGCTGTTTTACATCATCATCACGCCGGTCATCTCGCTGACGCTGACGAAGATCATGTATATGAGCGAGAACAAGATGATCGTGGCCGATGCGCTGAGCCGCATCGACTCCGTGCTGGACGAGGCGCCTGTGTCCGTGAGTGAAAAGCCGCAGCACCCGAAGGACAGCTCGATCGCCCTGCATGATGTGCGGTTCAGCTATGACGGCAGGACGGACGTGATCCGCGGCGTTTCCATGGACATCCGCCCGGGACAGACCGTGGCGCTCGTCGGCCCGTCCGGCGGCGGCAAGTCCACGCTGGCAAGCCTCATCTGCCGCTTCTTCGACGTGGGCAGCGGCAGCATCTGCGTCGGCGGCGCGGATGTGCGCGATATCCCAAAGGAAGAGCTGATGGACACGGTCTCGTTCGTGTTCCAGAACAGCCGCCTGCTCAAGGGCAGCATCCTGGACAACGTCAAGCTGGGCAGGCCCGACGCCACGGAGGCAGAGGCGCTTTCCGCCCTGCGGGCTGCGCAGTGCATGGATATTATCGAAAAATTCCCGGACGGCATCCACACCGTCATCGGCTCGAAGGGCGTGTATCTCTCCGGTGGCGAGCAGCAGCGCATTGCCATTGCGCGCGCCATGCTGAAAAATGCCCCCATCCTGATCCTCGATGAGGCCACGGCCTTTGCCGACCCCGACAACGAGGCGAAGGTGCAGGCCGCGTTTGCGGAGCTGGCGAAGGGCAAGACCGTCGTTATGATCGCCCACCGTCTGTCTACCGTTGTGAACGCCGACTGTATCTATGTGGTGCAGGACGGCAGGATCGCCGAGGCGGGCACGAAGGGCGACCTCTGCGCCCGGAACGGCCTGTTTGCAAAAATGTGGCAGGACTATCAGTCCTCGGTTCGCTGGAAGGTCGAAAAGGAGGGACCGGCATGCTGAAAAAGATCCAGAGAGCAACGGCAAGCTCCCCGGAGGGCACGCGGGGACTCGTCCGGGGCGTGCTGGCCTGCGCCGCGCAGAACATCGCCTTTATGCTGCCCACGAGCCTGCTGTATGCGCTCGTCCGCGACCTGATGGCGGGCGGCGCAGCGGGAAGGACCGCATTTTATGTCTGCGGCTGCGTTGCCTGCTTTGCCCTGATCCTTCTGACGACGTGGTTCCAGTATAACGGCACCTACTTTACGACCTATCAGGAGAGCGGTATCCGCCGCCTGACGCTCGCCGAGCGCCTGCGCAGACTTCCGCTGTCCTTCTTCGGCAAGCGCGACCTGGCCGACCTGACCAGCACCATCATGGCAGACTGTGAGGTGCTGGAGAAGACCTGCTCGCACTTCATTCCCGGCCTGTTCGGCTCGCTCATCTCCACGGTGCTCATCGCGCTGGGCCTGTTCCTCTTCGACTGGCGCATGGCGCTGGCCGTGCTGTGGGTCATCCCGGTATCTGCGGCCATCGTGCTCTGCAGCTATCGCGTGCAGGACCGCGTGCAGAGCAGGACCATGGCCGTGAAAATGACCTGCGCCGACGGCATTCAGGAGTATATCGAATCGATCCGCGACCTGAAGGCCAGCAATGCAGAGCAGGGCTATCTCGGCGGCCTTTCCCGGAAGATCCGTGCCGTGGAAAAGCAGACGATCGCGGCGGAGCTGACGAACGCCGTGTTCGTGACCTCGGCCGGTACGGTCCTGAAGCTCGGCATCGCCTCCGTGGCGCTGACCGGCTCCGTGCTGCTGCTGAGCGGCCGCATCGACGTGCTGACGCTGTTCCTGTTTCTGCTCGTGGCTTCCCGCCTGTATGATCCGATGCAGGGCGCGCTGCAGAATCTGGCGGCTGTCATCGCCATGCGGACGAATGTGGCGCGCATGAATGAGATTCTGGAATACCCGATCCAGACCGGCAGCGAGCAGCTGACCAATCAGGGCTGCGATATCGTGTTCGACCATG
>OJQH01000544.1_pt1 | contig 19516 bp, 16 predicted proteins | sample 1601421 | NCBI WGS metagenome assembly OJQH01 (sample SAMN03922503, study PRJEB24848) | human gut metagenome | isolation source: stool sample | host: Homo sapiens | place: Germany | collected 2011-11 | reverse complement strand
CATTCGTGGGGCGAACAGGACATCGACACGGGCGAGGAGCTCTGGAAATTTTTCAGCAAGTTCGTGAAATAGACGGAACGACAGCCGGCAGGGGCAAGGACCCTGTGCAACACCTCGCAGAAGGAGATGGTCTACATATGTATCCAATCCCGGGAAAATTCGCGGGAAGAACACACCTACGACGACGGAACCCGGGTCGCATGCACTCCCGGGTGGGAAACCCGCTAAAAAAACACCCGGCTTTACGTCCATGCGTAAAGCCGCGTGCCGGTTTACCTCTCCCCACCCCTCACGGGGCCGAGTCGTTGCAGATCAGTTCGCGAAGGTCAGCCCCTTGTCGTCGGCGTCGATGCGGATCGGCTGCTCACGGTTGACGTCGCCCGCAAGGATACGCTTCGAGAGGTCGTTGACCACATAGCGCTGGATGACCCGCTTCACGGGACGTGCGCCATAGAGCGGATCGTAACCCGCCGAGGCGATCCATTCGCGCGCCTTGTCACTGTACTCCAGCCGGATGCCGTTCTCCGAAAGCATCCTGCGCACGATGCCCAACTGGATGTCGACGATGCGTTCGATGTCCTTGTGCGTCAGCGGCTCGAACATCACGATCTCGTCGATACGGTTCAGGAACTCCGGTTTGAGCTGCTGTTTCAGCAGGTCGATCACCGCGAGGCGGGTCCGCTCGACAACCTCTTCGGGCAGCTTCCTGCCGTCGAAGGCCTCGGCGAAGTTATCCTGGATCACCTGCGAACCCATGTTCGAGGTCATAATGATGATCGTGTTGCGGAAATCCACCGTACGGCCCTTGTTATCGGTCAGCCGTCCGTCGTCGAGCACCTGCAACAGGATGTTGAACACGTCGGGATGCGCCTTCTCGATCTCGTCGAGCAGCACGACCGAGTAGGGCTTGCGGCGCACGGCCTCGGTGAGCTGGCCGCCTTCGTCATAGCCGACGTATCCGGGAGGCGCGCCGATCAGGCGCGTCACGGAGAACTTCTCCATGTATTCGGACATATCGATGCGGACGAGGTTCTTCTCATCGTCAAACAGCGCCTCTGCCAGCGCCTTGGCGAGCTCGGTCTTGCCGACGCCCGTCGGGCCGAGGAACAGGAACGAGCCGAGCGGGCGGTTCGGGTCCTGAATGCCGGCGCGGCTGCGGAGGATGGCCTCCGAGACGGAGCGGACGGCTTCATCCTGCCCCACGACGCGCTTATGCAGCTGCTCGTCCAGATGTAGGAGCTTTTCGCGCTCGCCCTCGACGAGCTTTGCGACCGGGATGCCGGTCCAGCGCTCGACGATCTTTGCGATCTCCTCCTCCGTGACCTTGTCGCGCAGGAGGTTGCTCTGCTTGGCGTTCTGCGCCAGCGCCTCTTCCTGCGCCAGCTGCTTCTTGAGCTCGGGCAACTCGCCGTACTTCAGACGGGCGGCCGTCTCGAGGTCATAGCTCTGCTCTGCCTGCTCGATCTGCGCACCGAGCTTTTCGATCTGCTCACGCAGCTGCTGGACCTTGCCGATGGCATTCTTCTCGTTTTCCCACTGGGCCTTCATGGCGTTGAACTTATCGCGCTGCTCGGCCAGTTCCTTTCGCAGCTCCGTCAGACGGCCCTGCGAGAGCTCGTCGGTCTCGTTCTTCAGCGCAGCCTCTTCGATCTCCATCTGGATGATCTTGCGGCGGATAACGTCCAGCTCCGTCGGCATGGAATCCATCTCCGTGCGGATCATGGCACAGGCCTCATCGATAAGGTCAATGGCCTTGTCCGGCAGGAAGCGGTCCGTGATATAGCGGTCGGACAGCGTGGCTGCCGCAATGATGGCGGGGTCCGTGATCTTCACGCCGTGGAAGACCTCGTAGCGCTCCTCCAGGCCACGCAGGATGGCGATGGTGTCCTCGACGGACGGCTCCTTGACGAGCACGGTCTGGAAACGGCGCTCCAGCGCAGGGTCCTTTTCGATATACTTGCGGTATTCATCGAGCGTCGTTGCGCCGATGCAGTGCAGCTCGCCGCGCGCCAGCATCGGCTTGAGCAGGTTGCCCGCGTCCATGCTGCCCTCGGTCTTGCCCGCGCCGACGATGGTGTGCAGCTCATCGATGAACAGCAGGATGCGCCCCTCGCTCTTGCGCACTTCCTCGAGCACGGCCTTGAGCCGCTCCTCGAATTCGCCGCGGTACTTTGCGCCCGCGACCAGCGCGCCCATATCGAGCGAGAAAATGGTCTTGTCCTTCAGGCCCTCGGGCACGTCGCCGCGCACGATGCGCTGCGCCAGCCCTTCGGCGATGGCCGTCTTGCCGACGCCCGGCTCGCCGATGAGCACGGGGTTGTTCTTCGACTTGCGCGACAGGATGCGGATGACGTTTCGGATCTCGTCGTCACGGCCGATGACCGGGTCCGTCTTCTTTTCGCGGGCGTTCTTCACCAGATCGGTGCCGTATTTCTGCAGCGCCTCATAGGTGTCCTCCGGGCTGTCCGTCGTCACGCGGCTGCTGCCGCGGATGGCCTGCAGGGTCTTCAGGCAGTCCTCCTTGCGGATGCGATAGTCCGCAAACAGCGGCGCGACGGTCTCGTCGGCCGTGTCGAGCATGGCAAGGAACAGGTGCTCCACGGAGACGTATTCGTCCCGCATGCCCTGCGCCGTGCGCTCGGCCTCAGCCATCAGGCTGTCCATGCCGCGGGAAATATAGAATTTGTCGGCATCCCGGCCGGAGCCGCTGACGCCCGGCAGCTTTTCCACGGCGGCCTGCGCCGCAGCCGTCAGGCTCTCGACGCTCACGCCCATTTTCTTCAGCAGCTGCGGGATGAGCCCGCCGTCCTGCTGCAGCAGAGCCAGAAGCAGGTGAGCCTGCTCGATCTGCTGATTCTGATGCGCCGCTGCGATCGTCTGCGTACTCTGCAGGGCCTCCAGTGTTTTCTGCGTATACTGATTCGTGTTCATAACCTCATTCTCCTCTCCGGCGGCGAATTCCGCCGAGGGGTTTCAAGAAGCATCCGACGCATTCGCCGGAGCTTCTTTAGCACTCTCGCTTGTTGAGTGCTAACCTCTTTTGACCCCATGATACCACCATTTTGAATTTTGTCAAGAGGTACAGATGAAAATATTTTCTCCAAAATTGCGCAATATAACAGTCATTATCTATGCAGTTTCGCACAATACGATCTTTCCCATGCTATTATGCCACCGTAAAAAGCAGGCGTGCCAAACATGACACGCCTGCTTTATATGTTTGATCGTATGGTTCATTCAAAAATGATGCGGTTCGCGCCGAAGTAGCGGGCGTTGTAATAGCTCTCGCTCAGGGAGCTGATGATGACGCCCTTGCGCGGATTGGCCGCGTGGATGAAACGTCCGCCGCCGATGTAAATGCCGACATGCGTGATCTCACCGCCGGAGCCGAAGAACACGAGGTCGCCCGGCATCAGCTCGCTGCGGCTGACATGCTCGCCGTCGTTATAATACTGCGACGTCGCCGTGCGCGTGATGTTGAAGCCGAAGTGGCGGTAGACATACTGCACGAAGCCGGAGCAGTCGAAGCCCGCGGGCGTCGTGCCGCCGTAGACGTAGTCATAGCCCTCGAACGTCAGGGCATAGGCCACCAGATCGTCCGCCAGCGAGGGTTGCTCGATCGTGCCGTCCCACGACGTGGTGAACTTATAGCAGCGCAGGAAGATCACAAGCGCCTCCAGACTGCTGGTGGACGACTGCGGCAGGAGCTTGCCGTCGCTGCCCTTGACCGCGCCGATGTAGCACAGCAGGCGCGTCGGCGTTTTGGCCCACTCGGCAAGCTGCTTCAGATCGGAGAATTCACTGAGAGAATAGCGGTTCACGCGCGGATTCTGCTCCGTCGGATAGCCGACGGTCTGCATGAAGTTGCACGAAATTTTGAAGAACTGCTCGCGTGTCAGCGTATCGTTCGGGCCGAAGCGGCCGTCACCGTAGCCCTGCACGATCTTGAGCTCATAGGCCGCGTTCACGTCCGGATCGTTCGTGTCCGTGAAGTGCGCCGTGCCGGACGGCGTGTATTCCGTGCCCATCAGGCCGTTATAGGCCAGCATGGCGATGGAGCACATCTGCGCGCGGGAGATGGGCTTGCTCAGGTCTGCATTGTCGAGGCTCGACGGGATGATGCCGAGCTTCACGACCTCAGAGAACTCCGCAACGGCCCACGCCGGGATGCCGCTGTAGCCGCCGTCGTCATCCGGGTCCGGATCGACCGGCATATCATCATTTTTGCGCAGCCACTCGCTGACAATGTAATACGCGCGGCGGAACATGGCGATGGCCGCCTGCCGCTCCGTCGTGCCCTTCGGCTCAAGGGCCGTGCCGGTGCCGCGCACCACGCCGAGCGCAACCATATACTGCGTCGGCTCGAGCGCATAGTCGCTGACGGAGGCTGCGTCCGTAAACTGGGAAAGGTCGGACGGCTCGACGCTCTCGTCCTTCCAGAACAGCGCGCGCGTCATCAAGTTGTAAGTGATCTTGAAGAAGTCCTGACGGCTCAGCGGCTCATTCGGGCGGAACGTCTGGTCCTCGTAGCCGTTGATGATGCCCTGCTCAAAGGCGAAGTTGATCTCCATCTCCTGCGTGTCCGTGAAATACCTGGCCCCACTGGCGCAGGATGCCTCCACGTTCATCAGGTTCTCATAGACCTCGACGGCCATTTTGCACATCTCGCCGCGCGTAATGTTGGCGGAAAGGTCGGCGTTCAGCAGGCAGTCCGGCAGCAGGCCGAGCGCCTCCATCTCCGCGACCTCGGACTTTGCCCAGTCACTGACATTCGAATAGGCCATGGCTGCAGGGGCAAACCCTGCCAGCAGGCACAAGCACAGAAGCGCGCTGAGCCAGCGAATGATGCGTTGCTTTTTCATGCAGATACCTCCAGATCCAGCTCCAGGCCGACCGGACAGTGGTCGGAGCCATAAATTTCCTGATAAATGGGCGCGGCCGCAACGGACTCGCGCAGGCGGTCGGACACCAGAAAATAGTCAATGCGCCAGCCCGCGTTCTTCTCCCGCGCATGGAAGCGGTAGCTCCACCACGAATAAGCGCCCGTGAGGTCGGGATTGCGGTAGCGGAACGTATCCGTGAATCCGGCCTGCAGCAGCTCCGTAAACTTGCCGCGCTCCTCGTCCGAGAAGCCCGCGTTGCCGCGGTTCGGGCCGGGGTTCTTCAGATCGATCTCCTGATGCGCCACATTCAGGTCGCCGCAGACGATCACCGGCTTCTGCCGGTCGAGCGAGACGAGATAGGCGCGGAACGCATCGTCCCAGGCCATGCGGTGGTCAAGGCGCTTTAATCCGTCCTGCGCGTTGGGCGTGTAGCACGTTGCGATAAAGCAGTTCGGATATTCCAGCGTGATGAGCCGCCCCTCGTGGTCCAGCTCCTCCACGCCGACGCCGTAGGTCACGGCGAGCGGCTCGTGCCGGGTGAAGATCGCCGTGCCGGAGTAGCCCTTTTTCTCCGCGGAATACCAGTACTGCCGGTAGCCCGGCAGATCCAGCTCGACCTGAAGCGGCTGCGCCTTCGTCTCCTGCAGGCAGAAGAAATCGGCGTTCAGCGTATGAAAGGCGTCCTCAAAGCCCTTCTGCAGGCAGGCGCGGATGCCGTTGACGTTCCACGAGATCAGTTTCATAGGCAGTTCCCTTCATCTTTTTCTCTATGGTAACAAATTATTACAAAAATTACAACCGTTTTCCGCAAAAAAGAGCGCCCCGCCGCGAAAAAAAATCCGGCGGGGCGGTGCAGATTCAGGCATTTGGCAGCGGACCGAGCGTCCGCACGGCCTCGCGCAGCGTCAGCAGGTCCGTGTATGTCTCCGGGCGGCGCGCCGGGTCCCGCAGCAGAGCGGAGGGATGATACATGGTAAGATAGCGCACGCCGTTCCGCTCGAACCACTGGCCATGCTCCCGCGTGATGCGGAAATCCGGCCGGATAAGCCGCATGGCCGCAATGCGCCCGAGGCAGACGATGATGCTCGGCTGCAGCAGCCGGAGCTGCCGCTCGAGCCAGCCGAAGCAGGCGTCCTGCTCCTGCGGCTGCGGGTCGCGGTTTCCGGGCGGGCGGCATTTGACGATATTGCAGATATAGCAGTTGTGCCGCCCGAGGTCGATGATGGACAGCATGTCGTCGAGCAGCTGCCCGGCCGGGCCGACGAATGGCTCGCCGCGCAGGTCCTCCTGCTGGCCGGGGCCTTCCCCGATGAAGACGACGGGCGAGGGGCACGGTCCGACGCCGAACACGACGCTGTGGCGCGTGGCAGCAAGGCCGCAGCCCGTGCAGCCCGCGCAGGCCGCGCGCAGGGCATTGAGCTCATCCACGGCGGTCCTCCCTGCCCTGACGGGCTCCCGGACGGCGCGCGCGCATGGCGCGCTTCTTCGCGCGGCGGCGATTGACGGAGCGCAGGATGGCAACGATGAGCCAGAACACCAGCGCCAGCAGCACCGGCACGGTCACGAACCACAGCCGCCACATGCCCTTCCAGATCTTCGCCAGCACACTTTCCGTCTGCTTGACAACATACTTCGGCGTGGAGCGCATCACGGCCGTCAGCGTCACAAGGTCGCAGGTCGCCAGCACCTTGCCGTCCAGCACGGCACTGACGGTACCGACCTTCGTCTCGGCCTCAAGCGGGGCCTCGAGCGGAGCCTCGGAGTCATACTGCACGGTCAGCGTAATGCCGGAGGTATCGCAGCTGTCCGGCAGCAGAACGGAGATGTTGTCCTTCGCGCGCACGACAACGCTGTCGCGGCCGTCGGCATACAGCACCTGCGGCATGTCCACAAGGGCCGTGTCCGCCAGTACCTGCACGCTGCTCAGATGGTTGAAGCCGTATTCGAACAGCCGCTTCGTCTCCGTGAAGCGCTGGTCCGTCTCCGTGCCGTCGTCGTTCTGCAGCGTCTCGCAGCCGCAGACGACGCTGAGGAAATGCAGCGAACCACTCTCCGCCGTGGAGATGAGGCAGCCGCCCGCAGGGGTCGTGAAGCCGGTCTTGATGCCGCGCGCCTTGTCATAGTAATACTTTCCGACGGTCTGACCGCTCGTCAGATAGTTCGTCGTGCGGAGCACGCGCTCCTCGGACTTGTTCGTCGCAGGCACCGTGTGGGATGTCTGCGTGGAGAATCCCTGAAACTGCTCACTCTGCCAGGCCCAGCGCGCCAGCGTAACGAGGTCGCGCACAGTGGTATAGTGATTTTCGTCATGCAGGCCGTGGGCGTTGGCAAAATGCGTGCCTGTCATGCCGAGGGCCGCCGCCTGCGCGTTCATGAGCGCCACAAACGAAGGGATATCCCCCGCGATGTACTCCGCCACGACGTTGCAGGCCTCGTTGGCGGACGAAATCATCACGCAGTACAGCAGCTCGCGCAGAGACAGCTGCTCGCCCTCGAGCAGGCCGGCGGAGCTGCCCGCTGCATTCAGATCCTGCAGAGCCTCATGGCTGACCGTCACGATGTCGTCGAGGTTTCCATGCTCCAGCGCCAGCATACACGTCATGATCTTCGTCAGGCTGGCGGGATAGACCTTTTCGTCCAGATTCATGCCATAGACGAGCGTATCGCTGTTCAGCTCCACAAGCGCCGCCGCCTTGGCCTGCACCGTGGTATCGAGATACTGTCCAAAATCGTTCAGCGCGGGCGGCATCTCATCCGTCACGGCGGCGGGTGCCTTGTCGTTTTCAGCAGGAGCCGCGGTCTCCGCCGTCGGCTCTGCGGCGTCGGTCGCACCCGGCTCCGAGGCATCCGGCTCCGTAGCATCAGCCACAGTCTCCGAGGCGGACGGCTCCGTAGGATCGGCCGGTGCGTCTGTCGGCTCCGCAAAGGCCGGAAGCAGCAGGCACTGCAGCAGCAGGGCCAGCAGGGTCAGCCCGGACAAAAGTCTTTTTTTCATATTCTCCTCCAAAAACGCCGCGGCGGCATTGCCGCAGGGCGGAACTGTGTGATATAATGAGGATGGACAGGCCGCGTGGGACACCGCGTGCCGGTCCGACAGACACATTATAACAAAAATCCGGATTATGTCAACGGAGCAGAGCGAAAATGGAGCAGAAACCGCGTTGGAACTGGGTCATCACCCTGGCGGCCGCCTTTCTTGCCTTCTGTCTGGGCTTTGGCGCAGCGCGCTGGACACAGCATACGGACGGCGTTACGGTGCGCACGGCGCGCACCATCCCCGCACAGACGGAGTCTGCCCTGCCGTCCGTCCCGGCGGCTTCCGCCCCGACAGAGAAACCGACGGCAGCGCCGACGGAGGCCGCAACGCAGCCGCCCACGGAGCCGGGTCCGCTCGATCTCAACCGCGCCACGGCGCAGGAGCTGACAACGCTCCCCGGCATCGGCGAGGTGCTGGCGCAGCGCATCGTGGACTACCGCGAGGCGCATGGCCCCTTCCGCAGCGTGGAGGAGCTCATTGCGGTCGAGGGCATCGGCGAAGGCAAGCTGGAAAAACTCCGCGAACTGGTCACGGTGGAGGTAGAACCATGAAAATTCTGGTCGTAGATGATGAAGAACTGCTGGTCAAGGGCATTCGCTTCAACCTGCAGAACGACGGCTATCAGGTCGTCACCGGCAGCAACGGCCGTGAGGCCATCGAGCTGGCGCGCGACCCGGACATCCGGCTCATCGTGCTGGACGTCATGATGCCGGAGGTCGACGGGCTGACCGCCTGCCGCACCATCCGGGAATTTTCGGACGTCCCCATTATCATGCTCACCGCCCGCACGGAGGACATGGACAAGCTGCTCGGCTTTGAGCACGGCGCGGACGACTATCTGACAAAGCCCTTCAACATTCTGGAGCTGAAGGCGCGCATCCGCGCCCTGCTGCGCCGCAGCGGCGGGCTGGAGAACCAGAACAACCGTATCACGGCAGGCAGCCTGACTGTCGACACGCAGGAGCGCAACGTCTATAAGGACGGCAAGCCCGTCGAGCTGACGGCCCGCGAGTTCGACCTTGTCGAGCTGCTCATCCGCAACCCGAACCGCGTCTACTCCCGCGAAAATCTGCTTGACCTCATCTGGAGCTATGAGTACCGCAGCGATATCCGCACGGTGGACGTCCACATCCGCCGCATCCGTGAAAAACTGGAGACCGTTCCGGCCGAACCGGAATACATCATGACAAAGTGGGGAGTTGGGTACTATTTCAAAGCGTAAACACCGCAGCTTTCTGCCTGCCAGTTCGCAGCTCCGCTATGCCGCCGCCTACATCCTCATCACGGCGGCCGCCCTGTTCCTGCTGAATCTCTATGCCTCGACGACCATCCGCAGCATGACGTTCCACGCGCAGGCCGATTCGCTTGAGAGCAAGGCACAGCTCCTGAGCAATGCCCTGCTGCAGCTCGACGAGCTTTCCGCAGGCCGGGCCGCGCAGGCCGTAAATTCCATGGAGGAGCTTCACACCACCCGCACCGTCGTGACCGACGCTGCGGGCGTTGCCGTATACGATTCTCTGACCACTGGCAATGCCGAGGGAAAGACGCTGCTGTTTCCGGAGCTTATCACGGCGCTGGAGGGCAGCGACGTCTTTTTCGCCCGCTATGCCGACGGCGCCGTAGAAAGCCACGCCGCCGTTCCGCTCATACGCGGCGGCAAAACGCTGGGGGCCGTGTATCTCATGTCGTACGACACGGATCAGGGCGAGCTGATCGCCGCGCTGGAGCGCAACATTCTGCGCATTTCGTTTGCGCTGGAGGGCGGCGTCGTGCTGTTCTCCCTGTTCTTCTCGGCCGCATTCTCGCGGCGCATGCGCGCCATTCTGAATCAGGTCGGCCGCATGCGCGAGGGCGACTATTCCCAGCAGCCGCCCGTCCGCGGGCACGACGAGGTCGAGCGCCTGAGCCGGGCCTTCAACGAGCTGGCCGCAAGGCTGGAAAGCTCCGAGGCGCGGCGGCGGCAGTTCGTCTCCGACGCGTCCCACGAGCTGAAAACGCCGCTGGCCTCCATCAAGCTGCTGTCCGACTCCATCCTGCAAAACGAGATGGACCCCGAGACGCAGCGCGAGTTCATCGGCGACATCGGCCGCGAGGCAGACCGTCTCGGCCGCCTGACGCAGAAGCTTCTGACGCTCACGAAGCTCGACAGCAGCGTGGAAGAGGAGCGCGAGATCCTCGATGCCGCGCCCGTCGTGCGCAAGGTCGTGCGCATGCTGCTGCCGCTGGCGCGGCTGCGCGGCATCGGCATCGACACGACGTTTGAGCCGGACTGCAGCGTCATGACTGTGGAGGACGATCTGTATCAGATCGTATTCAATCTAACGGAAAATGCTATCAAATACAACCGGCAGGACGGCTGGGTCGGCGTGTCCGTCCGCCGGGCGGGCGATCAGGTGGAGCTGCGCGTCGAGGACAACGGTGCAGGCATCCCGCCGGAGTCCATGGAGCATATTTTCGAGCGTTTTTACCGCGTGGACAAGGCACGCTCCCGCGCCGCGGGCGGCGCCGGGCTGGGCCTTTCCATCGTGCACGACATGGTCGAGCGCAGCTACGGCACCATCGCCGTGCAGGCCCGGCCGGGCGGCGGCACGATCTTTACCGTACGGTTCCCGCATTTTGATCTGGAGGAGGACGAAACATGAGACGCCTGCTGCTTTTGCTGCTCCCGCTTGCGCTGCTGTGCGCCTGTACCACCGCGCCTGCAGAGCAGGCGGACGCCCCGTTTTCCTTCTACTACCGCTGCGCCGAGGTCGCCTATGGCGGCGAGGACGGCGTGATCCGCGCCGAGGCCGCGCCGCTCGAGGCAGACGCCGATCTGCGCACCGTCGTGCTGCAATACCTGAAGGGGCCCGCCTCGCCGGAGCTGCGCACTCCCCTGCCCGCAGACTGGGCGCTGGAGTCCATTGGCCTGACCGAGGGCACGGCGGAGCTGGTCTTTTCCGGCATACCGTGCCGGAGCCTCGACCGCACCATTCTCAACGCCTGCCTTGCCCGGACGCTCCTGCAGCTGCCCGGCGTGCAGCGCGTGAGCATTCTGCGCAGCGGCGACGGCGCGGCCGATGTGCTGGCCGCCAAAGACATCCTGCTGCGCGACAACGGCATGGAGGAGCAGGAGGAAGAGCTCGTGCTCTATGTGCCGGACGAGGCGCAGCGCTACCTCGTGCGCGAAACGCAGACCGTCGCCGCCATGAATGCGGCCGACCGGCCCGCAGAGATCGTGCGCCGCCTGCTGGCCCTGCCGGAAAGCGAGAGCGCCATTCCCGAGGGCACGGCACTGCGCAGCGTCAGTGTAGAAAACGGCGTTTGCACCGTCGATCTCTCCTCGCAGTTCCTGACGGGGATGCCGCGCAGCTGGAACACGGAGCGGCTGGCCGTCTACGCCATTGTGAATTCTCTGACAGAGCTGCCGCAGATTCAGACCGTGGATCTCTGGATCGCGGGCGCACCCGTGGAGCGGCTGTATGTGCTGGAGCTGGAGAACGGCCTTGCACGCGACGAGCGCATGATCTATGTGCCTGCACTGGACGGAACGCTGGACGTCACGCTCAGCCTGACCTGCGACACGATGCCGCTGCTGGCGCAGGTGCCGATGCAGCTCACGCTCGCTGAGGGCACCAGCAGCGTGCAGTGTGTGCTGGAGGCCCTGCTAGCGCTCGAGGGCGAAAACGGGCTGGAAAACTCCATCCCGCAGGGCACGAAAATTCTGTCCCTCAAGCTGGCAGGCGGCGTATGCACGCTCGACCTAACAGCCGAATTTCTCGAAGGCTGCCGCACGGCCGAGCAGGAGCGCATGGCCGTGCGCGAGATCGTCGCTACGCTGAGCGCCCTGCCGGAGGTCGAGACCGTTGACCTGCTGGTCGAGGGTCTCGAGCCAAATTACCGGGACGACTCCCTGCAGGCCGTACACACGGCGCGCAACTACTGGTTTGTTTCCTGATAAAATTACCGCCCGCGCATCCGCTTCGACAAACGGCGCGCGGGCAGTGCTTTATACTAAACGCACACGGGTTCCGTGTGCGTTATTTTTTTTGCTGGAGGCGAACCATACCAATGAATCTGACGAGCTATGTGCAGGACAGGCAGCTGACGATCGCTCTGCGGGGCGAGATCGACCACCATGCCGCCCGGGAAATCATGCAGGCGCTGTCAGCCAAGATCGATCTCTACCTTCCCCTTCGCTGCATTCTGGACTTCCGCGATGTGACATTCATGGATTCCAGCGGGATCGCCGTGGTCATCCATACGCTGCGCCGCATGAACACGCTGCAGGGCCGCCTGCTGCTGCAGAACATCCCGCCCCAGCCCTATAAGGTGCTGCGCGCGGCGGGCATCGAAAAAATCACGGAGATCAGGGAGGAATGCAACCGATGAAGAGCGAAAACTACATGAATCTGGAATTTCCCAGCCGCTCGGCCAATGAGGCCTTTGCGCGCTCTGCCATTGCCTGCTTTGCCGCGCAGCTCGACCCGACGCTCGACGAGCTGGGCGACATCAAGACGGCCGTGTCCGAGGCCGTGACGAACTGCATCGTCCACGCCTACCCCGAGACGATCGGGCCGGTCATCCTGCGGGCTCGGCTGCTGCCGGATAATGTGCTGGACATTATGGTCAAGGACCGCGGCTGCGGCATCGCGGACCTTGAGCAGGCCTGCCGTCCCATGTTCACGACCGGTGGAGAGGAGCGCTCCGGCATGGGCATTACCATCATGGAAAGCTTTATGACCGAGTTCCGCATCAGCTCCGTGCCCGGCAAGGGTACGACCGTCCATATGAAGCGCCGGATTGTACGCCGGGGTGGAAAAAAATGAATCAGGAGGAGCTGCTCATCCGCGCCCGCGATGGAGACCGCGAGGCGGGAGAGGCGCTGATTCAGGCGAATTCCGGCCTCGTTTGGTCCGTCGCGCGGCGATTTTTCGGGCGCGGCGTCGACCCGGACGACCTGTATCAGCTCGGCTGCCTCGGCTTTCTCAAGGCCGTGGCCGGGTTCGACCTGAGCTACGGCACGCAGTTTTCCACCTATGCCGTGCCGAAGATCGCGGGCGAGATCCGCCGCTTTCTGCGGGACGACGGCACCATCAAGGTCAGCCGCAGCCTGAAGGAACGCGCCGCCCTCATCCGCACCGCGCGTCAGCGGCTGACCGGCACGCTCGGCCGCGAGCCAACGCTGGCAGAGCTGAGCGAAGCCACGGCCCTGCAGCCGGAGGACATCGCCGTAGCCGAGACAGCCACCTGCGCGACGGAGTCCCTGCAGCGGCGCTCCGGCGAGGACGGCTTTGCGCTGGAGGACGTCCTGACCGAGGGAGAAATGGAGGAGAAAATATTGGAACGCATTGCGCTGCGCGAGGCGATCGCCCAGCTCACCGACCGCGAGCAGATGGTCATCCGCCTGCGCTATTTTCACGGCCTGACGCAGGACAAAACGGCCAAAATTCTCGGCGTTTCGCAGGTGCAGATCTCCCGCATCGAGAAAAAGGCTCTTGCGGCACTGCGTCAACACATCTAACGTTCATAAAATCTTAATCCGGGCGGCATTTCCTTTTTCGACCTTCTGTGCTATAATCAGGCGTGCATTTTGAGTTCGAAAGAGGAAGTGCCGCCTATGCTGCATCTGCTGCCCAAAATTTTTGCCGCCATCGGCGCCCTGCTCGGCGCGATGAGCTGCTATTATACCGTCTACGCCATCGTCGGTCTGTTCGCCACACGGCGCTTTGCACCCGCACGGCGGCAGCACCGCTATGCCATCGTCATTGCAGCCCGCAACGAAGAGGCCGTCATCGGCCGTCTGCTCGAGAGCATCCGCCTGCAGGACTACCCGTCGGAGCTGCTCACGGTCTTTGTCGTGGCCGACAACTGCACGGACGGGACGGCGCAGGCGGCGCGCAGCGGCGGCGCGGTCTGCTATGAGCGCTGCGACCCGGACCACCGCACAAAGGGCTACGCGCTGGAATATCTGTTCTCCTGCATCGCGCGGGACTACGGAACGGATGCCTTTGAGGGCTATTTTGTATTTGACGCAGACAACCTGCTCAACCGCGACTATGTCTCGCGCATGAACGAGGCCTTTGACGCGGGCGAGCGCATCGTAACGTCCTGCCGCGCCAGCAAAAATTTCGGCGACAACTGGATCTCCGCGTCCTATGCCCTGCACTGGCTGCGCACCGTACGCATGGAACACCGCGCGCGCTCTGTGTTCGGACTGGCCACGCGCATTCAGGGCACGGGCTTCCTGTTTGCCTCTGAGCTGGTCAAAAACGGCTGGCACTATACCTCGCTGACGGAGGACCGCGCCTTTACGGCCGACGCCGTCGCTGCAGGCTATCCCATCTCCTACTGCGATGCAGCCGTGTTCTATGACGAGCAACCCGTCTCCCTGCGCATCGCCCTGCGCCAGCGCATCCGCTGGGCCAAGGGCCACCTGCAGGCCTTTGCCGAGACGGGCTGGCCGCTGTGGAAGCATGTGTTCACGTCGCACGACGCCCCGACGGCTTTCATGTCCTACGACATGTTCCTGCTCGTCTGTCCCCGCGCGCTGTGGAGCATCTTCACCTACGCCGCCCGGCTGCTGTGCGCCCTTGCGCTGTGGCTGTTCACAAAGGAGAGCTTCGGCGTGGTCGGCGCGGCGCTGCTGGCGTGGGCCGCCGGCTTCGGAAAGCGCTGGCTGCGGAACGCGGTCATCGCGCTCTATGTCTTTCTGACGGAGCGGCAGCATATGCCCGCCCTGCCGTGGTACCGGAAGCTCTGGTTTGCCGTGACGTTCCCGCTGTTCGACGTCATCGGCCGCATCAGCACGGTCATCGCGCTGTTTTCCCATGTGGACTGGAAGCCGATCCCGCACGACTGCGCCGCCGGGATCGAAGAAATGCAGACAGCAAAAACAGCCATCTCGTAATGAGACGGCTGTTTTGTTATTCCGATTCCTGACCGGACATTACTGCTTCTTCACGCTGCAGACGAAGTTCCAGCTGTCGCGGCACATATCGGCCACGGTCTTCTCGGCCTTCCAACCGAGGACAGTCTCCGCTTTGTGCGTATCCGCCCACATCTGAGGCAGATCACCCTCGCGGCGCGGCCCGATGACATAGGGCACGTTCACGCCGGTGGCCTCCATAAACGTGTTCACCAGCTCCAGCACGCTCACGGCGTGGCCGGTGCCCAGATTGAAGGCCTCCGCGCCCGTGTGCTCCATGGCATAGTCGATGGCCTTGAGATGGCCCTTGGCCAGATCGACGACATGCAGATAGTCGCGGCGGCAGGTGCCGTCCGGCGTGGGATAGTCGTCGCCGAAGATCGTCAGCTTGTCCAGCTGACCGGCCGCCACGCGGGCGATATAGGGCATGAGATTGTTCGGGATGCCGTTCGGATCGTCGCCGAGCAGGCCCGAGGGATGGCCGCCGATGGGGTTGAAGTAGCGCAGCAGCACGGCCGTGAAGCCCGGCGTTGCGGTGCAGTAGTCGCGCAGGATCTGCTCGATCATGACCTTCGTCCAGCCGTAGGGGTTTGTTGCGACATAGGTGGGCATCGTCTCGACATAGGGGATGGCGTTGTCCGGGCCATAGACCGTCGCGGAGGACGAGAACACGAAGCGCGTGCAGCCCGCCTGCGCCATTTCCTCGAGCAGGGCCAGCGTGGAATCCAGATTGTTGCGGTAATAGGCCAGCGGGATATGGCAGCTCTCGCCGACCGCCTTGAAGCCCGCGAAATGCACGACGGCATCGATGCGGTGCGCCGTGAAGATCTCATGCAGGACGGTGCGGTCCTTCGCATCCGCCTGATAGAACGCAGGGCGCTTGCCCGTGATGGTCTCGATCTTGTCGATGACCGTACCGGACGCATTGGACAGGTCGTCCAGAATGACGACGTCGTGGCCCGCCTCAAGCAGCTCGACGCAGGTGTGGCTGCCGATGAAGCCCGCGCCGCCGGTTACCAGAATTTTCATAACGATCCCTCCTGATCTGCAGTGCCGAGGAAGCGGCGGAATGCCGCCCGCCCGGTTTCATTTCGTTTGAAGACGCCCGCGTCTTCCAGCACCTGCGCAAACACCGCGCCGACCTCGCGGCGCAGGATGTCCGCCGTGTTTTCCGGCGTGAACGTGTAACGCGTTTTCAGCTCTTCGACCCAGTCGGCATGCTTGCCGAGGGTCTCGTCTGCGCGGATGTCCGCGCCGGACAGGATGGCCTGCTCCAGTGCGGCCAGCTCGCCCTTCAGGCGGGCGGGCAGAACGGCAAGGCCCATGACCTCGATGAGGCCGATGTTCTCTTTTTTGATATGGTGCAGGGCCGCATGCGGGTGGAACACGCCGAGCGGATGCTCCGGCGTTGTGATGTTGTTGCGCAGGACGAGGTCCAGCTCATAGTCTACGCCGCGGCGGCGGGCAATGGGCGTGATGGTGTTGTGCGGCTCGCCGTCCGTCTCGGCAAAGACGAAGGCGCTCTCGTCCGTGTAGCCGCGCCATGCGCGCAGGATACGGTCGGCCAGCTCCACAAGGCGGTCGCTGTCCGGGCCGGTCAGGCGCAGAACGGACATCGGCCACTTGACGATGCCCGCGCGGATATCGTCAAAGCCGCGGAAGCGGACAGGCTCCTCGACAGGCGCGCGCTCCATGGCAAATGTGTAGTGCCCGCCCTGGAAATGGTCGTGGCTCAGGATGGAGCCGCCGACGATGGGCAGGTCGGCATTCGAGCCGACAAAGTAGTGCGGGAACTGGCCGACGAAGTCCAGCAGCTTGCGGAAGGCCGCGCGGTCGATCTTCATCGGCGTATGCGTGCCGTTGAAGACGATGCAGTGCTCGTTATAATAGACATACGGCGAATACTGCAGATACCAGCCGCTGCCGTTGATCGTCACGGGAATGACACGGTGATTCTGGCGGGCCGGGTGGTTCATCCGTCCGGCATAGCCCTCGTTTTCGGCGCAGAGAGCGCACTTGGGATAGCCGGACTGCGGCGCGAGCTTGGCCGCCGCAATGGCGCGCGGGTCCTTCTCCGGCTTGGAGAGGTTGATCGTGATGTCCAGCGGACCGTAGGCGCTCTCGTAGACCCACTTCTGATCGCGCGCGATGCGGTCGCGGCGGATATAATTCGTGTTCTGGCTGAAGGCGTAGAACCAGTCCGTCGCCCGCTCCGGTGAGACGGCATACAGGCTGCGGAATTTAGCCCGCACCTCATGCGGAGCAGGCGTCAGCACGCCCATCAGCTTCGTATCAAACAGGTCGCGCGCCACGGAATTATCCTGTGCAACGCCGCGGGAAACGGCGTCCTCCGTCAGTTCGCGGAGCAGGTCCGCCAGCGGCAGCTCCGCCGGGGCGCAGTCAGGGTCGCAGCCGTCGAGCTGCAGGGCCTCGAGCAGGCGGTTGCGCGCCCAGAGGCGGTCGTCCGCCTCGATGAGGCCGGTATCCTCCGCATAGCGGAGCAGGCCGGCGATGCAGGCGTCAATCATGGCTGCACACCTCCGCCAGAATGCCGCCCTCCGGGCGGATGGACAGCACATGGCAGCTGCCCTCGCCCAGGACAGCCTCGATGCCGCCGCGGAATTTCTCGAGCTGCTCATTCGGCACGAAGGCCTGAATGGTGCCCGCAAAGCCGCCGCCGTGCACGCGGCATGCGCCGTGGCCGCCCAGCAGATGCTTGGCAAGCGCCAGCGCGAACGCGACCTCCTGACGGGCCGTGCGGCCCTCGGGGATCACATTCTGCAGATACATCCACGACGAATCGCCGGATTCCTTGACATACTCGAGGAAGGCGGGGAAATTGTCGTTTTCGAGTGCACGCAGCTGCAGACGAACGCGCTTGTTGTCCTCATAGACATGGATCGCGCGCAGCACGGCGCGGTCCCCTGCCGCCTGCCGCACCTCGCCGAGGCGGGCGTAGAACTCGTCCTCCGGCACATCGCGCAGGGCCTCCTTGCCGAACACACGGCACACGGCCTTCAACTCGTTCGTGATGGCGGCATAGCAGTCCGTCAGGTCGCTGTGGCTCGCGCCGGAGTCGATGATGCACAGGCTGTAGCCGCAGGAGGCAAAGTCAAAGGCGACGGGCTGGATCTTCGGATGGGCCGGATCGGCAAAGTCGATGCCGATGATGTTGCCGACGGCGGAGGCCGTCTGGTCCATCAGGCCGCAGGGCTTGCCGAAGTAGACGTTTTCGGCATACTGGCCGACCTGCGCGATCTCCGGAGCCGTCAGTCCGCAGCTGCCGAGATGGTTCAGGATCACGCCGATGAGGACCTCGAACGCCGCCGAGGACGACAGGCCGCTGCCCGGCAGCACCGTGGAGGTCACATAGGCGTCAAAGGCCACGGGCGCATGGCCCAGCGCGGCGAACCGCGCGGCAATGCCGCGGATGAGGGCCTTCGTCGTGCCCGCCTCGGCGGGGACGGCCTCCAGCTCCGACAGGGAGACCTCGCAGAGGGGATAGCCCTCGGACAGCACGCGGATCGCGCCGCGCTCGCTGCGGGCGACCGCCGCCACGGTGTCGAGGTTCACGGCGCCCGCCAGCACGCAGCCGTGCTGATGGTCCGTGTGGTTGCCGCCGATCTCCGTGCGGCCGGGTGCGGAGAATACGAAGCCGGGCTTCGTGCCAAACTGATCTGTAAATCGCTTCTTGAGAGATTCGTACATCGGAATGACGCACCTTTCTGTGATTTCTTTTTGATCGCTTTCAATTACCGATATCTCTATTTTAGGGAAATATGTTGCGGATGCAATGGAATTTTCAAGCGCTGATATGGAAATTTGTTGCCTTTTGTGGTATTCTGGTACGGGAGGCGGGTATCATGGCAGTTTACTTCAAGAATTCCTATAAATCCGACGGCGCCGTTCTGCCGCTGTCGGTAAAAAATGTCGGGTTTCAGCAGTGCACGCCCGGCTACCGCTGGGGCGCGGGCGTGCGGGATCATTATCTCATCCACTACGTTGTCTCCGGCCGCGGGACGTTTACGGCGGCCGGCCGGGCCTTCCCCGTGCGCGCGGGTGAGGTCTTTCTCGTCTGGCCGAATGTCGTGGTGAGCTACGAGGCAGACGCGGAATCGCCGTGGGAATACTACTGGCTCGGCTTCAGCGGGCCGGATGCCGCCGCCCTGCTGGCGCGCACGGACCTGCGCCCGGACGCGCCCGTGCTGCACATCGACTTCGGGCGGACGTTCCAGCGCTACATCACCGCGATCTACGAGGCGCGCGGCCAGTCCGCGTGGAGCCGGACGCAGATGCTGGGCTATGCCTACCTGCTGCTCGGCAAGCTCATCGAGGGACGGGAAGGCCCAGAGGACCGCGGAGACGTCATCGACCGCGCGGCGGCCTATATCGAGAACAACTACGCCGAGCCCATCACCGTCGACGACATCGCCGCCTTTGCCGGGGTGAGCCGCAGCTGGCTCTACCGCGGCTTCATGCAGCGCTTCGGCCGCTCCCCCACCGCCCTGCTGCGGGAGACCCGGCTGAAAACGGCGCGTGCCCTGCTGCGCGGCACGACGATGCATATCTCCGAGATCGCGTGGTCCGTCGGCTACCCTGACGCGCTCTATTTCTCGCGCGTGTTTGCCGCCAGCGAGGGCTGCTCCCCGAGCGTCTACCGCGCCGGGCAGGAGCATACCTGATACAGAA